>Ga0187846_10000134_pt1 | contig 44435 bp, 61 predicted proteins | sample TC_taG_FD_161473 | JGI IMG/M metagenome (GOLD analysis project Ga0187846, IMG submission 161473) | Biofilm microbial communities from the roof of an iron ore cave, State of Minas Gerais, Brazil - TC_06 Biofilm (v2) | ecosystem: Environmental > Terrestrial > Deep subsurface > Cave > Wall biofilm... | reverse complement strand
AATCAAGTCAGAAAGAGATATTATCAAAAGTTGACATTATCATCAACTTTATGCAATTCTATTCCAGAAACAGCATATTGTTATGCTTGCAACGCCGCGAAGTTCATGCTATGCTGCCCTGTGGCTCAGAACCCTAGCCGCTGAGAGAGTTATATGATTTTAGAAGAAGCAGAAGCCATAGAAAGATTTGAGTCTCCTTTAAATCTGTTAAATAGACTTAAATCTGAATTACGCTCTCCCCGCAGGAATGCATCCAGTACAAACATAGTATCTCACGAAGTAACTTCATCTGATATCATTCCGAATCTAGACGAAAAACTGTCACAAGGCTCGTTGAAGTCTAAAGCCGCTCTCATTATGAACTCGGCATTAGATGAACTCCAGGTAAAACTTAGTGACATCCAAAGGCCTAAAGAGCTTGCAAATATAGTTGAGAGCATGAATCGAGTTATTACAGCCGCTAACGAAAAGATTGAAGCAGACAACAGACCTCAGATTCTAATTTATGCACCGTCACAAGTAGCAGAAGAGCACTTTGAAACGATTTACGTTAAAGACTAGTCAGACTAGTGAAGAGTGACTAGAGTGACTAGAGTGACTAGTCAGACTAGTGAATGAAAGGAAATAAGAAATGGCAGCATTTACTGGTACAGTTACGATAACGGCTAAGGTAGGTCCGGGAGTTCAGGTAACTGCACAGACATTTAGTAACATTGGTGTTGTTAGTATGCTGCTTGGAGAAGAAGTGCTAGTACTAGAACCAGCAGTAGGATCTGCATATCAGAAGAAAGAATTTGATATGAATAGCCTTTCAACTATCTCAGCTAGTATTTCTGGTAATACTTATACGTTTACTATGAGTTAATTCTTAACAATGAAATCTAAAATCGTAGATGGGAAACTTGTAATTACTCATGATCCAAATGAAATTCTTTCAGATGAGAAAATTACTAGTTTCAAACCACCGGACATAGTCAGCCAGGTAGGTGAATCAGTTCCAGATAAACTTAGACAAGCCGTTGCCAGGTCTGTTCTGTCGAATCAGATTCTATCAAATACACCTCGAGTCGAAATAGATCCAAAAAGCATCAGTGGCAAAATGGAACGGATCGTATTAATCCTAAAGTCAAAGGGAATGGATTCACAGCAACAGCAACAAGCAGCAACGGCAATCCGCGAGATTCTAGAAGAGTAATTGCATCAACAGCAACATCAGATAAACATCAGAAGCAACAGCAACATCAGATAAACATCAGAAGCAACAGCAACATCAGAAGCAACAGCAACATCAGATTCAAATCATATCAAATTAAAGAGGAGGAGTGATGAACTGGAGTTGGGTTGTTAAACTATTAGTTAAATATGTTGAAAATCATCCAGATGAAATTGAACAGTTGATTAGTGCTGGTGTTCAGGCTCTCATACATAATATTAAGAATCCAAGTCCTTCAACTCCAACTACTCCTACTAGTTAGAATTAATTAATCATGTGGCAGTACGACGAGAGTTTTGTAACAGTTACAGTTGGACCAACATTGCATCAGAGTTATACAGATGCAGGCAGAGCTGCAGCTTCTGACTCTGGATACGATGTTTGGCCATCTAGAGTAATGGCTAACATATACCAAAATAATCTATCACCAAATACAGCATTAGCCAAGGTCAATGGAGAACTCAGAACAGCATTAGGTTTATATCCAAGTCCTCCGTCTAGAGATCAAATTATCAATGTCAACGGTAGCTTCTGCAATCTATACGATTCAGATGGAATTCCAATATTTGATGCGTTCATAGATTATCTTATTCTCAATAATCCCACTAAGGCTTTGGATTGGGTCACTAAACTAAAAAATAATAATGCCACACATATCAATCTAGATATCAGTGGTGACTACAATGAGAATTTAGGTTGGGCTCCACGTTATCCTATTCCCGGTTCTGACTGGACACAAAAGTTAGATGAGTTCAGTACAATACTTAATTATGTAATTAAAGCTGGGTTTGTTCCAATAGTTCATCTAGCCGCTGATGGACAGGAATACGATTCGAATGGGATGACGTACGGCTGGGATTGGGGGATGCAAAATATCCCTAAAATTATTAATGCTCTATCATCATTTGTTCCATACTGTTTGTGGACTCCATCATGGGATGGTGGATTTCCAAATTGGACTAAGGACCAAACAGTTCAAATGTTAAAATTGATGAGATCAGTTTTAGGAGCTAATGCTTGTATTGCAGCTGAATTTGCTGGACCAGGTACTATTGGATATTGCCATATGGGCAACGGCTCTGCTGATTGGAATAATAATCAACTTGATATTCTAGATGCATTCTTCGTTGAATTATTATCATATCCAGCAGATCCAGTTGGGGTTTCTCAGGTTGCAACGAGACTGCTTGGTTCTTTGTCCGAAAACTGTCCACATACACCATATTACTTAAATGGGCAGAAGTCTGTTGGAATAATATTCTTTGAAACGGTAGCATATCAGTTTATCAGGAAACAGCTAAACGAGGATGATGTTAGAAATACTAATTTGGTTGGGTCTAATTATGGCTTCAGATTATTTGGAAATGGAACAATCTAAACTAATGGTATTTCATATTGACTTAGGACAGGTTATAATTGCTACTCTGATTGCGGCTGTTGGATATCTAATGAAGAATGAAATCACTAACTTCAGAGGTAAACTAGAGAAGCATGATGAGATAATTTTTAATTTAGTTCAGCAGGTTCAGAGACTCATAGGTCGTAATGAGATAAGACATAGTGGTCAGGATAAAAAGGTCTGATATGGGAATTGAAGAACGAAACCCAGCCGCTGCCGCCCAAGCTGTTAATCGTAATGCTACTGGTTTAGCATTAGTCTCTATTGGATTTTGTTTAATAGTTGCCACAATAGCGGCTGATGCAGTAGGACCAGTAAGATCTTGTAATTGCTGGAGTGCGTTGTATTCTCCTATATTTGCTATTAACACAGTAGGACATGTAGCTAGTGTTGTTATGGTTTTCCTAGGTGGAAAGAGAATGGACTGGTGAACTCTATGGCTGTGATAACGTCTGCAATGAGAGGTGTCCCAGTTACAGTTCAATCAGCAGCAACTACTGGATCAGGAACTGTAATAGCAATTCCTAACTCATTCACTGAACATATTTTTACGATCAACGGCTCTTCTGGAGTAGCCGCTGGGGCAATTCAGATTGAAACTGCTGATGATCCTGGTTACTCAGGAACCTGGGCTCCTGTTGGAAGTGCAATAACAATCCAAGCATCAAAGGAAATTGCTTCAAATATTAGTGGGATTTATCCATTTCTAAGAGCTAATATCTCAACTCCAGTAGTTACTGGAACTGTTACTGTTCAGTACAAAGGAAACTAAAATGGGACAGGCATCAGACCTTTTTACCAAGCTGGACCAAGCATTGGACAATGTAGGGACAAAGTCCAATGCTGTCATAGCAGCTCAAAAAGTATTAGATAAGGCTAGTGCTGATTATATTGAAGCAGTCAAAGAAGCACAGGATCTTAGGAATCAGATCACATCTGTTGTTGATGGGATTCTTCCTAAGCAAGATTCACGAGTTAGGGTCTCTGAATAAAAATGGCTGGCGTCACAGTTAGTGGAGTTTTGGAAGTAGATAATAGTAGTGGGGTTCCCATTGCTGTTACTAATGATGGGACATTTGCTGGTCCATCAACAGATACAAATACTTTAAACACAGCCACAAGTACTGCAGAAATTGCATTGGACACTGACAATTTAGCATTAATTAAAATTGATACTGATAATTTACCAGCAATCAAGACAGATACTGATAGTATAGTTACAAACACTGCTAATACAGCTACAAATACTTCAAGTACAGCTACGAGCGTCGCTGAAATTGCATTAGATACTGATAATTTAGCATTAATTAAGACAGATACTGACAGCTTACCACTAATTAAGACAGATACCGATAGCATCGTTACAAATACTTCTAATACTGCAACAAATACTTCAAATACTGCAACAAATACTAGTAATACTGCAACAAATACTAGTAATACTGCTGCAAGTACTGCGGAGATCGCATTAGATACTGATAACCTAGCATTGATTAAAACTGATACTGATAGTATAGTAACGAATACTTCAAACACTGCAACAAACACTTCCAATACAGCTACTAGTGTTGCTGAAATTGCATTAGATACTGATAATCTAGCTTTAATCAAAACTGATACTGATAGTATAGTTACAAATACTAGTAATACAGCTACAAATACTAGTAATACTGCAACGAGCGTCGCTGAAATTGCATTAGATACTGATAATCTAGACGTAGCTCTTAGTACTAGGACAAAGCCTAGCGATCAGCAGCATGCAATTATTGATTCAGGCTCAGTAACAGTTTCAGGTACGGTAACAGCTAATGCTGGGACAAACTTAAATACATCTTCACTGGCTCTTGAATCTGGTGGAAATCTAGCGTCAATCAAGTCTGACTTAGATACGATATCTTCTAAACTAGATGTTAATCTATCAACTAGATTAAAACCAGCAGATACACTAACAGCAGTGACAACAGTGACATCAATAACAAACGTAGTTACGATTACTGGTGTTGTAGTTGCTCTCTAGTTAAATAATGATTGTCCTCGATACAACACTCAAGTCTCTTGAGATTATTCTTGGCGGAGCTATCACTACAAATCAGCTTCCTTGGACTGCTCATTATGTCGATATATTAAGTAGTATTGGCACAGCAACTGAGTCAGATGGAGCAACAAACAGTGCAACTGCAGTTACAATGGTTGCGGCTCCAGCCTCATCTAGCCACATTATAATAGTCAGAGAATTTACAGTTTTCAATCTTGATACGGTAACTGATACTGCTACAGTTCGAATTAATGACAATGGAACATTTAGAAATATCTTTAAGATAGCTCTGGCATCTGGTGACAACTTAGTCTACAAAGATGCTGATGTTACAATTCATGATAGCAATGGCAACCTTAAAATAGTTGCATCGCTTGGAGTCCCTTCGAGTGCTCATGCAGTTCTTATCGGTGAAGGGCAATTTGCATCTATTGTTGGTCTAGTTGGGACTACTAACCAAACACTTCAAGGAGTCACTGGTGCTGACCCAGCATGGACGTCAGCACCAACATTTCCATCTGCTACAGTATCAGGAACACTAACTCAGCAAGGTTTAATAGATGCCAGTGGTGCATCTGCTGGTCAAATAAAATTCCCTTCTACTCAGAATGCATCAACAAATGCAAATACTATAGATGATTATTCAGTAGGAACCTGGACTCCTGTAATTGGGGGTGCAACTTCAACAACTGGTCAGACGTATACTGTCCAAGTTGGGTCTTATGTTAAGATTGGAAAACTTGTCTGGGCTCAGTACAAGGCAACCCTAAGTGCTAAAGGAACAATTACTGGATCTATTCAGATTCAAGGTCTTCCATACACTACTCATAACGTAACAAATGAGAGCGGAGTAGGAGCTATTTCATTTGCTAGCCTAGCCACAAACTGGATTTCAGTTGTTGCAATTACGGTTGTTAATACAACAGCAGCTGCTGTTCAGGGAACACAAGCCGCTGCGGCTAGCACTACTGCTTTAGCAGCAGGTGACATAGGCAACACAACTAGCATGGCAGGATTTCTTGTTTATAGAGCTACTAGTTAGTCAGACTAGTGAGACTAGTGAGACTAGTGAGACTAGTGAGACTAGTGAAGGAAGACTAGTGAAGAGTGACCGCGAAGCGAGAATAGCATAACAAAAAACATTGTGAATACAATTAATTGGAAGCCAAATAAAAAGCAAGAGCTGTTTCTGTCAGTACCATTCTCTATCAAAGAAGCTGTATTTGGTGGAGGTGCCGGTAGTGGAAAGACTGACGTATTATTGATTTATGGAATTGTTCATAAGCTACATGAAAATCCTAAATTCAAACAAGTTTTCATGCGTAGAACTTACAAAGACTTAAAGAAAGAGGTTATTGGTCGTGGTCGTGATTTATATGCTCCCTTTGGTGCTTCCTGGAATGGTTCAGATATGTGTTGGACATTTCCAAGAGAAGATCAATATGGAGCTGGAATGTATTCTAACGCTGGTGCACAAATCTTCATGAGTCATTGTGAGAGTGAGAAAGATGTCCATAATTATGATTCAATGGAGATCTCACTATTCACCCCTGATGAGCTTACTAATGACACTGAATACATATATTTGTATATTGCATTTGAAAGAAATAGGGCTCCTAAAGATTCTGGATTACCAGCAATTACCCGTGCGGCTGGAATGCCAGGAGGAGTAGGTCATTTATTTGTTAAAAAACGATTTGTAGATCCTTATCCAGATGGGGGAAAGATCATTGTCGGGAAAGGTGGAAACAAAAGGATTTATATTCATGCAACACTTGAAGATAATAAAGACCATATCGATCCATCCTATTCACAGTCTCTTGATGGTCGTCCTGAAGCCGAAAGAAGGGCTAAAAAGTTTGGTGACTGGTCTGCTTATCTTGGTCAAGTATTTGATGAGTTTAGGGATAAGCATTATCCAGATGAGCCGGAGAGTGCTTTACATGTTATTGAGCCGTTTGAAATCCCCGATTGGTGGCCAAGATTTGTAATTGGTGATTGGGGATTTAGAGCAATGACATATATAGGATTCTATGCTGTAAGCCCGAATAGACGTTTGTATTTGTATCGTGAACTATATTGGAGAGAAACAAAGATTGAAGATTGGGCACCAATAATTAAAGATTTCTGTAAGAGAGAAATTCCTAGAGTTATTAAATTCTGTAAGAGTGCGGCTCAAGATATGGGTCAGGAACATACAATTCAAGAACAGATTGAATCTGCTATTGGGTTTCCAATTGAGCTTTCAAATAATTCACGTGGTTCTAGAATTGCTGGTAAGATGTTAGTTCATGAGTATCTACGTTGGAAGCCAAGACCAGTATTACCAACGTCTGAGATGCCTATGTACTCAGAAGAACATGCACTTTGGATACTACGAAATAAAGGTATGATTGAATACAAATCGTATCTAAGTTTATTTAATCCACCTGAGGAAGAGAAGAACTTACCAAGACTACAAATTTTTAAGTGCAAAGAAGATTCACATGATGGTCATCCATATTGCTGCCCAATAATGATTGATACTATAAGAGCATGTTCATATGATAGGCCTAGAAATAATAAACCTGCTGAGGACATAGCCGAATTTGATGGTGATGACCCATATGATGATTTAAGATATGCATGTGATACGGCTGAGAGATATTTCGATGAATCTCAGAATGAGTTTAAGAAGGTTCAGAAAGAATCTAATATTGTAGCAATGCTACAGAATACTAAAGATCATACAGCATTCTATAGGAATATGAGAACCTTAGAAGCTGAAAATAGACCAAAAATGGTCAGAAGGTTTCATCGCCACTAAAGAAGCTAAGAATTGAAGAAGTTAAGGGTTAGTTATGCTTGTAGCAGTTAGGCATGGAAGAACTGATTTAAACGCTGAAGAGAGTGGTAAGGAACGGCTCCGTGGTTGGATGGATATTCCATTATCTCAAGATGGGCATCAGGACTCTATGAGAGCCGCTAGTGAATTGAAAAAGTGGGGAATCCCCGTTGACAATTACTACACATCTAATCTGAGACGAGCGGTTCAAACTGGTGAGTCGATAACGGCTGAATTGAATCATGAATTTGAACCGACAGCCAAGCTAAGAGATTGGAATGTTGGTGAACTCACTGGAATGACAATTGATGATACATTAGATGATGTTCATAATTATATGGACCACCCAAATACAAAAGTTCCAGGTGGTGAAAGTTATAATGAGTTTTACAATAGGATTACTCCATTTCTGAAGGATTTAGTTGAGTCACCAGAGGGAAATATGGTAGTTACTCATAATCGAGTCATGACACTACTTAAGGCGATAGCAGCCAATAAAGGTGGAAATCCTAGAAAAGATATCTTAAAGAAAAAAGGTCCAGTTGAGCCGGGTGGGATTCTGATGATTGAACCTGATTGGAACATGACAATTCTTCATAATCATGGAAAGAGTAAGTCATGAGTATATTTAACTGGTGGCATCACCTTTTTAATCCTCATTGCCCTGAATGTAAAGAGGAAAGAGAAGAATCTGAGATCTGTGATTCGTGTGAGATTTTGAAGTTAGAGATTGAAAGGCTTAGGAATGAAAACGATAAATTACTAAATAGAATTTTAAGAGAACCTGAGCCTGAAAAGACTATTGATACTAGAGATCTAAAGCCTATTAAAAGAAGTTCTAGTATCGCTTGGAATATTAGGCGGCAGATGCTAGAGGCTGAAGACAGAGAAAAGGCTAAAATTATTAGAGACATGGAGCTAAATCAAGCTCAAAAATCTCAATCTGTCGAGGAAATTGAAAAAGAACTAGGCGTCATTAGCTCGAAAGATCTGAATGGTACAGACGCCAGCTAATACACCAGCTGTTTATCAACCTCCAGAGCAGGGGCCATTTAAATGTTCTAATTGTAAGTATTTCACAGCTGATAGTAGATGCACAAAGCCACAGCTTAAGAGGGAACTTGGAACTGACAAGGTAAATGCAGAGGGTTGCTGTAATTTTTACGAAAAAGGAAGTTCATCCATGCCAATCTCAGGTTATTATAAAGGCTCTGGCAATAAAGTTATGTCATCTATGAAAAAGAGATATGGGGCTAAAAAGGGTAAACAGGTATTTTACGCGACGGCGAACGCACGAGATTTAGTTGGACCTTCTAGCAAAGTAACGAGCAAGAAGGGAATGAAATGAAGACCAAAGTTAAAGTTAAAATTAAGGGTGGTCCAAATATCTTAAAGAAAATCAATAAGATGATGAATATTGGTCCATCTCAGAGTGCTCTGGCTAAATTCAATAATAAGACGAATAACAACAAAACTACTAAGTTTAATGGCAAAAATTTCTGAAGATATCTCTCGGATGCTTAAGGCTGTTGTAGACGACTGCAACAATGAAGATAGAGCTGTGCGTGAACGACAGATCAGAACTTGGCGCCGTTTAAAATTGTTTTGGGAGGGATTTCAGAGAGTTTGGTACTCTGAAGTAGCACATGACTGGAGAATTTGGGACCAGGAACAGGACCAACAGACTGATCAATCTTATTATGATCGCCCTGTTAATGTTTTCAGGGCCTATCTTGAGTCTATTATTGCTGCTCTGTCTGTTACTGTTCCTCCAGTAAAATGTTATCCTGATGATGCCGACAATCCATTAGACTTGACAACGGCTAAGGCAGGAGATAAAACTGCTGCATTAATTTATCGTCATAATGACGTTCCTCTCCTTTGGCTTCATTCGATGTTTATTTACTGCACTGAAGGACTCGTTGCGGCTTATCATCGTCCAGTTAAATCTGAAGAATTTGGAACTTATACTATTGATAAAAATGAGGATGTAACTGAGAATCACCAGATTAGCAAGTGTCCAAACTGCGGAATGGTTCTTAATGATCAAATAATGGGGCCCGATAATATCATCGATCAAGAGAAGGATAAAGCTGGTGTTGATGACTCAGATGTTCCAATTCAAGATTTACTTCAAAACGAAGGCGATATCTGCCCAAATTGTGCTTCTCAGATTGTTCCAGAGATTAGCCAAGAGTCATTCGTAGTCACGAGGTTAGTTGGTCACACTACACTTCCTAAATCTCGCATTTGTATTGAATCGTTTGGTGGCTTAAACGTTAAAGTTCCAAACTATGCTAGAAATCAAAAGGAATGCCCATATTTGATTTATTCATATGAGAGAGATTATTCTCTAGCAATGGAATATGTTTGTGAGTTAACTGGAGATAAAGAGCTTGCTGAAACAGTTACATCAGGGAATAACCCAGGTTCATACGATTTATATGAACAGTGGGGACGGCTTAGCACTCAGTATCAAGGTGAGTATCCAATTAACGTAGTTACTGAAAAGCATATATGGCTAAGACCTGGAAAGTTTAACGTTTTGAAAAATGATGATGATACTAAAAAACTCAGGAAGAAGTATCCTAATGGAGCTCATGTCATTCTAATGAATGATAAGGTTGTCTGGGCTGAGAATAAGAGCCTTGATGATGATTGGACTCTTTCGTATAATCCGTTAAGTAACTATATTCATTATGATCCGATTGGAACTCTCTTAACATCAATTCAAGAAATTACTAATGATCTAGTATCATTAATTATGCAGACGATTGAACATGGAGTTCCATTGACTTATGCAGATCCAGCTGTTCTCGACTTTACCGCGTATGAACAAACAGAAGTATTACCAGGCGGCGTATTTCCGGCTAAATCAAAGACAGGTAGAGCTCTAGGTGACGGCTTTTATGAATCTAGGACAACTACTCTGTCAGATGAAGTAATGCCATTTAATGAGTCAGTTCAGTCAATGGGGCAACTCGTATCTGGTGCAATTCCATCAATATTCGGTGGTAATTTAGGCCCTGGTGCATCTGAGACAGCTTCTCAATATAGCATGTCACGGGCACAGGGTATGCAACGGCTAAATAATACCTGGAAGATGTTTACATTGTGGTGGAAAAATATTTTTGGTAAAGTTATTCCACTTGCAATGAAAGAATTTAAGGACGATGAGAAAGACGTTCAAAAAGATACAGATGGTAACTTTATTAACGTCTTTATTCGAAAGTCTGAGTTGGAAGGTAAGATTGGCAAGGTTGAATTAGAAGCCAATGAAAACTTACCTCTTACTTGGTCTCAAAAGAAAGATGTTTGGATGCAGCTATTGCAGAATGCTAATCCTCAAGTGATACAACTTATCTCTGCTCCTGAAAATCTTGGAATTATGCGTGAAGCAATTGGTCTTGAAGATGTTTATATTCCGGGAGATGATGATAGGATTAAGCAGTATGATGAAATTAAGCTTCTGTTGAGTTCAACTCCAATTAATGATGCAATGACAGGTCAGGAAGTTCCATCTGTTGAAATTGATCCTGATTATGACAATCATGCTATTGAATTTGAGATTTGTCGTAAGTGGGTCATTTCTGAAGCCGGGAGGCTAGCTAAAACAGAAAATCCTGATGGATATAAGAATGTATTACTTCATGGCAAAGCTCATATGATGATTATACAGGAACAACAGCAACAGCAGCAACAGCAACCGAAGGCGAAAGGTGCTCCGCCACCAGAAAAGCCAAATAAACCAGATATGCAAGCAGCACCCATACAGGGAGAGAGTGATGTACAAACAGTTCACTAATTTAACATATCCTTTAATGTCTCCTGAAGATAAAATTTCAGGAGCTGGAATTGCAGAACTTGGTAAAGAAGAAATCATTGAGTTTTTGAACGATGACTCTGAAGGAGAGAAAATTGAATTAGATAAACCTAAAGGTGATAAGAAATCTGATGATAAAGATGAAAAGACTGAAGGAGAAGAAAAAGAGGAACTCTCCGAAGGAGAGGAAGAGTTAAAAGAAATTGAAGAAGAGTTAGAAGAGCCAGAAGAGGAAAAACTAGAATTTACAACTCCAGTTTCTAGACGAGAAATTCTCAAGAAGTATCCAAATGTATTTAAGGAATTTCCATATCTTGAAAAGGCTTATTATCGTGAGAGACAATTCACTGAGATGTTTCCTACGATTGATGAAGCTAAAGAAGCTGTTGAGGACTCAAAAACTCTGAAACAATATGAATCAGATTTGAGAGATGGCAACCTAGCAGTTGCATTGCAGACTATTAAAGATGAATCTCCAAAGAACTTTGATAGAGTTGTAGATAACTATCTTAAAGTTCTAAGTGAGATTGACGAGAAATCATCTCAGCATGTGATTGGTAACATTATTAGAACTACGATTTCAGCAATGGTTCAAGAGTCTAGAAGTAGCAACAATGAAGCGTTACAAAGCGCTGCTACTATTCTAAATCAATTTGTATTTGGCTCAAGTAACTTTCAGCCACCTACAAGATTAAGTTCTGATAAACCGGATCCGGTTGACGAAGAAAGAACTAAATTCGAAAAAGAAAGATCCGAGTCACGTCGTAGAGATTTTGAAAATACTCGTGATGGCTTGAATTCACGAGTTGGCAATTCGATTAAGGCTACAATTGCTGCAAATATTGATCTCAAAGATGCAATGACTCCGTATGTCAAGAAAGCCGCTAGCAACGAGGCATATGAGACATTAGTCTCTTTGATTGATAAAGATTCAAGATTTAAAATATTGTTGGATAAACTTTGGGAGAAAGCTTTTAGCAATAACTTCGACGACTCATCGAAGGAGAATATCCGAAAAGCTTATCTATCTAAAGCAAAGACACTGTTGCCTGCAGTCATTAAACAGGCCAGAAATGAAGCTTTGAAGGGTATTGGTAAGCGTGTGAAGGATGATTCAGAAGAAGCTGAAGAATCTGAATCCAACGAAAAGAATGAGCGTCGCTCTGCTCCACAGGTAAGAGAGCGCAAAACAACTAGTAAAGCTATTACTAGTGCAAAAGACATTCCGAAAGGAATGAGATCAATCGATTTCTTAATGCAGGATTAGGAGTCTAAAAATGGCAGTAGTTGAATCTCAGGTTACAGCTCTAGAGTTGGAGCGCGTAATCCCTAAGATTCGGGTGCTGTTTGAGAGAGATGATAGGTTCTACGCTACTATTAAAAAGCGTGACGTAGAAGTTATTTCATCTCGTCAAATGCGTGTTCCACTAGAATTGAGACCGGGTGGATCTTTCCAATATTTTGATCCAAATGGTGGAGATTTAGGACGTGGAGGCGGCCCGACTTGGGATAAAGCGACTCTAACCTCAGTATTCGTATCAGAGAACATTGAATATACTAAGCTGACTCAGTGGTCAACTGATAATGACCGTAAGGCTATTACTAACGCTGTTCGAAGACTCACAGCGACAGCGTTAGATGAATTACGGCGTCAGATTGATTCACAGCTAATGCAATCTGGTACTGGTCAGATTGGAGTAGTTTCAGCCGTTAGCACATCGGGTGGTGTTGATACCTATACTCTTGGCACTGACGGATTTGGTGCTCGTTTAGTCCGTTATGGCCAGACTATTCAGTTATTTGATACTACCCTATCAACACTTCGTGGTTCGGGTGTTATTACTAAGTGGGATGTTGCTAATAAGTCAATTGATGTGACTCCATCAATTACAGGAGCTACACCAACTGATGTGATTGTCACACTTGGTATTACTTCTCCCGCTTCACTGCCAGGCTTGTATGGTATTCCGTATCATCACTCTAATGCTTCGTCAGGTACTTGGCTTGGGTTTAGCCGTTCTTCAACCCCAGAAATCAGAAGCAATAGAGTTAATGCGGCATCAGCTTCTTTGTCACTACCATTGCCAAGGCTAGCCGTTAATGCCATTGGTAATCGTGTTGGCATTGATAATAACTTCAAGCCTAATGCATGGTTGCATCCTGCCCAAAAGCAAGCCTATGAAGATATTGGACAGGCTGTTATCATGATTAAGCAGGAGAATCAAAATCAGTCAGAAGGCAACCTGAATATGTATTTTGATCGTATGCAGTTTGCTGGATGTCCTGATAGACCTAGTTTTTCATGGGATAAAACCCGTATTGATTTCGTTGCTGATGAAGTTTGGGGCAGAGGCGAAATCCTTCCAATTGGATTCTATACAACAGATGGACGCAGAATCTTCGAAATCAGAAGTTCTTCTGGTGGAGTTGCTTCTGCTGATATCTTCTATATGGTAAATGGCATGCAGACATTCGTTAACAACCCTGCTGCTACAGCTTATATTGATACTCTGGCCGTTCCGGCTGGATACTAAGGGGGAATCATGCCTGATCTTCTCTCACAGAACTTGTCAACTGTTCAAAGTCAACTTCAGCCGTTTCCTCCTACAATTGCATCAGCGGCTACTATTGCTCCAACAACCCGCTGCACATTTGTAACTGGAACGGTTCAGGTTGCTACAGTTACTCCATATGTGACTGGATATCATGAAATTATTCTAATCTTCACTAATGGTTCTCCCGGAGCATTTTTGACGTCTGGTAATATTCAACGTGTCGCTCAGCCAGTGCAGAATGTTCCAGTGAGACTGGTCTATGATCCATCATCAGCAAAGTACTGGGTTGGTAAGGTGTAGTTAATTCTTAGTTAGGTCCTAAAATTGGCTAGTCCTATCCCCTTGCTGGCTCAGGGTAGGATACTAGTAAAAGGAACCAGCAATAAATTTTATGAGCATTGAAAGTAAGTTTGCATCTGAAGATGAATTTGGATTAGGAACTACTCCATATTATGGGATTAAGCTTACTCCTGAGCAATTTGATGTTGTTAAGCATAAAAAGATAGAACTTTATCAGATAGATGGGAGAACTTTCTTTGCAGTCAAAGACAAAGATGGTGAATTTACCGGTGAAATGATGCTTTTTGTGGTATTTGTATAATGGAACTCACAGAAACGATTGAGATGCTTAATCAAAGACTAGTTGAGCATTATGGTATTGATACAAGCACTTCAATGCCGATCTGGAGAGTTGTCTGGTCAGAAGACCAGCTTGAACAGCGTTATGGAATTTATGATGATATCTCACCAGCCGGAATCTTCATTAGACAAGTTAAAGAGACTAGACTTGTCCCAAAATACAAACAATGGATTCATCAGAAATTTGTGTTAGAGCAACTCGTTGCAGTGCCAATAATTAACGTATTAGATCTACCTGATGTTAAAGTTAGCTATGAGCCGCTGTGGGTGTTTGAAGGTAGAAATCATAACTATCTTCCACCAAAGTGGGAGCCAATCAAGCTAATTATTGATACTGTATATGCGGTTAAACATGGTAGTCATCTAGCTAGATATAAAGATCCAGATTCGACTCAGGAGGAAGCACTAGAGTTACATAAGCAGAAGATAGATACGATCGTTGAAGAGCTATTTGGAGATGAAAGTGGTCTAATGGGCACGACCATAACAGGTGAAACTATTATTGTGCCCCAAAACTACCTGAAAAAGGGTAATGGAGAAGTCTGATGTCATTTTCTGCTATTTTGAATGAACGGCGTAGAACAATCAGAGCGCCTGTTAATCCATTAGATAAGGCTACTATTGTTAGTATCCTTCCAAAGAGGATTGAAGAAATTAAACCTACTATTCAACCTGGAAGATTTATTATTGAAGCTGGGTCATATGATAAACCTTCAAGCTTGATTGTTGGCCCAAGTAGCTGGTGGCGTGAAATTGATGATGAACAGCCGCTACTGGAGATCCCAAATAGTGCAATTCAGATTGCTGATTCAGTCGTAAAGGATTATAGCAACGGCTTGTTTGCATGTAACATGGATGACGCAATGCCAGGTCTTTTCTACATCTCTGGTTCAATTTTAGTTTCTGAAATTAAGACTAAGTATAAGCATTTACTAGATCAGGCATTAGCAAAGCAGCGTAAGTGGTACGAAGTGATTGTTAGACTTACCGATATCCTCTGGGCTAGGAGCAATGGCAATCCAATTGTTATCGGTGATGATGCTAGAATGGCAGCAAGAGAGTTAAGCCTTACAAAAGATTGGATGGCTGATTTCCTTGCTATTGAAAAAGTTAAGTGTATTGCTTGCGGTGCGTTAAGGGATCCTAATTTTCCAATTTGTCAGGTTTGCAAAGCCATTGCTGATCCGGCTAGGGCTAAGTTGCTTGGAATTGAGTTTGCAAAATAATGGCTACACCAGATCTAACTAGCGGACAGGTAATGGATAGTGCAGCAGCATTAATGAATGACGCTGCTAAATCAATCTATTCGTATACGATCCAGCTGCCATATCTGAATATAGCATTACAAGAGCTTCAAGAAACATTTGAACTCTATGAGATGCCTGTAACAGATACGGTAACTGACGCTGTAATGACCCTTCCAGCTAACAATGACCGAATTGGATTTGGAATAGTAGCTCCATTTCTTCCAATTGACATGATTGAGCCGCAGTACCTATGGGAGAGAATTACTGGAATCGATCCATATACTCCTATGGCCAGGCTAAAGTATCTTCCAAGATACATGGAAGGGGTCGAAAATACTCAGCTTATCTGGTATGTGTGGGAGAGTCAGCAGCTAAGATTTATGCCAGCTAGTGCAAGTATTGATATTAAAATGGACTATATTCGTAACTTATTTGTCCCATTTACACAGACTAATGGAACTGACCAGGTTAATATTATTAATGCAGCTAGCTTTCTTGAATATAAAACTGCATCTCTCCTATCTAACTTTGTAGGTGAGAATCCAACTAGAGCTAAAGAACTAGCTGGTGAGTCAGAATTAGCAATGGATAGGAGTTTGGGAATCAGTATTAAAGGTCGTCAATCTACAACTACAAGGAGAAGGCCATTCCGTAGTTCTTATAAGAGAAGGCAATATGCGTAATCTCTGGTCCGAAAGGATAGCTTCTTAATGAAGCCGGAGGAAAAATGCCAACTACAACAGATGTCGGTTTTGCGATCTATAATCCATGGTCTTGGCTGCGGAGAATGTCAAACAATGGAATTGCTGTTCTAGTAAGTGCAGGAGCTCCTACTAGCGGTACATCTGGTACTGGAGCTACTCAGGCAGGTAAAGGAACGCTGTTAATCGATGTAACTAACGGCAACCTTTACATGAACACTAATACTGCAGCATCTCCAACTTGGACTAATATTGGTTCAAATAGCTTTGCACTAACTTCAGGTCAGATTCTAGTTGGAAATGCTAGTAACGTTGCTACTCCAGTCACTCCTTCTGGTGACGTAACAATTAGCAATGCTGGTGTTACTACTATCGGTGCTAATGCTGTTACTACTGGTAAAATTGCAACTGGTCTAGTCCAACAGGTAACTGGTTCTATTACGTCTGCTAATATTACTGGAACAGGCGCTGGACAGCTAGGTAGTACTAATGGTGTAGTTATTGTTGCTGCTCCTGGAGCTAACTTAGCACTTGAGCTTATTGACTTTGGCTTGTACTATACGTTTGCTACTGCTGCTTATACTGGTGGTGGTAATATCACACTTAACTGGGGTGCCGGTGGAGCCGCTATCACTGGTCTTATTTCATATGCCAACTCTGTAGGTGCCGCTGCTAATAAGGGAATTTACTTTGTTCCATTAGCCGCTGCGGCCACACCTATTGTTGGCAACCAATCCATTAATCTCGTTTCTGCTGCCGCTCCTACACAGCCTGGTACTGCGGCTGGTACTATTGCTTGGGAGTGCAGATATAGAATTCTTAATCAGGGGTTCTAGTAATTAACTAAGAGTAACTAGAGATGGGCTACTCTATTGCGTGATTCGTGATTCGTAGATAGTTGTTGGCAGTAGAGTAGCCCTTATTACAATGCCAGACCTAATACTAAGAGATCACGAACCTGTAATCATCGATAAATTCGGTGGATTATGGGATAGGGGAGATAAAGATAATACTCCTCTGGATCATTTCCAAGATTGTGTAAATGTTAAGTTTGTTGGGACTAGCGGCTTTGCAACACGAGATGGGATTGGAGTATCTCAAACAGTAAATGTTCCAATTTCTAACATTAAAAGGATTTACAACTATCCAACTCCGACTGGTAATACTCTTATCGTATTAGCTGTTAATAGCGGCAATGGGCAGATATATCATATAGTAAATGCAACTACAGTATTTGGGCCAATTCTTACTATTGCTGGAATGACAGACTTTGCGTTTGTTCCGTATAATGGTAGAGCATTTATTAGTCCATTCACATCGTATACAATTACAAGTTTGTCTGGGACATTAAATCAGGAGAGAGGATTACAAAATAACTTTCTATATACGTACGCCGGTGATGGCACAGCGGCTCGTTTAGCTGCTGGTAATGCTCCTGGCGGTTCGTTAACTATTGCAAATGGAGCCGCTGGGCATACAGATCAGGGTCTTCATGTATTCGGGGTTGTATTTCAGACAGATTCTGGTTTCTTAACCCCACCAGGAGCACTTAATTCGTTTACTACATCACCAACATTTTCTGTTTCATTTAGTACTATTCCACTTGGTCCAACAGGCACAGTTGCACGGCAAATTGTAGTGTCAAAGACAATTATAAACTATAGTGGGATTCCAACAGAATACGATGTATTCTTTCTACCTGGTGGTGTTATTAATGATAATACCACAACTACACTTGCAAATATTTCATTTTATGATGCTGACTTACTTGATGATGCAACATATCTATATGATCTTTATACAAGTATACCGGCAGGAGCCACTCTCACGTTATATCATAATAGGCTATGCCTCGGTGCTACCTACGCTAACATTAGTCTTATGCTTGTCTCAAATCCTGGTGATATAGAAACAATAAGTCAGGTAGATGGTCTAATTATTGTTCCATTAGATGGTAATTCAATTACTAACGCTCAAGAGCTTCGTGATATTCTTTATGTAACTAAAAGAGCACGAACAGTATCGTATGTAGATAATGGAGATGTTCCATCATCTTGGCCTTTAGTTGTTGTTGACAATGCTCTTGGTTCTTCTGTTCATGGGATAGCAACAGTAATCGACAGCGGCTCGTCTATGGTTGATTTTCTAATTATTTGTACATATCAAGGGATTTCACTTTTTAATGGAAGATATATAACACCAGAGATTAGCTGGAAAATCGAAAACTTTTGGAAGGGGCAGGATAAAAACAATTTCAGATATATTCAAATTGTTAATTCTCCCCTAGCTAAGGAGATGTATGTGGTTCTCCCTGATCGTAGAGTACTTGTTGGTAATTATTCTAATGGGATGGATCCTAAAAATATTAGATGGTCCCCGTGGTCATTCTTGATGGGTGCTAATACTGTAGCAATTGCTAACATCAGTGATATCATTATTGGAGCGGATATAGGCGTATGACTCTTATTGTTCCTGATACGCAAAAAGCTATTGTCCTAACTGATATGCTTGGCACAATAGATATGAATCTTAGATTGTATAGTAATAACTTTACTCCATCTGGTTCAATGGTAATAGGGAGTATCACCGAAGTAGCTGGAGGTGGATATGCTGCACAACCTCTACTCCATGCCCAGTGGGTTATTGTTAGCGGAGTTGCAACGTATGTATTCCAAGACTTTCATTTTAGTGGTACTACTAACGCTCCTGGTACTGTATATGGATATTACATCCAAGACAACTCAGGAAACTTAATTCTTGCTGAAAGATTTCCATCAGGAGTTTTACCATTTAGTCCGACTGGTGGCTCATTAATTAGAATCACCCCGACACTTACAGTGACTTCATAATGAGTTTCTTCAAGCAAGTTACAGGCTTAAGTCTCACAGCAGCCCAGAATGGCGTTCTAATCTCATCAATGCCAGATTCCGGGACTGATAGGGGAGGCCCTGGTCCTGTTTCTTTTTCATATAGCTGCGTAGCACATGGATTGACTCCTGATGATGTATTTATTGTACTAAATTCATATCCTGGAGACTTATTTAATAGTGGGACTGATAATCTCGGTAACATAAGCAATGGGTTTCCAACGTGGAGTAATAATGGAGATGACATAAATTTTGTTGGCCCAAGTCTTATTACCGCAACTAATGGTTTCTGGCAGGCTTCATGCGTTGCATTTCTAAATATTCCACTTAATACTCCCGGAGTTACTGTAGATTTCACTATTACAGGTAGCATTACAGATATTACTTCTTATAATCAGACGTTAAATCAAAGTCCTGATACATTTAATATAGATAGTAATAATTATAATCCGCTGACGGGTGATGCTACTCTTCAATACTCATTTAATTATGATAATCATGATGGTGAGAATCCTACTGGATTTGCTATTTCCATAAACAATAAGGTAGTAGGTAGTATTCCATGGCAAAGTGGAACGACTCATTATATTTATGCTGATACTATTTTTAACGCTTCTGGAAGTTATACAATCGAAGCACAGGCGTATCGGTACTCTGACTCAACAAAGTCAGGATTCTCCAATACTCAGACAGTAACATATGGTTCTCAGATTCCAGATATTAATGTTACTGGTAGCGGAGGAATGGAAATGACAGGCGCTGCAGCGATAGTATTTGTGACAGATGCAAGTGGAGTATATGTTCTGACTCCTGGACAAACACATGATGTGTTATATGATAGAGTTCATCAGTCTACAACAAATGTAAACATTCCAGATCCATTTGTGAAGTTTGGATATATAGGTGGCTAGAAGTTCATCTCCTTCATTCTCTGGAGAATTAATTCATTTCGGAGCCGTTCGCATACGTGTCGTTGGCTCCGGTAATCTTCAAGTGATTTTCAATTCATTAACTGAGGTAAGTTCAGCTCAGCTTGCTAATATTCTAATGTCTAATCCGACTGATCGAGAGCCATTAAATTTATCTCATTTTATATCGCAAAGGGGATTCTTAGAGCTTAAGACAACTAATCTTGATGATAACTTTTTTATTACTAGGGTTGTGATATATATCCGACCAGTATCAACTGGATATCCACAATGATAGATATTACTAAGATAAAAACATTACTATTAAATACTGGATTACAACAAAAAGATAATCCTACGTATCAGGTTTTTCTCTACCTGATTGATGGGTTAAATGATACTGCAAAATTAGCTAAAACTACTACATCAGTCACTGGTGCTGTAGGACCACAGGGTCCACCAGGTCCTCCAGGATTTAGTTTAGGAGATTCAGATGGAGATGGAGAAACTATTCCTGGCCCTCAAGGAGTTACTGGTGCTACAGGACCGCAAGGAGTTGCTGGAGTTATAGGTCCTCCAGGAGAGAGTTCTGAAGGGGATGGAGATTTTATGGTTGCTTATTCTCCATCCCAGTTTGCAATGAATGATATGACACCGACATTCATCGGGATTAATGATACCTTCGTAGTTCCATTATATAAACAAGCATTTTATGAGATTGCGATTGATAGTGAAGGAACATTAGAAGTTGATGGGTTTTTGATTGCAGTCTAATGCCTCCATCAATTATTCTTAAACAAACGTCCCAGGCTAACTCTCCTACGCCAGGAGCTGGCCAAGATAGGATATTCTTTGACAGCTTAGATGGTAATCCTAAGTATGAAGATGCAAATGGAGTTATCTACAATTTAACTGGTCCTACTGGGCTAACAGGGCCTCCTGGGTTCTCTGGTGTGTTTGGAATTGGAGAAGATGGAGAAGAGATAGATATATTCTATTCAGTTCCCGGCCCAGCTGGTAATCCTGGTGCTACTGGAGCTAGTGGAATTTCTGGTGGAACGGGACCATCAGGTGGTGCTCCACTTATATATCCAGAAGACGGAGATGATGGATTAATTGGACCTCCAGCATTTTTAACTACTCCTCCTTCTAATGGATTTGCAGGTTGGACATTACTTGATACGTTTACGTTTAGTGGGCAGGCTTCAAGAGATTACACTAATTTAGGAAATGTCAATGATATGTTACTTATGCTTATTGGTATTACCTTTTCTGCATCTGCAGACCTTAGAGTTAGATTCTCAGTTGATAATGGTGGTACTTTTAATACTACAAACTACCAACAAGTTCCTGGTAATGGGACTACTGTTGTCTCACAAGGAATTTTTGGATGGAATGCTGGCGCAACGACGGCTAGAAGTCAGTTTGTCGAGATTCAGGGATTGAGACTAGTTACAATAAAACATTGTCATCTAACATTTTACAGCACTGATGGAACTCACTTCCAATATATGGATCACACTGCTGCTGATATAAATGCTATTAGAGTCGGTAATAGTGGAATCGGTAACTTTAGTGGCGGTACTCTATATGTCCTAGTCAGATAGGATATGCGATGTCCAATGGAAGTGGAATTGTTCTAAAGCAAGCGGCAGCAACAGATATCCCAACGCCAGATGTTGGTAAGGATACTCTGTTTATGAATACTGCTACCGGGGCACCAGCTTATAAAGATTCGACTGGAACTGTCTATGCATTAACTGGTCCTCAAGGTCCAACTGGTGCTCAAGGTCCAACTGGTCCTCCGGGATCTGCAGTAGACGGAGAGGATGGTGAAGCACTAATATTAGCTATGCCTGGACCTCAAGGAGTTACTGGTCCTACAGGTTCTGCTGGCTCTGCTGGTGCTACTGGTCCTCCTGGTGCTCCTGGAAATCCAGTATGGCTAGAGGATGGATTGGATGGAGAACAAGGGTTTCCTGGTGTTATTACTCAAGGTGGCACATCAGGGTTTAGCGGCTGGCAGTTAGTTGCTACTTTATTACCTAGTGGCAATGCTAGTGTTAATTTAACTAATTTAGGCCAATATAATGATTTTCTTCTACTATTCGTTGGGATCACTTTTGGTTCTACTGCTGATGCCGAGGTTCGATTTTCAGTAGATAACGGTAGCACGTTTGACAATACTAGTGGGCATTATATTGGTGTTAATGGAGCCGGAGTTGAAAGCAACAAGACAGCTTTACTAGTATGGGGTGCTAATAATACAACTGCTCGCACTGGTTTTCTGCAGATTCAAGGTCTAAGGATAGCAGCTCCAAAGCAGGTGCATGGGAATTTCTTCTCAGTTGATTCTATACACTTTCAATATATCAATCAGACAGTTACTACGATTAATGCCTTTATGTTCTTGAATAGTGGTGCCGGAAATTATACTGGCGGAACAATTTACGTCTTGGGACGTTAGGAGGAGAAGATTTGGCTCAAAACAAGATTTTCAGGACCGGACCGATTGCACTTACAAATACTTTAACAACCAATCTAGTTAATCCTGGAACTACTACAGGTGGAACTAATGGTGGTGGTTCTGGAAACTTATATATCGTACTAAAGCATATTCGTATTGTCAATAAGACTTCTGGTGCTGTTACCTGCAGCTTCTGGCTTGGTGCCACTGGTGCTAATGCTGCTGGTACTGAAGTTATTGGACAGGGCCTATCAGTATCTGCTAACAGCTACATTGACTGGTACGGTCAATTAAGATTTGACGTGGCTGACTACTTAGTTGGTGGTGCCTCTGCTAATACCTCCCTAAGCTTTGAAGGAGAAGGGGAAATTGGAGTCGCGTGATCGTAAGTTAGATGATTTAAAGGAACCATTCAAATCTAAAGCATTTGAATTATTAGCTAGGTGTGTAGAGTCCAATATCCCTATAATGATTATTGAGACTCTACGCACCGAAGAACAACACCAGGAGGATATAGCTTCTGGACATAGTTGGGTTGTGCATTCAAAGCATCAAGATGGACTTGCAATTGATATTTGCCCATACTATCAATATATGGAACATGGTGATGATAAATTACAATGGGATTCTAGTGATCCTATCTGGCAGAGTATAGGTTTAATCGGTGAAGACTTAGATTTGACATGGGGTGGCCGCTGGCAGCAAAAAGATATGGGTCATTTTGAGCTGAAAGGCTAATATGGCAGCAGGGGTGATTGGTTCATTTCCCGGATTAAGTATGGGTCCTGGTTACGGTTCTTCTGCAAATACAGGCTTTCCAGGACTAAATACAGGTTCTCCTGGTTACGGTGCTGGTTCTTATTTACCAGGAATGGGAGCTGGGAGAGGGATTCCTAATAACTTTGGTCCTCCACCAACTTCTGATATGACGCCTGTAAGTCCATCACAAGCATTAACTAATCAGTATAAGCTGTATGATGTTGGTGTTGGTCAAAATGCTAGCCTATACGACCAGATTCAACAAGGTTATAGTAATCTAGGTGCTACAAATATTACTCCTAGAACATACACTCCACAGACGTATCAGTTTAGCCAGACTCCAGACTATAGAGGAGCCGTTAGCAACCTGCAAGGTCTGGCTCAGACTGGTGGATACTCAACTCAAGATATTGCTGACATGAGAGCACGTGGGATTAGCCCTATTCGTGCTATCTATGCCAGAGCACAAGCAAATCTGAATAGGAATAGGGCACTGCAAGGTGGTTACTCTCCTAATTATGCCGCTGCTACGGCTAAAATGGCAAGAGATGAGTCTCAGCAGATTTCTGATGCTACACAGAATGTCAATGCTCAATTAGCTCAGATGATTGCACAGAATAAACTTGCTATTGCACCAGAATTGGCATCTACAACAGCTGGTGAACAAGCTCTTCAAAATCAGTATGGTGCTCAGGCTGTTAATACTGCTAATCAAGGACAGATGTGGAATGTACAAAATCTTCAGGATATAGATCGGCAAAATCTAGGAAGTAGAATTCAATCTCTTGAGGGTTTAAGATCCTTATATGGAACTACTCCAGCATTAGCTTCTCTGTTTGGAGATCAGGCTATGCGAACGGCTGGATTAGTGCAGAATGCTACTAATGATCAGATAGCGGCCGGGAGTAACCTTGCTCGTATTGCAATGGGGATGAGATAATGCCTTCATTTGTTGACTCTCTTAGAATGAATAATATTTACCCATCTGGAGGTGGGACTTTTGGTCCTCCAATAGATGCATCTCCAAACTTCGATGCAATTGCTAGAATTATGAATCTGGCAATGGGTCCTGCTATTCAGAATCGTAACGCTGAGTGGCAAAGAGAGGATAATTTAAGGGCTCAAGATAGAAGTCAAAGATTACAAGATATCGCCAGAAGCATGGCTAGTAATATTATGGAGCCTACACAGCCGCAGAACGTTCAGATGGCTCCATCGGCTATCTCTCCATTAGATATTGCTAAATTGAATTTAGAAAAGCAGAAACTTGGTGAAAAACAAACAACTGATATTGCTAACATAGGTATTAAGCAGAAGCAGACTGACATTAAATCATCTCAGGAGGGCGTCAGCCAGCAGAGAGCTAATATCTATCAGTTTAAAGCTACTCATCCCAATATGAAAATAGTCAGTGATAAGGGTGGTAATTTTTATGCTGTAGATCCCATCACTGGTAAATCAATGGATACTGGTATTAGCACTGGAACAGTATCTGATGAAGAGAAGCTAAATATTACTGGTGGTCAGAGACTTGATGAAATCACTGCTAGAGGAAAGACACAGCAAGCTAATATTGCTGCTAGAACTAAAGGAGAAGAAGATGTAGCTGCGGCTAGAGGAGCAGAGGCAAGACAGACAAAACAATCTCCAACTGCACAACCAACGTTGCCAAGTCAGATTAATAGAGACCAAATGAATAAGGCTCGCCAGATTAAAAATACTGATTCTGAGCTTGGACCATTTGTTAATATTGACCAAGGAGGAAATTTCACGATTACTCCTCCTGCTGAAGGAATCTTTGGCCATTCCGGACCTACTTCTGATCAATATCATAGAATTAACAATGCTATTTATGGATCGCAAGATACTACTGATACTACTACTCTGACAAAGCCGAAATCTAAATATGCTGTCACAGTAACTCCAGCTCCAACAACAGATACTACACCAGATTCAACGACAGATTCAACTCCAGATTCATCTGATTCAACTTCTCAGTAGTATATGGCTGATAAGTACTCTTATGCGTTAGAGAATGGTGGAACTCTTCATCTTGAAGGTGATACCCCTCCATCTGACAAAGAAGTTGAAGATATTGCTAAACAGCAAGGAGTTAAGCTGAAATTAGCCGCTGCACCTCTATCTTCTACTATTACTAAACCTCTATCTTCTCCTACGGCTAAGATTTTAGGAACTCCTGAGGCTACTCCAGTTACTAAACCTGACACATCAGATACTAGTGGAGTGTTATCTAAGATTTGGCATGCAATGTCAGATCCTTTAACTGATGCTCCAAGCAGAGCCGCTAACCTGATTGCTAATAAGATTGATGTCCCATCACTTGGCAGAAGCCCTATGCTTGCTAGGATTCAAGGAGCATTAGCAGGTGCTACACAAGGTGCTGGTGATGTAGCATCTAGTCTAACTTCTCCACTTAACATAATTGCTGCTGCTTTAACTGGTGGTTCTTCAATGGCTGAAGAATCAATGCCCGCAGCGGCTAATGCTATGAGAATTGGAGCTAGAGTTGCCAGTGCTCCAGTAGCTTTAGGAGGTGCTAAACAAGTATTATCACCAGGTTCGTCTTTGACAGATAGAGCACTTGGATTGGCTCAGATTGCTGCTGGTGTTGCTGGAATGTCTCAGCCTGGAGTTGGGACTTTAGAGACTTCTGCTGAAAGACCAGTTGCTAAAGTTCCTACTCAATTACCTACATTACCGAGAGATCTAGCTAGAGCCACAGCAACTTCAGAAGCTCCTGTCCAGTCAGATTATATTACGCCTATTGAGGGTATGTCTAAGCAAGAAGCTAGATTTAATAAGTTTTTGACAGCATCAAATGAATTTCCAAATGAAGTTTTTAATGAGCTGTCAACTCTAGCTAAAGAATATAGAAATTATCCTACTGGTAGTAGGGAAGCTGGTATGATTAGTAATGAAATGATTAAAATTAAAGATTTCATGGAAGGTCCTGAATCCACTAAGGATAAGCTACAAGCTAGTGGAGTTCCTCCAGAGCAACTCCAACAGATAACTGATGCTCCTAAAATAGATCCTAGAACACAAGCACTACTTGATAAGAGATCAACGAACCCGGTTACGGCTAGATTGCAGGCTAGTGGTGCTACTCCAGAGCAGATGGATTCATTTAGAGATACAGTAGCTGCTAATCCTAATAAAGCTCCAAGTTTATTCAGTGAAATTATGAATACTCCAAGAGCAATGCAGATTGGAGCTTTGCATCTTTCAGCTCCATTTCGCCAAGGACTACCATTAATTACAACTCCTCAATGGTGGACTTCATGGGGAGATATGTTTAAGAGCTTTGGAAGTGAAGATGGATACAAAGCTGTAATGCAATCTATTTATGACCATCCTAATTTCACTCCAGACCCAGAGACTGGCAAATCATTTGCAGATATGTCTGGTCTACGAATGACTGACTCTTTAAATAAGAGAGAGGAAGCTCTAGGAGCTAAATGGGTTGGGGATTTACCAGGATTCAAAGCGTCTAGTCGTGCATTTACTGGTTATTTGAATAAACTGAGATCTGATACATTTAATTCATTAGTAGATGATGCAAAAGCAACTGGTCATGATCCTATGAAAGATTTACCATTTGCACAGAGTATTGCTGATTTTGTTAACAATGCTACTGGACGTGGCTCTTTAGGAAGTCTGGAAAAGTATAGTGGTGCATTGAATAATATATTCTTCGCACCACGTAAGATAGCCGCTAACATGCAGATGCTTAATCCATCTAATTACATCATGGCTGATCCTTTTGTTAGGAAGCAGTACTTAAAAGCTGGATTGTCAACGGCTGGCGCTTGGGCTACATTTGCAGGGTTAGCTAAAGCTTCTGGTGCTGATGTTAGTCTGAACCCGTCTAATCCAGACTTTGGTAAGATCAAAATTGGTGATACTAGGCTCGACCCTGCTGGTGGGTTCCAGCAATACTTAGTTGCTATGGATCAGTTAATTAGTGGTCAGAAGACGTCATCAGTATCTGGGAAAACTTATGATTTAGGCTCAAAGTATGGATTAGCGACTAGGAAGGATGTAGCAGAGCAATTCTTTGCTAATAAACTTAATACACCAGTGAAATTTGCATATGATTTATTGAATGCATCGAAATCAAGACCTTTTAATGTTACTGACCAAGCCGCTAGGATGTTCATCCCTATTGTTGCTCAAGATGCTATAGGACTAGCCAAGGAGAATCCTGAGCTTCTCCCTGGGCTAGCTCCTGTAATATTTGGAATGGGTGAACAAACTTACAGTCAGAAAGGAAAATCTCCAACAATGCTTCCGCAATCTATGAGTCTCAACATTAGGTAGCTAAAGGTTCACTAAAAGGCTACTTTTTAGCTCTTTCTTGAGAAGATCTCCTTAGAATATCGCACTTCCAAAGAATTGCATATACAGCAATATCATCTAGAGAATCTTCTACTGACTCATTGAGAGCATCGTTATTGCTATTAAGGAGATTAGCAATCCTAGCCAACTTAGTACTAATGGGCCAAGCAAAGGTTTTGTCCCTATCAGATCTAAAATAAGAGAGAATGTACTCGCTAAAATCGAAGTTGCTAAAAGGATTGTCACTGGTTGCATAGTCTTTGTTCTTTCTAATATGAAGCTCCTTGATTCTGTCTAGTGTTTCGATAAATTCTGGTATTCTAGGTTTCAGTTTTTCTGCCATTGATCTCTCCATTTCTCATCGTCATAACATTACACTTCTGAACGGCTCTTCAGGTTTGATTAGCTTCTATCTCAAAGTTAATCAATCATACAATCCTCACATTAGCCGCTCGTGGCCCCTTTGGGCTGGGAGTAACATCAAACTTAACTTCGATTTTATCCTTCTCCGATGAGATGAAGAAAGCTACTAGTGAATCCCAATCCCCAGCATATTCTGATGAATGAAAGAAATATTCTGTTCCGTCAGCGGCTTTAATAAATCCAAAGTGCTTATGTTCCTGAATTGATTTGATAACTCCAGTCATTTCTCCTCCATCGTCTTAGTTAGTCCTTGAACTATTGTTCTTAATGGATTATTACAAATTGCACATATTGGATTTGGTATTGCTGTTACTATTTCATACTTACAGTATACACATTTAACCTTTCTTGGCTTAAAGTTAAAATCAGTAGTAATATCAGTATATGGATGTGGAATATCTTCAGGATTCATTTTTGTTTGTCTTTCATGTATTTCTTATAATTCTCTAACGGCTCACCAGCTAAGTAGTACTCCCAATCCATCTCTCTTCCAACTCCGACTCGTTGTCTTTTAATCCATCCCATCTCTAGCAAGTTCTCAGTTATCTGTTCCAGAGTAAAACTGTTGAAAACTCCATAGCCTTTCCAAAGTAATTGTCTTCGCGTCAGGCTTAGATTCTCTGCTAAAATAAGATAATCTAACACATGTTTGGTCGCAACAGCTAATGGGTCTGGTCCTCTCCCTTCTGTAGTTCTTTTACTTGCATACACTAATGCAGTAACTTTATTAATGGCCTCTTCAATTTCTACCTCTGTTATGACTCCATCAAAGTCATAACGTGATAGGGTTAAACACATAGAAACTTTCAATACATGATCTGGAACTCTATTAAGAAATCCTGTTTTATCTGGAGACTGGGTGCTTCTCCATTTCCTTCGCCATGTATTAAATAAGGTTCTTGCATTTTCTGTTGGGACTAACTGTCCCTTCTTGTTTGCTATCTTATCTAGATGTGGAACGTACTTTGGAACTATATAGTTATCAAATTTATTATCTTCTTTTGCTTCTCCATTATCTAATAAGTCTACGTCTCTAGCTCTTTTTTCTTCATATATTATAAGATTACGACCAATATATCCACCTTCAATATTCGCTTGTGGTATAGAATCGTAAAAGTGCGCAGGGGAGCTTCCGAATAAGGCTGTGATGTATGGGTTTTTGAGTTTTTCGGCACCATCACCTTTAAGTAAGTTTGTCCATTCAGGATTATAATGTCCGTCGTATAGGTCGGTAAGGATTGTAAGACTATCCGGATCTTGAATAATCGCCGTAGAAAGTTCACCATTGACTATAAATCCCCTTGAATCAGATATTGGAGCTTTTCCTTCAATAGTTCTAGTTCGACTCAACTCTTGTATGATTGCCTGAATTGAACTTCTACCAGCTATGACCCTGGTATGCCCTGCTTTACTAGCAAGTAACTTAGCACGGTTAATTGGAAATCCCTTACCTAATCCACTTTCTCCCAGTAGCATCACATAGATATTTGGTCTATATATTACATCACCGCTGAGAGTAGTTAGATAGTAGTTGTTACCAGCCGTTGCACTAATACATGATATGAAACTCCAATATAACCATGACTCTGGTGTTTCTACGTGTGAGCACTCAGCAACTAAGTCTGATACCCAATTTGTTGTCACGGCATCTTGTCAATGTTGTTCAGTTTGTAAAATAGGTTTGTTGCTGTGTCAGCGGCTTTTCCCTGATACCATGCCCTTATAAGAGCATGAATAAGTATCTTAATCTCCTCTTTACTTAGATCAAGTCTGTATAGTTCTGAATTAGTAGCTTTTTGATCTGTAGACTTATCATTCATTTCATTCTTCCTCTTTCCTGGGCTACTCTAAGGATTCTTTCAAAATATGATGATGGGACATTCTGTCCAGCCGTTCCAATTACTAGAACATGAAAATTAGAGTGCCTCTTTAAATCATCTTCATCAGCCGGGAAAAACCATTCGGAATTAGACAGCAGTTGTCCACTGGCAAATCTTAATGCTTCCTGGTAGTCACCTGCAATTATACAGATAATATATTTACCCAACCTTTCTGGATTTATTATAGCATCTTAGGCATCTTCTAAATTTCATAATTCACCTAGTTGTATTTATCGTAAATTCTCTCAAGTATCTCACACTGCCTGTCAGATAGAGTTTTACTAAATTGTTTATTCTTCTCAAATTGATTACTAACTGATTCTACAAAGTTCTCTTCCCACTCTGTCAATCCATCCTCATCTTCTAGCATCTGAAGCATATATTCAATCATACTACATCTTGCTTCAAAATCATTTGGTATCATTTTTTACCTCTGGACGACTATCTGTTCTGGTTTTACAAGCCCATTTTTAGTGAAGAAATCAATAGCTTCCCCTTCTGTTTTGAAGAAGCAAATTAAAACTTCATCAGCATTAATACTTGGCAATTCCATATCCTTTGCTTTGAATAGAATTGGCATTTTCTTCCTAAGTCTTATAATATTCTCTTCAAGTAGAACTATACCCAATAGACGTTTACCGTCTCTTTCTGCTATGAATTTAATCATATTTTCACCTTATGTATTTCTCCGTAGTTAGTCTCACTCATTTCAATTTCACATGGAATAGTCAGTATATAATCTCTCTTCAAACTACAGTAAGTTGAAAAGTTAATTGGAGCTTCAAAATGTTTCTTCATTAACCTTGCATATGGTTCCCAGTTATTAGACGGGACAAGCATCTTTAAGCTATCATGATCTTCACTTAACCATAAAAATGCAACATCTCCTTTTAGTTCTTCATCTATCTTTAATCCAGCACCTTGAACCAAATGAGCTACTGTTCTTTGTGGAATGTTTGCAAAGCCTTCCTTGTATAATTCATCATCCATGCGTCCATTGAATATACGTAACCCACCAAACGGGTCAATAAGAGCTCTTGTCGACTGCAAACAGTCGGTGATGTCTCTATGAAACTTTCCCCTAATCTTTGGAGATGCTTGATGAAATAAATCAAGCATCTGTCCAGCACGCCATTCACTAATAGACATGTTGATATCAAACTTCTGAGCATCAGTATTGAACTCAAGCATAAAACGGTTTTTACCCATATTATAATTGCCTGCATGCCTAGTATTGTGCGTTACGATGAAGTCATCTGTTATATATAAATGATCATCTGACTCCACCGCAATACACTGGCACTCCTTTCTACCGGAAAATTTGATTGATTTTATACTCCTATATTTATTTGTTGGTTTCCATATAGACTCTTTTCTTGTAAGCCTAAACGGATTAAAATTAACATTTATATATACTCTATATGCTAATTTACCACTTCTGATCTGCCCTTTGTATGAGTACTTAGGATGTTTTATACTAATTGAAGCAATTCCACCTAGCGATCTAACTATGAAAGCTACATCGTTAGCCAACCTTTCTGATGTGGTGCAAAACTCTGTATGTCTTCCAGATTTATCTAATGTCCCATCCGTATCTAATAATCCAGCTAATATTAATCTTCTATTCTCTACGGACGACATTTTATACTTTTCTGGCACAAATTTAGAATTTGATTTACGTCCTCCTAGGCCATAAGAGTCAATTATATATCTCATTGGGGCATCAATGTAGTAACCAATCTTAGACTTCTTATTAAATCCTATCTTTAATCTTCTCAGCTCATCTTCTACATAATCGATTAATTCCTCATCTGCTGTTGTAAATGTCAAACCATATGGAATAGAGAAGCATCCATCACCAATCAGTAGCCCTAGCACATAGGGACTAATTTCTAAGTTATCATTTCTTTTAGAGAAATGAATTGGTCTGGGTATTGGTATAAATTTAGTTGGGTTTCCTCTTGAATTGCTTAGAGATTTAATATCTTTAAGCTGAGATATTTTCCAGCCGGATTTGAGCATATTACTATAACCAGAATTATACTTCCATAGATGCTCTGAACAGCATTGTGTTTTGCCGCCGTCACTAAATTCTACATCATAAATATCTAACTCACCTTGAGGATATACTCCAATGACTTTACTAGGCAGCCCGAACGAATTAATAATATTGTCTCCAACACAAATATTGCCCATTAATACCCATCCTGTTGGAGTTAATATTTGTGAATCTAGCGGTTGGGCCTTTTTTCCACAAAACCTCTCTGGTCCATCTTTTTCTAATATGTCGACAACTGGAACCCTTTCATTTGTAAGGATTAATTTGCTAGTATAACCAAAAATCAATCCAGCCGTTCGGCGGTGTATGTCTACAGTATCAAATGCTTTTAATAATTCAAAATCCTCTGCGAGAACGGCTACTATTCTTGCTTCAGCTTGGCTGCTGTCTGCCGAAAGAAATATGGTTCCTTTATCCGGAATGAACATTGAGCGAATATCCTTAGCGAGGCGACCATGCTTTGAGATCGTGTGAAATGCCAATCCAATTTTCTTGGGACGAATCGGCTTCTTAAGAATCGACGTAGAAGATCTACAAGTCTCAGTTGCTGATATATTGAAAGAGGACTTGCATCTTCCGTCGTAATCTGGACTAAAATCGATATATCTACTCTTTTGCGTCCTAATTCTCCTCTCTTCGAGTAAGTTCTCAATGAGTGCCTTTCTTTCTGGTGTTTTAGCATGGTTCCCCAATAATTGAACTAATGTATCCTCTGATGTTGGATTTCTCCTCATCAACTTAAATTTCATTTCTCGATATAACAAGTCAAACATCTGTGGATAACTGTTAACATTAACTTCATGACCAACGGCTTCAGTAATCTTACTATGTACTTCTAGAGCCATCCCAGTATACTTTTTGTGTAGTTCTCTTTTTCGTTCGAGATCAATCAGAAAGCCTGTATTCTCCAGCTTCAAGTAGAACTTATGTTTCTTCATCATATAATCATAATAATAACTCTTTAGTGGTATATGATATTGATCGCTTAGTGCATCTAAGTCACAATCTTGCTCTTCATCAACTTCAAATTCAACTACACAATCCTTAGCATTATATCTGAATAACTGGTCAATGGGATTTTTTCCAAGCTTGAATTCCTTCCCCTCATCCTTATAGTAAGGCTCTCTGGTCCATAAACTGCTGACACAACATAGCCTTTTATCCGGTAGTTCAGGGAATATAACCCTTGTCTTAATTAATGTATCACTATAAACTCTAGGACATTCAAACCCTATTAAGCCCAACTTAAACTCATCATACTTAAGATTGTGGCCAACTAATCTATTCTTACGTAACCCCTTATCGACTAGTCTCCAAATTTCATTTAGTTCAAGGTCTCCCATGTCTGTAAGCTTATGTTTACCTACATGACGTAGAAGAGGCAGAGAAATTGCATGATGATGATTAAAAGCAAAACCGACACAAACAGGCACACAATTAATTGACTCAATATCCATAGTAGCTTTGTCGAGCTTCTCATACTGAGAGAAGAATCGATATGCTTGTAGAGAGCTATTACAGACATCTAATTGCCTTTCAGGTAGTTCTAATCTCCTAGTTCTAGACTCTTCAACGGCTCGCTGAAAGTCGGCTTCAATTAACTTTAAATAAGTGTATTCTAATCCACCCCTATTATTGTGACTGAACAATGCTGCAGGATGGATTGTTGGAACGACTTTAGTAACCCCATCTCTAGCCGTTAGGATGCTACCTCTATAGTCTAGTATCTTGTAGTTATCTTTCTTTTCATCAAATATAACTGGCCACCCCATAACGGCTCGCATAGCTCGGTGGCCAACTGCAAGTATTGTTTTAGGTCTTCTGGCATGTATCTCATTCTCCCAAAGCTCCTTTACTTGCTCATCTATGTTAATGCCTATTAAATGTAATTCATCGAAGTTGTTCATTGGTGGACGATACTTACTTACATTTGTAATGTATACTTCTCCTCGTTTAATTCCTGCCCTTTCTAAACAGTCATTAACTATCTCTCCACTAGGCCCTACAAATGGAATCCCCTGTTCATCTTCATACTTACCAGGAGCTTCGCCCACAATCATCAAGTCTGGCTCTAACGGTCCGATTCCACAAACATGCCGTGGACTCATATTTTTCTCGTTCCAGGAACAGTAAACCTATATCCATTCTTAGTATACCTCTTTCTATTATGGTCTCTTATTCTATTACATTCTAAACAGACTCTTTTTCCACTCTTAGCCCTAAACCATAGTCTATGTCCTCTAGGACAATGTGTCTTGTTAGACTCGTGATGTTTCCCAGTTCTTACGTAATCTTGCATATTTTCTGACATTGTTCCCTTATATAGGCATAATGGAGACCAGCATCTAGGAATATTACAGATATGATTAACAGTGAAACTGTAATCTCTATAATCTAGCTTGTGTAACAAACAAAACATATACCTGTGCAGGTAGTATTGATGCTTGTCTATCTTTACCAGAGAATGGCCAGTTTTTCTGTTGACTGCACCTAGCCAAATCCAGTGCTTACTTTCTATTCGAGTCCTTACATGAAATCGATTAATTAAGCTAATAAAGTTAGGATTCATATCTCCCTCATTCTCATCTCTTTCTCTTTATCCTTAACAAATGCTAATGCATCTCTCATGCTTCTAAATCTTCTTAACTGCTTATCATGAGTAATTGACCAACCAGCCAGCATTATATCTTGTTGAACAGAACCAAATGACCTATTCAAGACTGTAGCTGTTTTGGAAATAGTCCAACTACTTTCAACCTTACATTGAGCTACATGAAATCTATATACTTCTATTGCTCTGTCTAACCAATGTGGTTTTATTGGTGATGACATTTCTCCCACTACGACAGGGCTAGATTGTTTATTTTTGAACTAGCGATTTAACTAGATTACAGCCCACAGATATGTGACTAGCTAACCCATTAGAATTAGCTAGGCTTCTTATTCAACATATTCAGAGGCTATCTGTGGGCTGTAATCTCGCGTCCTTAAGACTCTTTCATTATTCTAGTTCATTACATGCTATTGCTGCATTTGCAGTTATAACAGCTTCGCGAACCTTTCTGACAGCTGCTGTTTGGTCTGCACATTCGGGAGTACAATCAACTATAACCCTTGCCAGATGAGCTCCAGCTTCTCTGATAGCTCGATATTTTGGAAGTTGAGAGATATCTGGTGCATGGTGTGTAAACCAGTTTTTCAAATCATCATCGGTAATCATTTTAATAACTATGCTGCCAACGGTTTGAAATCCTGAACATCATTGAACTCATTACCCTTATTACTCTTACCTCTCTTGATATAAATCATTAGATTGTGACCGACGGTTGATTCAAAGATGTCTTCACTAACCTGGTAGTTACCTTTAGCATCCTTTGGAAATCCCATCGTAGCAAAGAATGTCTTAGCAAAACCCCATGCCGTCTCGGAGAAGAGACGACGGCATGTGACACCTTTGCTAGGTCCGTCTAGAATCTTGAAATGAAATGTGCATGTTGCACTACCAGGATTCTTTGCATCTTCTCCAGCTTCACCAGATTCATACTTTGTGATTTCTGCAGGATGCCAGCCAACTTCGGCTAAATCGCCCTTTTTCAAATCGTCGGGTGTTACAATCCAGCTTCTTGACATTTTAGGTCTCCACTATGTGTTTAGGTTTCCACGGTGTTTGAGTTTGGTTTGTTTGGTTTACTACTGTTGTTGGGAGTTTGAATCTAGTAGTTTCATCTTTTGCGGTTAGGTCATCCTCCATCTCCTTTCTGAACTGAGTAACCTTTTCTTTCCAAACTTCGTAGAAGAGTCGGTCAGTAATATCTATAGTTCCTTTTAGTCCTATGTTGCTTTTTGCATAGTCATCTCCTACAGCATCAAAGCTAACTACATACTTAGTTGAAGTTTTGCCATCACCCCATGAGCTTTGTTTAGCAAACTGATAGATTTCACTAAAGTTGCCTGGGACGATTCCAGCTACTTTACTTCCATAAGTTACAATAGGATTAGTTTTGGTTATTGTGATGTTGCTTCCTGAACCTTCAATTTTAATACTTGGAAGTGGATGTGCCGTCCAGATTACATGACATGGCAACGTTCTACAGATATCTAATGATTGTGTGACTAGACTCGTCTCGACTTTGTACTCGTCAAAATCTGGTACGATACGGTCCTTATCTTTATTCTTTCTATTGTCTCTGAACCCTAGTGACCAGTTAACGGCTGCACTGGTCATCTGTGTAATTGAGTCATTGATTATTGCGAAATATCTGCAGTCTTTTGCAAGTGTAATCATCTTATTCAGATACTCGTTTGCATTATTAGAACCATATACATCGAATTCGATTCGTTCTAGTAGTTCTGGCCTTTTGATAACACTCTTAAAAAAGTGAACCAATTCAAACGGTTTCTTCTTATCCCAGTATGATATGTATATTGTTCCTCCGAGAGAGAATGATGCTGCTGCTAGAGTCTTACCGAATCCTGGTGCGCCTTTCATCAAGATTGACGTATTTGACTCAAGTAAGATATCACTAGCTTTCAATTTCCCATCTCCTTCTCACTTCATATGCGATATCTACTGCATCGTAATATTTCTTTGTCCTAAGTTCGAATAGTCGAATTGCAAAGTTAGTCCAGAAATGGCGTAGCATGTTTAGTACTTCATGCAGAATCATATGTCCTCATCTATTGAAGTTAGATTATGCAATCTGTTATTCAGGGATTCTAAGTCTTCCTGTGCCAGTTCAGCGTTCAGCTTTCCTTTTTGAACCTGTATCCTGACTCTTTTACCATTCTCATCTTTCATCCATCTCCAGCCGCAGTCAGGGCAGTGCGGCTCTTTATTCTTGATTTGTCTGATGTTAAGGATGAATGGTTCACCACAGACGTTACAAAGAGATTCTTTGCCTAGAGCTAAATCAGCTTCTATCTTGAAATAGCAGGACGGTAATGTACAGAAGTACATTCTAGTTCCTGACTTATGAACATGCTCCCTTAGCTTATGTAGATGTTTCTCTTTCTTCACTTCGTAGTCTCTTTTCACTAGTCTAACTAGTCTGACTAGTCTCATTAACTATTGCTGCTCTCTTTAGAACTTCTGAACTCTTTTTCATGACCTTAGTTACGTCCCACGGTTCAACTTTAATAAAATTATTTAGAAGTTTAAAGTTCTTCGCCTCGTCGCCTGAAGACACACAGACCTCATAGTATTCACAGCGCCTATTGTATTTGTCACACGATGTTTCGTTCGTTGGCCATGCATTAGCGGCCTCGCATTGTAGATAATACATTATATTGGCTATGACATTATTCTTCCATGACTCAATAATTAAGTGGTCGTAGCTTACTGGTGTCCTGATGAATTTCTTTTCTGGCTCTAAGCTTTTCTGTAACCCAATCTTATTGACTAGTAAATGATTACTATCAACAGCCCAGCAATAATTTTTAAACTGATTACTCATTTCATTAACTGGGCCACTTCGTGAAAATGTCTTGTGGTCAAGTGGTAAGTTGCTGTATATGTTGTCCCTGACTCGTAAGTCAATCTTACCAGCTAGGTAGATTCTGGCATCATCATCTTCAAATAGTAATTTTAAGAATGGCTCTTCAACACCTAGTATCTCAAATGATTGGTCGACTACTCTCCAGTAATCAAAATACTGTTCAGCCGTTTCCAATAAGAGAGACGACTCTTCAGAGTCTAAGTTTGACTCTAATACGAATGCTTCTTTTATCTTCATTAATGCTGCCTCAACAGCATACTCGTATTTGGCTCCACTTTTAAGGCTTTCATAATATGTCTCATTGCCTATGTGAATGAGTGAACCCATATCTAGAGATGCATTCTTGGTAGGTGCTGTTAAGTTTAATTTATATCTGTTCCTGAATCTGTATGGACACAACAAAAACATATCATACTGGCTCATGTCTATGATTATATTAAGCTTTGGCATGTTCTCATCCTCTTTTGAGTAGACCAGCAAGCCAAGCTAATTCTACAGCTTCCAAGCGCTTTTTCCTTTAGTGACTAGAATCTGAGCTAATTCTTTCATTAAGCTTTGCTGGTCCCATTGAATCTCTCTATTGTCTAATGTAGAACTTACGATTGCTCTTTTGTTTTCTACCAGCGTAGTAAAGTACTCATCAATTGTCTCACTAGCAATCATGTATGTAACCGATACTGTATTTGTTTGTCCAAATCGATGAAATCTTCCCTCAGCCTGTTCTTCATTAGCCGGATTCCACTGGCGTTCCATCATAATCGCGTCAGAACAGAATTGAAGGTTGATACCTTCACCAGCGGCTAATGTTGATGCAATCATTACTCTATATTCCTGCTCTTTAAATTTTCGTGCCAAGTTCTCTCTATGGTCTGCGTCTAATGATGCACTCATATGCAAACACGATTTGAATCCTCCATCATCTAGCCATTTATTCAAAGTTGCTATGAGCATGTCAGCTACTACGTGATGATGAACAAAGATTGTTAGTTTCCTGTCGCATGACATTAGGAATTCAGTTACCCAATCAACACAAGTCTGAACCTTTCCAATCCCTGTGATCTGACGCATCTTTGTCATGATAGCAATAGACTTTGAGTTCCTCTCCATTGCATTCATGTCATTGTCATATAATAGGTCATCTAACTCTTTCAATGCTTCCGCATATGCTTTGTTTAGTTTTGGATTCAACTCAGCATGATGAAACTTTCTCATTAGTTCTGGTAAGTCTTTTAAGACTTCAGCTTTAGTTCTCCGTAAGATGAATTCCTTTGTATCCTCATGAAATTGTTCTGGATATTTTAGTCCACCTACTTTGTATCCATACGGACTTCGATATGAATCACACTCATTGTCAATGAAATTTGCATAATGTGGATACAGTCTGGGTCTGACTAGATTCAATACTGTGAAGTACTCACCAGCATGATTCTTAATAGGTGTCCCTGACATTGGTAAGATGTGTTCAATGCTTTTAGATATCTTCTGAACAGCTTTCGCTCTATCACTTAAGTGGTTCTTAATTCTCTGACATTCATCTATAATGATGAATTTGATTTTATCCTTTACTAAGTCAAAACATTTCTCAGTTTTCAGCAAGTCGTATGTTGTTACGTACACATCAAACCCTGGCGCAGCCATCTCCTTTGTGCTTCCAATCACTTGAATTAGCTTGATGTCACACTTACTAATCAGTTCGTGCATCCATTGTAACTTCACGGTTGTTGGGCATACTATGATGCATGGTGTTAGCTCTTTGAAATGAAGTTTCAGTAATGCAGCTGCCTGGATAGTTTTTCCTAGTCCTTGCTCGTCTGCAAGTAGAGCCTTCGCGTCTGCTGTCTGAAGGAACTTCACGCCCTGAACTTGATATGGCATCAGCCGACAGCCGTTTAGGATTGTAGCTATATCCTCGTCTGACTGTGACTTTAATGATTTCTCAGATGTGATGTGGCCGCATTCTAGTGTAACTATTCTCTTCTCACCTAGTCTGACTGAAGATTTCTCGACTGCTATTTTACCGCAGATTTGGCATGTCTGCCTGATTATTGTTGATAGAGCCATGTTAATCTACTAATGAAACATTGTTAAACGGCCTAGTTGCATTTAGGTACGCGGAAATAATTAAATCCTCAAGTTCATCTAGTCTATTCTCATTTTGAGGTCGCAGAAAGAAAAAGTTTCTTTCTTCCTTGTCTGTCTTAATTCGACTCGATGGGAACAGAACGAAGAGCTTCTTTTCATCATCCTCACAAATTGTGAATCCAACTAGATGAAATCCTGCCATGAATCCATCGGTTGACTCGAACTCGACAGCGGCTTTGCCGACTCTGTTCCCCTTTTTCATCAGATATGTCTCAATTTTAATCTTCATCTTTAAGACCTTTTCAGAAAGCTTAATTTGCTAAAATCAACTTTAGTCCCATCTGATTTAATTGACTCGACCGGTCTGATGTTAGCCAGATTCGATGTAACAGAAATGCTTTTCTCTGTTGCTCCTTTCTCAAGCCCTTTAATCATTTCATTAACAATGTCTTCAGCAATTCCTGCTTTTAGCAAGTTCTCTCTGGCTTTATCCAGCTTTGACATCCGCTCTTTTCTTGTCTTAATGGTATTTAATGCATCAGAAACCGAAACGGAATTGTCAACTGTTCTAAGCCATTCTCTATCTTTAGATTTCTTTCTGGCGTCTCTTTCGCGAATCTCATCGTCAGCGGCTTGAAATGATGCCTTTGCCTCTATAACGATTTTGTGTAGTCCTTCCCTGTGGTCTCTTAAATCAGAATCTGTCATTGCAGAGACAAGAGTTTTACCTCTTTGATAAAACTTTACGAATAATTCTTCTTTGTCTGTCACTTTATCCTCTTGTGAGTATTTTAGGTTTTGCATGTATACTATTAATCTTAACTCATCTAGCGTATTTGAACTAATTTGTAGGTGCTGTGAAGTCTTGAAATGATTAGTTCCGGCACATTTAGCATTTAGTCCAGAGTTATGCAGTCCGCAACTACAAAACCAACTCATTTGAATCTGCCATGGTTTAATTCGATACGGTTCAAATCTGATTCATGCTGAATTAATTCGGCTAACTTTCTGTTACGCTCGGTATTATTCACGTACCATTCCAGTGTTACCCATGTATTATCATATTCATGCCATAAGATGATGCCGTACGGCTTGCATACATAATTTTCCACGTTTAATGAGTCATAGATTCTAGCATATTTATTAGTCATTCTGAAGTCCTTATAATGCTTGTAATGTAAGCTTTGCTGATTAGGGTTTCAACTAGTGCATTGTTGGCAGCATCAAAAACGTCTAGTCCTTCGACGTAGATGCAAGTGCTATTTGTCTTTGCTGCTGTGAATGTGACCATGTATTTGTGCACTATCTCTCCGTCTTGGTGTGGTACACCCAATGCATCGTAGATTTTGGCACGTTTCCTCCGATTCATTCTGAAATCCTTACAATACTTACGATATGAACTTCGCTAATCAGAGTTTTAATTGATGCGTTGTCAGCAGCATCGATGATGTCTTCTCCTTCGACGCAGATGCAAGTGCTATTTGTCTTTGTTATGAATGTGACCATGTACTTGTGCATTACTTAGCCTCCTTTATTATTAGGTCCAATGAAATTCTATGCAATAACTTCTGAAGCTTAGCCGAACGTGTGTATGTTATGAGTTTTCTCTTGTCTTTTCTGACTCGAAGTTGATGCTTGTAGGATGAGTCAGAATTAAAAAACTTTCTTTTAGACATAATCTAGGAAGTTAAATAGTTCAGAAATGGTTTAGCTAAAAAACTTAATCAGTTTTTGAAAATACCTCCTGGTCGCGTCGCTGCTCGCCCCTGCTCGCCCCTGCTCGACATTGCGCGACATTGCGCGACAAACGGGTTGGCTGTAAGGTGTTGACCTTTGGGGTGTTACGAGCATGAGGCATTATACTCTCCCTCTCTCGAAATGTCAAGGCGCCCCCTTTTTGGCACCCTCCCGGGGTGGTTCTGGGTCCGCTTATTCTTCTATATAAAAATATATATTTAAAAAGGAAAGATTAAAAAGAGAGAACTACAACCCCGGGGAGGGGGGAGGGTATAGAATAATGAAAGTATAAGGGGGACCGGGAAGGGGGGAGAAAGGGGGCGGGTGTGCCTACCCCAGAAAGAGAGAGGCTTTCGGTCAGAAATGCGTAAGTGGCGTTGGTGCAACGTGATAGGGCAAACATTGCTTGTCGAGCAAGAGCGAGCAATGTCGAGCAGCTACGACCGGCGGCGAGCAGTGTTGAGGCCAGGAGGCATTTTCAGTCATACTATTCTGTCATTAGTGAAAGGAATATAGAATGGCAATTGTTCTAACTTTAGTTTTGAAGAGTTAAGAGAACGCTGAGAGAGTTGGGAGAGTGCCAGTTTTTGAATAGAACTGGCAAACTATTCTGCGAAGCGATTACCGCGAAGCGGGCGAGAACTGCTTATCGAATCCAGGCTTAATCAATTCGACAGCATCGTCAAGAGAGACGTTTGCACCACGTGCATAATTTCGAACGACAAGACGGAATTGAGCCTGTGCTTCAGCTGGCCATGACAGATTCACATATTCGGCCAGTGGGTCAGATGCGGCCGTATACAATTCGTTGTTGTATCCGGTAATCAGGTAAGAAACAATATCTTTCTCATCATTTTTACCAGTTACGCTGGCGAATTGCTCAATTGATGTCGGTAGTGTTTCTGGTTTGGATTCATCGAAATTCTCAAAAGAGATAACCATTGAACCCTTACCACGGGTTCGGCCAACGAACAATCGAGTTCCAACACCGGTTCGTGTTGCATTTGAACTGTCAGCCTTTTTCTGCGCAGCGTTCAATTCATTCTCCTTACGTTGCTTCTCAAGGTCCTCTGCCGTCATTGCCTGAACTGCCATTTTTGTAACTCCTGATGTTGGGGCGTCACTCCCTGTTAACTTGACGAGTCGATTATATCATGGAACGAGTGAAGAGTCAACTTGTCTTGTTCTCAAGTTTCTTGTTCTCAAGCAATGATTCCCAGACTGGTCTAAGAAGTTCGGCAGCTTCGCTGAGTGAAACTTTAGCTCCTCTTGAATAGCACTTAATAATTCTGAGGAACTGAGCCTGTTCTTCTGTTGACCACGCTGAATCCACGTATTTAGCTTCTTCTACTTGTTTGTGTGCAGCCATCTTATTCTCCTGGTTTAGAAAATTAACGATATGCCAGTCAAGCCGTTGTCTCCACCTTCAATATGACAGGTTTATGTTTACCACGAGGAAGACCAGCATACGATTACATCAGCTAATTCCAGAATTGCATCAGCGCGTTGGCTGAATCTAGATTAGACTTACGGTGTAATTTTTTAGAACCTCTCGGAATCCTCAGATTGCAGATGAAGCCGGGAAACCATAAAATACTCCCTTCACTAATGATAGAATGACTAGACTCATTATTCATCGCTTCATACAATCCCTTACCTAAGCAGGTAATCCAGTATGAAACGGCGTCACCCTATTATCGCTAACGCGGGCGGTTTAGATTCCACGCGGCTCGACGCTTGAGTTTCGCGAGCGAAGCGAGCGTCGAACACTAGATTATTAAGCATGTAGGCTGCCAAATGGGAGTAGATGAATTATATACAATGTGTTGTATTTGAAAGAATTAGAATGCTATTAGTAGTAGTGTGTAATTCTTATGTGCCATTAATTTGACGCTTGTAAATGTGCATAACCTGTGCAAAATCTCGTAAATGCTTGACTCGTAAGAAACAACTAATGCGTCAATAGAATGACTGTAAATGAGCTCAGCTGCCAGATGGTTGACGTTCTAATCCTGAACATAGAATGGAATGCTTTATGCCGAGCCGTACGGGGGTATATGCTCATTCCTTGGGTCCCTAGAACGGAGTGATTTTTGCGGAGCTTAACCGTAATTGACAGTCCCTGACAATCCATGACAAATACAGGATCAAAATACAGAGTAATACAATAATTAGCTAACCCAAAATCAAAATAAATCAAATCAGAAAGAGATATCATCAAAAGTTGATATTATCACCAACTTTATATGATTTCGTTCGAGATTTAACGCACGGCCACTGTTGCAACGCCGCGAAGTTCATGCTATGCTGCCCTGCGGCTCAGAATCCTAGCCGCTGAGAGAGTTATATGATTTTAGAAGAAACAGAAGCCATAGAAAGATTTGAGTCTCCTTTAAATCTGTTAAATAGACTTAAATCTGAACTGAGAACTCCCCACAGGAATGCGTCCAGTGCAAATATCGTCTCACAAGTACTAACATCTACAGACATAATTCCAAACCTAGATGAAAAACTGTCACAGGGATCATTGAAGTCGAAGGCTGCATCGATTATGAACTCAGCATTAGACGAGCTCCAGATAAAACTTGTTGATATTCAAAGGCCTAAAGAGCTTGCAAATATAGTTGAGAGTATGAGCCGAGTTATTACGGCTCAGAACGAGAAGATTGAAGCTGATAATAGACCACAGATTCTAATTTATGCACCTTCACAAGTGTCAGAAGAACATTTTGAAACGATTTACGTTAAAGAATAGTTTGATTCAGAATTATTGAGACTAGTAAACGAAAGGAAATAAGAAATGGCAGCATTTACTGGCACAGTTACGATAACAGCTAAGGTAGGACCAGGAGTTCAGGTAACTGCACAGACATTTAGTAACATTGGTGTTGTTAGTATGTTGCTTGGAGAAGAAGTGCTAGTACTAGAACCAGCAGTAGGATCTGCATATCAGAAGAAAGAAT
>Ga0187846_10000133_pt1 | contig 44535 bp, 45 predicted proteins | sample TC_taG_FD_161473 | JGI IMG/M metagenome (GOLD analysis project Ga0187846, IMG submission 161473) | Biofilm microbial communities from the roof of an iron ore cave, State of Minas Gerais, Brazil - TC_06 Biofilm (v2) | ecosystem: Environmental > Terrestrial > Deep subsurface > Cave > Wall biofilm... | reverse complement strand
TGGACAGCGCTGGTGCGCTGCCCACAACTCCACAGGCACCACAACCACCGCTTGGTGGATAAAGATGGATGAAAAATGTCACCCATCTATCCGGTCCAATCTGTCACCCCTCAATCCGTTTGCACATGAGGGGGCCGTTCGTGCCGATGTCATCCGATCGAAGACCGCGCTAGATCTCGCCGACCTCCTTCAGCATGCGCACGGCGTTCCGCGATTACTTCACCGTATCTTCGAGCTCGGCCTCGCCATGGTTGCCGAGCTAACGCCGCGCGGGCTGCCGCCGAAGTCGACGCCACCGGTGATAATCTCCAGCCGGAATTTGTGCGCAATGCCGGCCTGACGCTTCCCGGCCAGCGCCGCGGCCGGCTGCTGGTGCAGGTCGAGGCCTTCGCTGCGATCCAGATTGAGGCAAGCGCGCCCTAGCGACATCCGGCCTTTTGCAGCCCGTCAAGCACATGGTCGCGCGCCTCCTGCGTGCCGAATTGCGCGGCGAACCGCTCGGCGTCGAAGAATGGGGACAGACGCATCGCTGCGGTCCGCTCGCGCTCGGCGTCCTGCGGCTTGTTCAACTGCGCATAGGTCGCCGCCAATATCGGCCGCCCCAATAGCTGGGTATTACGTCCGAGATTGCCGACAAGAGCGCGGTCGACATTTCCCGGCCCAGCCGATTTATTTCTCTATTCGGCCGAATTAATTCCCTGCTCGGCCGATTTAATCTCCCTGTTCGTCGCGTAGGGAATTTGCCCTGCCATCCGGCATAGAACAACGACTTACAGGCGCGGAATCCGTCCTCAAACGGGCCCGGATTGGGCTCTTCGTTGTATTTTCCCGTCGATCACGGAAAGCGGTATACCGGCGCGAAGACTTCTCCGACCAGCCGCAGCTAGATCTCGCCTTCCTGTTTCAGCATGCGCACGGTGTTGCGCAACGCCTTCACCGTGTCTTCGAGCTCGGCCTCGCCATGAGTCGCCGAGGTAACGCCGCCCGGGCTGCCGCTGAAGTCGACTCCGCCGGTCATCATCGCCAGCCGAAATTTGTGCACGACCCCCGCCTGACGGTTGCCGGCGAGGGCCGCCGCCGGCTGCTGGAGCGGGTCGAAGCGTGTCGGGGCGATGGTGCTGCGATCGGGGTTGGTGAAAATGTGGAAGTTCGAAAACATGCCATAGGCCGCCCACGGCACGTGCTCCTCCTCGAACACCTCGTTGATTAGCCGGCGCAAGGTGTCAGCGTAGCGGTTGGCACGGGCGCAGGCATCCGTTGTGCCGACGATTTCGAGCGCGGCGACGCCGGCGGCAGCCGAAAGCGGGTTGGCGTTAAACGTGCCCTGGTGCGAGATCTTTTCGCGGTCGGAAGCTTTGGTGACTTGAAAGTCCAGCAAATCGAGGATGTCCTTGCGTCCTGCGACGGCCCCGCCCGGCAGCCCGCCGGCAAGGATCTTCGCCAATGTCGTCAGGTCCGGCCGGATGCCGTATTCGGCCTGCGCACCGCCCGGCGACACGCGGAAGCCGGTAACAACCTCGTCGAAGATCAACACCACGCCGAGCTGCCGGGTCAGCTCGCGTAGCGCGGTCAGGAATTTCGGGTCGATCGGCAGCTGTGCGCCGTGGGCGCCGGTCGGCTCGAGGATCGCTGCGGCGATATCGTCGTTCGCCTCCAGCAGCCGTGCCAGCCCCTCGGCATCGTTCTGGTCGGCCAGCACAAGGCCGCCGGCGACGCCGGACAGGACGCCGGGTGTCGGGCTGCCGTCGAAGTGGCTCGCATAGCCCGAGGTCATGTGATCGTGCCAGCCGTGGAAGTGATGCTTAAAGCGGATCAGCTTGGACTTGCCGGTAAACGCGCGGGCAAGCCGCACCGCCATCAACGTCGCCTCGGTGCCGGAAGACGTGAAACGCACGCGCTCAGCCGAGGGGACGAGCTTCAAGACCCATTCGGCCCAGCCGATCTCGGTTTCGTGCGAAGCGCCGAAATGGGTGCTGCGCTCCATCTGCTGCTTGACCGCTTCGACGACTTTGGGATGGCAGTGGCCGAGCAGCAGGGCGCCGTGGCCGCCGAAATAGTCGACGTAGCAATTGCCGTCGACATCCCATTTGCGCGGCCCCTGGGCCCGCGTGATGTACAGCCCGTAGGGCTCGATATAACGCGAGTCGTGGGTGACGCCGCTCGGGAACAGGCGGCTGGCTTTCTCGGCAGCGGCTGCCGACCCCGGAGTTGCGGCGCGATACGCGGCGATGATCGGCGAATTCGTTGTCAGCGTATCGGGCATAGCCTTCACTCCTCGGCCGGGAAGCAGTCGAAACCGATTTGTATGCCCTGTGCCATCAAATGAGAAGGGCCGCCCCGAGGGCGGCCCTTCCTTTAACCGGTAACCGGCGGCCATCGCGGCCGCGAGCCGTCGCCCTTAGGCGAGGACCTCCAGGCAAGTGGGGATCCTGGTCACGGCAGCGGATGACCGCGGTTTAGGGCTAGACACAGGATCACCTCCTTTCTGTTGTTACGACGAAGGACTGTAGTCTACGGAGCCGACGCGTCCGCGACAAGCGACTTGTTCGCGATCGCGCCGCTGGTGCCGCGGCGGTTCCGCGGTAGACTGGGAAAAAAGCCGCTATCCAGCTGAAAGGAGTGACGATGCGCCGCAGCGAAGAACGGATCCTGACGACCCACACCGGCAGTCTGCCGCGCCCGCCCGACCTGACCCGCCTCTATGTGCAGCGGGCGCGTGGCGAATCTGTCGATTCGACCGAGCTCGAAAATCTCGGGCGGGCGGCACTACGCGGGATTGTGCGGAAGCAGACGGAATCGGGTGTCGACATCGGCAACAACGGCGAGCAACAGCGCGAGGGGTTCTTTCTTCATATCCGCCACCGGATGAGCGGCTTCGGCGGCTCGTGGCAGCGCCGGACTCGCGCCGACGCGCTGCGCTATCCGATCTTTATGCAGATGATGGAACAGCAGCTCGCCGCCCGGCAGGCGGTCAGCAATATGGGGCCGCCAAAGGCGATCGGCGAGATCCGTTATCTCGGACCTGCCGCGATCGAGGCCGAGTGCGCGGACTTCCAGGCTGCTCTCGACGCGACCGGCACGCGCTTCGTCGAGCCGTTTCTGACCGCACCTTCCCCCGGGATCGTCGCCGGGGCGATGAAGAACGAGTATTACGACAGCGAGGAAGCGTATCTTGCGGCAATCGGGGCGGCGCTCCGCGAGGAGTACGAGACGATCGTCCGGCGCGGCTTTCTGCTCCAGCTCGATTGCCCGGACCTCGCCCTCGAACGCCACCTGTCGTACCAGGACCGGCCACTCGGTGACTTTCTCGGTTTCGTCGAGCGGGTCGTCGCGGCAATCAACACCGCACTCGCAAACATCCCGCGTGACAGGGTGCGCCTGCACGTCTGCTGGGGCAATTATGAGGGGCCGCACGATTGCGACGTGCCGCTCGCCGACATCCTGCCGATAATCCAAAAGGCCGATGTCGGTGGCTTTTTCTTCCCGTTCGCCAACCCGAGGCACGCTCATGAGTACCGGGTATTCGAAAGGCTGCCGCTGGCCGAAGACCAGATCATCGTCGCCGGGGTGATCGACAGCTTGATCAATTTTGTCGAGCACCCAGAGGCGGTCGCCGACCGGATCGAGCGTCTGGCCGCCGTGGTCGGCGATCCGCATCGCGTCATCGCCGGCACCGATTGCGGCTTCGACACCTCGGCCGGGATGGGCCGCGTCGCCGAAGACGTCGTTTGGGCGAAGCTAAAGGCGCTCGCTGAAGGCGCCCGCCTCGCCTCCGAGCGACTGCGGATGGCGTGAGACCAGGGCGCGGGTTTCGCTATAGCGCAGCGGCGTCTCGATCTCGCCGCCGTCCAGTCGGCGCAGCCGAAAAGTCCGTGACTTCGCGGCTTCACCCGCGAGGTGCATGACGCCGATGACCTCGTGTGGGGCATAGGGCTCGACAAACAGGCCGCGAGCCCCGTCGAACGCCGGTGTGGCGTCGCCGGGCATCCAATTGCAATAGGCCGGCAGAAAGTTGACCGGAAGGTGCTCGGCAAAGATTACGTAGTTGAGAGCAATTTGCTCGATGTAGAAAAACCGGGTGCGCTGCACGACCCGCCCGATGATGCGCACCCAGGCATCCCAATGGGGGGCGTCGTGATGGAGCGCGAAAACCCCGCAGTTGACCATCGGGTTGCGGCCCAACCGGCCTGCCACTCGCCAGCCAAAGGCCTCGCGATAGCATTTCCAGCTGAGAGTCCAGCCGAAGGCTTTTGGCCGCTTGTAGTGGCGCTTATAGGCGCGATCGATCTCCGGCGTGATCGCAATCTTGTCCCGCCCGGCCGCTGCGAGATAGAGCTCGACCGCGCGCCAGTCCTGCAGCCACGCATCCGCATCGATCCAAAAGTAGGTTTCGTAACCGGGGAAATGGCGCCGCAGAAAGGGTCTCGAGAGCTGCGCCTTGCGCACTTCCGGGGTGTGCTCGCGGTTCGGGAAGTCGACATCCCAGTCGGGTCGAACCAAGTGAGCAACCCGTTCGGCCAACCAGTCTCGTTGCTCCGGCGCGAGCCCGAAATCGAGGATACCGATCGCCACGTCGCGACGGTGCTCGAGGATCGATAGCACGGTATCGCGCAGCAGCGGGAAATAGCTGCTATCCGCTCCACTGCTGATCAGGAGCCCGTCAGGCGACATCGCCCGTCGTCAGGGGTGAGAGGTTCGCCACCCGGCCCGGCGACGACGCAGGCCGCGGTCCGCTCGAAAATTCCGTTGACGACGCCCCCTTGGTTGATCGTGCTGCGAAGGGTAAGGCCGAATCCGGCGGCCGTGAGAGCATCCGTCAGACGGTCGTTGCGCGAAGTGTCTGCCGCTTCGAGCTCGATCAGCACGGATCGAAGATCCGGATCGCGCAGTGTCTCGCAAGCCCCGGCAAGTATCCGTTCTTCGATGCTGTCAACGTCGATCTTCAGGTAATTAGGCGCGGCAAGTCCGAACAGACAACGAAACCCGTCGATCGAAAAACCGACCACCCCCTGCCGAAAAGCGACTGCAATCGCGTTGCCAAAGCAATCGTCCGTGCTCTCGAAAGAGTTGAAAACGCTGCCGGCATTCGTCCCAGATAGGTTCAGCCGACCGAGCTCCGTGCGATCGCTGATAGCGAGGCAGTAAGCCTGGACGCGGTCGCCGAGCCGATTGGCCTCGATGTTGCGGCAGAGCGCTCCATAGCTGGCAGCAGCCGGCTCGAAGGCGCGCACCTCGATGCCTGGTCGCAACCCCGCATAGATCGAGAAGATACCGATATTGGCGCCGATGTCCCAAAACCGGCACGGAGGCTCGAACGCGTCGATCCAGGCGAGCGTTTCGGGCTCGCGCGTCGCGAACTCTCGCGGATATTGCAGCGCCTGTGGATGGGTGGTCACGAAGATCAGCGGACCGTGGCGGGTCTCGACGTGCTGTTGGCCCAGCAGCCCCTCGACAACGCGCAGCCGGGTGTCGACACGCCGCCAAGGTTTTTCGACCGCGCTCAATCCGATAACCAAACGCGTCAAGGCTCGGCCAAAACGCTTGCCCACCTCGCTGACCTACGGCACGAGACGATAGCCGCCGGGCTCGGTCACTAGGATCTCGGCACGCGCCGGGTCGCGCTCAATCTTTTGACGAAGGCGATACACATGGGTTTCCAGCGTGTGGGTGGTCACCCCGGCATTGTAGCCCCACACTTCGCCAAGAAGCGTATCGCGCCCGATTGCCCGATCGCCGGCCCGATAGAGGTATTTTAGGATCGCCGTCTCCTTCTCGGTCAGCCGCACCCTTCTGCGGCCGCTCTGATCGGTCAACAGCTTGGCGCCCGGGCGGAAGGTGTACGGGCCAATCATGAACACCGCAGCGTCGCTGTGATCGCTCTGGCGCAGATGCGCACGCAAGCGCGCCAGGAGTACACTCAGCCGAAATGGCTTTGTTACATAATCATCGGCCCCGGCTTCGAGCCCGAGGATCGTGTCGGGCTCGCTGTCTGCCCCGGTCAGCATCACGATCGGCACTTGCACGCCCCCACGGCGCAGCAGGCGGCACAATTCCCGCCCATCCATATCGGGCAGGCCGACATCGAGGACGATCGTATCGAATCGATGGCTGTTGACGATTTCCAGCGCCTGCGCTGCGGTACCGCATTCGATACAGACGAACTCTTCGTTCAGCTCGAGCTGTTCCGCCAGAGACTGGCGCAGCGCGTCGTCATCGTCGACGATTAGAATCCTACGCCCGGCCCTCATAATAATTCCTGCGGTGAGGCGTTACGGCGCGATGGTTTATCAGCGAAGCCGGCCCAGTTCATCCCCAACAGAGCCACCCTATACGATCCGTGCTCCAGCCTCCAACAGGTCGCGTCGCCGCGGCGGATCGAGCCCCACCAGGCGATCGAATGCCATTTCCCACGTTTCCGTCGCCTGCGCCCAATCTGGCAAACGAAAACCCATGGCGCGCGACCCCAAAGCCAGCCGTGCAGCAAGCACAGGCTGCGCGATTATCCGGCGAATACCCCGCGCCAGGGCCACCGAGTCGCCCGGCGGCACCAAAAGCCCGGCCTGAGGCGGCACCGTTTCGGGGATCGCTCCGGCGGTCGTTGCAATGACGGGCAACCCGTGTGCCATCGCTTCCGCATAGACCATGCCATAACCTTCGTGGAAAGACGGCAGGACGAAGGCATCGGCCGCTCGATAAGCTCGCGAAACGCTTTGCGGCGGACACTCGCCGGCAAGAGTGATGCGCCGGCCAAGCCCGAGGGTCCGGATGAGACGGCGGACGGCCCGTGTCGTCGGCGGGTCGCGCTCGAGCGACCCAACGCAGCTGAGGCTCCAATCGAGATCGCGAATTCGGCCCAGCGCTTCGACAAGAAGCTGATGCCCTTTGCGCGGGACGAGGTTCGCTACACAAAGCAGCGCTCGCACGGGGGAACGCCGCTGCGCCGGTGCGCGGGCCGGCTTTGCTGTGCCGGGGGGCACAACTGCAATCCGCTCCGAGGAGATGCCGTAGCTCTCGACGGCGGCAGCCGTTCTGCGGCTCGGACAAAGGACGCCGCGAACCCGCGAAAGCAGCCCCGCCTCGAGCTCGGCGGCCCGCTTCGCCGCGGCCGGTGATAGCCCGGTCTCCTGCGCCAGCGGGCCGTGGACGAAGGCAACCAGCCGCAAGCGGTCCACCTGCGCGGCAATCACTTCCGCGTGGTCGGCCAATGCGAGGCCGTCGACGACGGTCTGGGTATCCTCGGCAAGCGCGGTGAGTGGCGCGCCGTCCGCCCGCGGCGACAGCTCGATGACCCGCACCGCCCGCCCTCGCGCCCGCAAGCCCCCGACGATGCGCCGATCGAACAGATATCCGCCGGTCACTTGGTCGAGCCGGCCCGGAACCACAAAGGCGATTTCGTCATTCGAGCGGTGCGTCATAGGTAGCCCAGGCAGCCGGATTCTCGCGCAGCACCACACGGAGGCTGTGGATCGCCGCGGCATCGGTCGGAGCGAGTACCCCCTGGCGAATCCGGCGAGCCACGCGGCGATGGATCTCGCCGGCAAGAAACTCGGTGGTCGTGTTGCGGCCACGAAATTCGGCCATCTCGTCGAGATTGCGGTAATCGAGTTCGCCGAGCACAGCCTTTAGAAGATCGAGCGCGCGGCCGATATCGCAAACGATGCCGTCAGCGTCGAGCCCTTCCCGGCGCAGCGTGGCTTCGACCACAAAGGTCGCACCGTGCAGTCGCTGCGCCGGGCCGAACACTTCGCCGACGAGGCTGTGCGCAACCATCAAATGATGGCTTACCGTGACGCTGTACATGGTTCGCCTCTGCTCCTTCAATCGTAACGTACGGTGTGGCACAGCACGCCCGCAGACGACGCCGCTAGACGCGGCATCAGCTCGGGGAGGGCGATTAGATCCGTTTCTCCGGACAGCAGCAGGTCGAAGACCGGATCGCGCAACAGCGAGAGTGCAAGGGCTAGCCGACGCCGGCGCGACCAACGCTCCCTGCGGCCAGCCGGAACGGTGCCTACCTGAGATGAACGCAAGGACAGCCGGCGAGAGTGAAAGGCTTCGCCGAGCGCCAACGGCACAACACGCGTCCCGTACCAGCTCATTTCGACCACTGTCGCCTCGAAACCGGCGATGGCGAGCGCCGTAGCAAGCCCGCCGGGGGCACCGCTGGCGTGCACCACAAGATCGGCTTCGCCACGCGCTTGCCGCGGCACGGCGAAGCTGCAGCCGAGCGCCGCCGCCAGCGCGGCACGGCTCGGATCGATGTCGATCAATTCGACTTCGGCACCGGGCAGCCGAACTGCGAGCCCGGCGACAAGGGCGCCGACGACACCGGCGCCGACGACCGCGATCCGGTCTCCGGGACCCGGAACTCCGTCCCATAGACCGTTTATCGCGGTTTCCATGTTGGCGGCGAGCGTTGCACGCCGGTCCGGCACGTCGTCGGGTATGGCGACGACGGCATCCGTCGGGACGATAAACCGGTCCTGATGGGGATGGAGGCAGAAGATGCGGCGGCCGCAAAATTCGGCGGGCCCATCCTCGACAATGCCGGCCACGGCGTAACCATATTTGACGGGTGCCGGGAACCCACCCTCCTGGAACGGACAACGCATTCGTTGCCATTCGCTCTGCGGCACTTCCCCGCGAAAGACGAGCGTTTCCGTCCCCCTGCTGATGGCGCTGGCGCGGGCATGAATCAACAGCTCGCCCGCGGTCGGCGAGCCCAATCGTTGGCCTCTGATCTCGCCCCGGCCCGGTGCCGCGACCCAAAATGCTCGTGCCTCATCCATCGGCGGAATAATCCCGTTCGTCGTGGAGTCTGACGCCCGGGCGCTTGTTGACTAGGTCCCCAATGGGCACGATCGCGAGATACACCGAAGCCTCGCCGATGTCGATCAACGTCGCTCCGCCGGAGTCGTCTTCGCTTGCACTGATGCGCGAGGCGCGTCTGGTATTCGCCCGGTCACTCGCGTTAGCCGTGGCGGCGACGTTGCTGCTCGTCTTCGGCGGCGTGGTGCAAACCCTGCCCGGGATAGGCGGACTGATGCTGTTCACCGGGTTGGTTGTCGCCGTCGAGCGCCTGCTAGCCGGCAATCACCCCTATCCCCGCCTCGGCGCGGCAAACCGGATCACCCTGGCTCGGGCAGGGGCTGCTTGCCTGATCGCCAGCCGAGCACTGGATCCGGCACCATTGGGCGCGACGGAACGCTGGATTCTTGTCGCGCTCGCCGGAACCGCTTTGCTGCTCGACGGCACCGATGGCTGGGCGGCCCGCCGCCAGGGATTGGCCTCCGTTTTTGGCGCGCGCTTCGACATGGAGATCGACGCACTCGCGATAGCGGTGCTGGCGATAACCGTCGTAAAGACCGGTTCCGGGCCGTGCTGGGTGCTGGCGATCGGCGCGATGCGTTATCTCTACCTCGGCGCGGGATGCTTATTCCCGGTCTTGCGCCGCACGCCGGCGGCATGCGCATTTGCCGATCGCCGCCGCAAAGTGATCGCCGTCGTGCAAAGCCTGGCATTGCTCTGTTCGCTAGCCCCGGCGGCACCTTTGAGGTGGGCCACGGCGGCGTGCGCGCTGGCGCTCGGCCTGCTCGCCTATTCCTTTGCCGCCGACATCGGCATGCTGCTGTTCGCCGAACCGCGCAGACGAGGGTCGAATAAGTGGCTGGCGCAATAGTCGTCACTCCCTATGATGGGTGACGGTTAGGAGGAGATAGTGCCCGAAACCCGAACAGCTCGCCCGGCCAGTGGCGACATCGCGGCGGCGCGGCCGCGCATCGACCGCCTCGGCGAAGCCATCACCGCATTGCGCCGGGGGGAGCCGGTGCTTATCCGCGACGATCAGATCAGCGTGCTCGCCATTGCTGCCGAGCTGGTGGGTGAGGAGAACCTACGGCGGCTGCGCGAGATCTCGCAGGCGCCGGCGCGAGTCGTGTTGACGCGTCGGCGGGCGGTGGCGCTCGGCCTGGCACCGCGCGAGGAATTGTCGGGTGCTTTGACGATTTCGGTTTCTGCCGAGATGCCGGCCGCGGTGATCCGCAATTTGGCCGACCCGGCAGCCTCGCTCGGCGTCGAGCCGCCGGGGTTTGGCCCGGCACCGGTTCCCGCCAAAGGCGGTGCGCTCGCAGCGGTGGCCTTGGCCAAGCTGGCAGCGCTGCTCCCAGCGGCCCTCGTGCTGCGCATCGGGACGGCCGAAGCAACCCTCTTTGGGCGGCGCGGCGACCTCGCCTCTATCGAAGCCGCGGCGGTGTTCAGCCGTCATGCGGCGGAAGCGGGGCTCGAGCGGGTCACCGAAGCCCGCGTTCCGCTCGCCGAGGCGGAAAACGCCCGCTTGATCGCGTTTCGGCCGCGCGACGGCGGCACCGAGCATCTCGCGATCCTGATCGGCACGCCCGACCCTACCGCACCGGTCCTGGTAAGGCTCCATTCGGAATGCTTCACCGGCGATCTGCTCGCCAGCCTGCGCTGCGACTGCGGCGACCAGCTGCGCGGCGCGATTGCCGCGATCGCGCGAGCCGGCGATGGGGTGCTGCTCTATCTGGCGCAGGAAGGACGTGGCATCGGTCTTGTCAACAAGCTCAGGGCCTACCGGCTGCAGGATGCCGGTTTCGACACGCTCGATGCCAACGAGCAGCTGGGCTTCGACGCCGACGAGCGCGTCTATTTGCCGGCCGCGGAAATGCTGCGCCAGCTGGGCTTCGGCATGGTGCGCCTGTTGACCAACAATCCGGACAAGGTCGCAGCCCTCGAGCGCTACGGCATCCGCGTCGCCGAGCGGGTGCCGCATATCTTCCCGTCGAACGGCCACAACGAGCGCTACCTGCGCACCAAGGCGACGCGCAGCGGCCATCTGCTCTAACCCCGCGCGCGTCAAGATTCCCGGTTTAGCCGGGAAAATTCCCGCAAAAAACCGGTCCCGGCTCAAAATGGAACCGTGATCACCGCCAGTAATGTCTTCTTTATCAGATACTTACGGGGTCTGTGCGCGGCGATTTTCGTGTCCCGAAACCGGGAATTTGCTCCGCCGAAAATTCCCGGATAAGCCCCGTAACCGGGAAATAACCGGGAAACGCCGGCGGGTCTTCGCAGCGTCGTCTTAGCCTGGCACCCAGCATACGCTAAGATTGCGGCGCTAGCGTGACCCGCCGCGGCCACCGAAGATTGCGGTGCCGACCCGCACATGGGTGGCGCCAAAGCGGATCGCTTTCTCGAAATCGGCGCTCATTCCCATGCTGAGGAGGCCGAGCCCGGTGCGCCGGGCGATCTCGCGCAACAGCGCGAAATGCAGTGCCGGCTCCTCGTCGAGCGGCGGAACGCACATCAGGCCCTCGATCGGCAAGCCGACCCGGTCGCGGCACTCGACAATGAATTCATCGGCCGCGGCCGGAAAAATTCCCGATTTCTGCGGCTCTTCGCCGGTATTGACCTCGATCAGGCAGGGCGGGCGCCGACCGCTGCGCTCCATCTCCCGGGCCAGCGCCTCGGCAAGCCGCGGCCGGTCGACGGTTTCAATCACGTCGCAAAGTGCAACAGCATCGCGCACCTTGTTGGTCTGCAACGGCCCGATCAGGTGCAGCGCGAGGTCGGGAAACGCCTCGCGCAGCGCCGGATACTTGGCCTGCACCTCCTGCACCCGGTTCTCGCCGAACGCGCGATGGCCGGCGGCGAGGGCGTCGCGCACGCTCTCCGCCGGGTGGGTCTTGCTGACGGCGACTAGGGTGACGCTGTCCGGCGCCCGCCCTGCAGCCCGTGCGGCTGCCTCGATCCGGCTGCGGACGGCGACAAGATTGGCGGCAATAACCCCTTCCATAGCGGCTCCATTCCTGGCACAAGACTCGTTCCCTGGCTCCGGCCGTGAGGACGCCGTTTCGCCGAGGATCGAGGATGCCCGTTGTCCATTACCGCCTGTCGGTCGCGTTTGCCGCAAGTCTTTCGTTGGCTCTCGCCGCGTGCGCCGAGACCCCTTCGAAGGGACCGCCGGACACCGCGAATGCTCAACAGGCTTCGACCAGCGATTCGGACGAGATCGACACCGAGGCGACGATCTGGACGGTGCTCGGTTTGGCCAAGAAGGAATCGCAACGGAGCCCAGGTCCACAGACCGGGAACACTGTGAGCCCAATCTTGTACCAAGCGGCCCTCGACACGCTGAGTTTTGTCACATTCGCCTCGCAAGACCCTCTCGCCGGATCCTTGGTCACCGATTGGTATTCGCCGAGCGACAAGCCGAACGAACGCTACAAGATCAGCGTTTTCATCCTGGCTCGATCTTTGCGGTCGGATGCGCTAGCGGTGACGGTAACGCGTCAGGCTCGCCTCGCGGACGGTAACTGGATCGAGACAACGGTCGCCCGACAGGTCGAAACCGATCTGGAAAACACGATCTTGCAGCGGGCCCGGCAGATCAAACGCGAGTGGATGGCGACCATCCAGAGTGAAAAATAACCTCCCGCGGGTGCCGGCGCCCGGCTCGCGGGCGGGCAGAACCGAAGGAAGTCCCTAAGCCATCATGTCACGCTACAATTTTCGAGAAAGCGAAGCGAAATGGCAGCGCCGCTGGCGCGAGCAGCGGCTCTTCGAGGTCGATGCCGAGCCCGGCCGGCCAAAATACTACGTCCTCGAAATGTATCCCTACCCGTCCGGCAAGCTCCATGTCGGCCATGTGCGCAACTACACGATCGGCGACTTGGTCGCCCGCTACCGAAGGGCGCAAGGATTCAACGTCCTCCATCCGATGGGATGGGACGCCTTCGGTTTGCCCGCGGAGAACGCGGCGATGGCCGAGAACATCCATCCGGCCGTGTGGACCCACGAAAACATCCGAACGATGCGGGAGCAACTCGAACGCATGGGGTTCGGTTACGACTGGTCGCGCGAGATTGCGACCTGCCACCCGGAATATTACCGCCATCAGCAGAAGATGTTCCTCGACTTCCTTGCCGCGGGTCTCGCCTATCGCAAGGAATCCTGGGTCAACTGGGACCCGGTCGAGAACACCGTGCTCGCCAATGAGCAGGTGATCGACGGGCGCGGCTGGCGCTCCGACGCGATCGTCGAGAAGCGGCTCTTGGCGCAGTGGTCCCTGCGCGTCACCGCCTTTACCGAAGAGCTCCTCGACGCGATCGGCGACCTCGACCGATGGCCCGAGCGGGTGCGGCTGATGCAGGAGAAGTGGATCGGCCGATCGGAGGGAGCGCGCGTCTTTTTCGCGATCGCCGGAGAAAACGACCGCGTCGAGGTCTTCACAACCCGGCAGGACACGCTCTTCGGCGCCTCATTCCTGGCGCTCTCGCCAAATCATCCGCTGGCATTGCGACTTGCCGAAAAGGACGCCCGGCTCGCCGCTTTTATCGCCGAATGCAACCGCATGGGCACCAGCGAGGCGGTGATCGAAACCGCCGAGAAGCTCGGCTACGCGACCGGCCTGGATGCCGTGCATCCCTTCGACGAGAGCCGCCATGTCCCGATCTGGGTCGCTAATTTTGTGCTGATGGAATACGGCACCGGGGCGATCTTCGGTTGCCCGGCGCATGACCATCGCGACCTCGAATTCGCCCGAAAATACCGGCTCCCTGTGCCCCCGGTGGTGCTGCCGCCCGGCGCCGACCCGACTAGTTTCGCGATCGGCGAGACGGCCTATGTCGAAGAGGACGGCACGGCGTTCAACTCCGCCTTTCTCGACGGCTTGCCGGTTGCCGCCGCCAAACGCGCCGCCGCAGAACGGCTCGAGATGCTGGGCCGCGGGCAGCTCACCACCGTGTACCGGCTGCGCGACTGGGGGGTTTCGCGCCAGCGCTATTGGGGATGCCCGATCCCGGTCGTCCATTGCGCTGCCTGCGGCATCGTCCCGGTTCCCGAGCGGGATCTGCCGGTAGTGTTGCCGGAGGACGTCAGCTTCGAGGTCCCGGGAAATCCCCTCGACCACCATCCGACGTGGAAGCATGTCGCGTGCCCGAGCTGCGGCGGACCAGCGCGACGCGAGACCGACACACTCGACGTCTTCTTCGATTCGTCGTGGTATTTCCTGCGCTTCTGCTCGCCGCGGGCACCTGTTGCCTTTGAGCGGCAGGCGGTCGACTACTGGATGCCGGTCGACCAGTATATCGGCGGCGTCGAACATGCCGTGCTCCACCTCCTTTATTCGCGGTTCTTTACCCGGGCGCTGAAACGGTGCGGCTATCCTGTTGATCGCGACGAGCCGTTCGCCGGGCTGTTCACACAAGGCATGGTCTGTCACCAGACCTATCAGGACGAGGCCGGCGACTGGCTTTTCCCGGAGGAGGTCGAGACAGACGCCGGGGGCGGTTTCGTCGACGCAGCCGGACGGCCGGTGACTGCAGGGCGACACGAAAAAATGAGCAAGTCCAAGAAGAACGTCGTAGGCCTCGACGCGATCGTCGACACCTATGGCGCGGATACCGCGCGGCTCTACCTGCTGTCGGACAGCCCGCCGGAGCGGGACCTCGAATGGACCGAGACCGGGATCGAGGGCATCTGGCGTTACGTCAATCGGCTATGGCGCATGGTCAGCGAACCTTCCGTCGCGTTGCCGCCGCCAGGCTCGGCGGTGCCGGCCACCCTGTCGCCCCCAGTCGCAGCGATCCGACGCGCGACGCACAAGACGATCGCCGCGGTCACCGACGACCTCGACAAGTTTCGCTTCAACCGCGCCGTGGCGCGGATTCGCGAATTAACCAACGCGCTCGACGAGCTCCCGGCTGGCGAGCCCGGATCGCCTGAGGTGCTCCGGGAGGGGCTCGAAACCTTGACGCGCCTGATCGGACCGATGATGCCGCATCTCGCCGAGGCGATGTGGCAGGAACTGGGTGGCATCGGCTTACTCGCCGAACAGCCCTGGCCGCAGTTCGATCCCGACCTGACCCGCGATGAACAAGTGACGCTGGCCATTCAGGTCAACGGTAAGTTGCGGGCAACCCTTGAAGTTCCGCGCGACACGGCGGCGGACACGGTCGAACACGCTGCTCTCGCATTGCCGCAGATAGCGCGCTGGCTCGATGGCCAGTTGCCGCGCAAGGTCATCGTTGTACCGAACCGGATCGTCAACATCGTTGCTTGACCCGAAATGATGATATCTCGCGTGGGGGTGGTTGCCGTCGCTTTGGCCGCGGCGCAGTTGGTGTCGGGCTGCGGCTGGGCGCCGCTCTACGCCGACATCGACAGCGCGGCAAGCGAAGAGCTGCGGGCGGTCAAGGTCGCTCCGATTCCCGAACGGATCGGCCAGCGGCTTGAAATCGCTCTGCGCAATTCGCTCAATCCGACGGGTGAGCCAACACCCGCACGCTATCAACTGAACACTACGCTGGTCACCGCGCTGGGCAATCTCGGCATTCAATCACAAGGCTTGGCGACGCTTGGGCAACTCGATGCCTTTGCGACCCTTAGGCTGGTCGATCTCCAAACCGGAAGCATTCTGCTGACCAACACGGTGCACGTCGCCAATTCCTTTGACCTCAATCCCAATCAGTACTCGACCATCGTCGGCGAGGACGACGCCGGGGTGCGAACCGTCGCGGAACTCGACCAAGAAATCGTGACCCGGCTCACGCTGTTCATGCAGCGGCGCATGGCCGAGAAGAGCGCGAAGCCAGCCTGAGATGCCGTGAAGCTCCCCGCGGCGCGGATTGCCGCCTTTCTACAGCGACCGGATCACGCAATTCGGGCCGTGCTGCTCTATGGCCCGGACACGGGTCTGGTACGCGAACGTGCCGACACTCTCGCGCGAACCGTCTGTTCGGATTTGAGAGATCCGTTCCGGGTCGCCGATCTGACCGGCTCCGCCCTTGCCGCGGACCCCGCGCGCCTGGCGGACGAAGCCGCCCAAATGAGCCTGATCGGCGGGCGGCGGGTAATCCGTGTGCACGACGCCGCAGATCGCCTGGCGGGGTTGTTCGCGGGCTTCCTCACCACTGCTCCAGGCGACGGTTTTATCGTGGTGGAGGCGGGCGACCTACCGGGATCGTCAGCGCTGCGCCGGGTGTTCGACACCTCACCCCGCGCGGCGGCGATCGGTTGCTACCTCGATACGCCGCGGGACCGCGCTGCGGTAATCCGCGACACATTGCGAGCGCACCGAATAACGGCGAGCGGCGAGGCGACCCAATATCTGATCGAGCGCCTCGGCGCCGATCGCCTGCTGACCCGCGCCGAACTCGAGAAGCTCGCGCTATATGCCGGCGAGGGCGGCCACGTCGAACTCGATGACGCGCGGCTCTCGATTGGTGACAGCGCGGCACTCGAAACGGACGACGCCGTCATGGCGGCGGTAGAGGGTGACGCGACGAGGCTCGATCGAGTGCTCGATCGGGTCTTCCAAGAGGGCGAGTCGCCGGTCACGGTTGTCCGGGCGATGCTCCGCCACCTGCATCGGCTGCATGTGCTTGCCGCGCGACTGGCGTCGGGCGCGACAGTCGCAGAGGTTGTGCGCACGGCGCGCCCGCCGATCTTCTACAGGCAGGAAGATAACTTCAAACGTCAGCTCGCGCTATGGAGCGAGGTGGGGCTGCGCGCCCAGCTCGATCGTATCGCGCAAGCCGAGTTGCACATGAAGCTCACCGGCCTGCCTGCCGAGACGGTCTGCCGCGAGGCGATGCTCGCCATCGCGCAGGCTACCCGCTCACGCGACACGCGCGATGGACCCACGACACGCGTATGAGCGCCAAACCCTGCCTCGCGCACATTTGAACGAATGTCACCAACCCGGTCGCATTTTCGCCTTCTCGTTTGATCTTTCCTTCGGTAGGGTTTGTACTCGGATAACGTGTCGTGGGAGGGAAAACATGCTCCGTGCTCCGTCGCTGGTTCCGATTGTCGTCGGATTATTCCTGGTTTGGGGGGGTGCTCGGGCCGCCGAGATCAACTTCAAGGCGGATCTCAGCGGCGCCAGCGAGGTCCCGCCGGTCACCACTGCGGGCAAGGGCACCGCGGCGGCGGCGCTGGACACTACCACCAAGACGCTGACCTGGACGGTCACCTATTCGGGCCTCACCGGTCCGGCGACGGCGGCCCACATCCACGGTCCGGCCGCCGCAGGAGCGAACGCCGGTGTCCTCGTGCCATTGGTGCCAGCCGGCGGTAATTTCGCGAGCCCGATCAAGGGTTCGGCGACACTGACCGATGCGCAGATCTCCGATCTCGAGGCCGGGAGGACGTACGTAAACCTCCATACGGTGGATAACAAAGCCGGCGAGATCCGCGGCCAACTCGTCCGGGCGCAGTAATCCCCAGAGTGAGATTTCGACCGCTAGCGCTCCGGTTTTCCGGCACCGTAACGCCGCTCTAAGGAACAGGGATCTCCGTCAGCCGCGGTCGGGCCGATCCGAACTAATAGCTGACCGGTTAGCCCGCACGAGCCGGTCGCTGGGCCGAAGAGGCAGCCCTCGAAGGCTTGGAGGGTTGTGTCGCGAAATATCGCGCTGACGACGGCGTCGTCCCGAAGCCACAGCGCCTCTGCCGCTGCCTGATACCCGCTCGCGGGAAGTACCGGGATGGCGCACACCTGGTTCGGGATGCCGAAGTCGGCCTGCAGCGCCGCTAGTATCCCGCGGAACGCTGGTGGGTTGACACCGTGGCGCGGCCGTTCGAGCTGGATGCGCTTCAGCCCATGGCTGACTTTGTCCATTTGGAAAAACAGCACCATCGGCACCCCGCCGATCATCTGGTCAGGCAGGACGACGTCGACATAACTGTCGCCAAAGTCGAGTGCTCGAGGCAATCTTTTGGCCTCAACGCCGAATTGCCGGAGTAACGCATCGGAAGACTCGCCCCAATGGGTTTGACGCCAAGCCTCTCCGATCCCGGTTGCCGCATACACCGGCGAGGCAAACGCTAGGACCGCGAGCAAGATCTGCCAAAAGGAGCGATCGACGCAAACCGGACAGAAGAGACGCGGAGGTGGCTTTGGCGCCTCCGCGTCCGCCTTCATCAGGTGGCTTTGAGCTCGATTTTTCTCGCTTTGGCGCTCTCGGCGTTGGGGAGAACGAGGTTCAAAACGCCGTCCTTCAACGTAGCCTCGATACGATCCCGGTCGATGTTTTCGGAGAGCGTGAATACCCTCTCGTAGTCACCGTCGGAATATTCGTTATAAACCCGCTGATAACCGCTGTGATCCCTGGTTGCGCTTCGTCCGCGGATGGTCAGCACTCGACGTTCGAGGGTGATGTCCACTCCATCGGGAGCGACACCCGGCATCTCGGCGAGCACCAAAAGGTTGTCGCGAGTTTCGTAGATGTCGGCGGCGGGGAGAAACACCGGCCGAGTGGCGGGGCGCAGACCGCTCTCGACAGTTTGCGGTACCTGCTGACTCACCGTTTTTACTTCCTGGGCCATCACTGCACTCCTTCCAATAAGCTCAGCCGGCGCGGATCTCGAGATCTTCTTCGGCCGGTCCGCCTCCAGCCGCTGGAGCTCGATTTCCAGAATGCCGTTATTGAATTGCGCCTGGACCTTGTCCGCGTCGATCCGGAACGGCAACTGCACGGTGCGCGAAAAGCTGCCGTAAATGCTCGCGCCATTGCCAATTGGCCTCCTGCCCCTGGCTAGGGCATCTTGCTCCCTCCAGGGTCAGCACATCTTCCTGTAAATTAATCGTGACGTCGCCGGGGGTCACCCCCGGCAGCTCACTGGTCACGACCACGCTGTTATCGCCGAGCCAGATGTTGATCGGCGGAAAATCGCGGGTCGTTGGGGTAAACCCGGAGAACACCCGGTTCATCTCGCTTTGCATTCGGCGGAGCTCAACAAAAGGGTCAAAGCCCAACCGGGGAAATTCCGAAAGCGCCATGGCTCAACCTCCTTGCACGTTGACACGAGTGGCGCCGCGGATTCCGACCAGCTCGGCAGGCAGGGAGGGGGTGGAGCCAAACTCGCACCGATAACGATCGCCGCAGACATTCGCCCGTCCCGCACGGCGGGGAGGAGTGGGTAACGATCACATCCTCCCTACGAAGCGATATGACCGCGGCCGGGCAATCGGATGGTCCGACCGTCATTCCCTGCCGAGATCCGAAAAGCGGCATCCGGCACCGCTTCGATCTAGTCACGCCACGGCGCCCGTTTAAGCCGCGCTGACCGGGGTTACATGGCAATCGATTTTTTCAATAAAAATAGTGCTATAGGTCTATAAGCCGATCCTTGATCGGCGCCGTCGATAACCTAGTTACCGGATCGCCCGGGCAAGGCCCAATGACTGGCTTGCGCCCCGGAACTTCCAAATGACCGATCCGTTAGGGTCTGTGGCCGAACCATAGGGGATCGTCAAAAAAATGCGAATTGCACAAGTTGCGCCTTTGTACGAGAGCTGCCCACCGCAGCTTTATGGGGGTACGGAGCGGGTTGTTTCGTATTTGACCGAAGAACTGGTCCGGCAGGGGCATGAGGTCACTTTGTTTGCCAGCGGCGATTCGAAGACCGGCGCAGCTCTGCAGGCTTCCTGCGCGCAAGCCTTGCGCCTTGATCCCCGATGTAAGGATCCGCTGCCTTATCACTTTATATCGCTACATCGTTTAGCGCGGGCGGTCGATGCCTTCGACATTATCCATTTTCACACCGACTATCTCCACTTTCCGCTCTTTGCCCAGCATTGGAGCAAAACGCTGACGACGCTGCACGGCCGGCTCGACCTGCCCGATCTCCCGCCGATGTTACATGAGTTCGCGATGATGCCGGTGGCGTCGATCTCGAACGCGCAACGATCGCCCATGCCCTGGGCCAACTGGTACGGCACGGTCTACCATGGCGTGCCCCCGGATCTTTACGCTGGCGGCTGTGGTGACGGCGGCTATCTCGCCTTCATCGGTCGGATTTGTCCGGAGAAGCGACCCGATTGGGCGATCGAGATTGCGCGCCGCACCGGGCTGCCTCTGGCAATTGCGGCAAAGGTCGACAAAGTCGATCGGACCTACTACAAGACAAGGATCAAGCCGCTACTCAAGGATCCGCTGGTCAAGTTCATTGGTGAGATCGGCGATGATCAAAAGGGAGCATTCTTGTCAGATGCGGCGGCGCTGCTCTTCCCGATCGATTGGCCCGAGCCGTTCGGCCTAGTGCTTATCGAAGCGATGGCAAACGGGACCCCGGTCATCGCTTTTAGGCGCGGCTCTGTGCCCGAGATCGTCGATCACGGTGTCACCGGCCTGATTGTCGACAGTGTCGATGAGGCGGTCGCGGCGGTGCCGCTTGCTAAGGCGCTCGATCGGCGCGCGATACGCCGCCGCTTCGAGGACCGCTTTTCGGTCGAGCGAATGGCAGGCGATTATCTGGGTCTATACAATTCGGTGCTTCGCCGCGGCACCGTGGATGCGGTCTTGAACTCCGCGGCCGCGGCTCAGGCGGCTGCGAACGCTGCCTGAGCTGCCAGTAGAGACCGGCCTGACCGAGCTGGTTCCCGCGCAGGCCGGCAACGCTGAGGCGTCGCCGTTCTACATCGAATCGAATGTCTCCTTTCAAGAACGGCGCCTGCGCACGCTCAAGCACGGCGATACCTTCGCGGTATTCGATCGTCGCGGCGACATCATCGCTGCCAACGGCAGCTCCGACGGGATTTACCACCGCGGCACGCGCTACCTGTCGCGTCTCCTGCTCCGCCTCAATAATGCACCGCTGTTGCTCCTCAGTTCGAATGTGCAGGAGGACAATGCGGTATTAAGGGTGGATCTAGCCAATCCCAACATGCCCTCCCGCCGATTGCGCGGCGAACTAATTCATGTGAACCGCCTCAAGTTCATTTGGAATGATGCATACTACGAGCGAATACTGATCCGTAATTTCGATGTTCGGGAGCACGAGTTGACTTTCGGCATCGAGTTTGGCGCCGATTTTGCCGATCTCTTCGAGGTGCGCGGGCGACGGCGGGCCCGCCGCGGTCAGGTATCGGCCGAGCACCGGTCGGATGCATCAATCGCCCTGCGGTACCTCGGTCTCGATGGAGTGGCGCGGGTCGCAACGCTCGCTTTTGAGCCGGCGCCGAAGCGTCTCGATGACGCGATGGCGCTGTTCGAGCTCTCGCTCAGCCCGGGACAAGGAGCGCGGCTCGTGTTGCGCATCGCCTGTGATCCACGGAGTCAAGGCGATACCGTCGCCCGCAGCTTCTATACCTCGCTGCGCGCCGCTCGCCGCGCACTCAGGGATTCGAGCGGGCGGGCGGCCAGCCTCGACAGCTCGAACTCGCTGTTCAACGAGCTGGCGCGTCGTTCGATTGCGGATCTCTACATGCTGATCACCCGGACCGAGCACGGTCCCTATCCGTTTGCCGGGATACCCTGGTTCAGCACCCCCTTTGGACGCGACGGTCTTTTGACGGCGCTGTTCACTTTGTGGATCGATCCGGCGATCGCTAAAGGCGTGCTTCGGTTCCTTGCGGCTACCCAGGCATCAGAGGTTGATCCCGAGCGGGATGCGGAACCCGGCAAGATCTTGCATGAAATGCGCGACGGCGAGATGGCGCGGCTCGGCGAGGTTCCGTTTGGCCGTTACTACGGCAGCGTCGATGCGACACCATTGTTTATTCTGGTTGCCGGTGAATACTTCAATCGTACTGGCGATCTCGAGACGGTGCGGGCGTTGTGGCCCCATGTGGAAGCGGCGCTGCATTGGATCGATACCTATGGAGACCCAGACGGCGATGGCTTTGTCGAATACCACCGTAAGAACGCCAGGGGGTTGATAAATCAAGGTTGGAAGGACTCGCACGACGCTATCTTCCACGAAAATGGCCAGGTGGCGGACGGCCCAATCGCTTTGTGCGAGGTCCAGGGCTACGTCTATGCGGCAAAGTGCCATGCCGCCACGCTGGCTTCAGTGCTCGGTCATACGACCACCAGCGCTGACCTTTTGCAGCAGGCCGCACTGTTACGGGAAAGGTTCGAAGCGGCGTTCTGGTGCGAGGACCTGTCGACCTACGCTCTGGCGCTCGACGGGACCAAGAAACCATGCCGGGTTGTTGCCTCTAACGCCGGGCACGCGCTGCTGACCGGTATCGCCGATCCTGCGCACGCGCGGCGCGTTGCCGAAACCCTCCTCGGCACAGGCTGCTTTTCTGGTTGGGGGGTGCGGACCGCCGGAGTTTCGGCCGCGCGCTATAATCCGATGTCCTATCATAACGGCTCGGTTTGGCCGCACGACAACGCGCTGATCGCCCTGGGTCTCGCCCGCTATGGCTTGAAAGCCGAGGTGCTCAAGATTTTTCAGGGGCTATTCGAAGCTGCAGGCTATATGGACTTGCGCCGGCTCCCCGAACTGTTCTGCGGCTTTCCGTGGCGGAGGCTCAACGCGCCGACGCTCTATCCGGTCGCGTGCGTCCCACAGGCTTGGGCAAGCGCTGCGGTATTCGCCCTAGTTCAGGCGAGCCTCGGCATCGGATTCGATCGGGGGGCGGGCGAGCTTCGCTTTGACCGCCCGGTGCTCCCGGAATTCCTCGATGAGCTGCACCTACGCGGACTGCAGACAAAACACGGCACAGCCGATGTGCTGTTGCGGCGCTACCGCGGTGACGTCGCGCTCAATATCACCCGGCGACTAGGGAACGTGCCGATCATCGTGTTGCGCTGAGGGCTCAAAAACCGACGTCCAAATTCGTGACGACTGCGCCGAAATAGGCCTGGGGCTCGGAGGGCCGCTCCCCGAGCGCGTGCTCCATCCGGCGTACGCACTCTCTGGAATCCTCGGCCACCGCGCGCCAGGTCGCTGCTTTTGGCAATGCCCCGAGTAGGCATTCGTCAAAAAAATTATAAACGCGATGGACCTGGCAACCAAAGGACGGCCTATCGTTGCGCGCGGCGGTCAAGACGATGCGATTGGGCTTCGCCATCTTTCCCACGGCAAAGCTGCCGCTGTAGCAGGCCGAGACGACCACTACCGTCGGCACAGCCGCGCATCCCTTCGACAGCGCCTGAGCAAGCTCATCCGGGCTGAGCGCGGTGTTCGAGCGGGCGAGCCACAGACCAGCACCGCGCTCGCCGTGCGAGGTCAGGAAGATCAGACACCGGTCTCCCGGGCGAGCCGGCAACGCACTGATCCGTTGTAAGAGGACGCCGGCAAGAGCCGGCTCGACCGCTGCTCCCAACTCGGCAGCGCTTGCGCTGAGACGGTGGATGTTTGCCGCCGGCACGCCTGCAGCCGCGAGCCTTTGGCTCAATGCGCGGGTAGCGTTGTCGAATACCGGCTGGGCATCGTCGCCGGCCGCGAGCACCACCTGCCACCTTGCCGCAAGGTTCGACGTCGCGGCATTCACAGCAGCTTGGCTTGTGAATACGCCGAGGATGAGCATGGCCGATGACAGGCCAGCGACGAAGCGAGATGCCATCGAACCTTTCTCCACCTGCGCCTATATGTCGATTTGTCGTATTCCCGCGAAGAGATCGCACGATGCCATTAGCACTCGCTGAAAAAAGTTGCACTCCCTGCCGCGGCGGCATGCCGCCGCTGACCCCGGATGAGGCCGCGAACTACCATGGGCAAGCTCCGGATTGGGATTTGCTCGACGGAGCGAAGCGGATCGAGCGGACCTACCGTTTCAAGAATTTCCGCGAAGCCTTTACCTTCGTCGAGCGCGCAGCCGCGCTTGCCGAGGCCGAGGGACATCATCCCGAGATCAGGTTTGGCTGGGGCTATGCCACGATCTCGCTGCACACCAAAAAGATCAAGGGTCTGCACGAGAACGACTTTATTATGGCGACGAAGCTCGATCGCATCGCGGCCGGGCAGGCGCTAGCGACAGCGTGATGGAGTTCTCTAGCCCTCCGTGACGGGTATACCGGAGGGTTACGTCTGCCGGCACATATCGGTCCGCTAAAAAGTTCGCTAAATTGGTAGCAAGCGTCAGGTAAAATGCGCCCGAATCGGCGGGTGCGCCACGCTAAATGAGGGAGGGGCGCGGTGCCCACTTACATCATGCTCGCCAACTGGACCGACCAGGGCGCCCAGAAGGTAAAAGATTCGCCGCGCCGGCTCGAGACCGCGAAGAAGGCGCTCGTCGACATGGGAGGCGAGTTCAAATCGGTTTACATGACGATGGGCGAATACGATCTGATAGCCGTCTACGAGGCCCCTGACGATGCCGTCGTGGCGCGCTTCACTTTGCTCCTCGGGTCACTCGGGAGTGTACGGACGAAGACGCTGAAAGCCTTTCCCGAGGCTGCCTATCGCGAGATCATCGCCTCGCTCGGTTAGCCGCCGGCAGAAGCTCCCGCCCTCATCGCGGCCTCATTCGGCGGCGACCGGGGCCCCGCCGGCGGCAGGACGCGGTCCGCGCAACAGCAGCAATAGCGGCAAGCTGATCAAGATGATGATCATCATCAGCTTAAAATTGTCGATATAGGCAACCATCGTCGCTTGGCGCGTCGCCTCGGCATTGAGCGCCGCGACCCCAGACGGGGTCGTCAGGCTGTACGGTGGCATCAGGTAAGGAGCTTGGGTGAGCGGGTTGTCCGGCCGCAAATGCTCGACGAGGCGCGAATGGACAATCTGGGTATTCTCGGTCAGCAATGCTTCGACGATGGCGATGCCGACGCTGCCGCCGACGTTGCGCGTCAGGCTGAAGATCGCCGTTCCCTGTGTCAGGTTCTGTCGCGGCAGGGTCGAGAAGGTTACAATACTGAGCGGCGTGAAGACAAAGCCCAGTCCAAATCCTTGCAATATTCCGGAAGACAAGATCGGACCCATCCCCATATCCAGCGAGAAACCGGTCATTTGCCATAGCGAGACAGCGGTCAGAGCCAGCCCCGTCAGTATGACCAGCCTCGTGTCGACGCGACCGATCAGGCGGGCGACCAAAAACATGGCGATCATCGTGCCGACGCCGCGCGGAGCAGTCACCAGCCCGGTCGTGAGGACCGGGTACTTCATCAATTCTTGCATCATTGTCGGCAGCAGCACACTGGTCCCGTTAAGAATGATGCCTAGAAAGAACATCAGGATGGTGCCGGTGACGCAGTTGGCATCATTCAGCAGGTCGCGATTGAGGAACGACCGGTCGGTGGCCGTCGCCGTGTGCACGACGAACAGGTAGAAGCCGAGCATGGCGATTGTCGACTCGATCCAAATCTCCTTCGAACCGAACCAATCCTTGAGCTCGCCGCGATCGAGAAACATCTGAAGCGCGCCGATCGCCAAGCTCAACGTAACAAAGCCGAAGAAGTCGAAGGCCTCGCGGTGGGCGTGCCGCGTCTCGTGGATGAAGATCAGGATGCCCAGCGCGGCGATCACCCCCACCGGCACGTTGATGTAGAACACCCAGCGCCAGCTGTAATCGTCGGTCAGCCAGCCGCCGAGCGCCGGACCGATAATCGGGCCCAGTATTACCCCCATGCCCCAGACCGACATCGCTTTGGCGTGACGCTCCGGCGGGTTGATCTGCAGCAGCACCGCCTGCGACAGGGGCACCAGCGCGGCGCCGGAGATACCTTGCAGCAAGCGGTAGATCACGATCTCGACGAGGCTCGTGGCGCTGCCGCATAGTGCCGAGGCCAAGGTGAAACCCGCGACCGAGAAGAAAAAGACGTACTTGATGCCAAAGCGACCGGCGAGCCAGCCGGTCAGCGGCGTCATGATCGCCGCCGCGACGATGTAGGAGGTGACGACCCAGGCGATCTGGTCTTGGGCGGCAGAAAAGCTGCCCTGCATATGCGGCAATGCGACATTCGCGATCGTGGTGTCGACCCCCTGCATAAAGGTCGCCAACATGATCGAGACTGTGATCGCGCCCCGGTTGGCGACCGGGGCCGTAGTTTCGCTCGTCACCGCTCCGCGGCTTGCGTCGTCGAACCCGCGAGCCATCCGAACAGCCGCCCGACCCGGCTCAGCCACGGACGGCGATACTTAGTGTCGACTTCCACGGTCGCACTCAACCCGGCGTGTAGTGGGGCATCTAGGTCCACGCGGTCGATGCTGAGGCGAACGGGCAGGCGCTGAACGACCTTGACCCAATTGCCGGTCGCATTCTCTGCCGGGAGCAGCGAGAAGGTGAGCCCGGTCCCGGGGCTCAAGCTTTCGACCGTGGCTGGAAAAACCACGTCCGGATAGGTGTCGATCTCGACAGTGGCCGCCTGACCGGGACGCATATGGGTCAGCTCGGTCTCTTTGAAATTGGCCTCGACCCACACTCTGTCCGTTGACATCAGCGAGAACAGAGGCGTCGAGGCCGTGACATAGTCTCCGACCTGGAGCTGCTCGACCTTGGTAACGATGCCGTTTTCGGGCGCTTTGATCACCGTATAGGACAGATTGAGCTCGGCGCGGTCGAGCGCTGCCTGCGCATGCTCCACCATCGGGTGCTGCTCCAAGGGGATATCCGGATCGCCGCCAATGTTGGCCAGGGCAACTGCGACATCCTGCTGCTTCGACGCGAGCTGCTGCCGCCCGGTTTCGTAGGCTTGCCTGGCTTGTTCGAACTGCTGCTGGGAAGCGGTACCCGAAGCGACCAGGCGTTGTTGCCGCTCGAATTCGTGCTGCTGATAGTCGGCCATGGCCTCGGTTGCCCTGGCATCGGCCCGCTTCTGATGGTAGGTCGCCTTCATCGCGTGAATTTGGAACCGCACGGTCGCCAGCTGTGCCTTGGCTTCTTCGACCGCGATCAGGAACGGACGTTGATCAATGCGAAAAAGCATCTGGCCAGCTGTGACCCTGTCGTTGTCGTGAACATCAATTTCGACGACGCGGCCCGAGATATCGGTGCTGATCGCGACCCGCGCGGCCTGGACATAGGCGTCGTCGGTCGAGACATAACGCCCACCGGTCAGATACCAATAGCCGCCGGCGAGTAGCACGACGAGCGGTCCGGCGAGCATCAGGGGCAGCCGCACCCTCTGACGCAAGGTGCGCCGACTTCGGATGCCGGCCGAGCGGCCGTTGATGGCGGCGCGGCGCGCGCTGATCGCCGACGTTGTCTCGTTGTCGACGGAAGTCGTCACCGCTGGCCCCCTACCGACGACAAATCTGCCGGGGCGGCCGCCACACGGAGCGCGGAGTGATCATGCGGCTCGTCGAGATCCGCGAACTCGTCGACTGAAAACGGTGGGACACGTTCCGACAGATTGGCGTGGACACGACCGAGCAGGCCGATCAGGTGTCGTCCTTCCACGTCGGAAAGCCCGGCGAAGGCCTCGTTACGGACTTCGGTCGAGAGATCAAGGATGCGGGCGAGGATCGGGCGCGCCTTCTCGGTCAGGACGAGCCGGTGGGCACGCCGGTCGCTGGGATCGGGCCGCCGCTCGATCCAGCCGTCCTCTTCCATGCGATCGATCTGTCGAACCAGGGTCATCGGCTTGATTTCAAGCAGATCAGCAAGGCCGGCCTGATTGATGCCTTCGTTGCGGGCGAGGTACCCCAGCACCTTGCACTGCGCCCGGGTGAGGCCGAGGAACAGCAGCGCACGCTGGTTGAATCGGCGCCCGAAAAGGCGGGCGACGTCGTGAACGAGAAAGCCGAAGCTGCGGTCGAGATCCATGGCCTATGCCCGAAAACATCAAACAACTATCCCGCGGTGATAATAAGCCTTGTTGCGAAAACCACCAGTCATCTTCGAAATCAGATCTGGTAGACCGGAATTCGATGGCTCGAGTTCACCTGGACCTTTGCGTTCGGGAAGGGGCGACGGCTTCTAGAAAGCGACAATCTGCGCTCCCGCGAGAGCTGTGCGGATCTAGCGCCCGCGATAAGATCGAAGCGATGATGCGCCCGTGCAGCGAGAACACAAAAACCCTTGCCGGATCACGCGGCTCGCGCAAATTCGGTAGACCGGCCATGGTCGCAGAGCATACGCGGTCGAGGAAGAAGGCCATGGACCTTGCGCGCCGATCTAAAAACGAACCGGGTGATCGGGAGTTGTCGACTACGTCGGGCAACAGCGTCGGCCTGCAAGAGATACCTATTGCGGAATCGCCGGACCCGTCGCAGGAAAGCTCGATAACGCTCCGTTCCGCTACCATCGCTCTTCTCCCATTTGCCTTTGCGATGATCCTGGGCCTGCGGGTGGCAGAGGCTATTACGATTTCCAGCGATCTTTACCGTTCTCCGTTCTGCATCGGCTGCACGTTATCGATGAATCCTAGTATTATACCAGATCTCGATGGGTCGGTAAGCACCAATACAGCAGCGAACGACTTGGTGGCGCCCAAAAATTATAAAAGAATCTACTGGGAAGATTTTGGTGACTACCTTTCGGCCGAGATAGAAAACGAGATTATATCATCCATCGATCCTCAACTCGGATCGCAAAGGTCAGATTTGGAAACCCTTATCGAATATCGGGACGAGTATCAGGAGGATAAAGGCTGCACCTATCTCGAAAGTAAACTCCGCGACCCGAGCCGCGTTCATGAAGAGTGTAGCAATGTCGAACCGAGCTCCGATTATTTGGAGTTTTTCAGTATGCTTACTCTTACGACTGTGTCAGTGATCTCTTTTGCTCTCCTTGCTGGCGCTTGGTTGCTGCATCGCTTGTTCCGCAACTGGCAGCTGCGAAATATAATCCTACGTGACAAAACCACCTCTAACCTGCAGATCCGCAAAGGTCGGTAACGATTCGCCGGGCTAATCAAGAGTAGCACACCCTGCAACCTTCGGCTGTCGCGGCAGAATTGGCTGCCCAGGCTTGCGAACAGTTGAGGCAACTACTATCCTTGGCCTATTAGCGATTTTCGCGGCGACGGCCAGTCTTGGGACCGCGCCGGACAAGGGAGGGCGATCTTATGGCAACCCAAAACACGAATAGCCAGAACTCCTATGTATATTTGGGCCTGGCCGGGGAAACCGGGCGCGGCCGGGTGGTGCAGTCCGGCCTCTTCCGGATGGCCGATGGCAGCGAAGAATGGGAGCGGATCGAGCGCGGCCTGCCGGAGGCGCCAGCGGTGCGCGCCCTCGCGGTGCACCCGCGGCAGCCCGAGATCATCTACGCCGGTACTCAATCCGGGCCTTATCGGAGCGCCGATCGAGGTGAGCACTGGGAGAAGGTCGATTTACCGGATCACGGCTTGCCCGTCTGGTCGCTCTTGTTTCACCCGCACGATCCCGATGTGATCTTGGCCGGCTACGAGAACTGCGAGATCTATCGCAGCGACGATGGCGGTGAACGCTGGACTCAGCTGCCGGTCAGTGTGCGGTTTCCCGAGATCACTACCGCGCCGGGCGCCAATCCGGCAAAGCGGGTACTGATGATGGACGCCAGCGCCGGCGAACCGAACCTGCTCTACGGCGCTATCGAGGTCGGCGGCACGATCCGCTCGACCGACGGCGGTGAGCACTGGGAAAACCTGAGCCACGGTCAGTACCTCAACGATGACGCGGTCGACATGCACGGCGTATTGGTCAGTCGTTGGCGTCCGGGCACAGTCTATGGCATTGGCCGGGCGGGCATGTTCCACAGCGCCGACGGCGGCGACCACTGGCGGCACGTGCCGCTGGAGCCGCTGAATGCCAAGGGGCAGATCTATTGCCGCGACATTCGCGAGGTGCCGGGAACTCCCCGCAAGCTCTGGGTGGCGGCGGGAGGCGGCTTCCAGAGCGAGGTTGGCGTACTGCTGCGCAGCAATGACGGTGGCGATAGCTGGACTCGTGTCGACATGGGTCACCGGCCGGCGCATACGATGTTCGCCCTGGCCTTTGACGAGCGCCAGCCCCAAAGGATGTCTTGCGCTACCAATGGCGGCGAAGTCTACAGTAGCGTGGATGGCGGCGAGACCTGGATCACCCACCCGTCGCCGGACGGCACCCAGGTCTATGCCCTGGCGCGAGGCTGAGCGCGTCTCCGGTCGTCGGCGCGAACCGGCCGCAGTAGCGCGGGCAATCGGCGCCCCCAACCCCCCCCCACGTAGCAGTACGCTCTATATCGATGTAACGGCCAATCTCGCTCGGCGTATTTGGCAGCATCGGTCGAGTGCGGTTGCCGGCTGTGTGCAAGACTACAGCGTTTACAACCTGGTCTTTGCCGAATTTCACGAGACGATGGCCGATGCGATCCTGCATGAAAAGCGGATCAAGAAATGGCGGCGCGCTTGAAGCTCGAATTGATCGAGAACCATAATCCGCAATGGCGCGACCTGTACGATGCGCTGACGAATTAGCGCTTGTCCCCCTGTTCAATACAAGGGCAGCCCTGGGTCCCCACTTTCGCGACACTTTCGCGGGGACGACGATGAGCAATCATCGCTAGGTTGCTATTGCCCAAATCCTCCGAGCCAGCCGGCGAGCACGATCACAATGCTGTGCCGACCGACATTCCATGGGCTGACCGCGCGTTTATTCGGTCACACTGCCGTTTCGCACGGCATCGGTGACCACTTTGCGCGCGATCTCGCGTAACAGCCGCTTGTCCTCTTCTGCCGTCGCCGCCGGCGGAATGCCCGGCACGACCCGGTCGTGGGAGTATGTCGGGGTCACCTTCCCATTCGGCGGGCTGTTGCTTCGGCGGGCGGTGCCGTCCTGCACGGCGCGGATCCCTTGCCGGATCATATTGCGCATCATGATTACGCCCCGGTCGGTCGAGGCGAGATGCTCGAGCCCGTGACGGGCCACGCCGTCATGAATGCTGATTTGCGCGTCGTAGTCGCCGGGAACCCGCTGGCGTTCCTCATAGGAGCGCGCCGCGTCCTGGCCGAAGCCGTTGCCAGGCCGCATTTCGCGGCCCTCGGGCGCGCGGCGAAAGCCGATCTGCATCGTGTGAGTGTCGTCGAGCGGCACCGCCCAGGTCGTTGCCGCCGGCCGATTGATCGTCGTCCGCAATGCCATCGGGTCGGCATTGGGCGGAAACTGGTGGATGTTGGGCAATATGAAATCAGCGACGCGCACCCACACGCGGTCGCCCTGCCGGCGCGTGTCGATATAGACCATGCCGACCGGCGTCTCCATCCAGTCCCATTCGCCGAGCGCGCCGAGGTCGTCGGTGAAGCCCTGGCCGCCGGGCAGGGTGTGGAGAAAGGCGAGATGCGCCGGATCCATGCTGTTTTCTTTGACCTGCAGCCAGTTGCACGGCCACACGGTGCCTTGGCGCGCCACGAGCTGGTACCCGGGCAGGTCATAGGTGTCGAGGATCGGAAAATCGGGCTGCGCATCGGGCGGCCCCATATAGGCGAAGACGAGCCCCCCGTGCTCGTGCACCGGATAGGCGCCGTGAAACAGGCGGTCCTTCAGGGTGCTGTCGGCCGGCTCGCCGGGTGTCTCGAGGATCGTGCCGTCGGCGTCGAAAAGCCAGCCGTGATAGCAGCAGCGGATCCCCTTCTCGCCGACCAGGCCAAATTCGAGCGAGGTGCCGCGATGCGGGCAATGCAATTCCAGGAGGCCCACGGCACCGCTCTTGTCGCGGAACGCAACAAGGTCTTCGCCTAGAATGCGCAATCGCCGCGGCAGATCGCGCAGATCCTCGGAGAGAACGACCGGCTGCCAGAAGCGCCTTAGGTATTCGCCGCAGGGTGTGCCCGGACCGATCCGGCTGAGCTCCTCGTCCGCGGCCGGCCGCTCGCGGTGGTGGTAGGCGCCGAAGGCGGTGTTCAGAAACGGCGCTCTTGTTGCCATTGCCATCGTCTCTCTCCTTTGCCGACGGTTAGAGCCCTTGGGCAAGGAACCGGTGAGCGACCGAGGCGTGCATTGCAATGCCGACCGCCATGCAGTCCTCGTTCAAGATCATGCGGTTGGAGTGGCATGGCGCTACGTGGTCGTGCCCGTCATGGCCGTCGGGCATCACTCCGAGGAACATCATGCAGCCGGGGATGCGCTGCAGGACATAGGAGAAGTCTTCGGCACCCATGAGCGGCGCCCGCCGCTCGACGTAATTTTCGGCGCCGAGAAGCTCGGTCGCGACGGCGCGGGCGAAATCGACAAAGCCGTGGTCGTTGACGGTGACCGGATAGCCACGTCGGATCACGACATTGGCCTCGCACAAATGCGCCGCGGCAACATTTGTTGCGACCCGGCGGATCCCGTCATGCGCCCGCTCTCGTGCCGCCTCGGAGGTGGCTCGCAGGGTGCCGACCATCTCGGCCGTCTCGGGGATGACGTTGTTGGTGGTGCCGGCGGTAACCTTGCCGCAAGTCAGCACCACGGGGTCGAAGACGTCGATCCTCCGGGTCACCAAAGTCTGCAATGCCAGCCCGATCTCGAACGCGACCGGAATCGGGTCGATGGCGTCATGCGGCATCGAGGCGTGCCCACCGCGACCCTTGATCGTGATCGTCCAGGTATCGGCCGAGGCCAGCATCGGACCGGGCTTGCCGACGATGGCGCCGGCCTTGGCGTTGGGCCAGATATGCAATGCGAAGGCGCCATCGGGCTTGGGGTCGGCATCTAGCAGCCCGTCCTGGATCATCAGCCGGGCGCCGCCGTGGCCTTCCTCGCCGGGCTGGAACATGAATTTGACGGTACCGGCGAGCTCGTCCCGGTGCCGGTGCAGCAGGTGCACCGCCTGCACCAGCATCGCCGTGTGGGAGTCGTGCCCGCAGGCGTGCATGCGGCCCGGGAATTCGCTCGCGTAGTCGAGCCCGGTCTCCTCCGGCATCGGCAGCGCGTCCATATCGCCGCGCAGCAAAACCGTGCGGCCGGGCTTGGCGCCGTTCAAGGTCACGATCAGCCCGGAGGTCGAAGACCCGCGGGCGATGCCGACATCGAGGCCTTTAAGCCCGTCGAGCACCGTGGCGGTGGTCAGTGGCAGGTCGAGGCCGAGCTCGGGCTTTTGATGAATTCGGCGGCGCAACGCCACGGCGGCGGGCAACAGTGCGCGCGCCTCGTCGAGAAACCGGTGCAGCTCGGACATGCTCGCGATCCTCCGGGTTAGATAGTTCATTAATACCCCCCTCACCCTCGCGCTGTGCGGGTCCCTCCCTCTCCCCGCTCGCGGGGAGAGGGTTGGGGTGAGGGGCATTGCCGCCCGCGACGCCACTGAACAAGGCGTGGATCACCGGGTCAAGCCCGGTGATGACCACTATGAGGACGACGACCTATTGCCTACAGGGTCCGGACCACCCGCCAGCTCTTTATGTTCGTCCATTCGCCGACGGGGGCGACGATGACCGGATGGTCGAGCAGAAATTCGCTAGCGCGGACTTGCCGCGCGCATTCCTCGGCGATGTTCTTCAGCGCGCTCTCGTCTGACGACCAGCTCGGCTGCCGACCGGTTTCATCCACGCCGTAGAGGAGGCTGATGTGCGGCGGCGGCGGTTCGACCGCACCGGTAATCCGCCGCAGGTCTTCACGAAAGGTCCGCAGTTCGGAAGTATCCTCTACATAGATCACGACCGCCATCATCGGTGCCGTCGTCGAGAACGAGATCCGCTTTTTTCCAACGCGGAGAGGCAGCGCCGCGCAGCCTCGGACATACTCCGCCGCGGCCTCCCAGGAAGCCTGCGATTTCGGGCTGCAGACCGTCAGATGGGGCTGAAACGGCACGGTCCCATGCGCATTAGCCAACCGCTCGATCAGCTCCCGAAGCGCGGCTTCCTGTTGATCGCTCAATCGCAGCCAGATAGATGCGGGCATCACATAGCTCCCTCGTTTAGACGGGGCAAGATCGACGGGCGTCGTTGGACCGTCGGACCGCCCCTGTTATCGTGTCGGGGGCTGGAATGTCGAGAGCAGGGAAATGACGGAAGCAGACCGACGTATCGTCGTCTTTGATCTCGGCGGTGTGCTGATCGATTGGGACCCTCGGCACCTCTACCGCAAGCTTTTCGCGGGTGACGAGCTGGCGATGGAGCATTTTCTGGCGAATGTCTGCACGCATGAATGGAACCGCCGGCAGGACGCCGGGCGCAGCTTTGCCGAGGGCGCCCGGCTGCTCAAGCTGCAGCATCCCGACAAGGCGGATTTGATCGACGCCTACGGTGCCCGGTTCAACGAGATGATGCCGGGGCCGATCGCCGGCACAGTGGAGATCGTCGCCGAGCTGCGCGATCGTGGCACGCCGCTTTACATACTCAGCAATTTTTCGGCCGAGACCTTTCCACCGGTGCTCGAGCGGTTCGATTTTTTGCATTGGTTCCGCGGCATGGTGATTTCGGGCGAGGTCGGGTTTATCAAACCCGACCCGCGCATCTACGAAATCATGCTGGCGCGCCTTGCAATCGATCCGCACAGCGCGGTTTATATCGACGACGTCGCGGCCAATGCCGAGGCTGCCCAGCCATTCGGCATCCACGGCATTCATTTTACCACACCCGGCGCTTTGCGAGAAGAGCTGGTCCGGCTGGCGCTGCTCTAAGATCATGGACTCCGCGACTTCGCTGCGGGTGCACGAGGCGCGCGTGTGCTACGGTGCACATTGCGTGCTCGATGGCGTTTCATTGGGTGCCGAAGGCGGCGAATTCATCGCACTTCTCGGCTCTTCGGGTTGCGGCAAGACGACGTTGCTGAGGGCGATCTGCGGATTTGTCACACTGGCGAGCGGCACGATATCGGCCGGCGCCCGCGACATCACCCGCCTGCCGCCCGACAAACGCAACATTGCGATGGTATTCCAGTCCTATGCGCTGTGGCCGCACATGACGGTGGCCCAGAACATGGCATACGGGTTGAAGTTGCGGCGCGTAGGTCGGACCGAGATCTCTGAACGGATTGCGTCTCTGCTGGCGATGTTGCGTCTGGAGGGACTGGGTGAGCGCAAAGTCACCGCACTCTCCGGCGGGCAGCGTCAGCGCGTGGCGCTCGGCCGCGCGCTGGCGATAAACCCGCAGATCCTGTTGCTCGACGAGCCGCTCTCCAACCTCGACGCGCGCATCCGCGAGGAAGTGCGGCACGAGATCAAGACCCTGCAGCAGGACCTCGGCATCACCACGGTGCACGTCACGCATGACCGCCAGGAGGCGATGGTGATGGCCGACCGCATCGCGATCCTCGATGCCGGGCATGTCGCGCAAATCGGCACCCCGGAAGAAATCTACAACCGGCCGAACTCCCCCTTTGTCGCCGGCTTCATGGGTGCGACCAATGTCGTGCCGCTGACGGTGAGCCGCGTCGAACGGCAGATCGTCATCGCCGAGGGCCCGTTCAATCGCCGCATCGCTATCGAGCAGCCGGGCTTCGTCGCCGACGGCATTGGGCAGACGTCTCTTGGCACCGCTGCGGTGGCTCACTTCCGCAGCGAGCAGGCGCGGCTCTGCCCGCCCGATCAGCCGCTCGACGGTTGCCTGGTATTGCGCGGGCGGATCACCCAAGCCTCTTATCCGGGGGGTTTTTATCGCTATGCGGTCTGTGTCGGACCCGACCAGTATCTGGTTGACGACCAGCGTCGGCGGGCGATCGGTGACGCGATCGGCATCGCCTTGCCGGCGGCCGCGCTGCATCTCTATCCGGCTCAACATACCCAGTAAATCAAGGGAGGCAGTCATGCAACGAATAACCGTCGTATTTGCCGCGCTGGCGGCGCTCGCACTGAGTCTGCCGGCGATGGCGCAGCAAGCAGTGACGCTCAACGTCGTCACTGCCGGCGACCAGAACATGGTCGATTACGTCAAGGACTATCTGGGACCGATGTTCGAGAAGGAGCATCCCGGTGTCACGGTCAGGGCAGTCGGCACCGGACCGGGCGATGCCGGCTCGCAGAAAATCTACGAGAAGCTCGAAGCTGAGAAGGCCAACGTCGCCTGGGACATCGATGTCGCGGTCATCCACCAGAAGGCAGCCGGCGAGATGGTCGGCAAGGGCCTGCTCGCTCGCTATACAGCGGAGATCCCCACCGGCAAGCTCGTTACCTCGGAGGCGGCGAAAAACGCGCTCGGCACCGATGTCGGCGGCTACGTGATGCCGATGTTCAACAGTCAGACCGCCATTGCCTACAACACCGCGATGGTCAGTGATCCGCCAAAAACATACCCCGAGCTCGAGAAATGGGTCCAGGCGAACCCGAAAAAGTTCGGCTACAACGGCATCAAGGGTGGCATGTCGGGGGTGGCTTTCATCGTTGGCTGGATCTATGCACACACGCCCGACCCAAACCGGCTGATCAAGGGCCCCTACGATCCCGATACAAAGAAGAGCTGGGATCCGATCCTCGCCGAGCTCGCGGCGTTCAACAAGAATGTCGTGTTGACGCCGGGCAATGCCGGGACGCTCGACATGCTAAATCGCGGCGAGATCGCAATGGGCCCGGTGTGGGTCGACATGTTCTACGACTGGCAGCACGACGGCAAGATCCCGCCAGACGTCAAGCTGAAGCTGATCGGGCCGGGCATGCCGGGCCAGCCGATGTATTACGTCGTGCCGGCCAAAGCTGCGAACGCCAAGGTTGCCGAGGACTTTATCGCGCTGGCGACGAGTCCCAAGGTCCAGGCCGACGGCATCGTCAAGCGCTTCAACTGGTACCCGGGCATCGACGCCGCTGCAGTCAAGCCGCAGCTCGACGAGGCGAGCTGGGACAAGCTCTTTGTCGACGTGACGCCCGAGGATCTCGCGACCAAAGGCAAGCCCTTCCCGATTGCGCCCTATTTCAACGACATCCTGGAGAGCTACGAGCGCAAGGTCCAATAGCAACGTATTTCGGTTCGGAGACACCCCCATGAACATCCGTCGACTGGCAATTTTTGCTGCAGTCCCTGGCGTCGCTGCTGCGGTCGCGGTGTTGCCGCCGGCAACCGCAACGGCGCAACCCTCCCCCTCTCTTTCTTCGTCTTCCCCTGCTCCTTCGGCTCCGCCTCCTTTTGCCCCTCCTCCTCCGTATTATCCCTATCCGACGTGCTCGCCGGTTCCGCTGGCTTGGCCATTCTGCGTCGTCGACGCGGTCCTCGGTCTTGCCGCGGTGATTATCACGGCGCCGCTTCGGGCGCTGGCCGGTCCCCCGCCCCCGCCGTATTGGGCTTATTACGGGCCGCCGCCCTATTTCCCGCCGCAGGCACCCTCCCCGCCGGGATATTCCGCGCCTCACTAGCCAACGTGATTGGGGCCGACGCCATATTTGTCGGTCGTAAAGGAGGCGCCGCGTTAAGGTGTCTTTGCCGTGAACGATAGAAGGCCTGCTGCCTTGCTGCTGGTCACTCCGGCATTGGCGGTGGTGCTGACGCTGTTCGTCTATCCGCTCGGCATGTCATTGGTATCGGCCTTCACCAGCAAGAACGGAGAGCCGAGCCTCGACAATTTCGCCAAGGCATTCGAACTCTATGGCAACGACATCGTCTTCACCTTGGTCATCGTCACTGCTTCTACCGCGCTGATCGGGCTGCTTGCGGCGGCGATCGGCGGCTATTTGGTGCTCGGTGCGCACCCCCTTGCAGTATCAATTCTGAAAAGCCTTTATCGCTGGCCGCTGTTCACCCCGTTCATCGTCGCCGCGCAATGCATGCGCACTTTCCTTGCCAAAAACGGTCTGATGAACAACACGTTCGCGACATTAGGGCTCGTCGATGTCGGCACTTTGTCTGGGCTGCTCGACTGGCGCGGCATCATCGTCACCTTTGTGTGGAAGGAGACCCCGTTTGTCGCGCTTCTAGTTTCGGGGGCGATGGCCTCACTCGACCGCGCGACCATTGAGGCAGCCGCCAATCTTGGCGCCGGCGGATTGCGCATTCTCGTCGAGATCATCCTGCCGCAGGTCGCGGGGGTAATGCTGGTCGGGCTGACATTGGCGTTTGTCACGATGCTGTCGGTGTTGTCGGTGCCGATCATGATCAGCGGCGGCTCGCCGACGATGATCACGGTCGACATGGCATTCCGCGTTAATTCCTATAGCGATTATGGTGTCGCCAATGCGCTCGCCTTTGTCTCCTATGCGATGGCCGGGCTCGCCGCCTGGATTTATTTGCAGCGCAATGCGGCAACCGGCACCGAGTTATGAGGACGGCCCTCGGCTGGGTATTGCGCGGCGGTCTGCTCGGCGGCCTGGCCTTCGCCATCTTCGGACCGCTCGCCAATCTCATACTGTGGGCGGTCGCGATCCAATGGTATTTCCCTCATAAATTGCCGCTGACCTGGGGGTTCAAATATTGGAGCGAGGTGTTCAAGCCGACCAGCGACACCGTCGCGGCCCTCGGCACGAGCGTGCTGATCGCCTCGATCACTGTCGTCGTCTGTCTGCTCCTCGCCGTCCCGGCGGGTTATGCGCTCGGACGCTCGCAGCTGCCGGGACGTCGATTGATCCTGTTGCTGCTGCTGCTGCCGCAGGCGTTTCCGAACCTCGCCGTCTATTTCAATATCGCCCGTCTGTTCTACCTGGTCGGGCTCAACGGAACGATCGCCGGCGTCGTCCTGGTGCATGCAGCACATGGGTTGGTGATCGCCGTATGGATCGCCGCGGCGGCATTCGCGGCAATCGATCCGGAGCTCGAGCTCGCCGCGCGCAACATCGGGGCCTCGGCCCGCCGCACTGCGCTAACCGTGACCCTGCCGCTGGCGATGCCCGGAGTGACGGCAAGCGCCATTTTTGTCTTTCTCGAATCGCTCGACGAGTTCACCGGAACCTACTTCGTCGGGGTGCCGGACGTCACCACCTTGCCGCTCGCCATGTTCACGGCGAGCCTTGCGGGGAATTATCAAATCGCTGCGATCACCGCACTGGTGCTTCTGGTCCCCTCGGTCGGCTTTATGCTGGTGATCGAACGGTTTCTCAAAGCCGAAACGCTGGCTAAAATTGGCTGATCGGACTTGGTCGGCGTCTGGCGGTCGGCGTGGCGCAGGCGGTGACGTCTTTGCGCCCCTGCTTGGTCGTCACAATGTCGTTGATTCTGCTGATCACAATATGGCCGAAGCGTTCAAGCATGAGGGCGATTTCGGTGCGGAAGGCGTCGCCGGTCATCGACAGGAACACCTCGATGCGCGGCGTCGCGGCGGCGCTTATGCGGGCGCATTGTCGCCGACGAAGCTCGTCAGCGGCGGCGGTGAAATTCATGCTCTGCATTGTTGATCTCCGCCAGTAAATTACGGCTACAGCCGAGGAAGTATCGGAGCGCTCATTGCGGCCGAATCCGCGCGGAGCCGTGGATATAATCGGCGGCGGCCCGCACGTCGCGCGCGCTAGTTATGGTAACCTTTGATGTCGAGAATCCTCGCGACGCCTTATCTGCTAATGCAGGGTATGGTATCCGCGCGGGCGCGCGAGGGGGGGAGAAGAAGGGGTGTCCAGTGTACGACGGGCCTGACCCAGACCTAGGATGGTATCTAGCCTTGAGCCGAGCCCGGCAGGTGACCCCGCGATGCCCGTTCGCCTCTGTCGAACGCTGTCCGAGATATTACCAAAGCTTGTCGCTACTGGGACAAGCAGGCAGCACGAAAATAGAGTCGGATGAAGATAACCGGCTGAAAGCGTTATGGCAAAAATCTGACCTCTGGCCAAGAACCGCGGAGGGGGCGACCTCGATCTGGAGTAGCGATGAGCAGACCCGCGGATTTTCAGAATTTTGTCCTGAGGTGATATACGATCGGTTTCATCTTTTTGCTTCTGGGCTTCATAGGTATGCTGACGAAATCGATATTGATTTAGCACATGAACGATTGGGTCGGGAAGGCGCTCGAGGGGCCAACTGGCGATGGTCATGGGCAGCCATCACCCCGATGCATTTTACCGAATGCCCGCTGTACTCACCGCTTACACGTGGGGACGGGCTCCCTCCCGAGAAGACAGATGCAAAGCGTTCGGTACCTTTAGATGGAAAGCCAGGGGAGTTGCTGACGCTCAAACCGGGTATCTGGGGCATGAGCGTCGATCTGAAAGAAGTGGCGCGCCGGATTTGGCGGCGGTTCCAAAAGGCATGAATACGCTGGTTTCCATCAGTTCGCCGACGCTGCCAGCGCGCGTTGCTGCCGCCGGTGAGCGCGCGCCTCAATGTGCTTTCTCGAATTCTTCGCCGCCAACATCGGGAACCCGCACACGCGCCGGGCCTACTGCCGAGCCGCCGAGGGGTTTCTGGTATGGTGCGTCGCCGCCGGCGTGCCGTCGATCGCCGCCGTGCAGCCGGTGCATGTCGCGACCTGGATCGAGGCGTCGATGCGCCAGCTGGCACCGCCGTCGGTCAAGCAGCGGCTCGCGGCCCTCCGCCATCTGTTCGACTGGCTGGTCAACGGCGAGGTGGTGCCCCTCAACCCGGGGCATACCGTGCGCGGGACCTGGCATGTGGTGACATCGGGGCAAACACCCGTGCTCGATCCTGCCGAGGTGCGCGCGCTGCTCGACAGCATTGACACCGCAACGATGCCGGCCTGCGCGACCGCGCCCTGATCGGGCTGCTCGGACATCCGTCGAGCTCTCTTCTGGTCAAGAGCAACATCAAACCAGGCTCAATCGGCAACGTGCGAGGGTTGGGTGCGGGAAAGGGACGGATGCAGATTACGCCTGTGCTCGACGAATTAGCGGACCAATTTCGAAAAGCATCGTGGTTGCCCAGGAACTGCGGACTTTGTCGAGGGAAGTGATCTCGAGCGCGCTTTTCCCTTCGCCGAGAACTCGCCGCAGTGGGGGAGCATCGGCGGCACCGCGTCGAGGAAGGGCGGCTACCCCACCTCAACTCCACCATCCGGTCCGCGCGGGTTGCAGCGGCAATTCCCACGACCGCATGCGCATCAATTCCGACGAGCGCCGACGCCGTTGCGGAGCAACGCAGGAAGGAGCGACGGGATCGGCACACCGTCGAAGCGGCTGGGCAGGAAGTATGCTAACCCACCGACCAGGAGCGCCGGCAGCAGCCACGGCGTGATGACGAGCAACGCGGTGGAGAGGCCCGTATGCCCGAGCTCATGCACCAGCTCATGGCCCTCGTCCACCATCCAGTGCCAACCCATATGGCCCAGTACGGCGGACAGAACCACCACACCGAGCGCCGGGCCGAGCACGCGAGCGAATAGCAATCGCAGCGCCGCCAGGCCGAGTGCCAACATTACTACCTCTCCCAGCGCCACGCCGACGTTGAACGACACGACCGAAGCGACTCTGTGAGCTCCGGCGAATTGCAACACATCGGCCAGCAGATGGCCTAGGCCGAATCCGCCAAAGGCGCCGACTATAGCGCTGATGAACCAGCGACGCCGCAGGCTCGGCGTGGCCAGGTTCCCGATGGCGAGGAGCACGATCGCGGCGGCGAGGCTGGTACTAAAGAGCGCCGCGAGCAATGGGCTGTCGACAATCGTTCCTTCCGTAATCCCCGTTGATGTCAGCGCCTGCAGCCCGGTCAACACCAAGACAACCGCCAAGAGGCTTCGGAACTGTCGGAAAGGGGCGATTAAACAAAGGAGGAACACGAAGCGATCGAACGCGAATGCGTCAAAGAAGCCATTCTTCACAAAGAGCCAGGCCGCCTCGTACCAGCGCGCATCGAGCGGGATCCAACCGGAGCCGCCCGGGAGCTCATAGGTGAGGGGAGGGCCGTCGACGGGCAGGTACCCAAGCCGCAGCTTGACCCGTCGCCCGAGTTCGGGCGCGACATTCACGCGGATCCAAAGATTGGGGAGGGGCGATTGAAGCGGATATTCGAGCTGCGTGTCGAAAAAGCCTTGGTTCCAGAATAGGTCGGTGTCTATCGGCAGAGGCGGACCCTGGAGATGGGCAAGGGCAGTGGAGTAGCTTGAAAACGAGCGGTCGGACGGGATGGAGATTCGCGTCTCGCGCGCAGTCGGCGCGAGCACGATGCCGTCTGCGAACAGCTCGATTTGATGACCCGTCGCAGTGGCCGCTTGCTTAAGGCTATCGTCTATGCGGGCCAAGTCTAAGTAACCCAGGCCGCGCTGTGGCAGCGAAAAGCTGGAAAGGAGGACCAGTGGGACACGGACAAGCAGATGGAGCCGGCCATCCTCAGGTTTGAGGAATCCTTGTAGGACGATCTGTGGGGGGAGATCGGCGCCGTTTGCGACAGCCCACCGAGGAAGGGTGAGGAGCGCGAGAAAGGCGATCGACCACAAATACGGGAGTAGAGAGCTCTCTGTCGGAGACCGTGCCAAGAAACGCTCAGGAGTTCGCGCGGCATTCGCTTTTCGTGTCGACTCAGCAGGTGTGCTCTTCCGGCATGCTGGAGCTCGAGCCGGACACGGAGAGAGGACGGCGGCCGGGAGCTCCAACACCTCCGGCCGCCGCACTACCGCACTACATGTCAGTCGTTGCAGTTCCCCTTACGATCACCGCCATCGCAATTGTTCAGCGTGAACTTCTGGACGCGCCGGCCGCCAATCGTCTCGCCCACATACAGATTGCCATGCGAGTCGACGGCCATCATGTGCAGGAACGTGAAGTCGCCGGCCATGTGCCCGGGCCGGCCGAAGCCGTCGAGGATCGCACTCGGAGATCCGGCGAGGGCGGCCGCGTGGTTGAAGGTCCACATCACCTCGTTGCCGCCGTCGGACACGTACATGAAGATCTGCCGCGACTCCGGCGAGAAATTGACATCCCACGCCGAGCCAGCCGTCCCGAGCGCGGCCGTCCCGGGGATCACTGGAATCTCCGTCACGGGGGTGCCCGGGGTTGTACCAGAGCCTTTCGTATAGACGTTGACCCGATCCTGGCCGCGATCACACGCATACACGAGCCCGTCGTTGCCGAGGTGAACGCAATGCGGATGGCCGCCATCACCGGCGGTGAACTGACCGAGGCCCGGGCCGACACCGCCCATCTGGCGTAAGTACACACCGTTCTTGTCGAAGACGACCACGCGGTGGTTGCCGTAGCCATCGGCGATATAAATCTCGCCATTTGAAGGATCCACCGCGATGTCCGCCGGATCGTTCAGGAGAGTCTTGCTGAAGCCCTCATTGTTGAAATTTCCACAAGCACCACCTGTAAAAGGCCCGGACGACGAAGTTGAATTGTCACAGAGGAACTTGGTTCCGATCTGGAGCAGCAGGGTGCTGCCGTCGTGGCTGTACTTTTGGACCACACCATCGCCATTGCCGGCGAGCCAGACATTGTCCTGGTAATCGACCCAGCAACCGTGGGTGCCATTCGGTAAGACCGCGTTTTGGCCGGCGTTTGGACCACTCGCCACGAGCGCGGGATTACCCCAGCTATTGACCACGTTGCCGTCCGGGTCGAACTCGATGACCGGCGGAGAAGCTATGGATTTATCCGGTCGACCCGCCACCCCCTCCGGCGAGACCAGACCGCCCGTTTGGAAACCGCGGGTGAAAATGAAGACGTGATCCTGCGAGTCGATACAGGTGCCGCCGACCTCACCCGTCACCCAATTATCGGGAAGCGGCTTCGGCCAGAACGGATCGACCTGGAACTTCGGGGTCTGGGGCGGCTTATTCGACTCGGCCTGCGTTTGGGGAGTCCACAGGCTCCCGCCGATGGCCACCGCCAATGCTAGTCCTACGGTTGCTCCGTAGATATACCGCTTACCTCTCATGGCAAACTCCTCCCAAGGATTGAGCGTTTGTTAACCGACATTCCCCGGATGTTCAGCGTAGTTGAGGTCACGGTCTACCTTTTCGGCTTCCATGACAACGAAATTAGAGCACAACTGGTGTCTGAGGCGGCCGGACCGGCGGGTTTTTCCTCCAGCGGCGCAGAGCTCGCGGGCTTTCTTCCTCAAGGCGCACCCCTCTCCTCGTCCGCGTCCCCTTTTTGCTCGCAGCCCCTGATGCTGGCGAAGGATCTCCTGGAAAATCTGCCGAGGCACGGTGACCTCGGCCAAGACGGAGCCCGATTGATCCACATGTTGTGGTTCGTCTGAAATACGCGGTGGTCCACACCGTTGGCTGCGAGGTCCAAGGCAGATCGTTGTCGGCGCCCCGGCGCGACCGCATGGCCGGGGTGGCGCCGGGAGCCAACTTAGACCGCCGCGAGTCCAGTTTGGGTCCAGACTGTGTGAAAACTCGGAAATTGTCTGAAGACGGCGCATCTGGAACGAATTTTAGACGCTCCGCCGAGCCCGTACTGGCCGAAAACGGCCGAAAACCAAAGCAAATTCACCAACCGCGGCCCGGCCGTTCGAGTTTTCACACGGGCTGGGTCATCAGCCGACACGAACCGAAGGTCCGCTTTCCATCGTCTCGCGCCCCAATCCTGATGTCGTCAACGAACGGCCGGAAAGGGGCAGCGGTCGCCGGCGCGACCATAGATGTGACGGGAGTTAGCCCGTTGACGGACCGCTTGGATGGGTTCTGGCGGCTCGTGGGTTCGTTGTCTCAACTCCCATCTGACAAACTTGAGGGTCTGACGAATAGCACTCGCTATTCTGCCTAATCGGCAATTCTGGGGACGCGGCGGCGCCCCTCTAGCCCCGCCCACGGCCGCTGCAGCAGTGGCTCGAAGACCGGGCTCCTCCGCGCGGACGGTCGTTTAGTGGTCGAACCATGGCCATTCGGCGCCGCCTTCATGGGTGACGGCGCCGAGATTGGCTTGCCCGACGAGCTTGGCGTATTTGGCGAGGAGCCCGCTTTTGTGACGGGGCGCCGGCGGCTGCCAAGCGTCACGCCGTGCATTCAGCTCACCCTCCCCGGCGATCAGGTCCATGCGCCGGTTGGCGATGTCGATGCGCACACGGTCGCCGTCACGGACCAGCGCGAGCGGGCCGCCGATCGCGGCCTCCGGCGACACATGGCCGACACAGATGCCGCGCGTCGCGCCGGAAAAGCGGCCGTCGGTGACGAGCGCCACCTTCTCCCCCATTTGCTGGCCGTAGATGATCA
>Ga0187846_10000132_pt1 | contig 44884 bp, 38 predicted proteins | sample TC_taG_FD_161473 | JGI IMG/M metagenome (GOLD analysis project Ga0187846, IMG submission 161473) | Biofilm microbial communities from the roof of an iron ore cave, State of Minas Gerais, Brazil - TC_06 Biofilm (v2) | ecosystem: Environmental > Terrestrial > Deep subsurface > Cave > Wall biofilm... | reverse complement strand
AGGCTCGATGGTGCTCTTCGCTGTCGAACTCGACGATGGTGACGCGCTCGCCGTCCGCTGCGAGGAAGATCTTGTGAGAAACGTAGCCGGGCATTGCGCTGGCCAGTTTGCTCATGCGGCCGGCCCATTGCTGGTACTCCTCCGCCGCTTCGGGCTTCAGGCGCGCTCGAAAGACCGTGACGACCATCTTCCCTCCTGCGATCGCTTCCCAAGGATCGGGCTGGTCCGATCCGTCGCTCATCATCGCACGCGTCGTGCTAGCGTGCCTCTGCTAACGAGTCCTTCTCCGATGTCGACCGAACCCCCGGGCGCAGTGCGCGACGGCCGTCGCACGTTGCAGTACTTCGGCTGGCTCACCTTGCTCGTCTACCTGGTGACCCCCGTCGGCTACCTGATCGACATTCAGACTTCGTACCTGCTGAAGAACCAGCTTCACGCAAGCGCGGCAGAAGTATCGACATTCCGGCTGTTGACGGCATTGCCGGTGTACTTCGCGTTCGTCTTCGGCCTGGTGCGCGACTCGTGGAGCCCGCTCGGACTGGGGGATCGAGGTTTCTTCCTGATCTTCGGAGCGCTTACTGCCGCTGCGTTCATGTGGATGGCGGTATCTCCACCGTCCTATTCCGGTCTGGTCGTCAGCATGCTGCTGGCCATGGTCGCCTTTCGCTTCGTTTCAGCGGCGTACGGGGGTCTGATCGCACTGGTCGGCCAGGCGAAGCTGATGTCTGGACGGCTGAGCGCCGTCTGGAACATTGTTTCCACCCTGCCGGTGATCGCCGGGGCTTTCACCTCGGGCTACATCTCGGCACACCTCGGTCCTCGGCAGGCTTTCACACTCGCTGCAGCCGGTGCCTTGTTGATCGTCCTGACCGGGCTGTGGAAACCGGTTTCCGTGTTCGCAGGCTTGCACGGACAACCGGCTGGCGCAGAGAGTTTCGTCGGGCGCGTGAAGCGCCTTGTGAAGCACCGTGCCATCTATCCGGCGATCCTGATCAACTTATTGTGGAATTTTGCGCCAGGGGCAAACACGCCGCTGCAGTTTTATCTCACCAACACGCTGCACGCCTCGGATTCGGTCTATTCCTACTACATCGGCATCTTCGTCGCTTCGTTCATTCCGACCTTTGTGCTGTACGGCTACCTGTGCAAGAAGGTCGCGCTGGACCGGCTGCTGTGGTGGGGAACGATATTCGCGGTGCCGCAGATGATTCCGCTCGCGCTGATCCACTCCGGTACCGCTGCGCTCGTGCTGGCGGTCCCCATCGGGCTGATGGGCGGAATCGCGACGGCTGCGTACATCGACCTGGCGATGCGTTCCTGTCCACCGGGCTTGCAGGGAACCATGATGACGTTGGTCGACGGCGTCCTCGTACTGTCCTCGAGGGGCGGCGACCTTGTGGGCTCGAAGATCTACAGCAGCAGCCCGGAGCACGGGTTCCTGTATTGCGTGATCGCCATAACGGTCGTGTACGCACTGATCCTGCCCTTGATCAAGCTCGTGCCGAAAGACCTCATCGCATCGCGTGACGGCGAGGAAAACCCAGCACTGCAAGCAGCGCAATTCGAACCAGGCTAGCTCAATCCGCGCCTCAGGCCAGGAACCGCAGCGTGGGAGGAACCTGCCGCCGCACCAGCGCGGCGCGCGCCGACCACTGCGCTTCCGGATCGAGCGCCTCCAGGTAGCGCGCCTCGCCCGCCACCAGCAGCACGATCGGAACGCCGTCGCGGTACAGAACGCGATTGCCGGTCAGCGCAGGCAGCCGCGGGCCGGGCGTAATGACTCCGACCAGGTTGAGCGGGTCGGCCCCGCTGACGCCGATCAGCGCGCCGGAGCGCTCGCGCCGCCGCGCCTCGCGCAGCAGCCCGATCGCCTCGGGCAACGCGAACTGCTCACCGGTCATGCCCGCCACGAAACGCCCGCCGCGGATCTCGCCGCGCGCTTCCAGGCGCCGCAGGCACCTGAGCAGGCTGCGCCACGGCGGCAGCCAGTCCGCCTCGCGTGCAACGATTCGCCAGAACACCACGCCGTAGCGCCGCAGCAAGGTGCGAGCGACATGCTCGACGACATTGGCATCGTCCACGGCGCCGCTTGAACGATTCCCCGCCGAACCGGCAGAGGTCGCGTTCCCCTCGGCGGCCGCGGGTATCACTGGCTGGCGGCGCGCCAGCGCCCAACGACCCGCGTCCTCGATTCCGAACAGGGCGGTGCGCCGCATCCGACGGCCGCGCTCCGCGGCGCCGTCGAGAGTACGTCGCCGCTCGGACGGAACCAGCAGCGCACGCAGGCCGCCGAAGCCGTCCGAGTTCACGAGGCCCTGCGCCACCAGCTCGCCGAGCGCTTCCTCCACCTGCGTGCGCAAAAGACCCGTTCCTTCGACGATCTCGTCGAAGAACGAGGCGCCGTGCGAAGAAAGGAACTCGACCACGCGCTGCGCGCGCGAACCCGGCAGCGCCGCCTCGCCATCGCGCGCAAGCGCGCTCCACACCGGCAGATTGCGGCGCGACGCCAGCGCGATCGGGGTCGTCCGAACGGGGCTGGGCGCACGCTCTCCGCTCGCATGCAGCGGGGCGATCCGCGTCCACACCACGCGACCGGCGCGACTGAGCTCGTCGAGCCAGCCCGGGTCGTATTCGTTCACGCGCGCCGGCAGGATCTCGGTTTCCCAGGCGGCCGCAGGCGCCTCGAAGCCCTCGAGCTGCGCGATGATCGCCGCCACTGCATCGGGCCCTTCGACCCGCGCCTCGGGCGCCACGCGCTGCCATTCAAATAGGAAGCGCAGCAGGTCGCGCGCTTCCACCGGTTCGATCTCCGCGCGCAGGCGGTTGACCGTGTAGCGGTGGATCCGCGCCAGCAGCCTGCGCTCGCACCACTCGACTCCGGCGGGCGCATCGGGGGTGAAGCCGCCCCGCATCACCGATCCCTCCGCCTCCAGCGCGAGCAGCGCCGCGTCGACCTGCTGCTCCGGCAGCCCCAGGCTTGCAGCCAGCTCGCTCGCTCGCACCGGCCCTAGCCCCTGCAGCCGGTCGCGAACGATCTCCACCAGCGCGTCCTCGCGCACCCACGCCTTGCGGGCTTCCGCGGGAGCGTCGATGCGAGGTGTAGCAGCGGCGTCCGGAAAAACCGCTTCAAACTCCGGCAGCCGCTCCGCGCACACGAACACGCCGGCCGAGCCGAGATTCAGCCCGAGGTTCAGCCGGGTCGCGCGTCGCGCGCTCGCAAGCTCTTCGACCATCGCTTTCCAATCCGGTTGCGCTTCGATCTCCGAGGCGGTCAGGAAAGCCAGCCCCAGCAGGGCATCGTGCAGCTCGTCGGCGTTTCGTGCCTGTGGCCACACTTCCTCGCGCACACGCTCGATCGCACCGAAGTCGAGGCGGCCGAGATCGGCTGCGGTCTCGGCGTCGATCCAGCGACGAGCCATCACCGCCTGCGTGCGGCGCTCCTCCAGTGGAGCATCGTCCAGGTACGCGTACGGCCGCGCCGAGAGGATCTCCAACGCCAGCGGCGACGGCTCGGTCAGGTCGCGGGCGACTGCGCGGACCGCCCCGCCTTCGATCCCCCGCAGCAGCGCCTCCAGGCCCTCGATGTCCATCGCTTCGTGCAGGCAGTCGTCGATCGTCTGCCGCACCAGCGGATGGTCGGGAACCTCGCGATCGCCGACGATGTTCTCGCCGCACGCGACCTGGTCGGGAAAAATCGTCGCCAGCAGGTCCTCGGCCAGCATCCGCTGCAGCTGCGGGGCGACTTTGCGGCCGCCCTGGAAGCGCGGTAGCGCCAGCGCAACCGCCGCGTTCCAGCGCCAGCGCGTACCGAACATCGGCGCTGCCAGCAGCGCCTGCACCAGCAGCGGGCGCACCGTGGCCGCCGACAGGTAGCGCGCCACCTCGATCAGCTCGAAACTGTGAGCGGTGGCGAGCGAAAGGACGATCGAGTCTTCGGTCGCCGCCGCCTGCAGCTCGAAGTCGAACTTGCGGCAGAAGCGCTTGCGCAGCGCCAGCCCCCACGCGCGGTTGATGCGGCTGCCGAACGGCGAGTGCACGACCAGCTGCATGCCGCCCGATTCGTCGAAGAAGCGTTCGAGCACGATCGTGTCGAGCGTCGGCAGCGTCCCAAGTGCCGCGTGGGCAGCGGCCAGGTAGTCGACGATCTGCTCGGCCGCCGGGCCTTGCAGGCCGGTGATCGCCTCCAGCCACGCAAGCGCCTGCACGCGCCCGCCGGCGGTGAGTTGCGCAGCGAAGCCGGAGCGCAGATCCGAGACCGACTGCGACAGCTCGGCCGTCCGGCCCGGCGCCTCTCCCACCCAGAACGGCATCGTCGGCGGCTGGCCGGCGGCATCCTCGACTCGCACGGTTCCGCGATCGACGCGCAGGATCCGGTACGAGTGGTTCCCGAGCTGGAACACGTCGCCCGCCAGGCTCTCGACGGCGAAGTCCTCGTTGACCGTTCCGATCAGTTGCGCCTGCGGCTCCAGCAGCACCGCGTAGTCGGCAGTGTCCGGGATCGTTCCACCCGAAGTCACCGCCGTCAGTGCGGCTCCGCGCCGGCCGCGCAGCACGCCGTTGACAGCGTCGCGGTGCACGTATGCGCTGCGCCTGCCGCGCCGGGTGTCGAAGCCGTCGGCCAGCATTCGCACGACTTCGGTGAATTCCTCGCGCGCCAGTTCCCGATAGGGCGCGGCGCGCCGCAGCCGCTCGAACAGGGCCGCTTCCCCCCACTCCTGCAAGGCGACTTCGGCGACGATCTGCTGCGCGAGCACGTCCAGCGGCTTGGCGGCGAGCGCGAGGCGGTCGAGCTGGCCCGACCGGACCGCAGCCAGCAGCGCGGCACATTCGCACAGCTCGTCGCGCGACAGCGGGAACAATCGTCCCTTCGGCACGCGCCCGATCGCGTGCCCCGAGCGGCCGACCCGCTGCAGCAGCGTTGCGATCGAACGGGTCGAGCCGATCTGGCACACGAGATCGACGTCGCCGATGTCGATTCCCAGTTCGAGCGAAGCGGTGGCGACCAGCGCGCGCAGCTCGCCGCGCTTCAGGCGCGCCTCGGCGTCGAGGCGCTGCTCGCGCGCCAGGCTTCCATGATGTGCCGTGACCAGGTGCTCGCCGATTCGCTCCGACAGGTGGCGCGCCGCGCGCTCGGCCAGGCGCCGCGTGTTGACGAAAATCAGGGTCGTTCGGTGCGCGTGCACTAACTCCGCGAGGCGGTCGTACACCTGCTGCCAGACGTCGCCCGACATCACCGCTTCCAGCGGCGCCGGCGGCAGTTCGATCGTCAGGTCGCGCTCGCGCGCGTGACCGGTGTCGACGATCGCGCAAGCAACGGCACCGTCCGCACCTGCGCGGTCGCCGACCAGAAAGCGCGCTACCTCTTCGATCGGTTTTTGCGTCGCAGACAATCCGATCCGCACGACTTCGCGCCCCGCCAGGGCTTCGAGCCGCTCCAGCGAAAGTGCCAGGTGCGCGCCGCGCTTGCTTGGTGCCAGCGCGTGGATCTCGTCGACGATCACGCTGCGGGTGGTGGCGAGCATGCGGCGCCCGGAGCCGCTCGTCAGCAGGATGTATAGCGACTCGGGAGTGGTCACGACGATGTGGGGCGGGCGACGGCGCATCCGCTCCCGCTCTCCTTGCGGCGTGTCACCGGTGCGCACCAGCGTTCGGATCTCCACCGCCGGCAGACCGAGACGCTCGAGCTCGGCGGCGATTCCGGCCAGCGGCAACTCCAGGTTGCGCTGCACGTCGTTCGACAGCGCTTTCAGCGGTGAGACGTACACGACGCGCGTCTCGTCCGGCAGACCTCCTTTTATGCCGTCGCGCACCAACGAATCGATCGCTGCCAGGAAGGCTGCGAGCGTTTTGCCCGAGCCGGTGGGTGCGGCGATCAGCGCGTGCCGCTCCGCCCGAATCGCGGGCCATGCCCGCGCCTGCGCCGGGGTAGGCGCCGCGAAGGCCGACTCGAACCAGGCTCGGGTAGCCGGGTGGAACAGATCGAGCACGTTGCGATGTTCGCTGCCGTCCATGTGCCAACGATACCGGCAGTCAGTGAGATCGCGCCAGCGCGGTCCTGCGCAGATCCAGCAGCATTGCCGCGAAGGTCAGCGCCCAGGCGACCAGCGCCACGGCGAAAGCGACTGCCGCCAGGCTGTGCAGGAAAGGCAGATCGAGGGCAGCTGCCACGTCGCGCGTCGCCACCGCGTACATCCCCAGCGGGAACACGGCCGCCCAGGTTTGCGGCTCGTAACGCAGCGGTAGGCGGCGCGCCACATGACGCCAGATGCCGAGCACGACCAGCGCCGGTATCCACCACGTTCCCGTGGCCCAGCTCAGTACGGTGATCCCCTTCAGGAAAGGCAAGAGGGAGGCGAGGAACGGCGCATCGGGCGTGTTTTCTACCAGGATCGCGCCGGCCAGCGCGGAGATCGCCATCGCTCCCATGTTGATCCAGTACGGCGGTGTCAGATCCTCGGGAGGCAGAGCGAAAAAGCTGTGACGGTAGAAGATCAGCGCGATGATCCAGGTATAGAACATCCCGCCCCATAGCCACATCGACAGCGCGAAGAAGTCCAGATGGAGCCGCAACGGCTGCGCAGTTTCGCGCGCGATCAGCGCCGCCAGCACCGCGATCGACTGGGTGGCTACGACGGCGATCAGCCACGATCCGTCGATACCCCGCTCCAGAGGCGGCTTGTCGCTCTTGACCGTCAGCAACGGAAAGATCGCGTAGGTCAGCCCGGCCCACAGTGCGACTCCGAGCGCCAGCAGTGCGGCCGCAGAAGTCAGCCCGTGCCACATCGACAGGATCTGCGTGCCGAGAATGCAGGAAGCGGCCACCACGGTGAAGAAACCGGGGCCAGTCCGGTGGTCGGCGAGATCGGCCAGGACAAGGGCTGGGTAGCGCGCGGCACGCAGCACCGTGAGCAGCGCCAGGATTGTGTAGGCGGCCAGGCTCAGGGCGAATAGCGAGAGCGCCAACGCGGGAAGCCGGAAATCCCCTGCCGCGATCGAGACGATCCCGGTCGCCATCACCAGCGCGAAATAAGAGGGCGCGAGGTGTTTCACGGGTAGCTTCATCGCCAGAACCACCGAGGGACCCGCTTCGTGTAGCGCTCCCACTCCTCGCCGTGCGTACGAGCGAGCCACGGCTCTTCGCCGAAAACCACCCGAAGGTGGAAGCCAACCGCGACCGCGATACAGTAGATGAAAAGGCCTCGCGACCCGAACGAGACTGCCCAGCCCAGCAGGACGAGGGTTACGGCCATATACATCGGGTTCCGGGTGTAGCGATACAGCCCTACGACCACCACTCGAGTGGGCGGTGTCCAGGGAGCCAGGGTGCCCTTCCCGGCGACGTAGAAGTCGCGGACACACCAGACCAGTGCGGCGAACCCGATAACCAGAAGCACGAGGCCCAGAGGCTGAAGGACCTGCGTGTGGGAAGTAGTCATCAGCCATACGACCGGCACCGCGATGGCGACAACGCCCGGCAACGCGAGAAAGGCAAGCAGCGCGCGTATCAGCATCAGATTCGCAGTCGTCGGTTGCGCAACCGTTGCATCAAGGTGAACGCGCAAGGGACACGTCAGCTTTAACCCCATGGGATACGCCCGTCAAGGCACGTTCAGTACTTCTCCTCGGTCGCGCTGGCAGCGCTGTCGTCGACCGGCCGATCGGCGCGCGCTTCCCGTCTCGTACAATCGCGCGCAAAACCGGCCCTGAACTGGGGCTGGTGGGGACGGAGCTGATTCGGAGGCGGGCAGATGCCCGATGGCAGGAGGGCGGCGGCGGCGATTGCAGTGCTCGGCGTGATGCTGGCCGCCTGCAGCCCGGCGACCAACGCGCCGTATCCGGTCGACTGGATCGGGACGAACACGCTCTTCACTTCCTTTCAAGAACGCCCCAAGTTTCTCGATCCGGTCAGCTCCTACAACCTGGACGAGACACCCTGGACCGGCGCGATCTACGAGCCGCCGCTGCAGTACCACTATTTGAAGCGGCCGTACGAGCTCGAAGGAAAGACTGCGATCGGCCTGCCCGAGATCGCGTATTTCGACCGCGAAGGCAAGCGACTGCGCGACGATGCCGACTCGGACCGTATCGCGGTGAGCGTGTACACGCTCCACCTGAAGCACGGAATCCTGTACCAGCCGCATCCGGCCTTCGCGCGCGACGCCTCGGGGCGGTACCTGTACCAGGACCTGAGCCCGGAGCGGATCGCGCGTTGCTCTACGCTGGCCGATTTTCCGCTGCAAGGCGCGGCGACCTCGACGCGTGAGCTCAGCGCCGACGACTACGTGTACCAGATCAAGCGGCTCGCCAGCCCCTACCTTGCCACGCCGTCCAGGCTGTATGGCTTGATAAGCGGGTACATCGAGGGGCTGAAGGAGCTGGGCGATCGCCTGGCGGCCGAACGCGAGCGCGTGCTTGCCGGCCGCAGCCCGAGCGACCAGTACCTGTCGTGGCACGATCTGCGCGAAGAGCCGCTGTCCGGAGCGCGCGCGCTGGACGCGTACACGCTGCAGATCCGGATCAAGGGCAAGTATCCGCAGCTGCGCTTCTGGCTCGCGCTGCCGTTCTTCGCTCCGGTGCCGTGGGAGGCCGACCGCTTCTACTCCCAGCGCGGCATGCGCGAGAGAGCCCTGACGCTGAACCTTTGGCCGGTCGGCACCGGGCCCTTCATGCTGACCGAGCAGAGCGCAACCCGCTACGTGATGGTGCGCAACCCGAACTACCGAGGCGAGACGTACCCGAGCGAAGGGATGCCGGGCGATCGCGAGCAGGGACTGCTCGACGACGCCGGCAAACGGCTGCCGCTGGTCGACCGCGTGGTCTCCACGCTCGAGCGCGAGAGCGAGCCCGAGAAGGTGAAGTTCCTGCAGGGCTACTACGACGTGATCAACGTCGAGCGCTACGACCGTGTGTTCGACCTGCAGAAGGAGCTGAGCGAGGGTACCGGCCGCGCGGCACTGCTGACGCAGCGGTCGTTCCGCTTCCGCACCTCGGTCGATCCGAACAGCTGGTACATCGGTTTCAACTGGCTCGACCCGGTGGTGGGCAAGGGCGATACGCCGGAGCAGGCCGTTCGCCACCGCAAGCTGCGACGGGCGCTGTCGATCGCGACCGACTGGGAGGAGTTTGCATCGGTGTTCTACGACACCTACGGCCCGGCGCGCACCGCGATGGGACCGATTCCGCCCGCGGTGTTCGGCTACCGCGAAGGGCCGGAAGGAATCAACCCCGTCACGCACACGTGGGTCGACGGCCGCGCGCAGCGACGGCCGGTCGAGGAGGCAAAACGCCTGCTGGCCGAGGCCGGCTACCCGAACGGGCGCGACTCGGCCAGCGGCAAACCGCTGGTCCTGTACCTGGATACCAACGGCGTCGGACCGGCTTACCAGGCGCGGCTGGACTGGCAAGTCAAGCAGTTCGCCAAGATCGGAGTGCAGCTCGAAGTGCGCGCCGCCGACTACAACCGCTTCCAGGAGCGGATGTTCAAGGGGCAGGAGCAGCTCTATTTCTGGGGCTGGTTCGCCGATTATCCGGACCCGGAGAACTTCCTGTTCCTGCTGTACGGGCCGCAGGCGCGCGCCAGATCACAGGGTGACAACGACAGCAACTACCAAAATCCCGAGTACGACCCCCTGTACCGGCGCATGAAGGACCTGCCGGATGGCCCCCAGCGCCAGGCCGTGATCGATACGATGGTGCAGATCGTGCAGCAGGACGCGGTGTGGATGTTCGGAATCTTTCCGGGCAACACGAGCGCCTCCCCTCCGTGGCTGCACAACTCGATTCCCACCGGGATCATCCCCGACAAGGTCCAGTATCTGCGGGTCGACCCCGCGCTGCGACTGGCGAAGATCGAGGAATGGAACCAGCCGCGGCTGGTACCCCTGCTCTGGCTGGCCGCATGTCTCGTGCTGCTGGCGATTCCGGCGTGGCGGATCTGGCAGCGGCGCGAACGCCGCGACGGACGCACGGCCCTGATCTGGACCGCGCAGGGATAGCCGGATGCTCGCGTTCACGCTGCGACGGGTGCTGTATTCCGTGCTGGTGCTGCTCGGCGTCAACGCGGTGACGTTCGTGCTCTTCTTCGCAGTCAATACGCCGGACGACATGGCGCGGATGCAGCTTGGCCGGCGCATCACGGCCGAGGCGATCGAACGCTGGAAGGCTCAGCAGGGCTACGACAAACCCCTGTTCCTGAACGCGCGCGCTCCCGGGCTGCACAAGTTGACGGACACGGTGTTCTACGTCACCACGGCGCGGGCGATGTCGCTCGACATGGGCCGGACCAACGAAGGAATCGTGATCTCCGAGGAGTTGCGCCACCGCATCGTTCCCTCGATGATGATCGCGGTTCCGACGCTGCTGCTGGTCGTGTTCGCTTCCATCGCCACCGGCCTTGGCCTCATTCTGTATCGCGGAACCGGGCTGGAGCGCTCGGGAGTGATCGGGCTGGTCGCGTTGATGTCGATTTCGACACTGTTCTTCATCATCACCGGCCAGTTCGTGTTTGCGCGGGTCCTGCAACTGATGCCGATTTCGGGATTCGTCGCGGGTCGCTCGAGTCCGCTGTTCGTCGCGCTGCCGGTCCTGGTGCTGCTGCTCGCATACCTCGGACCGGAAGCGCGCCTGTTCCGGGCAATTTTCCTGGAGGAGCTGGGCAAGGACTACGTGCGAACCGCGCGCGCGAAAGGATTGAGCGAGCTCGGCGTGATGGGGCACGTCCTTCGCAACTCGCTGATCCCCATTATTACCTCCTCCGGCCTGCTGCTTCCGGTCGTATTCACGAGCACGATCGTGACCGAGACGTTCTTCACGATCCCGGGGCTGGGCAGCTTCACCATCGAGGGGATCACGCAGCAGGATTTCAACATCGTACGGGCGGTGGTGTTCGTCGGATCGACGCTGTACATCGTGGCGTTCCTGCTGACCGACCTGGCCTACGGGTGGGCCGATCCGAGGGTGCGGGTGAAATGAGACCCGTCGTCCTCTGGACCGACGCGGTCCTGTTCCTGCAGGTGGCCGCTGCCCTTGCGTACGCGTGGCGCGCCGCACGCGCTCCCCACCTGGCAGCAACCTGGAGCCAGACCTTCAAGGACCCGGCCGGCGCGGCAGCAGCCGTCGTTCTTGCCGTCTTCCTGGCGATCGGCTTGGCCGACAGTGTGCATTTCCGGCTGCGGCTGCCCGATGTCGCGGGCAGTGCGCCGGCCTATTCGCCCGTCACAACCTCGCTCCTGGATCTGGCGCTGGCGCACCAGTTGGAAGGAGCGGAAAGCACTTACTCGGCGCCGCTCGCGACGCGCGCTTTCGAGAAGCAAACGATCGTGACCGAGCAAGGCGTCAAGCGCGAGTACCCTCGCCTGCAGCACGCCGCGCGCGACCTGGCCGACCCTGCCCGCCAGTGGCGCGCCGATGTGCTGACCCGTGCCGCACTGGGCGCCGCCGCGGGGCTGGCAGCGACCGCGTGCCTGGCTGCGCTCGCGGCCTTCGCGCTGGCGCGGCGAACTGGGGGCGGTTGGACGCAAGCGGCCCGCCGGATTGCGGCCGGGCGCACCACCTACCCGCTGCGCGCGGTGCTGGCGACCGTCGCGGCGCTGTGCGTGCTGAGTGGCGTGATCGCGTCGCTCACGCTCGAATACCACGTGTTCGGGACCGACCGGGTCGGCAACGACCTGCTGGCCCTGGTGCTGAAGAGCGTTCGCACGGGCCTGGTGATCGGCACGATGACGACGCTCGTGACGATGCCGATCGCGGCAGGACTCGGGCTGGCGGCCGGCTACCTGGGCGGAATCATCGACGAGGTGATTCAGTACGTGGTCACGGTGATCAATTCGATCCCCTACGTGCTGTTGATCGCCGCCGGAGTGCTGATCCTGGTCATCTACCTCGATGCGCACCCCGATCAGTTCCCGACCGCGGCGGAACGGACCGACGCGCGCCTGTTCTTCCTGTGCGTGATCCTTGGCATGACGACGTGGACCGACCTGTGCCGGCTGATCCGCGGCGAGGTGCTGAAGCTGCGCGAGCTGGAGTTCGTGCAGGCCGCGCATGCGTTCGGCGTGCCGGCGGCGCGAATCATGCGGGTGCACCTGCTGCCGAACGTGATGCACGTGGTCCTGATCAATATCGTGATCAATTTCTCATCGCTGGTGCTGGCCGAGGCGATCCTGTCGTATGTCGGGGTCGGCGTCGACCCCTCGATGGCCAGCTTCGGCACTCTGATCAACACGGCGCGATTCGAGCTGGGACGCGAGCCGGTGATCTGGTGGACCCTGGCCACCGCGTTCACCTTCATGTTCGCGCTCGTGCTCGCAGCCAACGTCTTCGCCGATTCCGTGCGCGATGCGTTCGATCCGCGCACGGCGCGGCGGTAAGGCGCGGACGTGCTCGCCCTGGACGGACTGCGCACCGAGATCGCTACCGGCAGCGACGTCGTCGTTGCGGTAGACGGAGTTGGTCTCGATATCCCGGCTGGGCGCACGCTGGCGCTGGTTGGGGAGTCCGGTTGCGGCAAATCGATGACTGCGCTTTCGATCCTGCGCCTGCTGCCGGACAACGGCCGCATCGCCGCCGGCCACGTGCGGGTCGAGGATGTCGACCTGGCGGGTCTTCCGGAGCGCGGGATGCGCGAAGTGCGCGGCGGTCGCATCGGCATGATCTTCCAGGAGCCCGCAACCAGCCTCAATCCGGTGCTTTCGATCAGGCGCCAACTGACCGAGACGATCGAGCGCCACACGCCGCTGCGAGGTGCGGCTGCCCGCGATCGCGCGCTGCAATGGCTGCGGCGTGTCGAACTTCCCGATCCGGAGGACCGCCTGCGCCAATACCCGTTCCAGCTATCCGGCGGCCAGAAGCAGCGCGTGATGATCGCGATCGCGCTTGCGGCGGAACCGGAGCTGCTGGTGGCGGACGAGCCGACCACCGCGCTGGACGTGACGATCCAAGCGCAGATCCTGAACCTGCTCTCGCACCTGCAGGCTGAGCAGAAGCTTGCGCTGCTGCTGATCACACACGACCTGGCGATCGTGGCGCAAATGGCGCACCACGTCGCGCTGATGTACGCAGGACAGGTGGTCGAACGGGCCGAAGCGCGCGCCTTCTTCGCCAGTCCGCTGCATCCGTATGCGCAACTGCTTCAGGACGCGGTGCCTCAATCGTCCCGCCGCGGCGGGGAGCTGGCCGCGATCGCTGGGACGGTCCCTCGCCTCGACCGGCCGTTTACCGGCTGCCGCTTCGTCGAGCGCTGCCCGAGCGCGCTGCCACGATGTTCCCAGGAGCTTCCGCAGATGCGCGAGGTGGTTGCGGGCCATTTTGTGCGCTGTTTGCTCGTCGGCGACGGCACGCCTGCACAGGTGGCGCGTTCAAAGCCGCCGGCGCAGCGGATCGACTTGTCGCACGCTGCGCAGGAGGTCCAGCCTGCTGCGTCGGAGCACGAGGCCGGCTCCGGCTCCGGCTCCGAACAGCGTAACCGGAGCGGCATGCCCCTGCTGCAGGTCAGCGACTATCGAGTGTGGTTTCCGGTGCGCAGCGGCGTGATGCGTGGCGTGAGCGGCTACGTCAAGGCCGTCGACGGCATCGGCTTTTCGATCGGTGCCGGGCGCACACTCGCACTGGTGGGCGAGTCCGGCAGCGGCAAGACGACCACCGGCAAGGCGCTGCTGCAGCTGTATCGCGACGTCGCCCGCGTACAGGGTGAGGCCAACCTCGACGGCGAGCCGCTCGAGCAGCTGCGCGGACCGGCGTTGCGGCAGGCGCGACGCAAGATCCAGATCATCTTCCAGGACCCGTACGCTTCGCTCAATCCCCGCATGCGCGTGGCCGAGATTCTGGAAGAGGGGATCGCGACGCTGCGCCCCGAAATCGGACAGCAGGAAAGGCGTCGGCAGATCGTCTCCTTGCTCGATCAAGTCGGCCTGCGTGCGGACTCGCTGCACCGCTATCCGCACGAGTTCTCGGGCGGGCAGCGCCAGCGCATCGCGATTGCCCGCGCACTGGCGGTGCAGCCGCGGCTGATCGTCTGCGACGAGCCAACCTCGGCGCTCGACGTCTCGGTACAGGCACAGATCCTGAACCTGCTGACCCGCCTGCAGCGCGAACTCGGGGTAGCCTACCTGTTCATCACCCACAATCTCGGCGTGGTCGAGTTTCTGGCCCACGAGGTCGCCGTGATGCGCAACGGCCGCATCGTCGAATTCGGGTCGGTGCAGCAGGTGCTCGAGCGGCCCGAGCACGAATACACGAAGCAGTTGCTGGCAGCGATACCCCGGCCGGCCTGGTGAAGTAGCATCGGGGGTCCAATGAAAGCGAATGAACGCCTGCTGGCGGAATTAAAGGCCCGCATCCCGGAAGTCGGCCCGCGCGAGGCGCTCGCGCTGCAATCGCGCGGAGCAGCGCTGGTCGATGTGCGGGAACCCGACGAAATCGCGCAGGGCACCGCGCCGGGGGCTCTGCGGCTGGGGCGCGGGTTTCTGGAGATCCGGATCGAGGAGGCGGTGCCGGACCCGCAGCGGCCGATCGTCGTGATGTGCGGCAGCGGCGTGCGCTCGATGTTCGCAGCGGCCGATCTGGCGCGGCTCGGATACGCACAGGTGTCCTCGATGGCGGGTGGCTTCGCGCGCTGGAAAGCCGAGGGCTTGCCGGTGCAGATGCCCTTCGTGCTCGATGCGCAGGCGCGCGAGCGGTATTCGCGCCACCTTCTGATGCCGGAGGTTGGCGAGGGCGGACAGGAGAAGCTGTTGCGCTCCAAAGTGCTGCTGGTCGGCGCCGGCGGCCTGGGCTGCCCGGCCGCGTTCTATCTGGCCGCAGCGGGAGTCGGCACGCTGGGCCTGGTGGACCACGATGTCGTCGATCGCAGCAACTTGCAGCGCCAGATTTTGCACACCGACGCACGCGTCGGCAGCTCGAAGGTCGCATCCGCGCGCCAGACGCTGCAGGCGCTCAACCCGAACGTCAAGGTGGTCGGGCACGAGACGTACCTCACCAGCGCGAACGTCGAGCAGATCCTGAACGGTTACGAGATCGTGGTCGACGGTTCCGACAATTTCGCGACCCGCTACCTGCTCAACGACGCCTGCGTCAAGCTCGGCATTCCGAACGTTCACGGAGCGGTGTACCGCTTCGAAGGCCAGGCGAGCGTGTTCTGGCCCGGCCGCGGACGCGCCAACGGCGCCCCGCCGGGACCGTGCTATCGGTGCCTGTATCCGGAACCGCCGCCGCCGCAATACGCTCCATCGTGCGCCGAAGCCGGCGTGCTCGGCGTATTGCCCGGCGTGATTGGCCTTTTGCAGGCGACCGAGACGATCAAGCTGCTGCTGGGCATCGGAGAGCCGCTGGTCGGCAGGATGCTGTACTTCGACGCTCTGGGCGGAAGCTTTTCGGAGCTGAAGCTGGAGCGCGACCCGGCCTGCCGCTATTGCGGCGACGGCGCCGTGTTTCCGGGCTACATCGACTACGAGCGTTTCTGCGCCAGCGGCGCGCATTAGTCATGGCGAATCCGGAAGGCAAACCCGCGCAGCAGGGTGTCGGAGGGAATCGGACGGCTCCGACGCTGCCGGGGCAGGTGGTGCTGGTGCTGCAGGGAGGCGGCGCGCTGGGCGCCTACCAGGTCGGCGTGTACCAGGCGCTGCATCAGGCGGGTATCGAACCCGACTGGGTCATCGGCACTTCGATCGGCGCGATCAACGCGAGTCTGATTGCCGGTAATCCGCCCGAACGCCGAAGGGAGCGCCTGGACGCCTTCTGGCGCCAGATGGAAGAGGCGGTCGGCGACACCCAGCTGCTGGACTTTTTCGGGCTGGGCGGCTTTGCGGCCAACGTGACGACGCTCACGCGCGGCATCCCGAATTTCTTCACCCCGAACCTGCACGCGTTGCGCGGCACGACGGCCGCGCTGGGAGTGGAGGCGGCTTCGTACTACAGCACTGCACCGCTGCGCCACACGTTGGACGAACTCGTCGATTTCGAATACCTGAGCGAATGCCACACCCGCATGACGGTGGGCGCGGTGAACGTTTGCACCGGCCGGATGCGGTACTTCGACACGCGAAATGAGCGTCTGTGCGCCGATCACGTGATGGCCTCGGGTGCGCTGCCGCCCGCGTTCGGTGCGATCCGGATCGAAGGCGAGCCGTACTGGGACGGCGGCATCTACTCGAACACACCGATCGAGGCGGTGCTGGACGACAAGCCGCGGCGCGACTCTGTGATCTTCGCCGTGAACGTCTGGCACCAGACCGGGCCGGAACCCGGATCGATCTGGGAGGTGCTGGGCCGCCAGAAGGACATCCAGTACGCCAGTCGGGCCGACAGTCACATTGCCCGCCAGAAACAGATTCACCGCTTGCGTCATGTGATCCGCGAGCTGTGTCGCGAGATACCCGCAGCCGCGCACGACGACCCACGGATCAAGGACCTGGCTTCGTTAGGCTGCGGTACGACGATGCACGTGGCGCACCTGGTCGCGCCCCGGCTCGAAGGGGAGGATCACACCAAGGACATCGACTTCACTCCGGTGGGCGTGCAGGCTCGGCGCAAGGCCGGCTACGCAGATACGATGCGGATGATCGATCGGGCGCCTTGGCAGCAGGCGGCCGATCCGATGGAGGGCGTGATCGAGCATGTTTGAGAACACTCGACGGCGACCCGGAACCTGGGGCCTCGCGTTGATCCGTTGATATGCAAATCGCCCTGATCAGCCTCGCGTTCCTGATCTCGTTGCTGTGCGCGGGGGTGATGGGATTCGCGATTCAGCGAGGAGCCACCTGCACCGTCGCTGCGGTCGATGAGGTCGTGACCGGGCGCGGCTTCCGGCGCTTGGCGGCGCTGGTAGAGGCGTCGGTCTGGGTCGCCGGCGGGCTGCTGGTCGCGCAGTGGCTGCACGTCCTTCCGATGATGCCGCCGGGCTACGAGTTCGGCGTGTGGACCGTTCTGGGGGGCGCGCTGCTGGGCCTGGGTGCGTTCGTAAACGGAGCATGCGTATTCGGCGCCATCGCGTTGTTTGGCTCGGGGCGCTGGACGCAGATCCTTATGCCGGTTGGCTTTTACCTGGGTTGCGTGACCGTGCCGTACATATTTGCTACACCTCTGCAAGCGCCTCTGCCGTACGGCTCGATCGTGTTGCAGGCGCCCGCGTGGCTGGCGGCCGCGTTCCTCGCGTTCGTCGCCTGGCGCCTGCTGTGGCCGTTGGTGATCGATAACGCCGGCCCTGCAGGAGGATCTTCGCCGCTGCGCCGGATACGCGAAGCGCTTGCCTCGCGTGTCTGGGCACCGCACGCGGCGACTACGGTGATCGGCGTGACGTTTCTTTTTACGCTGCTGCTGGCGGGCGCGTGGGCCTATACCGATCTGCTGGCAGCGCTCGCGCGCGGCATGGCGAACGATGTCGTGGCGCGGTCCGTACTGGTGCTGGCGCTGCTGGCGGGCGCGGCCTGGGGCGGCTGGAGCGCAGGAAGATTCCAAGGGACGCGCGTGACAGCGGCGCAGGCGATCCGGTCCCTCGCCGGCGGCGTCCTGATGGGCTGGGGCACTCTGTTGATCCCGGGAAGCAACGACGGGCTGATCCTGGTGGGAATGCCTTTGCTGTGGCCCTATGCGTGGACGGCCTTCTTCACGATGGTTCTGTCGATCGCCGCCGCACAGATGGCGGTCAAGCGGGTCAGAACCGCCTTACCAACTGCAAGCTGACATTCGCGCTTTGCACCGCAGCCCGCCGGTCCAGACTGGCGCTGAATTGCCACTGCAACTCGCGCGTGGGCTCGCCCCATTGCCACAGCAGGCGCGAGTGCGAACGCCAGCCCAGCAGCGACAGCATGCCGGCCTCGGCGTCCGAACCCGATAGCCCAATCCCGCGCGCTAGCGCCTGTATGTCGCTTGTGGACCGGATGCTCAGACGATCACCTGGAAACAGGAAATCCCTGCGCTCGAATGCGATGCCGGCAAGCGTCCGACCCGGCCAGCGCAACTCCTGCACGAAATTCAGATGGGAATGGCCGGGCACGGGTGTCTCGTGCAGCAGGTACGCGTCCGCCCACGGGTCGGCCGGGTGAACGCCGAAACGGAACTCGCGCCAGGCCTGCTCCTCGAGCGCGCGCGCACGATAGTCGGACGTAAGCACGCTCGGAGCCGTCGTCGCCGCACGTCCATCCGCCCACATCAGCGCATCCGACACGAGGCGCAGCGCATACGGCAGATTCAGCAGGATCGCCGGATCCGCAGCCGTCGCGCGCTCCGCGGTCGGATGCTCGCGCGCCGTCTGTGCGTGGACAGCCGGCATCGCACAGACGCATGCGACGGCCGCGATCTGTCGTAGACGTTGACCTGAGTGCGTCATTAGCATCAAACACTAACTTGCACCGGGCGGCGGCGCCAAGAGCGGGGAAGCCCCTAGACCCTATGGTCTCCCCTAACGCGGTTCGACTCGCGCGCGCACGTCGGAGCGGATCAGAGAGCAGTGCCGGCCAGGTGGAACTCGATCACCACCTCGTCCTCGACCGACAGCAGGCCGCCCAGCAGCGAGTACGGCTGCACGCTGAAATCGGTCTGGCGCAGCACGAACGAGCCGCTGGCAACGAGGTGGTCGGGCAATCCGTCGACGTCGAGTGCAACCCATAGCCGCTGTTGGCTGCCGTGCATCTGGACCTCGACCTCGGCCGCGAACTTTGGCGCTTCGCCGGCGATTCGCAGGCAGTGGACGCGAACCCACGGGTATCGATCCGCCTCAAAGCCGCTGGCGCCGAGCAGGTGCTGGCGCGTCTGGTCGATGTCTTCCTGGGAAATGACTCCGGGAAAAGCCGGGCCCAATTTCGAACGCTCGGCGGGATTGTCGATCTCCAATTGGTCCAGCCGGAATGCCAGATCGAAGCGGCCGTTCGCAGTGCCGCCCGGCGGGAGGTAGAAAAAGCCGGTGAAACGCGGTGCCGACAGCACGTGGTTGTGCCCGAGTCGAGCGGCTTTGCCTGCGCGGAAGGCGTACATCCGGATCGTCGACTCTTGCGGCTGCAGAGCGAAGACCTTGCCCCCGGCTCGTGCGAGTTCGCCGTACGCCTCCTCCAGGCTGATTTGCTCCGCTTCCTTCGGCGCAACAGCCTGCGGCGGCGCGGGCGGCAAGATGGCCCGGCAGCCGATCAAAAGGACTGCCGCACTCGCGGCGAACAGCGACAAGGGCTTTCGGCTGCCCCGCGCCTTCTTAGATTCCAATCCGCAGTCCATCCCGGTTCATCCCCCCGCCGTCTACGACGTTCTGTCAAGACCCTACGACCCGCCGGCATATTCCCCGGAATAGAAAAGCACTGCCGCCGGTACATACGGAAACCCCGGGAGCATCCGATTGGCCGAGAACGCGCGCTTCGAGGAACTCGTCCTGCCCCATCTGGACGCCGCCTACAACCTGGCGCGCTGGCTGGCCCGTAATTCGCAGGATGCCGACGACGTGGTGCAGGACGCCTGTGTGCGAGCGCTCAAGTACCTCGGTTCGGTACGGGGAGCCGACGCGAAGGCATGGTTCCTGACGATCGTCCGCCATGCGTTCTACGACTGGTGCAAACGCAACCGGCCGGCCGAAGAAGTGGCGGACGACGACGCGATCGACGATCGGATTGCCGATCCTGCGGCGGTCGACCCGGAACAGGCGGCACTGCGCAGCGCGCAGGCGCGGGTGCTGGACGATGCAGTTGCCCAATTGCCGTTGGCTTTCCGAGAGGTGTTGATTTTGCGCGAACTGGAGGACTTGTCATACAAGGAGATCGCCCGGATCGCCGATATTCCGATCGGCACGGTGATGTCCCGGCTCGCGCGTGCGCGCGGCCTGCTGCAGCGGTCGCCGTTGTTGCAGGAAATGCGCGGTGGACGCGCGGAGGTGAACCATGAATTGCACTGAAGCGGCAACCCGGCTGAATGCCTACGCCGATGGCGAAATCGGCACCCTGCAGCGCCTTCCGATCGAGCAGCACCTGCGCGGCTGTCCCGCGTGTGCGCGGATGCACCGGGAGCTGCTCGTATTGCGCGCCCGCGTACGCGGCGAAGTGCAGTACTTCAAGGCGCCGTCGCATCTGCATGCACGTGTGCGGGCGCTCGCGGCGCAAGCGTCCGTGCGCGAGCGCGAGAATGACTCCGCCCCGGTTGGCCCGCGCGGAGCGCCGGGTCGCTGGGGCTGGCTCGCCGGTGGCGTGCTCGCGGATCGCTGGCGCTGGGTCGCCCAAGGCGCGCTGGCGGGCTGCGCAGCCACTGTCGTCGCGTGGGTTGTCGGTGGCGCGGCGCTGGATTGGAATGCCGGCAGGGACGTCGTCGCGCAAGCCGTGGCTGCTCACGCGCAGGCGACGTTGAACGGGCGCCTGATCGAGGTTGCGTCGTCCGACCAGCACACCGTGAAACCGTGGCTGTCGGCGCACCTGGATTACTCGCCCCCGGTGCAGGATTTCGCGAACGAGGGCTTCCCACTGCTCGGCGGCCGGGTCGCATCGATGCGCGGGGAGCGGGTGGCGGTGCTGGTGTATGGGTATCGCCAGCACACGATCGATGTGTACGTATGGCCCACCGCGCCCGCTATTGCAGCAGGCATGCGTACGGTGCGGGGCTTCCATGTCGAAGGTGCGAGCGGCGCTGGAATGCAGTGGTTGGCGGTTTCTGACGTCAGCCCGGACGTGTTGACGAAGTTCGTTCAGAAGCTGGCGCGCGTGGATCTGCCGCAGTCGGACGCGCTGCCGTAGCTGGCGCCGGGACTCGTTACACTGCGCCCCTTGATTCTTGCGGAGGCGCACGATGATCGGATATGTGCTGGTCGGCACCAAGGACGTGAAGCGCGCAGCGGGCTTCTATGACAAGCTGCTGGCCGAAATCGGGGCGAAGCGTTCGTGGGAGTCCGAAAAGGGCGTCGCATGGAGCACGTCGGACGATGCGCCGAGTCTGGGGGTTGTCATTCCGTACGACGGCAACACTGCCACGGTCGGCAACGGCGTGATGGTGGCACTGGCCGCAGCATCGCGCGATCAGGTTGACCGCGTCTACCGCAAAGCCATCGAGTTGGGAGGCAAGGACGAAGGGCCCGCCGGCCCGCGCGGCACCGGAGGTTTCTACGCGGGCTACTTCCGGGACCTGGACGGCAACAAGCTGAGCGTCTTCTGCGAGAGTTGACCGGCGCGTTTGCACTCGGCACTGGGGACGGATCCGGCCGCTGGCCGATGTCACCTGCATGAAATACGATTCGGAGATGCAATCGGGTGGCTCGGTGCCGACCGGCGCTCCGTACCCCTTTTCCGCGCGGATGCACGGCGTGCAGAGCTCGGTCATCCGGGATCTGCTGAAGTTCGCGCAGCGCCCGGGGATGATTTCGCTCGCGGGCGGGCTTCCATCTCCTCTGACGTTCGATGTCGAGGGGCTGCAGCATGCCGCCGCCGACGTGCTCGTGAATGCGTCATCGCGCGCTCTGCAGTACGGCCTGACCGACGGGCAGCCGGCGCTGAAGTACGAGCTCGCCCGCCTGACCTCCTCGCGCGGGGCTGCGGTCAGCGAACATGCCATTGTCGTGACGACGGGTTCGCAACAGGGAATCGACCTGATCGCGCGCCTGCTGATCGATCCGGGCGATGTCATCGTCGTCGAGCGGCCCGCCTATTTGGCCGCGCTGCAGACGTTCGCGCTGGCGCAGGCGTCGCTGCGCACGATCGAAAGCGATGCAAACGGCGCGCGCGTCGAAGACCTGGACGCGCTGCTGGACGCATTGGATGCCGCCGGCAAGCGTGTGAAGCTCATATACGTCGTCGCCAATTTCGCCAATCCCAGCGGCGCAACGCTGAGCCGCGAACGCCGGCTGCGCCTGCTTCGCGCGGCGGTGGCGCGCAAGGTGTTCGTACTCGAGGACGACCCGTACGGCGAGCTGCGCTCGTTCGGAACGTTCGTGCCGCCTTTGATCGCGCTCGCGGCCGAGGTGCCGGGGGCGGCGCACTGGTGCGGGTATTTATCGACTCTGTCGAAGATCCTCGCCCCGGGGTTTCGCCTCGGTTGGCTCGTGCTGCCGCCGGTGATGCTCGATCAGGCCGTGATTTGCAAGCAGGGGATGGACCTGCATTCGTCGACGTTCACCCAGGAGATTGCCGCGAAGTACCTCGCCAGCGGGCGCCTGCAGGCGCGACTGCCGTCGATCCGGACGGCCTATCGCGAGCGTAACGATGCGCTGGCCGAAGCACTCGATCGTCATCTGGGATCCCGGATCGCATACAACCGGCCGGAGGGCGGCATGTTCCTGTGGGCGCGTTTGAACGATCCGGTCGACGCGTCCGTGGTGCTGCACCATGCGATCGAGGAGGGGATGGTGTTCGTGCCGGGAAGCGCCTTTTATGCCGACTCTCCGGACTCGTCGACGCTGCGGCTGTCGTTCGCGACCGCTTCGCCCGCTGATCTCGATCTTGCCGTCCAACGCCTGGCGCGCGCGCTGGACCACTGCGTGGCGCAGCGAGCGGCCGCCGCCCCATAACCCGCCCCCCTGTAAGAACCTCGGCGCTGGCGCGACTCAGCAACTCGGACGGAGGAAAGAATGATGCGAAGCGTGTTCGGTAGTTTGCTAGTCGCCGCCATGCTGGTTTCCGGTGTGGCGCAAGCGGTGGGCCAGCCGTTCGACCGGGCGGGCTTCGACGCTCTGGAGAAGGCCGGCAAGCCGATCCTGGTTCTGGTGCATGCCGACTGGTGCCCGACCTGTCGGGCGCAGGCACCGCTGGTCTCTGACCTGTTGAAACAGCCGCAGTTTTCGCGCATCGCGGCGCTCAGGGTCGATTTTGATCAGCAGCGCGACGCGGTACGTTCGTTCAACGTCACGCAGCAGAGCACGCTAATCGTCTTCAAGAACGGGCACGAGGTCGGCCGATCGGTGGGCGATACCCGGCGCGACAGCATCGAAGCGCTGCTGAAGAAGGCGCTGTAGCTCCGCCGCAGGCGATCGAAGCGCGAAGCGCAGTTGTGCGCTTGTTCGGGGCTCGGTAAATGAACTTCACGCTCGCAACGTTCGGGTTGTCGCTCGCAGCAGGCAGCCTGTCGACGCTGTCGCCGTGCGTGTTGCCGATCATCCCGATACTGCTAGCGACGGCGGTGGCCGCGCATCGCCTCGGGCCCTTCGCGCTGGCGGCGGGCCTTGCGCTGTCGTTCACGATCGTCGGTGTGGTGGTGGCGAGCGCCGGTGCGGCGATCGGTCTGGATCAGGCGTTGTTGCGCAATGTGGGCGCCGCGCTGCTGATCCTCTTTGGCCTGGTGTTGTTATCGACGCGGCTGCAGGAGCGCTTCGCCGGCGCCACGTCGGGACTGTCCGGAATGGGTCACGGCCTGCTGTCGAAGCTGCCGCTCGAAGGCCTTGCCGGTCAATTCGTCCTCGGGCTCGTGCTGGGAGTTGTCTGGAGCCCGTGCGTCGGGCCCACCCTCGGGGCGGCCATTTCGCTCGCGAGCCAGGGGCGCGACCTGGGCCAGGTAACTGTTGCCATGGCGTTGTTCGGCATCGGCGCCGGTCTGCCGCTGGTCGCGCTGGGGCTCGTCTCGCGCCAGGCGGTAGCGCGCGTTCGCGGCAGGCTGCTCGCCACCGGCAAGGTCGGCAAGCTCCTGCTGGGTGCGGTGATGGTCGCGCTGGGCGCGCTGATCCTGATCGGCGCGGACAAAACGTTCGAAGCATGGGTGCTGAACGCAGCACCTGACTGGCTGGTGCGGCTGACCACGGCAATTTGACGCGCTGGCGGCCGCGCAGGTGCGGTTCGGAGCGTCTTCGATCGCATCGGAGATCTCCAAAATCGGTCTCGACAGCAGCATCGCTTCCGGCGGATCTGCCGGCAAGTGACAGCAAAGGGTTTTCATCGGTATGGCTTGTTTCCCGGCTAAGATCTTCGCTCCTTCCAGTCTGAACAACCCATGGTGACGGAGAACCGCCCGCGATGGCCCGCGCGGGTGCTGGAGTGGTTGCGTCGTCTGCGCGCATGGCTGCTCGCCAGCCTGGGCCTGCGCAGCGGGAAATGGCGCCGGGGGCGCACGACGCTCGATGTGGCGCGTTTCGTTGCGCCTCTGCGAACGAGCCGGACCTGGCGCTACGGCCTGTACGTGCCGGGTGGGCTGCGCGACGACGAAGCCGCCCCGTTGATCGTGCTGCTGCACGGGTGCCGCCAGCGCGCGCTCGGGTTCGGCGAAGCTTCCGGCTGGGTCGCGCACGCCAACCGTGCGCGCGTGCGGCTGCTGTGCCCGGAGCAGCGGCGCCTGTCGAACCTGCTGCGCTGCTGGAACTGGTTCGATCCGCGCGCCCAAAGTGGCATGGGAGATGCGCAGGTGGTCCTTGCGATGATCGACGAAATCGCGCGCAGCATGCACGTCGACGGCAATTCGATCGCCGTGGTCGGCCTATCGGCAGGGGGTGCGCTGGCGGCGCTGCTCGGGTTTCGTCATCCGGAGCGCTTCCGCGCGGTCGCGACGGTCGCTGCACCGCCGCTGCTGGGCAGCTTCAGTCTGCAGAGCGCCAGGTTCGTGATGTTGCATGGACTGGCGCGTGATCCGGCGCTTGCGCTCGGCGCCGCGACCAGCGCCTGCACGCCGATGTTGATCATCCATGGCCGCGATGACCGGGTTGTCAACCCGCGCTGCGCAGAGCAATTGCTGGCGCAGGCGGCTGAATCGTATCGACGGGCGCGCATCGAGACGGAGCGAGTCGAGCGCGCCGATCCTGCCGACAGCGCCACGGTGACCGAATTTCGCGCCGGCGGCAGTCCGGTGCTGCGCCGGATCGACATTGCGGGGCTCGGGCACGTCTGGACGGGTGGATCGGACGGTCACCCGTACTGCGAACGCAAGGGACCTGGGTTGACGGCGATGTGCGCGCAGTTCCTGAACGACGTCGGCTTTGCGGCGCCCGGCAACGCTGCGAACGACAAAGCAGACGGCCCGCCGGTCGCGCAAGGCAACGCCGAATTTGGTATTTCGGGCGGCTAGCTCGTCAGGCCGACCACCGTCGCGAGCATTGCGAGCACAGCCTTCAGCAATGACTCGCCTGCGATCAAGCCCGAGGCGATCGGCACGCTGAAGGTCTCCTGGCTGCGCCGGTGAACGGCGCCCCACAGTGCGACCACCGCTGCCCCGATCGCGAACGACAGCGCATTGCTGAAGAACACGACCCAGCCGAGGCCCAGGCCCATCGCGGAGGGCAGCCATGGCCGCGCCTTCGGAAAGAGCTTCTCGAGGACCGGCAGGGCGATGCCGACGAGTGCGCCAACCAGGATCGCGATGCGTGCCGTTTCCGGCAGGCTGGCAACCCCGGTCGACAACACGCGCGCAACCGCGACCCACACCTGCGTTGCCGGCAGCGGGTACTTCTCCAACACTGCCACGTTCGGCACCATCAGGTACCACGCCGGCACGATCGCGAGCGTGCCGAAGAACACTCCTACGAACTGCGCGAGGAACTGCTTCCTCGGGTTGGCACCCAGCAGGTAGCCGCTCTTCAGGTCGGTCAGCAGGTCCGCGGCAGAGCCGGCGCTGTTGGCGCCTGCGCCGGCGGAGATCAGGTTGTGCGTCACGTTTCCCGGCGAGATCACGGCGAATAACAATTGCATGATTTTGCCCAACGGCCCCACCGGTGTGATGTCAGTCTCGCCGGTCGCGCGGCAGGCGACCAGCGCCAGCGCAAACGACATGGCCACCGCGATCAATCCGGCCCACCACTGAATCTGGAATGCGATGATCTGCAGCGCGACCAGCGCAAACGCGATCGGCACGACGCCGAGAACGAACCAGCCGTTGGGCACCTCGATCGCGGCCATCTTCGCTTCCACCCCGGTGTCGCTCGCGAGCGCGGATCTGCCCCGCAGAATCCGTAACGAGCGCGCAACCGTACGCCACTGCAGCGCCAGCGCAGTGAAACTGGCGAACACCATCAGCGACACGCCGCCCCACAGCGCCCAGCGGACCGGATGAAAAAGCGCCCCGCCCCCCGCGGTCGGAATCGATGCAACGTAGCCCGCCACCCCCGCGTTGGCGACATCAATCGAATGCAGCCAGGGCCCGACGAAGACATACAGGACGACCGCCGACGCGAGCATCGAAAGCGACACGCGCATTCCGACGATCATGCCGGCGGCGATCAACAGCACGCTGGGCTCGAAACCGAATGCGACCATCGGTTTGCCGTCGAGAAGCCAGAAGCCATTCGCGGGAACGAGGTCCGGAAGATGGATGTCGAATATCTTCGCCTTCATCCAGGCGAAGAACCTGCCGAGCGCGACGAACTGATCCTCGGCGGTGTTCAACACGCCGACCACCGCGCCGACGACCAGTGCAGCAACCAGCGAGTACGCCTTTCGCAACGCCTCGATGTCACCCGCGTACAGGCTCCTCAAGGTTGTTGCCGCCGCGATGCCGGAGGGAAATGCGAGCTGCTCCTGGTTGATCATCTGGCGCTTCATCGGCACCGCGAGAAACACGCCGAGCGCGCCGGTGGCGAAGGTGAAGATGGTGACAATCGGCCAGATGACATGGCGATGCTGCGGATCGATGATCAGGAGCGCGCCGAAGCTCGTCGCGATCGTCGCGCCCGTGGAGAATCCTGCCGCCGATGCGGTGGATTGCATGCAGTTGTTCTCCAGGATCGACATCGGCGACAGGCGGCCGGCGGTCAGGCTGCGCAGTGCGTTCCACAGCACGAACGACAGCACGCACGAGGTGATCGCGACACCGAACGACCAGCCCACTTTCAGCGTCGTGTACAGGTTCGACACCGACATCAGCATTCCCAGCAGCGCGCCCATCCCGACGGCGCGGAACGTCAGCTGGGCCATTTTGTCGCCCTGGTAAACGTTCTGGTACCAGTGCAGATCCTTCTGTTCGGCCTCGCTGTAGGGCGGCGCTGATTGCCCGTCGCGCGCCGCAGCCCCAGCGGCAGTGGATCCGGCGGTGGCGGCAACGTTCAAGTTCGTGGTCATTCGCCCCTCTCGCCTGCTCGACGTGGGCGAGAGTTTCCCACGGGTACGCGGTTCGGGGAACCGGACCCTCGAAAGGTGCCGTGCAAGCTACCCCGCGCTGCAGCACAGCGGGGCAAGGCCCGTTCGGGCGGGAGCCTGCGTCCGAACCGCCGGCAGGTTCCCGCACACGCCCCGATCGGGGCGCGCGCTGGTTCAGTCGTCGTCGCTGCCGAACAGGTCGGACATCACCTTGGTGCCGCTGTCGCAGGCGTGATTCAGGCAGGGCAGCCCGAACGCGGCCTCGATCGTCCTCGTCAGCGAGTAGTGGTTGTAGGGGTGGTTGCTGACATGGCCGTGCTTGCCGTAGCTGGTCTGGACGAACAGCGCGACGTTGTTGGGAGCGTTGCCGTAATCGTTCTCGTCCCATACGACGACGATCGCGCTGCGCCCCTCGGTCCAGGACGGCGAGGCCTTGATCGCACCAACGATCTGCTGCAGGGCCGCGTCACCCATCTGCAGGGCGTGCGAGTCGTCGTTGCACTGCGCCGTTCCGCCACCGGCCCCGTGCATGTCGTGGCACTGGTTCGGAGCGATGAACGCAAGCGCCGGCACGCTTCCGCGCGCCAGGTCGGCGTACAGGCCGTCGGGTCCGCCGAAGTCGACCACTTGTACAAGGCTTAGTCCGCTGTCGGCCGCACCGGTTTCGATGTCGTGGAAGTAGGCGAATGGGTTGTGCTTGACCGCGTACAGCTTCAGCACCGACTTGTCTGCGCCCCCGATGACCCACGCGCCGACCGGGCTCAGGTTGGAGAAAGTGCCGTCGGAGTAGTTGACGCCCTCCACCGCCGGGCCGGTCGTCGGCAAGCTCTCCTGGTAACTCTTCCAGCCGCGTCCGCTTTCCACAAGCTGGTGCGCGATCGTCTTGGCCGTGAAGCTCGCGCTCGGATAGTCGACGATGCCCCAGTTGTTGGTAACGATGGCTGAGCCAGTTCCCACGGTCTTGCATTGAGGCAGCGGGCCGAGCTGGTTGAACCAGGGAGCCAGGCATGCGTCAACCGTCGCCGGGAACCCGTAATCCATTCCGCTGCCTACGAGCGGGGTGTAGGCGCCGCCGCAGCCACTGCCCGACGGATTGTTGTCGACGCAGCCGCCGCTCGGCCACACCGGCCAGTTGTCATCAAGGATGCCGAAATTGGAGCCGCCGACGATCTCCAGGTAGTTGGTCAGGCTCGGGTGGCCCACGGCCCAGTAATTCGCGGCGAGGTTCGAATCCCGAGTCAGCTCTCCGCTGATATAGGGCGTCGCCGCGTTGCCGAGGACCTCGGCGGCCGAGTGGTTCTCCATCATGATCACGAAAACGTGATCCAGATGGCCGAAGCCGCTGTGCGGAACATTTCCCTCCGCTGCCGCTGCCGTGCCGCAGATGATGCAGGCGGCCGACGCGAGCACGATGGCGCGCTTGTTCATTCGAGTCCCCTCTTATTAGGATGCGTTGGACATCAGCCGCCCAAGCTAGCAGCCGCGCATGACAACGCCGTTGCAAGTAAGAGAGGGACTTTCGACGAGCTAGCTGCCGCGCATGACAACGCCGTTGCAGAGAAAGGAGCTTCTGACGCCGCTCTGCGTCAGGAAGTCACGACGATCTTTCCAAACTGCTGATTCGACTCGAGGTATCGATGCGCCTCGACGATGTCCGTCAGCGTGAAGGTGCGGTCGATCACGGGCTTCAGGCGCCCGCCGGCAAGGCCGTCGACCACGAAGCGCTTGCCCCGATCCAGGCGTTCCTGGTTGCTTACGACCGAGAACAGCGTATAGCCGCGCAGCGCGAGATTCTTCCCGATCGCCGCGAACAGCGGGAAGGGTGTCGGTTCCCGGGCCAGCGCCCCGTACAGAAAGATGGTTCCGCCGGCGCCCATTGCGGCAGCGAGCGCTTCCACGCCAGGCCCGCAAACCGGGTCGAAGGCGATGTGCGCACCCTTCCCGTCGGTCAGGTGCAACACCTCCTTGGCCAGATCCTGTTCCTGGGTGGCGATGACATGCCTTGCTCCAGCCTTCAACAGGGCGTCCCGCTTGGCGCTGGTCCGGGTGGTCGCGATCGGCACGGCCCCGACGCTGTTGACGATCTGAATCGCCGCAATGCCGACACTGCTCGACGCCGCTGTGATGACGACGGCCTGGCCCTTCGCAAGCCCGCCGATTTCGACCAGCGCTCCGTACGCAGTCAGGTACTGCATCCATATCGAGGCCGCCTCGGACCAGGAAAGATTGGCCGGATGCTTGACGACGGCATGGGCCGGCACGATCGCGGCATCCCCGTAGACGCCATACTGCCCCATCGAAAATGACGGAATCGTGCTTACCGCATCTCCGACCGCGAAGCCCGTTACTCCCTGCCCGAGCGCCTCGATCTGCCCGGCAGCTTCGTATCCGAGCTTGGAGGGAGGGTTGGGGGTTTCGAGGTAAGCGCCCGCGCGGAACATTGCCTCCGCACGATTGAGCCCGAGCGCGCGGACTCGAATCCGGACTTCGCCGGCTTTCGGCTGTCCGATCTCCAGTTCGTCGATCTGAAGTACTTCTGGATCTCCGATCCGGTGGAAGCGGACGATGCGCGACATGGAATTCTCCTCGCTGTCGAAGGGCCTTGCGATTAAGGCCTTGGACCAAGCTTAAGTCGGTAAGCATAAATCAGGGTTCTCACTTCACCCATACGGTCGTGTTGTGATCTGACGGCGCTGGGCTCATATTCAGCACATGGCACATGCAAATCGGCGAGAAATTGGCGCGATCTGCGCAATATCGGCGGCCCTCATCGCGAGCGCCTGTGGTGGTGGGTCTGCGGAATTCGTCCCGCTGAACAATGACGGATCAGCGGCGATCGAATCCCACGACCCATCGAGCCAGCGCCACACGGTAGGCGGGAGCATCAGCGGCCTGGATCGCGCGGGCCTGGTCCTTGCGAACGGCGGCGACAGCGTCCCGGTCGCCCCTCATACGACGAGCTTTGTTCTCCCGACATCGCTTGCCTACGCCGAGCGCTACGCCGTGAGGGTGGCCAGCCAGCCGGCTGGGTTGAGCTGCTCGGTGAGCAACGGGTCGGGAGCGATGCCGGCGAACCCGGTTGCAAACGTCAAGGTACGGTGCCTCGACGGCGCCAAAACGACGGGTCCAGGCGTCCGTCAATGGACCGCCAGGGCGTTGCTGGTGCTCGTGGGGGTGGCTCGGAGCGCTCGCTCCGGGCTCGAGTGAAGAGCGAGCCTGCCTCGGCCAGCCGGGCCCCTCTGCGAGCCGGTGTTACAGCGATGGCAAGGCGGCGATCAGCTCAACGAGCACCTGCACGCACGGCCGCTCGATCTTCACCTCGAAAAGGTGATCGGCGCGCGTTCTGCCGAGATTGATCGCCGCGATCGGCTTGTTCCAGCGGTGCGCACGCTCGCAGAAGCGGTAGCCCGAATACAGCATCAGCGAAGAGCCCACGACGAGCATCGCGTCGGCCTGCTCGAGCGCCTCCATCGCTGCGGCAACGCGATCCCGCGGCACCACATCGCCGAAGAACACGACGTCCGGCTTCAGGACTCCGCCGCAATGGGGGCAGCCGGGGATCTGGAATGCGTCGAAATCGACCCGGTCGACGTCGGCGTCGCCATCCGGCGCCACCGTCGCGATCTCGCGTGCGTGCATGGGATTCGCGGCATGAAGCCATTGCTGAACGCTGCTGCGTGCGATGTGGGTGCCGCACTCGATGCACACGACGTTCGCGATGCTCCCGTGCAGCTCGATCACGTCCCGGCTGCCCGCGCGCTGATGTAGGCCGTCGACGTTCTGCGTGACAAGCCGATGCACGCGCGCGCCGGCTTGCAGCCGGGCCAGGGCCTCGTGTGCCGGGTTGGGCCGGGCCTGCGCAATCGTGTTCCATCCGATCAAGCTACGCGCCCAGTAGCGCCGGCGTACCGCCTCCGATTCGATGAAGGCCCTTCCATCCACGGGCGGACTGCGCTTCCAGCGCCCCTGTTCGTCGCGGTAGTCCGGTATTCCCGATGCGGTACTGACTCCCGCGCCGCTCAGGATGAACATGCGCGAATGCCGCTGCAGGAAGGCGGACAGCGAATCGATCATGACGCAGTTTCGCCGACCCGCTGCACGGCAGCCTCGGCAGACTTGGCAGACTCAGTAGACTCGGACGCGTGTCCGTTCACAGCGACGTCATTATCGTCGGCCTCGGCGCGATGGGCAGCGCGGCCGCATTCCACCTGGCGCGCCGCGGCCGGCGCGTGCTGGGCATCGATCGCTTCGCCCCGCCGCATGCGATGGGTTCGTCGCACGGCCAGACACGCATCATTCGCGAAGCGTACTTCGAGGATCCTGCGTATGTGCCGATGGTGCAGCGCGCGTACGAGTTATGGGACGAGCTCGAAGGCGCCGCCGGCGTCAAGCTTGTCCTGAAGACCGGCGGCCTGATGCTCGGGCTGCCCGACAGCGCACTGATCACCGGTGCCAGACGAAGCGCCCAGATCCATCATCTGGAGCACGAGATTCTGTCCGGGACGGACGCTTCCCAGCGCTTTCCCGCAATTCGGCCCGAGACGGGGATGATGGCCGTCTATGAGCCTCGCGCCGGCATCCTGTTTCCCGAAGCGTGCGTCACCGCGCATTTGTCGCTCGCGGCGAAACATGGCGCCGCCCTTCATCTCGATGAGCCCGTACTGAGCTGGCGCGCAGATGATTTTGGCGTTTCCGTCACCACGGCGCGAGCCACCTACCACGCCGGTCGATTGATCGTCTCCGCGGGTGCCTGGGCCAGGGAGCTCCTCGCCGACTTGAATCCGCCGCTGGTGGTCGAGCGACAGGTCCTGTTCTGGTTCGATCCGCTGCGGGCGCGCTCGGATTTTTCGGCGGCCAGCTGTCCGATTCACCTGTGGCAGTTCGATGACGAGCAGTTCCTGTATGGTTTTCCGCATCTGGGCGAGGGGGTGAAGACGGCGCGTCATCATCGGGGAGCAACAGTGACCGGCGCGCCGGAAACGCTTTTGCGCAACGTCACTGCGGACGAAGTCGAGGACATGCGGCGAGTGCTGCACCGCTTTCTTCCCGACGCGGCAGGCCCGCTCCGTTCAACGGCCGTCTGCCTGTACACCAACACGCCGGACGAGCATTTCTGGATCGACTGCCATCCCGCGCATGCAAACGTGCTGATCGCCAGCCCGTGCTCCGGGCACGGCTTCAAGTTCTCCGGCGTCATCGGAGAAATCCTGGCCGACCTCGCAACCGGCGACGCATCGCCGTTCGACCTGGCTTTGTTCCGGACTCGCTGGCCGCTCGGACGGCAATGAAAGGTCTGGATGTCCACTTTCTTCCGGAAATTGCAACTGCACCGCCGGCTACCTAGCCACGCCGGGGTCGGCGGACGGCTCTGACTTTGGCGTTGCTCGCATCTCCGCAGAAGAACCGATCGCCGCCATCCGACTCGAGCCCCGACACGTGTACTCCGGCCGGCATCTGGAGGCTCTCCAGGACCTGACCGGTTCGTGGATCAAGCCGGCGCAAATCGCTCTCATCACCCTCCCACGTCGCGTGCCAGAGCTCTCCGTCGACCCAGGTGACTCCGGTGACGAAACGGTTGGACTCGATGGTGCGAAGAATCGCTCCGGTTTGCGGATCGACCTGATGGATCTTGCGCTCCCGATACTGGCCCACCCAAAGCGTGCCTTCGGCCCACGCGAGCCCCGAGTCGCCACCGCCGCCCGGCGCCGGGATCGTGGCGAGAACACGGCCGGTTTTCGGATCGATCTTCTGGATGCGATCCTCGGCGATCTGAAACAGGTGCTCGCCGTCGAAGGCGGTTCCTGCGTGCGCGGCAACATCGATCGAGCGCAGCGTCTTGCCGCTTGCCGGATCCAATGCGTTCAGCTTGTCTCCGCTGGCAAACCAGACCTGCCGACCGTCATACGTGACCCCATGCACATGGTCCACGCCCGGAAAGGGCCCATATTCGCGAACGATCTCTGCGGCCGATTTCATCATCTTTCCACCTCGTCTTTTTCATGCTAGTCCATCGGCAGCGGTGCGGGGAGTAACAAGGTCGTCGTGAATCCCGGCACGGGCGGGGTCATCCAACGACGAGCTCGCCCACGGCCGAACGACTGCACCTTGCCGGCCGTCGCCAGCGATTCGAGCGCCCGCTGGACGGTGCGCTGACTGTCTCCCAGTGCGAGCGCCAAACCCGAGCTCGACCACGACTCACCGTCGGCCAGAAAAGCCAGCACCGCGGCATGATCATCTTCGACGGGCCGCGCCAGCACGACGACCTCGCGTCCGCCGCGCGGCACCAGTGCGAACCCCCGCTTGGTCGCGCTCACGCCGGCCAGCGGTCGAAGCATCGTGCGAAGCCGCCCGACTTCGACCCGCAAGCGCGCGCGATACGACTCATCGGCGAGCTTGCAGCGGAATGCCCGCGCGACGAGGGTTTCCCTCGGAACGTCTGCCGGCCACGCTTCTCCCAACACGCGTGCGAGCACGAACAACACCGGACGCCGCGCCAGCGAGATCAACGTGCGTGCGTCCCGCACGACGAGACGGCACGCATCCACGACAAGCGCCTTCGATCCCAGCAAGGTTTCCACCTCGTCGAGCAAAAGAGGTCGCTCCTGCCCACGTGAAATCAAGCGCGCCGCGGGTGTCTTCAGCATGAGCGATGCGCTTTCGACCTCGGCTGCGAGCGCAGGAATACCGGCATCGCGCGCGGCGCCCGCAGCCCGCGCGAGCGCAGCGCGCGCCGGCGCTGTACGCAGGCGTCGCATCGCGATCCCCGCAACGACCAGCTCGTGGGCGGCCCGCGACGCGGGCGGGAAGGGCGCGGGGTCGAGCTCGGCGAGGCTGCGCTCCGCCTCGTCGAGGCGTCCGATCAACAGAAGGCGCCGGACCTCGAGATAGCGCGCATGGGCGGCATTCACCTTGTCGCCGTGCTCCTCGAGCGTCGCCCGCGCCGCATCGAGCGCCTTTGCCGGCCAACCCAGGTCGCGCGAGACGAGCGCGATTTCGGCCTCGGCGACGATGCACCTGGCGCGGGCCACGGCCTCTTTCGGGCTAAAGGCACGCGCCGCGCTTCGTATCAGCGCCCGGGCCCGAACGAAATCGCCAAGCTGCGCCATCGCGATGCCACGCAAGGCGAGCGCAGGCGCGTCGTCGCGCAACGCGACCCGCTTCAGCGCGCCGAGAGGGTCACCGGCCGCGAGCGCACGCGCCGCAGCCGTTATCAGCGAGTCCATCCGAATCCCGACACACTTGTCACTCCCACCCTGCGAATCCTCGCCACTAAATTACTCCAACGATCAACAACCCGTACGAACCGTACGAACGCACCGAAGGGAGAGAACGATGGCAACAAATTTGACCGGAACGCGTGAACAGTGGCTGGCAGCGCGACTCGAGCTGCTCGATTTGGAAAAAGAGCACACGCGGCGCGGCGACGAGCTGGCGCGGCGACGCCAGGAGCTGCCGTGGGTGCGGGTCGACAAGAACTACCGCTTCGAGACCGATGAAGGCAGCGCCTCGCTGGCAGACCTGTTCCGAGGGCGCTCGCAGCTTCTGATCTACCACTTCATGTTCGGGCCGGACTACAAGGCGGGATGTCCGTCCTGCTCCGCGATCGCGGACGGGTTCGACGGCTCCGTCATCCACCTGGCGAACCACGACGTCACGCTTGGGGCAGTGTCGCGGGCGCCGCTGACCAAGCTGCAAGCGTTCAAGAGGCGGATGGGGTGGTCGTTTCCCTGGGCGTCCTCGGCGAGCAACGATTTCAACTTCGACTTCAACGTTTCGATTACCCAGGAGCAACAGCGCAAGGGCGGCGTCGAATACAACTTCCGGCGCGGGGGTCACGCGATCACCCAGGCAGCGCCCCCGGAGCCGGTCGTCCAGAGTGCGGCGATGACCGGTGCCGACCCGGCCGCATACACGCGTGAGATGCCGGGAATGAGCGCATTCGTGCTCCAGGACGGCGTCGTCTATCACACCTATTCGACCTATGCGCGCGGACTGGACGGTATCTGGGGAATGTTCCAGTGGCTCGACCGCGCTCCCAAGGGGCGCAACGAGACCGGCATCTGGTGGCGCCACCACGACATGTACGGAAAGCGCTGAGGCAAGTCGTGGGCTGCGCACCCGGAACAGAGATTTCGCGACACATGGATTCCGAGCGAAATTCTGAGCGGGCGTTCTTCGCAGTGTTGGCGCTGCTTTTCGCTGCCAGCACGGCGGTGACGATCTCCTGGTGTGCGTCGATGTCGGCGATGCGCGGAATGCCGATGCCCGGCGGCTGGACGATGTCGATGGCGTGGATGCGGATGCCCGGACAAACATGGGCCGGTGCCGCGGCGTCGTTCCTCGGCATGTGGGTCGTGATGATGGCAGCGATGATGCTGCCATCTCTCGTGCCCGCTCTGTGGCGCTATCGCCGAGCCGTCGGCAACACAGGCGAGGCGCGCTCGGGTCGGCTGACCGCGCTGGTGGGCGCTGGTTACTTCCTGGTATGGATCGCGTTCGGAGTGGCGGTCTTTCCGCTCGGCGTCGCGCTCGCGGCCGTCGAAATGCGGCTGCCCGCGCTGGCACGTGCCGTTCCGATCCTCCTCGGTGTGGCCGTTCTGATCGCCGGTGCGTTCCAGTTCACCGCGTTGAAGGCACGCCAACTTGCTTGTTGCCGGCAGGCACCGCGGCGAATCCGGACATTGGCTGCGCATGCAGGCGCGGCTTTTCGATACGGCCTGCGCTTGGGCATGCACTGCGCCCTCTGTTGTGCAGGCCTGACTGGGATCCTCCTTGTGATCGGGGTCATGGACTTGCGCGCGATGGCCGCCGTCACCGCGGCCATTACCGTAGAACGTCTTGCACCAGGCGGTGAACGCGCCGCGCGCGCGATCGGAGTTGTCGTCGTCGCCGCGGGCTTGTTCCTGATCGCACAGGCGGCCGGGCTTTGATAAGAACTTTGCCGCGATGCGTCATTCGGATGCACGAGCGATCTGATCGCGCGTTGCACCGCTTTTTGCCCTGTGCTAGGGTGGTATTTGGTATTTCAGGCCGCGCAAGCTGGAGTTGCGATGACGATCGTGGCAATGGCACCGGACTACGCGAAATGGTGCGACCGCAGATTGTGGACCGTGCATGACGCGGTCTGCCTGATGCTGGCGCTGGAGCCGGACACTGCGCGCCACGATCCCGGCGCCGCCATCGGCGGCTTCAATCCGGTCGAATTAGCGATCGAGCAGTACGGCGAGCACGCCGAAGAAGCAATGCGCAGCGGCACGCTCCAACCGTTCAGCCGGGAGGACCTCGCGCGTCCAACCCTGCAGCGCCGGGTCGATCCGCACGCGTTTTTGAAGTGCGCGAAGACCTGGGATGTGCCGATTCCGGACGAGTTGACATCGGGCCTAGCCTGCAAGTCCCGGCGACCCCCCGTCGTGCCTTCGACCACCCTCGAGCACCTGGGACGCGGCTACCTGGGCGCCGACTACATCGAAGAGGCCCGCGAGCAGGTGCTGGGTGCTGCGCTGTCCGTACTGAAGACATATCCCGAGCGTTGCGTGGACGCAATCAGTATCCGACGCGCCATCGAAGACAACGCCAGCACGCTCTGGCCCGAGACTTGCCGGCCTCCACTGACGGCGATGGCGATGGAGCGCTTGATCAGTCGCTGGTTCGGCCGGCTCGGTTGACCTGCATGAGAAGATTTCGCCGCACGGCGCTGGCGGCGCGTCACCACGCCGGTAGATTGCATTGCAGAACAAGACGGGGACAGGGGGCCCGATGACGACGATTGTGACGGACAACTGCAACGGATGCCGCTTCACGGACTGCGTCACCGTCTGCCCGGTGGCATGCTTCCACGGCGACGGGCAGATGCTGTACATCGACAACAACGTTTGCATCCAATGCAGCGCGTGCATTCCGTTGTGCCCCGTGCATGCGATTTACGCGGACGACGATATTCCGGAGGATCAACGGCGCTGGATCGAGATCAACGCCGAACGCTCGCAGGCGCTGCCCGTGATCAGCGATAAACAGGAGCCTTTGTCGGGGGCCGAAGAACGCAAAACGGCACTGGGTTTCTGAGCGTCTGCCATGTCTGAGCTGGGAAGCGAGGCCACCCCGCTGCAGGTGGCGGTTGTCGGCAGCGGGCCGAGCGGGTTCTACACCGTCGAAGCCCTGCTGAAGTCTGGCCGGACCGTCCATGTAGACCTGATCGAGCGCCTGCCCGCGCCCTTCGGCCTGGTGCGCTACGGCGTAGCGCCGGACCATCCCAAGCTGAAAGAGGCGATCCTCCTCTACCAGAACATCGCCCGCCTGCCGCGCTTTGCGTTTGTCGGCAACGTGACCGTCGGGCGCGACGTGACCGTGGAGGAACTGCTGGCCCACTACCACGCGGTCGTGTTCACGTGCGGCGCCGAGACCGATCGCCACCTCGGCGTCCCGGGGGAGGATCTGGCCGGCAGCCACACCGCGACCGAGTTCGTCGCCTGGTACAACGGTCACCCGCAGTACCGGGATCGGCACTTCGACCTCTCTGGCGAGGTGGCGGCCATCGTCGGTCAGGGCAACGTGGCTGCGGACGTGAGCCGCATCCTTGCCAAGTCGGTGGACGAGCTGCGCAGCACCGACATCGCTGAGCACGCGCTCGACGCGCTCGCCGCCAGTCGCATTCGCGAAATCCACGTGATCGGCCGGCGCGGCCCGGCGCAAGCCAAGTTCACGAACAAGGAATTGAAGGAGCTGGGAGAGCTGTCGAACTGCACAGCGGAAGTCGACCCGGCCGCCCTGGACCTGAATGCGGAAAGCCGGGCGGAGCTGGAGGCGAAAGCGAACTTCATCAGTGCGAAGAATGTCGAAATCCTGCGCGAAATCGCCTCCCGCGCTCGAGGCGGCAAGCCGCGTCGGCTGATATTCCATTTCCTGAAGAGCCCGGTGAAGCTGGTGGGAACAGGGCGGGTGCAAGAGGTCGTGTTGGAGCGCAATCGTCTGGACGGGCGCTCATTTGAGCAAGTCGCGCGCCCGACCGGCGAGACCGAGAGTCTCGCCTGCAACCTGCTCTTTCGCAGCATCGGCTACAGCGGCGTTGCCGTTCCCGGGGTCCCCTTCGATGCGAAGCGGGGTCTGATCCCGACGCGCGAAGGTCGGGTCGTCGATGCCGCGGACAAGCCGCTTCCAGGCCTGTATGCCGCCGGATGGATCAAGCGTGGCCCGACGGGGATAATCGGCACCAATCGAGCCGATGGCGTGGCGACGGTCAAGTCGCTGCTGGCCGACCTGCCGGTCCTTCCGCAGCAGGTCCGCAAAGGCTCCGAGGGGCTCGCGCCGCTGCTTGCGGCGCGCGGCGTGCGCCGGGTGTGCTACGAGGATTGGGATGTGATCGATGCCGCGGAAGTCGCGCGCGGCCAGCCCAAGGGCAAGCCGCGCGAGAAGTTCACGCGCTTGGACGAGATGCTGGGGTGCCTCAAGATGAGTCGATGATGAGCGAAACGATGATCCTGATCGGTGGACGCAGCTCGGCCCAGGGCACCTCGGTGTGCGCCGGCAAATTCGGCACCGAGTACGTCAATGTCTCTTCGACGCTGGAGATGAACGTCGAAGACATGGCCCGCCTCGGACTGAAGGACAACGATCCGGTGCGCGTGCGCAGCGCCACCGGCGAGATCGTCGCGCGCTGCAAAGGGCGCGCCGCCAAGGACCTTCCGTCGGGCGTGCTGTTCATCGCCTACGGCCCCCTGTCCAGTGTGCTGATGGACGGCGATACCGCTGGCAGCGGCATGCCCCTGTCCAAGAGCATCGACGTGCAGATCGAGCCGGTCAGATGAAGTAAAGCGGACCGGCGAAGGAGCAGACAATGGCCAACACCCACGTGATACGCGACGCGACCTGCACGTTCTGCGGCTGCGTCTGCGACGACATGCATCTGACCGTCGATGACGACACGCACAAGATCGTGAAAGCGGAGAACGCCTGCGTGCTCGGACGAGCCTGGTTCAAGGAGCACGGCATCGAGCAGCGTCCCTTCGCGCTGATCGAAGGGCGGGAAGCGAGCACCGAACAGGCGATCGATGCCGCTGCGCGCATCCTCGCGGACGCACGCTTCCCGATCATCTACGGCCTGTCGGACACGACCTGCGAAGCGCAACGCCAGGCGGTCGCGATCGCCGACATCATCGGTGGCAGCGTCGACACGACGACCTCCGTCTGCCACGGTCCGAGCGGCATCGCGTTCCAGGACGTCGGCGAGGCCACCGCGACGCTGGGAGAGATCCGCAACCGCGCTGACCTGCTGATCTTCTGGGGCGGCAACCCGGCGGAATCGCACCCGCGCCTTTTTACGCGCTACACGGTGACCGCCAAGGGCATGTACGTGCCCAATGGCAGGAAAGATCGCACGGTTGTGCTGGTCGACGTGCGGCGCACGCCGAGCGCAGCCGTGGCGGACATCTTCCTGCAAGTGAAGCCGCGGCGCGACTTCGAAGTCCTGTGGGCGTTGCGCGCGCTCGTAAAGGGGCGCCCGGTCGATCCGACCATCGAGCAGGTGACCGGAGTGCCGCTTGCGACGCTGGAGGACCTTGCGAAGCGGATGAAGTCCTGCCGCTTCGGCGTGCTGCTGTTTGGCATGGGGCTGACGATGACGCGGGGCCGGCATTTCAATTCCGGTGCGCTGCTTGCATTGGCTTCCGACCTGAACGAGTACACGCACTTCGTCGCCAAGCCGGTGCGCGGCCACGGCAACGTGACCGGTGCCGACAACGTGGTGTCCTGGCAGACGGGATTTCCGTTCGGGGTGAATCTGAGCCGCGGTTATCCGCGCTTCAATCCCGGCGAATTCACCACGGTGGATGTGCTTTCCCGTGGCGAGGCCGACGCCGCGCTGATCATCGCTGCCGATCCGGCGTCGAACTTCCCGCAGCCCGCCATCGAGCACCTGCGCCGCATTCCGGTCATCGTGCTGGATCCGAAGTCGACCCACACGAGTCAGCTGGCAAAAGTGGCGATCACGACCGCGAGCTACGGGATCAGCGTGGGCGGAACCGTATATCGGATGGACGACGTGCCGCTGACGCTGCGACCTGCGCTGCCCTCGCCGTACCCGAGCGACGAGAGCGTGCTCACGGGGATCAAGGATCGCGTGCGCGAGCTGATCGGAGGCAACCGGATGCCGGCGATGGATCGCATCGGCGCTGCTGCTTAGCACCGGAAGCGGGCCGACGGGATGCTGCGGATCGTGAACGGCCGGGTGTACGACCCGGCCAACGGGATCGACGGCGAGGTGCGCGACGTGTGCATCGCTGACGGCAAGATCGTCGCCGACGTCCCCGGGCAGGCCCGCCGGATCGATGCACGGGGAATGGTGGTCATGCCTGGCGGCGTCGATATCCACTGCCACATCGCCGGCCCCAAGGTCAACCTCGCGCGCAAGCTGCAACCCGAAGATCACCGGTACGACGTGCTGCCGCGCACCGCTGTCACGCGCTCCGGCGTCGGTGGAACCGTTCCGTCCACTTTCACCACCGGGTACCGCTACGCGCTGATGGGCTACACCACCGCGATGGAAGCGGCGGTGCCGCCCATCAACGCCCGCCACGTGCTGGAGGAACTGCACGACACGCCCATCATCGACAAGGGTTTCTACGCGTTGATGGGCAACAACGTGCTGCTGTTCAAGATGCTCGAGCAGGGGCGCCACGAGGAGTTCCGCAACACCGTCGCGTGGTTGCTGGCGTCGTCGAAGGCCTATACCGCAAAACTCGTCAATCCCGGCGGCGACGAGGCCTGGAAGGGACGGCGCAACGCCAACGTCACGCGGCTGGACGAGAAGATCGAACCGTTCGAGCTGACGCCGCGGCAGGTGATCAGCGCGTTGATTCAAACGGTGGACGAGCTAGGTCTGCCGCATCCCGCCCATATCCACTGCAACAATCTCGGGCATTCCGGGAATTTCGAGACCACGCTGGAGACGATGCGCATCGCCGAGGGGCATCGCGCGCACATCACGCACATCCAGTTCCACAGCTACGGGCACGCCGCGGGCAAGTCCAGCGACCATGCCACCTCGAAGGCACGCGAGATCGCTGAGTACGTGAACACGCACCCGAACATCAGCGCGGACGTGGGGCAGGTGATGTTCGGCAAAGCGACCGCGATGACAGCCGACGCGCCGCTCGGATACATGCTGGCGCGCTTCGCGAAGGGCAAATGGGTGAGCGCCGATACCGAGCACGAATCGGGCTGCGGCATCGTCCCGTTCGCCTATCAGGATCGGGTCTACACGCATGCCTTGCAATGGGCGATCGGGCTTGAGCTGTTCCTGATGTCGAAGGACCCCTGGCGCATGGTGCTGTCGACCGATCACCCCAACGGCGGCTCCTTTTTAAGCTATCCGAAGCTGATCCGCCTGCTGATGGACCGCGAATTCCGCAAGCAGGAGATGGCAAAGGTGAACCAGAAAGCGCTGCGCCAGACGGCGCTGGCCGACGGCCTGGACCGCGAATACACGCTGAGTGAAATCGCGATCGTCACCCGCGCCGGACCGGCGCGGCTGCTGGGGCTGACCAACAAGGGACATCTGGGGATCGGCGCCGACGCGGACATCTCGATCTATCAGGAGCAGGAGGACAAGGAACAGATGTTCAACGCACCGCGCTACGTCACCAAGGATGGCGAGCTGATCATCGAGGACCACGAATTCCGCTCGACCTACGAAGGCCGCGTGCTGCATGTCGCGCCCGATTACGACCCCGGCGTGGTCGAAGCGATTCGTCCTTTCTTCGAGGAGAACTATTCGATCCGCTTCGACAACTACCCCGTCAACGACTCCTATCTGGGCAAACACGAGCTGGTGCCGACGAAGCCGCAGCGGACCGGAGCCGCCAAGTGACGCGCTGTCGCTGTTCGAATCGACCGTCCCCGGCTGCCAGATGCTGCTGAACGGCGTCGCCGTCGAAGATACGTTCGCCGAAGCGTTCGCGATGTGGGGTGCGCGGGTGCTGATCACGGCCGAGAACGACAAGTGGGCAATGGCCGCGGCGCGCGCGATGACCGGTTTCGCCACTTCGGTGATCGGCTGCAAGTGTGAGGCCGGTATCGAGCGCATCGTTCCTGCGACCCAGACTCCCGACGGCCGGCCCGGCATCAGCGTGCTGCTGTTCGCGACCAGCGCCGACAGCGTGGGCAAGCGCCTGGTGGAGCGAGTTGGACAGTGCGTGATGACGTGCCCGACGACCGCCTGCTACAACGCGCTCGCGGCCGAGACCACTGAGACCACCGTCGTCGTCGGTGGTCTGTTGCGCTACTTCGGCGACGGCTTCCAGGCGGCGAAGCTGCTCGACGGGCGCCGTTTCTGGCGCGTACCTGTGATGGATGGCGAGTTCCTCGTGGAGGAGCGCTTTGGCGTGCAGCCTGCGATCGGCGGAGGGAACCTGCTGATCCTGGGCGAGGACAGTGCTCCCACTCTGGCGGCCACCGAAGCGGCGGTCGAGGCAATGCGCAGAGTTCCCGGCGTGATCCTGCCGTTTCCCGACGGCGTCGTGCGCTGCGGAAGCAAGGTGGGCTCGCGCTACAAGACGGTGATCGCCTCGACCAATGATGCGTACTGCCCGACGTTGCGCGCCGTGTCCGCCGCTACCCGCCTGGGCGACGACGTGAACTGCGTTCTGGAGATCGTGATCGACGGCCTGGATCTGGGCGCGGTCGAAGAAGCCATGCGCCGCGGCATGAAGGCGGCCGCACGCCCGGGAGTGCGACAGATCAGCGCGGGGAACTACGGCGGCAACCTGGGCCAGTACAAGATCGGACTGCACGGCTTGATGAACGGGACATGAGCCTCACGTTGACGATGAAGAGCGCGCCCGAGGTTCCTCTCGAGGCCGAGGTTCTCAGTCCCGAGCGTTTCGAGGGAATGGGCGCTGCCCAGGCGTCCGCAGTTGCCGTGCTGTACGGCAACCGGCGGGCCCAGCTCGGCGATTTCTTCGGAATCGAGGGCAAGGGCGACGGCGAACTTCGCCTCGTTGGAGACTGCAGACGGGTCAAGCGGATCGGCTCGGCCATGACGCGGGGCCGTATCGTGATCGACGGCGAGGTCGGTATGCACCTCGGTGCCGGCATGTCGGGCGGGGAGATCGTCGTCGAAGGCGATGCGGCGGACTCGGTGGGACACGAAATGCTGGGCGGCCGGATCGTCGTCAGGGGCAACGCGGGCCACCTCGTCGGCAGCACGATTCGCGGCGGCAGCGTCGGCATCCGCGGCGGCGAGATCATCGTGCACGGCAATGTCGGCAACGAAACCGGAACCGGCATGCGGCGTGGGCTGATCGCGGTGGGCGGCAATGCCGGCGATTTCACGGGTGCCAACATGCTCGCCGGTACGATCGTCGTGCTCGGGCAGCTCGGCTGGCGCAGCGGTGCGGGAATGAAGCGCGGTTCGATCGTTTCCACCCGGGGCGCCGAGCTGCTGCCGACTTTCCGCTACGCATGCACGTATCGCCCCGTGATGCTGCGCCTGGTGCTCGCGCACCTGCGGGAACAGGGATTGCCCGTGACCGATTCGCACGTGCGGGGCCGATATCGCCGCTGGAGCGGTGATGCGGTGCAAGACAGTCGCGGGGAGATCCTGTTGCTGGAGCAGCCGGAAGGCGCCGCGGCCTGATTCCAAGCCTGTACGGAGCTCGCTGCCATGAGGCAAAACCGCCTGCGGTCTCTATGGAAGTCGGGAGTCGCTGCTGTGAACGGATGGCTCTGTATTCCGAGCAGCTTCTCCGCCGAGACGATGGCCCATCAGGGATGGGATTCGTTGACGGTCGACCTTCAACACGGCGTCGTCGACTATCAGGCGATGGTCGGCATGTTGCAGGCGATCTCGACCACGGACACGGTGCCGATGGCGCGCGTGCCCTGGCTTGAACCCGGCATTCTGGGAAAGACATTGGACGCCGGCGCCTATGGCGTGATCTGCCCGTTGATCAACACGCGGGAGGACGCGCAGAAGCTGGTGGCGTATACGCATTACGTGCCACGCGGCACCCGCAGCTTCGGCCCGCTACGCGCGCAACTGTACGCAGGCGCTGACTATGTGCAGCATGCGAACGACACGATTGTGACGTTCGCGATGATCGAGTCCGCACGGGCGCTCGATCGGCTCGACGACATTCTCTCGGTTGAAGGCCTCGACGCGATCTACATCGGACCGGCGGACCTGTCACTGGCGCTGGGATGCAAGCCGACCTTCGATGACATCGACCAAAAGGCGGAGCAGGCCATCGAGCACATTTTGCAGCGCGCCAAAGCGCATGGTGTCGTGGCGGGAATCCACACCGGCAATCCCGAGGCTGCGCTGAAGCGCATCGCGAACGGCTTTCAATTCGTTACCGTCGACTCCGATGTGCGCCTGATGGCCGATAGCGCGCGGCAGGTGATTGCGCGGATGCGCGCGGCGCGAAGCCCTCCATCCTCCTGAGGCGCAGCAAGACCACCGTTCTCGCTTCAGCTTTTTCGCTGACTCTCGAGTCGATGCGACCGTCGGAATGTTTCTTTTGCAATCCAGGCATTGCAATTGCAAGGCAATCACCGGAGTGATCGGACCTGGAAGGTCCGATACTGTCTGCTATCCGAGATCTGCAGAGCAGTGCAAGATGGTTCTTGCAAGACGGAAGAACGAGGCGGAAGAACTGCAGGAGAAAACCGCGATGTCGGATGAAACTCCCAGCGCATCACGTCTGACGGGCAGCCTCTACATGCTGGCTGCCGCGGTTTTCTGGGGCGGCATGTTTCCGGTCGCCAAGGCGTTGCTGCAATTCGTCGACCCGTTTTCCTTGACGCTGATTCGCTACGCCGCGACGTTTATCGTGATGGTGCTGATCCTGTGGGCCGCGGAGGGCGCAAGCGCCTTGCGCGCGGAGGGGCGCGGGTGGTCCCTGTTTCTGTATGGCAGCCTCGGCTTCTGCGGCTTCGGTCTTCTCGTTTTCAGC
>Ga0187846_10000131_pt1 | contig 45027 bp, 39 predicted proteins | sample TC_taG_FD_161473 | JGI IMG/M metagenome (GOLD analysis project Ga0187846, IMG submission 161473) | Biofilm microbial communities from the roof of an iron ore cave, State of Minas Gerais, Brazil - TC_06 Biofilm (v2) | ecosystem: Environmental > Terrestrial > Deep subsurface > Cave > Wall biofilm... | reverse complement strand
CGGTCCGTACAAACTAAGCCTCCATTCCGGATCCGATAAGCTTTCCGTCTACGGGGCGCTGGCTCGCCAGGGAGGGAGCCTCGTGCACGTCAAAACGGCGGGGACCAGTTACCTGGAGGCCCTGCGCACGATCGCCGCGCTCGATCCCCGGCTGTTCCGGGCGATCTACACGCTTGCCCGGGCCCAATTCGAGCAGGATCGGGCCACCTACCACGTGTCGGCAAGCGTCGAGCGAGCGCCGGGGCCCGATGCCGTCAGTGACGCCGATCTCGGCTCACTGTTGGACAACTTTGACGCCCGGCAGGTGCTGCACGTCACGTTCGGGTCGGCGCTCGCGCGGTACGGGGAGCGGGTGCGCGCGATGCTGCGAGCCCATCCCGAGGCGTATGAGGCCGACTTGGAGCGCCACTTCATCCCGCATTTATCTCCGTTCGCACCGTCGGCGAGCGAGGCACGAGGATGAGCCTGGCACGGCTCTTCAGCCTCAGCGGCACGGTGGCGGTGGTGACGGGCGGGACCGGGGTCCTGGGATCGACGATGGCCCGCGGGCTCTCCGGCGCGGGCGCCAGGCTGGGAATCGTCGCCCGCAGGGCCGAGCGGGCGAGGGAGCTGGCGGCCGAGATCGAGCGGTCCGGGGGCGAGGCCCTCCCACTCCCAGCCGACGTGCTCGTGCAAGACGAACTTGAGCGTGCACGAGAGGCGATCGTCGCTCGCTGGGGAGGCATCGATATCCTGGTCAACGCCGCGGGCGGCAATCTTCCGCAGGCGACCCTCGCGAATGGGGGATCGGTTCTGGAGATCCCGCTGGCCGCGTGGCGCGCCGTCGTCGACCTCAACCTCCTTGGGACGCTCCTGCCGATTCAGGTCTTCGGGGCCGTCATGGCGAGGGCGGGGCAAGGGTGCATCGTCAACATCTCGTCGATGGCGGCCCAACGGGCATTGACCAGGGTGGCCGCGTACGGGGCGAGCAAAGCCGCGGTGGAAAACCTGACCCGGTGGCTGGCGGTCGAACTCGCGCGGAAGTACGGTCCCGGACTGCGGGTCAATGCCATCGCGCCCGGGTTCTTTGTCGGAGAGCAAAACCGGCGGCTGCTCGTCAACGAGGATGGGAGTCTCACCCCGCGGGGCGAGCGGATCATCGGGCACACCACGGCGGGTCGGTTTGGGGAACCGGACGAGTTGGTGGGCGCCCTGGTCTGGCTGTGCGGGCCCGGCAGCCGCTTCGTCAACGGCGCGGTGATCCCGGTTGACGGCGGATTCAGCGCGTTCAGCGGGGTCTAGGAGACCGCCCTGACGCTTGGCATCGCGTCCCCGGCCGCGCCGTCGAGGGCCCCTGCGCCCTGGGTGGGGTGTGTTATAATGGGGGCTACGATGCGGTGCCCCAACTGCGGCAAGCAGAGCGTGATCCGCAGCGTGACCGTCCGTTGGAGTCAATCCCGGGGGGCCATGATCCCGGAGCGCGGGCACTTCTGCACCGCCTGCAAGAAGGGATTTGAGGACGAACGACCCCCGTCGGGCGAACTGGCCTTCCAATCCGTAAAGGTGGACGGCATGACCGACGCGCTCCGCTACCTGCAGGAGAGTGCGGACCTCGTCGTGGTGCGTCACAAGACCGGCGTCCGGGAGGTCCTGTTCTGATCCTGGTCTCCGCGCTGCTCGGCGGGTCGGTCATCGGGTGGGCGCGGGGCGGACGGTTGGGCGCGATCCGAATATCCCCGCGAGGCCTCCCGGTTTTGGGGATCGCGGTCCTCCTGATGATCATCGCTCGCCTCGCGTGGATCCCCCAGGCGCCGTCGCGCGCGCTGGTCGTCGCCGGGTACTTGGCGGCGATGATCGTGCTGTGGCAGAACCGCGATCATCCATGGCTCCTCCTCGTTCTCTTCGGCCTCGCCCTCAATACCCTTACGATGCTGGCAAACGGCGGCCGGATGCCGCTCGCCACAGGGGCACTCGCGCAGGCAGGAGGGATGGCAAGGCCGATCGGTCTCCTTGACGCGGACGCGCGATACGTGGTGGGTGGGGCGGGCACCAGGCTCGCGGCGCTCGGGGACAGTCTGCCGATTCGCGTTGGGGGCTTCGGCGCGGTGCTGAGCCCGGGCGACCTCTTGATCGCCGTGGGACTTTCCGGATTCGTGCAGGCGCAGATGCGCCCCGGCGCGCGGGCGTCGTCCGGACGGGCGAGCGGTTCGTGAGGTTAGGAGAAATCGCGTAGCCGAAACCACGATCGAACATGTGTACGCATGTATCGGCCTCCTTCGGGAGGCCTTCCTTATTTGCGTCACAATTGCGTCTAAGCTGCAGGAGATTGGGGAATAGTGGAGAAGAGTGGAGGTCCGTAGGGAACAGTGGGGAGCGGGATGGACGCGAGGTTGGATGCTCAGAGGCGAAGCAGAGTACGCGCTCGACGAGAAGGGGCGGGTGGTGATCCCTCCCAAATTTCGTGTTGCGCTGGGCGATCGCGTCATCGTCTCCCGCTGGATCGACCCGTGCCTCGCGGTGTTCTCCCCCATCGCATGGCAGGCTCTGGAGGAGAAGCTGCGTGATCAACCTCTTGGCAACCGCGATTTTGTTCGCCTGCTATTATCGGCTGCCGAGGATTGCGACCTGGACCGGCAGGGTCGGATTTATCTCCCACCGCATCTTCGCGAGCACGCGGGGATCACTCGAGCGGTCACAATCATCGGGATGGGAACGCGGCTTGAGATCTGGAGCAGCGTCAACTGGCGAAGACGGCTCAAGAAGGTCATCAAAGCGCCTGAAGAGCTGGCGGAGCACCTTCAGACTTTGATCCTGTAAGGGTCGAGGGCGTCACGCCCGTGGTGGTCCAGTGGATGGACGCAACAGCGGAATCCCACGAACCTCCGGCGCACGTGCCGGTCATGGCGGAGGAGGTCCTCGCCTACCTCGTCCCTCGACCCGGGGCGGTGATCGTGGATGCGACGGTGGGGGAAGGAGGGCATGCGGAGGCCCTCCTCAGACGCATCGCGCCCGCCGGGCGCCTGATCGGACTCGACCGGGACGCCGCGGCGATCCTTCGGTCGGAAGAGCGGCTGCGCCCGTTCGGGCAGAACGTGATCCTGCGGCAAGCCAGCTTCGCGGACCTGGACCAGGTGCTCGATGATGCGGGGGTGGGGCCGGTCGACGGCGTCCTGTTCGATCTGGGGGTCTCCACCCGCCAGTTGCTCGAGCCGGCTCGAGGGTTCAGTTTCGAACGTCAGGGGCCGCTCGACATGCGCATGGACCTGCGCCAAACGACCACGGCGGCGGACCTCGTCAACACCATGAACGAGCGCGAACTCGCGGATCTCATCTACCGATTCGGGGAAGAGCGGGCCTCGCGTCGGATCGCCAGGCAGATCGTAATCCGGCGGCCGCTCAGGACGACCCGGGATCTCGTGCAGGCGGTCGAGGCAGCGGTGGGCGGGGCCCGCGGGCGCCTGCATCCGGCCACCCGGACGTTCCAGGCGTTCCGCATCGCCACGAACGCGGAACTCGACACGCTGGCGCGCGGGTTGCTCCAGGCCATCACCCGGCTTCGCCCGGGGGGACGGCTGTGCGTCATCGCCTTCCACTCCCTCGAGGACCGCATCGTCAAGCAGACCCTGGCCCGGTTTGCGCGGGCGTGCATCTGCCCTCCGGACGCGCCCACCTGCATCTGCGGGGGGCGGCGTCTGCTGCGGGTGCTCACCAAGAAGCCGGTGGCGCCGTCGCTGGCGGAAGTGCGCCTCAACCCGCGCGCGCGGAGTGCCCGCCTGCGCGCCGCGGAGCGTCTCGACGATCTCCCGGCCGTCCCAAAGCGGGGGGGCCGAGGTCGGTCCGATCGCACGCCATGATGCACGCGTCTTCGAGGCCACATACCCCGTCCCCGGTGCTGATTCCAGAGCATTGGGGCCCACAAGGGAAGGAGGCGACCCGGCGTCGGCGGAGACGTTCTCCCATGACCGCGGTACTCACGATCGCAGCACTCGCCGTGCTCCCGTTCCTCGCATACGTCGCAGCTGTATCAACGGCCGCACACATCGGCTACCATATTCTGCAGCTCACCCAGGATGTCACCGTCCTTGAAACCGAGCACGAGCGCCTCCAGGCCATCGCCTCCTCCCTGAGGGCCCCGGATCGCATCGAGCGCCTCGCCACAACCCGCCTGGGTCTGCAGGCCCCGCGCGCGGACCAGATCGCCGCACTTCCGATCGCCCCGACCGCGTTGCGCCATGGGCCCCCGAGGGCGCCTGGATTTTGGGAGCGCCTCGGCGAGTACTTTCACCGGAGCGAGGCGGCGGCCGCAGAGCCGCCGCGATGATCCCCAGAGCCAGACGGCGTGATTCGGGGACGCCTCCGGGCGTGTCCCGAGGACGAACGACCGCGCTGTTTTGCGCATGGATCATCGTCCTGGCGCTCCTCGTCCTGCGCATGATCGACCTGCAGGTGGTCCGCGCGGGCGTCCTGCAGCGCCTCGCCATTCGCCAGCAGTTGGGGTTGTTGAAGCTGCCGGGCCGCCGCGGCACGGTCGTCGACCGCATGGGGCGCCCGCTGATTATGAACGTCGAGGTCGACTCCGTGTACGCGGTTCCCCGCGCCATTGGGGACCCCGACGCGTTTGCCCGCGAGGTTTCGCCGGTCGTCCACCTCACGCCATCCGAGGTTCAAGCCCGGCTGCGTCGCGGCGGGCCGTACTTCGCCTGGCTGGTGCGTCGCCAGCCGCCCTCGGTCGTCGGCGCGGTCGCCGGGCTGCGACTGGGCGACGCGATCGGGACTCTCCCCGAATCACGCCGCGCGTACCCCGCGGGATCGCTCGCCGCGAGCGTGCTCGGTTTTGCCGGTGTGGACGACGCCGGGCTGGAGGGCCTTGAGCTGCGGTACGATGGCGCGCTCCGCGCGACCGAAGGGGTCGAGGTGGCCGACCGCGATGCGGTCGGCCGGGAACTCGTGCAGACCCAACGGATCCTGACCCCCGTGCACGACGGCAACACATTGGTGCTCACCCTCGACGAGGTGATCCAGCACATCGCCGAGCGCGAGCTGGGACGGGCCGTCCAGGACGCCCGCGCGCGTGACGGGATGGCGATTGTGATGGATCCCCACACGGGGGGAATCCTTGCCGTCGCCACGCTCCCCTCGTTTGACAGCAACCAGTATCAGGACGCGCCCCCGGCGCTGTGGAAGAACCGGGCGATCGCTGACGTGTACGAGCCCGGATCGACGTTCAAGCTCTTTCTGGCGGCCGCCGCGCTCAGCAGCGGCGTCGTCGCCCCCGAGGACCGGTTCCCCGATCCAGGGCAGATCCGGATCAACGGGTTCACGATCCACGACGCCGAGCGGCCCACGCACACCAGCCTCCTCACGCTCGCCGAGATCGTTAAGTACTCCAGCAACGTGGGCGCGGCGCAGGTCGCCACCCGACTCGGCAAGGTCCGGTTCCAGCAGTACATCTGGCAGTTCGGCTTTGGGAGCCCCACCGGGATCGACCTCCCGGGCGAGGCGGCGGGGATAATCCGCCCCGTGACCCAGTGGCTCGGCCCCTCCCTTCAGAACATCGCGTTCGGGCAGGGGATCTCCGTCACCCCGCTCCAGCTTCTGGTCGCGGCCTCCGCGCTCGGGACGCACGGGTTGGCGGTCCAGCCGCACGTCGTGGCGGTGATCCGCGACGCGGCGGGACATACGATCGACACCCCTGGCAACGTGTCCCCGCACCGGGTGATCGAGCGGGAGGTTGCCGACCGGATTCTGGGAATGATGCGGGAGGTCGTCCGGGACGGCACCGGCACCAAGGCGCAGCTCGACGGCTACACCGTGGCCGGCAAGACCGGGACCGCGCAGCGTCCCGGCCCCCGCGGAGGGTACGAGCCCGGGGCGTACGTGTCGTCGTTCGTCGGGATCGTTCCCGCCGAAGCGCCTCGGTTGGCCATCCTGGTGGTGGTCGACCGGCCGCGCGGCATGTATTTCGGAGGGGATGTGGCGGCGCCGGTGTTCCGGGAGATCGCGCGGCAGGCCCTCTGGTACCTGCGGGTGCCCCCGCAGGACGTCCGGGTAGGCGACGCGGGGGGGCGCGTCGGGCCCGGCGACGTCCGGCGCTAGGGGCCCGCGCGCAGGTCTAAGACTGGCCTAAACTGTTAATATATAAGGAAATGCGGGGTCCGTAGGCGCCGATCGGCCGGAAGAATGCGGGTTCCCCGTCGATGGGCGAAGGAGTTAGGATGCGGCTAGCGGACCTGCTTGCAGCGCTTTCGTCACCGGCGGTGGTCGGCTCTTCCGAGCGTGAGATCACGGGTCTCGCATACCATTCCGCGGACGTGCGCCCGGGTGATTTGTTCGGAGCCATCCGCGGCTTCGTCCACGACGGCCACCGCTACGCGGAGGAAGCCGCGCGGCGCGGCGCGGTGGCCCTGCTCGTCGATCACCCGCTGGAGCAGGTGACCGCGACGCAGATCGTCGTGCCCGACACGCGGCGCGCCCTGGCCGCGCTCGCCACTGTCTTCTACGGCGACCCGTCGCGCAGCCTGTGGGTGTGCGGTGTCACCGGTACGAACGGAAAGACGACCACGACCTACTTGATCGACGCGATCCTCAGCGCGGCGGGCCGGCGCACCGCGGTGATTGGCACGGTGGGCGTCCGGGCGCAGGGAACGCCGGTCGCGTTTCATATGAGCACTTCCACGACGCCGGAGGCCCCGGATCTGCAGCGCCTCCTCCGCGACCTGCGCGAAGAGGGGGTCCGGCACGTCGTCTTGGAGGTGACGTCGCACGCCCTGGAGCTGTCCCGCGTGGCCGAGTGCCGGTTCCGCGCGGCCGTGTTCACGAACCTGACGCAGGATCATCTGGATCTTCACGGCGATCTGTCGAGGTATCGGGAGGCCAAAAGCCGGCTCTTCGCCATGGTCGACCCGGACGGGGTGAGCGTCGTCAACGCCGACGATCCCAGTGGCCAGGCGATGCGCGCGCGCAGCCGGGCCCGGGTGATGACCTACGGGATTGATCGCGACGCGGAGGTGCGCGCGGTGGAGCTGGCGCTCGCCCCGCGCGGGACGGAGTTCACCGCCGTCTGGCCGCGCGGGCGCCTCGCCCTCAGGATCTCCCTGCCCGGCCGCTTCAACGTGTCCAACGCGCTGGCCGCGTTCGCCGTCGGCCTCGCGGAAGGCATCGACCCGGTGGTGATGCGGGACGCCCTCGCGTCGGTCGCCGGCGTGCCGGGGCGGTGCGAGCTCGTGGACGAAGGGCAGCAGTTCACCGTGCTGGTGGACTACGCCCACTCCCCCGACAGCCTCGAGAAAGTGCTGCGGCTGGTCGGCGAAGTCTCCCCGGGGCGGCGCATCGTCGTGTTCGGCTGCGGGGGCGATCGCGATCGCACGAAGCGGCCGGTGATGGGCGAGATCGGCACCCGGCTCGCCGATTATGCCATCTTCACCTCCGACAACCCTCGAGGAGAAGACCCGCGGAGCATCATCAAGGAGATCGAGGCCGGGGTCGGAGACGCGCGGAACTTCGAAAGCATCCCCGACCGCCGGCACGCGATCGAACGCGGCATCGCGCTCGCCGGGGCGGGGGACGTAGTGGTGATCGCGGGAAAGGGTCACGAAACATACCAGATCATCGGCGATCGAGTGTTGGACTTCGACGACCGCCAGGTCGCGCGTGAAGTCCTGCGGACCTCGTCGGACGGCGTGAGCGTGTCCCGGTGACCGCGGCGCCGCGGGCCCTGACCGTGCGCGAGGTGGCGGCCTGCGTCGGAGGCCAGCTGCTCGCCGGCGGACCCGAGACCGTCGTCCGCGGTGCCGCGATCGACAGCCGGACGATCTCGTCCGGGATGCTGTTCGTCGCCATGGGCGGGACGCGCACGGATGGACACCGGTTCGCGGGTGAGGCGTTCCGCCGGGGCGCCGCGGCCGCGCTCGTGGCGTTCCTGCCTCCGGACGTTCCTGCGGGCGCCGCGCTCGTGCAGGTGCCCGACACCCTGCGGGCATTTCAGCGTCTCGCGCGCGAAGTCCGCGACCGTCAACGGCTCCGGGTGGTGGGCATCACGGGCAGCGTGGGTAAGACATCGACCAAGGAAATGGCGGCGGCCGTGGCGGCCCGCGCCTTCCGCACGGCGCGCTCGCCCGAGACGTGGAACACGGAGATCGGCGTTCCCCTGGTGCTAACTAACATCCCCGAGGACCGGGAGGTCGCGGTCCTCGAGCTGGCGATGCGCGGCCCCGGACAGATCCGGGACCTCGTGGAGATCTGCGGCCCGGAGATCGGCGTCGTCACCAACGTCGGGGAGTCCCACCTGGATTTCTTCCCCAGCCGCGAAGCGCTGGCCGCCGCGAAAGGGGAGCTGCTCGAGGGCCTTCCGCCCGCGGGTGCGGCGATCGTAAACGCCGACGATCCCCTGGTCGCGGCCCTCGCCACGCGCACCCGCGCGCGAATTCTCTCCTTCGGTCTCGAGCGCGGGGACGTGCGGGCGGCGGAGATACGGGCACGTTCCGGACGGGGTTGTACCTTCGTGCTCCGGCTTCCGGCCGGCGAGGCCGAGGTCAGCCTGAGCCTCCCCGGCCGCCACTCGGTTCTCAACGCCCTGGCCGCCGCGGGGGTGGGCGCGGCGCTCGGCCTCGGCGCCAAGGCGATCGCGGACGGCCTGGCGGACGCGAGGCCGCTTGCGATGCGGCTCGAGCTGCTCCGCGCGGCGGGCATCACGATCCTCAACGATGTCTACAACAGCAGCCCGCAGTCGGTGGCGGCCGCGCTTCAGGTCATGGACGAAATCGAGGGCGCGCCGCGCGTCGCCGTGCTGGGGGACATGAAAGAGTTGGGCACCGGATCGGCGGAGGCACACCGCCGGGTGGGCAGGGAGGTCGCCGGACGCCGCCTGGATCTCGTGATCGCGTTTGGCCCGCTGGCAGCGCACGTGGCCGAGGGCGCCCGGGACGCCGGCGGCGTGCGGGTGATGCACAGCGAGGATCCGGATGAGGTCCTGGCCATCCTGCGGCGAGAACTCGCGCCGGGATCGGTCATCCTGCTCAAGGGTTCGCGTGCGATGGCCATGGAGCGGATCACCGCCGCGCTCGCGCAGGGGACGCCCGCCGACGCCGCGGGGAAGGAGAAGGCCGCGTGGCGGCTCTAGTGGCGGCGGGCTGGCTGGCGGCGGGCTTGGTCCTCGCCGGGGGCGCCCCTGTGGCCGCCTGGCTCCGCCGCATCGGCGCCGTCAAGTCCGTCCGGGCTGAGGCTCCGGCACGGCACGGCCAGAAGGCAGGAACGCCCACGATGGGCGGCCTCCTGATCGTCGCGTCGGTCTTCGTGGCGTTCCTGGCCGTGGCCCTGGCGCTGCGCGCTGCCCGACCCGACCTGCTTATCGGCCTCGGGGTGATCCTCGTCTTCGCGGTGCTGGGAGGAGTCGACGACGCGATCGGCATCAAGCGGCGGCGGAACCTCGGCCTGCGCGCCCGCGAGAAGCTGTTCGTGCAAATTCCGGTCTCCCTCGGGCTAGGAGTCTACGTGATGCGGCAACCGGACCTCGGTGCCGCGCTCACCATCCCCGGGGCGCACGCCAGCCTCAGCCTCGGATGGGCCTACCCCGTGTTCTGCGTGCTGCTGGTGGTGGGGATGGCGAACGCGGTCAATCTCACGGACGGCCTCGACGGCCTCGCCGCGGGCAGCGTGGCGCTCGCGGCGGGAGCGCTCGTGATTCTCGCCACGCACGCCGGCGCCCTCTCCGTCGGGGTGCTGTGCGCGACGGTGGCCGGGGCCACCCTCGGATTCCTGTGGTTCAACGCCCACCCGGCGCAGATGTTCATGGGCGACGTGGGGTCGCAGCCCCTCGGGGCGGCGCTTGCCGTGGCCGCGATCCTGGCCAAGATGGAGCTGGTCGTGCTCGTGGTGGGCGGGGTGTTCGTCGCCGAAGCGCTGTCGGTGATTCTTCAAGTGGCCTGCTTTCGCACCACCGGCACCCGCCTGTTCCGGATGAGCCCGGTGCATCATCACTTTGAGATGAGCGGATGGTCGGAGACGCAGACCGTGGTGCGATTTTGGGTGTGCGGGGCGCTGCTCGCTGCGCTCGGCGTGGGGCTCGGGCCGTGATCGCGGACATCATCGCGCGGCTGCGCGGGAAGCAGATCCATGTGGTCGGGCTCTCGGGAACCGAAGGCGCCGCCGTCGTCGAGTTTCTGCTTTCCCGCGGGATCGACACCATCACCGCGCACGAGCTCCAGTCCGAGGAGACGTTCCCGGAGACGTTCCGGAGGGTCCACGAGTGGATGACTCCGGCCGAACAGGACGCGGCGATCCGCCGGCTGCTGGCGGCCCCGATTCGCCGGCAGTTTCGCGGTCACTACCTCGAAGGCCTCGGGCGGGCGGACGTCATCTACGCCGGGCAGGCGTGGTTCCGGCACCCCGAAAACGCCCCGGTGCGGCGCGCCCGCGACGCCGGTGTGCCGCTCAGCAGCATGACCGAGCTGTTCTTCGAAACGGTCCCGTGTCCGATTTTGGGGGTGACGGGGACGAACGGCAAATTCACGGTCGTCCACCTGGCTTCCCAGATGCTGTCCGCGAGCGGGATCAGGACGTTCGTCAGCGGAAACGACCGGACGCACGTGCCGATTCTCTACCGGTTGCACGAGGTGACCGCCGATTCGGTGCTGGTGCTGGAGATCAGCAACCGGCAGCTCCTCGGGCTCCGGTACAGCCCGCACATTGCCGTCGTCACCAACCTGGCGCCCCACCACCTGGATGACCACGGATCGTTCGAGGCGTACGTCGAGGCCAAGCGGGGAATCCTGGATCACCAGCGCGCCGGGGACTGGGCGATCCTCAACGCCGACGATCCTGCGACCTGGGGGCTGGCGCCGGCGAGCCGTGCCAGGGTCCTGCCCTTCAGCCGCACGCAGGACGTGGCGGAGGGTGCCTGTCTCCGGGGCGGCGAGATTACGGTGCGCCTCGACGGCCGAGAGGAGCGGATCTGTCCGTCCGCCGCGCTCAAGGTGCCCGGCTCGCACGCGCTCGAAAACGCCCTGGCCGCCGCGCTCGGCGCACGCGTGGCGGGGGCGACCCCGGAGGCGATCGCGGAGGTGCTCCGCGCGTTCGGAGGACTTCCCTACCGCATGCGGCTCGCCGCCGAAATCGACGGGGTTCGCTACTACGAAGATTCGCTCGCGACGAATCCCGCCGCGGCCGCGGCGGCGATTCGGGCGTTCGACCGGCCGCTGGTGCTGATCGCGGGCGGCCAGCGGCGAGGAGGGACCGCGGAGGACTTCGCCCCAATCGCCGCCGCCCTGCGCGAACGGCCCGTCCGCGCCGTGTTGCTGATTGGTGCGATGGCCGGCCACATCGAAGCGGCGATCGGCCGGTCGAACGGCGGTCCCGCGGTGATCCGGTGCGAGACCCTGGAGTCCGCGGTCCGCACCGCTCGAGAGGTCGCGCGGCCCGGAGACGTCGTCTCCCTTTCCCCGGGATGTGAGAGCTTCGATCAGTTCCGCGATTATCGGGAACGGGGGAACCGCTACCTGGCACTGGTCACGGCGCTTTCGCCGGACCGCGAGGACGCGACCCGGGGGCAGCGCCGATGGAGCTGATTCACCGCAGAGGGCCGGCGTGGGGGCTGTTTGTGACCGTCCTCGCGCTCACCTGCATCGGCATCGTGATGGTGTACAGCGCCAGCTCGGTCGCGGCCCAGGCCAGGTTCCACGACGGGGCCTTCTTTCTGAAGCGGCAGCTCGCGTACGCGGTGATCGGCGTCCTCGCGATGTCGGTGGCCTGGAGCCTCCATTACGCCAAGCTGCGGCGCTGGACGCTCCCCCTGCTCGTGCTGGCGGTCCTGGCGGTGTTGCTCGTCCTGTTCCCCCACATCGGGCGGGCCGCGGGCGGCTCGCGGCGCTGGCTGTCCCTCGGAGGGTTCTTCAACCTGCAGCCCGCCGAGCTGGCAAAGCTCGCGATCATCCTGTACCTAAGCAATTTTCTCGCCAACCGCGGCGCGCGCGTTCGGGAGTTCGTCCCAGGGATCTTGCCTCCCCTCATCGTGTTCGCGGTGCTGGCCGTCCCCATCCTCAAGCAGCCCGACCTGGGATCGGTTGTCGTCCTCGGATTGATCACCTTCGTGATGCTCTTTGTCGGGGGGGCCCGGCTGTGGCATCTGCTGCTGGTCGGGGCCGCCGCCGTGCCCGCCGGATTGGTCCTCATCCTGCACGAGAGCTACCGCGCCACCCGGCTGCTGGCGTTCCTGGACCCGTGGAAAGACCCCCGAGGGGCCGGGTTTCACATCATCCAGTCCCTGCTGGCCCTGGGCTCGGGCGGCCTCTTCGGGCTCGGATTGGGGCACAGCCGTCAAAAATTCTTCTACCTGCCAGAGCGGCACACCGACTTCATTTTCGCCATCATCGGCGAGGAGCTCGGCCTGGTCGGGGCCGCCGCGGTCATCGTGCTGTTCATGCTCCTCGCGATGTGGGGCTGGCGCATCGCCTCGGGGGTGCCGGACCGGTACGGATCTCTGCTCACCTCCGGGCTGACCGCGATGCTCGTCGGCCAGGCAGCGTTGAACATCGGGGTCGTCTCGGGAACCCTGCCGATCACCGGGGTGCCACTGCCGTTCATCAGCTTCGGGGGATCGTCCCTGGTGATGAGCTACCTGGCGATCGGGATCTTGATGAACGTGTCCCAGTACGCCCATCCGGCCGAGAAGGCCGTCACGGAGCCGGCGCCCCGCCGGCCGCTCCGGCCCGCCGCGTGGGTGCGCCAGTGAACGTCCTGCTGACGGGCGGAGGAACCGGCGGGCACGTGTATCCGGCGCTGGCGCTGGCCGAGGCGCTACGCAGGCAGGATCCAGGGTGCCGCCTGCTGTTCGCCGGGAGCCGCGCGGGGATGGAAGCGGCGCTCGTCCCGGCGGCGGGCATTCCGTTCGCCGGGCTCGCCGTGCGCCCTCCGCGAAGCCGCGCTCCCCTGCGCGCCCTCGTCTCGCTAGCCAGCGTCGGGATGAGCTTGGGCCAGGCCGCGATGGTGGTGGCACGGTTCCGCCCAAGCGTCATCGTCGCGACGGGCGGAATCGCCGCCCTGCCGGTAGTGATGGCGGGCGCCGTGTTCGCCGCTCCCGTCGTCGTGCTCGAAGGAAACGCCGTCCCCGGACGCGCGAACCGAGCCCTGATCCGCTTCAGCCGGTGCGTGGCCGTCGGGTCGGACGCGGCCGCGGCGGGCATTCCCGCCGGGCGCGCCGCGGTGACCGGGCTGCCGATCCGGCGCGAGGTCTACTCGGGGTCGCGCGCCGAGGGGATCAGCGCGTTCGGCCTCGACCCGAACCGGCGAACGGTGCTGATCATCGGCGGCAGCCAAGGGGCCGCGCGGCTCAACCAGGCGGCGGTCGATGCCCTGGCCCTGCTCGCGCACCGCGGAGACGTGCAGGTGCTGCATCAAGTTGGACGCGGGTGGAGCGGATCGGGTGACGCCGGGCCGGCTCCGGTGCCGACCGGCGCGGTCGGGTACGTGCGGGTGCCGTACCTCGAGCACGTGGGCCTGGCCTACGCGTGCGCCGATGTGGTCGTGAGCCGGTGCGGGGCGAACGCCCTCGCCGAGATCACCGCGTGTGGTCTTCCATCCATTCTCGTGCCGTACCCCCACGCGGCGGAAGACCATCAGGCGCACAACGCCGTGCCGCTGGTCGCCGCGGGGGCCGCGGTCCTGCTTCCCGACGCCCGGCTTACCGGCCAAACGCTGGCCGGGGAAATCGCCGGCCTCCTGGACGCGCCGGAACGGCTTCGAGCCATGGCCGAGCGTGCGCGCAGCCAGGGGCGTCCGGACGCCACGGAGCAGGTGGTCGCGCTGATCGTGCAGCTCGCGCACCCGGCGCCTGAGGAGGTCCGAGGATGATCCCGCCGGGATCGCGCGTGCACTTCGTCGGCATCGGCGGGGCCGGCATGAGCGCCATCGCGTCGGTGCTGATGGCGCGGGGATATACGGTCTCGGGCTCCGATCTACGGGAGAGCGAGGTCACCCGGCGCCTCCGCGCGGCCGGGGCGACGATCCAGATCGGCCACGCCCCCGAGCACGTGGAACCCGGCCAAGTCGTGGTCATCAGCCGCGCCGTGCCGGAGGAGAACGTGGAGGTGCGGCGCGCTCGTGAGCGCGGGGTCCAGGTGCTCCACCGCGCCGAGATGCTGGCCGGCCTGATGGAGGGGATGCAGGGCATCGGGGTGGTGGGGACCCACGGCAAGACCACCACGACGTCCATGATCGCGCGAATCCTCGAAAAGGCCGGGCGCGATCCGACCGTGCTGATCGGCGGGGAAGTGGACGACTTCGGCGGCAACGCCCGCACGGGCGCCGGGCGGGACCTGGTCGCGGAGGTCGATGAGAGCGACGGATCGCTCCTCAGAGTGGCGCCTCGCGTCGCCGTGGTGACCAGCCTGGATGCGACCGACCACCTGGATTTCTACGGATCCGTCGAACGCCTCCTGGAGACGTTCCGGGTCTTTCTGGACCGCCTCCCCCCCGACGGGCTCGCGGTGATCTGCACCGACACCCCGAGCGGACGCGCCCTCGCGGCGAGCCTGCGAGGACGCGGGGTGACGTACGGCCTCGAGCCCGGCGCGGCGTATACCGCCCGCATCCTCGAGATGGCGGGCTGGCGGACGGTGTTTGAGGTCAGGCGGTCCGACGCGGTGCTCGGCCAAGTCACCTTATCCGTCCCGGGGGCGTACAACGCCCAAAATGCCCTGGGCGCGCTCGCGGTGACGGTGGAACTCGGCGTTCCGTTTGCGAACGCCGCCGCGTCCCTCGCCACGTTTCACAGCGTGCAGCGGCGCTTCACCGTGCGCGGCGACGTGGGCGGGGTGATGGTCGTCGACGACTACGCGCACAACCCCACCAAGGTGGGGGCCCTGCTCCAGGCGGCGCGGCGGTGCTGGCCTCAGGCCCGCATCGTGGCCGTGTTTCAGCCCCACCGTTTCAGCCGCACGGGGACCGTGGGCGCGCAGTTCGCCGACGTCTTTGACCCCGCCGATGAGGTGATCATCACGGAGCTCTACGCCGCCGACGAGACCCCGATCCCCGGGGTGGACGCCAGCATCATCGTTCGCGCGGTGGGCGCGCGCCGGCCGGTCCGGTTCATTCCCGAGGCCACGCGCGTAGTCGAAACTCTCGAGGCTTCGGTCCGGCCGGGCGATCTCGTCCTGACAATCGGCGCGGGAGATGTCTGGCGGATCGGCGACGCGCTGGTCGCGCGCCTGCGGGAGCGCGCGGCGCGGGGAGCGGGGATCCCGGTGGAGGCCCCGCGGGATGGGTAACGTCGCCCAGGAGACGCTCGTCGCGTCGCTTGAGCGGCTGTGTCCAGGGGGGGTCCGGCTGAACGAACCCCTCGCCAAGCACGTGACGTTTCGAATCGGAGGCCCCGCCGACATCCTCGTCCTGCCGGGCTCGCTCGACCAGCTGGTGACCGTGCTGGCGTGGCTCTACCAAGAAAGCCGCCCGTTCGTCCTGCTGGGGCGGGGGAGCAACGTGCTCGTCGCGGACCGCGGCGTGCGGGGGGTGGTCATCAAGACCGGACGCGGCCAGGAGGGGATTCGCTGCGCCGGCTCACGCGTCGTGGCCGAGTGCGGCGCAAGCCTCCCACACCTCAGCCGTGCCACCGCCGCCCGCGGCCTCGCCGGGCTCGAATTTGCCGCCGGAATTCCGGGCTCGATCGGGGGTGGGGTCGTGATGAACGCCGGCGCCCACGGGTTCTGCATGGCCGACGTCGTCTCCTCGGTCCGGGTGCTCACGCCCGCCGGAGAGCACCGGTGGTCGCACGCCGAGATGGGGTTCCGCTACCGCCACAGCCGCCTTCAGGAAGAGCCCGGGGTGGTGTTGGAGGCGGAACTCGATCTAACTCCCGCCGATCCTCGCGAACGCGTGGCCCTCCTGGAGCGGTGGCTGCAGACGCGCAGCGACACACAGCCGCTCGGCCCGCCGAGCTCGGGGTGCGTGTTCCGGAACCCGGAGGGGGACCACGCCGGCCGGCTGATCGACGCCGCCGGGGCAAAGGGCATGCGGGTCGGCACGGCCGTGGTCAGCGACCGGCACGCCAACTATATCCTCAACGCAGGCGGCGCACGCGCCGTGGATGTCCTGGCGCTGGTCGCCCGGGTGCGGGGCCAGGTGCGGGCGCGGTGCGGGATCGACCTCCAGCCCGAGATCAAGATGGTCGGAGATTTCGACGCATGACGCAGGCCCCGCCGCAGGAAGCTGCTCCGGAGGCCGCCGGCCCGGCCGCGGCTTCGGACGTCAGCCGCGGCGGGATCTCCGCGTCCCGGATCGTCCGGTTCGCAGCCGCGATGTCCGCCTTGTGCGCGGCCGCGGCATTTCCCGCCTCGAGCGCGTTTGACCTCCGGTCCGTCACCGTGGAGGGAAACGGGGGGATCTCCGCCGCGGAGGTCCTCGAGCGCGCGGGGATCGGTCCGGGAACCAGCGCCTTTCGCGTGAACGAGGACGCGATCCGCGGCCGCCTCCGCGAGGACCCTCGCGTCCAGAACGCGACCGTGGCGATGGTCTTTCCCCGAACGCTCACGCTCAAGATCCAGGAGCGCGCGCCCGCGGCCGCGATGCCGGCCGGGGATGGCTTCATCCTGGTCGCGGCCAATGGGGTGGCGATCGTGAGGGCGACGGGTCAGGATTCATTCCCGAGGCTTGTCGTGGATACGTTCAACCCTGCCGACGCGGTCCTCGGCGCCGTGATGCCGTCCTCGGGCGCACGGCTGGGGGCCGCCATCGCCGGAATGCTTCCCGATCTGCTCAGGAGCCAGGTCGCTGCGGTGCACGTCGACGCCGAGGGCGATGCGACGCTCGAGATGCAGGACGGGCCGCCCGTGAGGCTCGGGGGATCGGGGGGGATCGCCGAGCGGGTCGGGCTGGTGCCCCAGGTGCTCACCGCGATCGCGGCTCGCGGACTGCAAGTTCAGTACGTCGATCTGCGGTTCGCCGGAAACATCATCATCCGGCCGGCGGGACCCGCGGGGGCGCCCGCAACGTCGTCATCCGCGCCCGCGGCGGGATCCCGGCAGGAGAACTCTGGATCACGTGGAATACAGCCGGTGTTGCACCGTCCAACGTTCCCATAGTCGCAGGAGGCTGTTCATCGATCCCGGAGTCGGACTCGGGGGTGCACCCGGTTGACCAGGCGGGGACTCTTGGTGGGGCTTGATGTTGGGACCACCAAGGTCTGTGTGATTGTCGCAGAGCAAGACGAAGACGGAGAGGTCCACATCACGGGGATGGGGACCTCTCCGTCTTCGGGCGTCAGACAGGGCGTCGTTGTCGATCTCGAAGGCACCACCCGCGCCATCGGCGAGGCCATCGACAAGGCCGAACGCATGGCGGGCGTCCGGATCACCGCTGTCGTCGTCGGCGTGTCCGGCGGGCATCTCACCTCGCAGAACAGCCGCGGCGTCGTCGCCGTCTCTCGGCCGGATCACGAGATCAGCGAGCAGGATGTCTCCCGCGTGGTCGAGGCCGCGCGCGTGGCCGCGGTGCCCGCCGGCGACCGCGAGATCGTGCATCTCCTCCCCCGAGACTTCATCATCGACGGTCAGGACGGCGTCAAGAACCCGGTCGGGATGTACGGCACCCGGCTCGAGGTCGACGCCCACATCGTCACGGGGGCGAGCACGCTCCTGGCGAACCTCCTCAAATGCGTGCAGCGCGCAGGGCTCGAGAGCGAAGCCCTGGTGTTGGAGCCCCTGGCCTCGGGCGAGGCCGTGCTCTCACCCGCGGAGCGCGAACTGGGCGTGGCGCTGGTGGACATCGGCGGCGGGACGAGCAGCGTCGGGGTCTTCGCCGGCGGCGGGCTGTGCCACACGGCCGTGCTGCCCTACGGAGGAAACCACGTCACGAGCGACATCGCCGTGGGCCTCCGGACGTCGCTTGGGGAAGCGGAGCAACTCAAGATCACCCACGGGTGCGCCAAGATGTCGATGGGCGGTGACGGCGAGCTCATCGAGGTGCGTCACATCGGCGGCCGCTCCCCGCGCGTGCTGCCGAGGAGGGTGCTCGGAGAGATCATCGAACCGCGGGTCGCGGAGATCTTCGCCTTGGTGAAGGCCGACCTCGCCCGGTCGGGGTTCGCGCACCGGATGCCGGCCGGGGTGGTGGCCACCGGAGGGACCGCGCTGCTCCGCGGTCTGGCCGAACTGATCACCGAGCGCCTTGATGTCGCGGCCCGCGTCGGCGTGCCGGAGGTCACGGGCAGCGTGGCCGACACCGTCAGCAGTCCGATCTACGCCACCGGGGTGGGGCTGGTGCTCCGGTCCGCGTGGCAGCGCCGGGTGGGGCAGGCCGCAGGGCATCTGAACGGAACCGGCACCGTGCTTGGTCGGGTGCGCCAGTGGATGCGCGAGTTTGTCCACGGCGCGTAATCTCTGAGGGAGGAGCCAGGAGAGACCGATGACGCAGCGACACCCGATCCAACGGATGTTGTCCTGGGGATCCGGAACGGCGAACGCAGCAACGCACGCGGGAGAGAGGATGTCTCCTCCCGATCCGGCAGGGGGGGTGAGGATGGCGAGCGCGGAGCGCGATCTCCGGCGATATGCGGCGATCAAGGTTGTGGGAGTAGGCGGGGGCGGAAGCAACGCGGTCAATCGCATGATCAGCGTGGGGCTCCGGGGGGTCGAGTTCATCGCCATCAACACCGACGCGCAGGCCCTCGCGCTCAGCAACGCCGACAAGAAGATCCACATCGGCGCGAAACTAACGCGCGGCCTGGGAGCGGGGGGAGACCCGGAGATCGGCCGCCAGGCCGCGGAAGAGAGCCGGGAGGATTTGACCGAAGCGCTCGAGGGGGCGGACATGGTCTTCGTCACCGCCGGGATGGGCGGAGGGACCGGAACCGGAGGCGCCCCGATCGTGGCGCACGTGAGCCGGGAGCTGGGGGCGCTGACGATCGGCGTGGTCACCCGTCCATTCGGGTTCGAGGGTCGGCGGCGCGCGACCAGCGCCGAAGAAGGCATCCGGTCGCTGCGCCAGCGGGTCAACACGGTCATTACGATCCCCAACGACCGCCTGCTGCAGGTGGTGGACAAGAGCGCCACGGTGGTGGAGGCCTTCCGCATCGCCGACGACGTGTTGCGTCAGGGGGTTCAGGGAATCGCCGACCTGATCACGATCCCCGGGCTCATCAACCTCGACTTCGCCGACGTCCGCACGGTCATGGCGGAGGCCGGGTCGGCGCTCATCGGCATCGGGGTCGCGAGCGGTGAGGGCCGGGCCGTCAAGGCGGCGCAGGCCGCCATCGCCAGTCCCCTCCTCGAGACTTCAATGGAGGGAGCCCGAGGAGTGTTGATCAACGTCACGGGCGGGCTGGATCTCGGGCTGCTGGAAGTCAGCGAGGCGGCACAGGTGGTTCAGCAGGCGTCGGATCCGGAAGCGAACATCATCTTCGGGTCGGTCATCGACGATTCACTGGACGGGGAGATTCGCATCACGGTGATCGCGACCGGGTTCGAAGGCTACTCCGCGACCCGCGACGTGACGATCGACGACGCCGGCAAGGTGGTGGTCGGACAACCGCAGGGGGGAGGCGGGAACCGCTTCGAGCAGGACGATTTAGACATTCCGGCGTTCCTCCGGAGGCGCTAACCGCTTCCTGGACATCCACCACAAACGCCGCGGGGTCGTCCGCGGGCGGCCCGTTTCTCCCGACTTGGTTCACGGGTGAACCCCGTTGTCGGCGTGACGGCGTGTGACAACGGTCGCGCCCATCCGCGCCGTCGTGCGCTGGATGGATTCCACGGCGATCGGCGGGCCAGCGGCGACACAGGGCCCGCCCCTTTCCCATTCCCGGCTGCGCGTGGTACCCTATGCAGTATGGCAGTGCCAGCAGAATCACACTTCGCCGCCATTCAGGCGGCGGTGCAAGCGGCGTTTCCAGTCCAGGATCTGACGATCGTAGACGGTCGTCCGGTGTTCACGATCCTGCCGGGCCCCGACGACAAGGACCGGTTCTTACGCCTCCGGGCCAACCTCAACGGCCTCGGCGTCCTCCCGCTTCTCCGTCAGCGCGACGGGCGAACGGTGATCCTGCTGGTCCCCAAGCCCCCGGCGACCGCGACGCGGTGGGCGCTGCCGGTCGGGCTATTTCTTGCCACGATTGCGACCACGTTTGCCGCCGGGTATTACGAGTCCCTCGGGGGGTGCGTTCCGGGCCTGCCCGGCCCGGTGCCGGGGGGAGTCGCTTTCTCGCTGTCCTTGATGGCGATCCTGTTCTGCCACGAAATGGGACACAAGCTGGTCTCCATTTGGCGGGGCATCGACGCGAGCCTCCCGTTTTTCATCCCCATGGTGCCGCCCATCGGAACGATGGGCGCGGTGATCCTCACACGGACGCCGGCCCCCAACCGCGACGCCCTGGTCGACCTGGGCGCCAGCGGACCGATCGCCGGGTTCTTGGTGGCGATCCCGATCCTGGTCTACGGCGTGGCCCACTCGCTTGTGATCTCCCCGTCGGCGATCGTCGCGAGCGGATGCTCGATCGTCTCGGTTCCCGCGCCGCTCCTCGTGACCCTGATGCAGAACTGGCTGCTCCATCCGGCGGCCAGCGCCGACGTGTTCTTCCACCCCATGGCCTTCGCGGGATGGGTGGGGCTGCTCGTGACCGCGCTCAACCTGCTGCCGGCGGGGATGCTTGACGGCGGGCACGTCATGCGGGCGGTGTTCGGGCCTCGGGCGCATTCGGTCGTCTCGCTCGTGGCGGCCGGGGCGGCGTTCGTCTTCGGCTACTATCTCATGGGCGCGCTGATCCTCTTCTTCTTCAGCCGGGGCCACCCCGGACCGCTCGACGACTGCTCGCCGGTGACCTGGTGGCGGAAGGGGGTGGCCGCGGTGCTGGCGGCGATTTTCGTCCTCAGCGTGGTGCCCCTCCGCATCTTCTAAGCGCGTAAAGCGCGCGGCGGCTGGCGCTTCCCCGCGCCGCGGGTGGGCATCGCGGTCCCTCTTTGGCCCGGCGCCGATGGCTTTCACCCTCGCCCACGTCACTTCCACGGATCGGCACGTGCATCTTTTGAAGCGAGGCCCCTACGCCTACGAATCGCAGGAGCGGGCCCGGAAGAGAGCGGTTGGGGCTCCTCACCGAGGTCCATCACCCCTGACGATGGGTTTCGCTCCTTGAGCCCCTATATGTTGTATGCTATCATGCCTGGTGCTCCTAGATATAGATGGAGAGTCGAACGCCTGTGCGATGTCCCTGGTGTGCCTGGAAAGACAGCAAAGTCCTGGACTCTCGGTCCGTTGAGGAGGGCGGCGCCATCCGGCGCCGCCGCGAGTGCCCATCGTGCCGGCGGCGGTTTACCACGTTTGAGCGGGCCGAACAGGCCGTGCTTTACGTCGTCAAGCGGGACGGCCGCCGCGAAGTGTTTGACCGGGCGAAGATCCTCAACGGGATGCTTCGAGCGTGTGAGGGCCGCCCGGTGTCGCGCGAGAGCCTCGACCTGGTGGCGGGGGAGATTGAGCGGGAGCTGCACGAGCGGGGCGCCTCTGCGGTGACGAGCCGGGAGATCGGAGACCGGGTCATCGAGCGCCTCCGCCAGATCGATGACGTGGCGTACGTCCGGTTCGCGTCCGTGTACCGCCGCGTCGGAGACGTCGATCGTCTCGTCGAGGAAATTCAGCGGCTCAAGGCCCGGAAACAGCGCGAGGCAGAGCAGGAGTCGCAGATCCTTCTAATTCCTTTCGCACCACAACAGCAGGATCAGAACTAGTCCGAGGTCATGCAGGGGGCATTCACATGATCCATGTTGCGGGGGGACCACGATGGCGATAACTTCCGAGCCGGCCGCCACGCGCGCCGACGGACCCACGGAGTCCAACGCCCTTCCAACGGAGACCTTGGAGTTTTTCGCGGGCGACGAGCTGCGCGCCCGCGTCTTTATCGATAAGTACGCGCTGCGCGACCGCGACGGACGGGTCGGGGAGCGGACTCCCGTGGAGATGTGGCAGCGCATTGCGCAGGGCGTGGCGAGCGTCGAACCCACGTCGGCGGCGCGGGAACGGTACGCGCGGGAGTTTTACTGGCTGCTGCAGGACTTCCGGTTCATCCCGGGCGGCCGCATCATGCACGCGGTGGGCAATCCCAAGCGGGTCACGGCCCTGAACTGCTATGTTCTTCCTATCAAGAACGACTCGATTGAGGCGATCTTTGACTGGATGAAGGAAGCCGCGCGGACGTACTCTCTCGGCGGAGGCGTCGGTGGCGACATCAGCGTCCTCCGGCCGGCGGGGGCCCCGGTGAACAACGCCGCGCGGACCAGCACCGGGTCGATTTCCTTCATGGAGCTGATGTCCCTGACCACCGGGACGATCGGGCAGAGCGGCCGCCGGGGGGCGCTCATGATCACGATCGCCGATCACCACCCGGACGTGCTGGAGTTCACGCGGATCAAGCGGAACCTCAGCCGGGTGCGGTACGCCAACATCAGCGTCCGGCTGAGCGACGCGTTCATGCGGGCCGTCGAGTCCGACGGAAAGTGGGATCTCTACTTCGAGAACGATCGCGTGAACGTCCACCGCACCGTCCAGGCCCGCGAGATCTGGAAGGAGCTCGTGCGCGGCGCCCGGGATTTCGCGGAGCCGGGCGTGATCTTCTGGGATCGGATCAAGCGGTGGAGCACGTCCGAGTACAACGGGATGAACGTCATCACGACCAACCCGTGCTCCGAAATACCGCTTGAGCCATACGGAGCGTGCTGCTTGGGCAATTTAAATCTTGCGCAGTTTGTCACGAGTGAGTTTTCCCCCCAGGCACAGGTGGACTGGCCCCATCTGGAGCAGGCTCTCCGGCTGGCCACGCGCTTCCTAGACAACATCCTTGATTACAACGCAGATAAGCATCCGCTGACTGAACAGCGCGAGGCCAGCCTCTACTCGCGGCGCATCGGGGTCGGCTTCACCGGCCTGGGGGATCTTCTGTGCAAGCTCCGTCTCAAGTACGATACGGAGGAAGCGGTCGGGTTTGTCGACCAGCTGTTCGATCGGATCAAGAACATCGTGTACGACGAGAGCGTCAACCTGGCGCGGGAGAAGGGAGTCTTTCCGGGGTACGACGCGGCGCAGCACCTGCAGGGGCAGTTCCTGCAGACGCTCGAGCCGGCGGTGCTGGCACGGATCCAGCAGCACGGGCTGCGCAACGTGGCCCTGCTGACCGTCCCGCCGGTGGGCAGCGGCGCCTCGCTCGCCGGCACGACCAGCGGCATCGAGCCGATCTTCGACTTGGGGTACACGCGCCGGAGCGAGTCGCTCTCGCAGGAGACCTTTACGGTCTACCATCCGCTGGTGAGGGCGTACATGGAACGCGAGGGGATCGAGCGCGAAGAGGAGCTGCCGGAGTTCTTCGTCACGGCGCACCAGATCCGGCCGGAGATGCGGGTGCGGATGCAGGCGACGATCCAGAAGCACGTCGATCACTCCATCTCGTCCACGGTCAACTGCCCGGCGGACACGACGGAGGAAGACGTGGCCAAGATCTACCTGCTCGCCTGGAAGATGGGGTGCAAGGGGATCACCGTGTATCGGGCGGACTCACGCGAAAACGTCCTGACCGCCGGGACGAAGCGTTCCACGTCCGCGGCGACGGCCGCTCCGACGCCAGCCCCCGAGGCGGCCGCGAAGGCAGAGGGGACGCCCGCGCACGCCGAGCCGGAGACACCGGCGGGGGCCTCCCGCGGAGGGCAGCCGACCCGGTCGAGGCCAAAGGTGACCACCGGGCGGACCGAGCGGATCGAGACCCCCCGGGGCCGGATCTATGTGACGATCAACGAAGACGGCTGCGGGCTCTGTGAAGTGTTCGTGCAGTCCTTGGACGTCGAGGCCGATGCGACCGGCCGGATGGCGTCGCTCGCCCTCCGAACCGGGGCCGACCCTCGTGACGTGATCGAGCAGCTCTGGCGGGTTCAGTCCCGCGAGGTCGCCATCGATCGATCCTCGGACGGCACCGTGGTGCGCGTGACCACCGTGGCTCAAGGCGTGGCCCTGGCGATCGGGCGGGCGCTCTACGGCCCCAGCTTCCGGCCGGATCTCGTCTTCCCCAAGGCGGACCGGCTTCCGATTCCCCGGTATACCAACGGCCACGGGTCGGACACCGCGGAAGCGGCGCCGCCGGAAAGGCTCCCCGCAGACCCCGACCCCCAGAATGGAAGTTCGGCGGAAGAGATCCAGCAGCCGCTCCTGACCTTCGCGGGTGTCTGCCCGGACTGCGGCAGCTCGCTCGTGTATGAGAACGGGTGTAGCACCTGCCGGTCCTGCGGCTACTCCAGGTGCTGAGGATGCTGAAATCGGGGAACGCCAAGGGAGCGTCCGCGTCGAAGAGCGTGCAGGCATCCCCGGAGGCGGTGGCCGCGACTGGGGATCTCATCAACCAGCTCTCAAACGAACGCCTCACGCTCTACCGCCGGGGCGTGGGGCGGCCCCTTGCCCGCGAAGTCCGCATCCGGCTGAGTGAGATCGTGCGCGAGTTGGACCGCCTCTGGGAGCAGCGGCGCCGTGAACTCGCCTCTCCGCCGTTTCCGATCGAGGCCGCGGTGCCGTCGGCGAAGGCGCGGCCGCGCGGTCAGCCGCAGGTGGCGTAGCCGCAGGAGACTCACCCGCCGCGGACCGGGTGAGGTGTTTCGGTCCGAACGATCTGCTCGTCCGGCCGCGTTGCTCTCCCACGCACGGAACTCACGCAGGAGATGCCTTTCGGTCGACCGAACTACCGCCCAACTCCGTCACGACGCAAGGGAGATCCCGATGAGTCAGCGTGCCACCGTCCTGGCGCTCGCGGCGGTCCTCGCGTTGGGAATCCTCACGCCGGCGCCGGCGGGGCCGCCCCCCGCGCAGACGAAACTCGTCATGGCGTTTGTGCCGTCCGGCGAGGCGCAGGCCATCCTGGAGAACGGCAACCGCATCTCGCATCTCCTGGCGGAGGCCACGGGCTACGCGATTGAGTCCTTCGTCGCCACGAGCTACGCGGGGGTGATCGAGGCGATGGGGGCCGGGCGCGCCGACGTCGGGTGGCTCAGCACCTTTGCGTACGTCATCGCCCACCAGAAGTACGGGGTCGAGGTCCGACTGGTCACGGTGCGGTTCGGGCTTCCATTCTACAACGCCGAGATCATCACGCAGGCCGACTCGGGCATCGCGTCCCTCGCCGATCTCAAGGGCAAGCGGTTCGCGTTCGTCGATCCGGCCAGCACGTCCGGGTATCTGTTTCCGCTAGCCGGGCTGAAGAAGGCCGGCTACGATCCGGAGAAGTTTTTTGGGCAGACGGTCTTCGCCGGTTCCCACAACAACGTCGTGCTGGCGGTCTACCAGGGCCGGGTCGACGCGGGATCGGTCTACGACGACGCGCGCGGGACGGTGCAGAAGAACTATCCCGACGTGATGCAGAAGCTCCGGGTCATCTGGAAGTCCGACCCCATTCCCAACGACACGGTGAGCTTCCGCCGGAACCTCCCGGCTGGCGTCGCGGACCGGGTGACGAGCGCGTTGCTCCATTTCTCGGAGGATCCGGATGGGCTCGCCGCCCTCAAAGCGCTCTACGAGATCGAGGCGCTGGCCGATTACCACCTGCTGGTGACGAAATACCACGTGCGCGTGGCCAGCCTGGACGCGTTCTACAACCCGGTGCGGGATGTGGCACGATACGCCGGCGTGAACCTGGAGGAGCTCATCAAGCCGCGCTAACGAAGCCGACGCAAACGCGGGATAGGGGGGCGCGGGTCTGGAAGGCGGGGGCGGGGCGGGCGCCGTGAGCGAGCCGGTCTTGCGGATCGAGCACCTCACGAAGGTCTACGCGGACGGCACCCGCGCCCTCCGGGATGTGTCCTTTCACGTGGGCCGGGGAGAGTTTCTCGTCATCATCGGCCTGTCCGGATCGGGAAAGTCCACGCTCCTCCGCTGCATCAATCGTCTCACCGAGCCCACCTCGGGGACGGTCCACTTCCAAGGCCGGGACGTGACCGCCGCGTCTCCCCAGGAGCTCCGCGAGATCCGCCGCAGGATCGGCGTCATCTTTCAGCAGTTTAATCTCGTCCGCCGGTCTTCGGTGCTCACCAACGTCCTCGCCGGCCGCCTCGGGTACGTCCCGCCCGCGTGGGCCCTCGTCAACTACTTCCCCGGGACGTCCGTGCAGCGGGCGCTCGCGAACCTCGATCGGGTCGGCATCGCTCAGAAGGCGTACGCTCGGGCCGCGGATCTCTCGGGGGGGCAGCAGCAGCGGGTGGGGATCGCTCGGGCGCTGATGCAGGATCCCGAGCTGATTCTGGCGGACGAGCCCGTGGCGAGCCTGGATCCCGCGACCTCGCACTCCGTGCTGCGCTACATCGAAGACTTGAACAAGAGAGACGGCATCACCGTTCTCTGCAGCCTGCACTTCCTGAGCTTGGCCCGGCGCTACGGAACCCGCATCATCGGCCTCAAGGCCGGCCGGATCGTGTTCGACGGCTTGCCGCGGGAGATCGACGAGGGCCGGTTCAAGGCGATCTACGGCGAAGACGCCATCGAGGTGGAGATCACCTGAGGGCCCTCGAGGAGGCGAGCTCCGGCGAGCAGGCGCCAGGCCAGCGCCCGCCCGCGTGGTACCGGTCCTGGAGGTTCTACGCCGGCCTGCTGGTCACGCTCCTCGCCTACGTCTACGGATGGAACGTCACGCAGATCCGCCTCGGCGAGCTGTGGCGGGGCGCACACCTGATCGAGCCTTTCGTCGCCGCTCTGACCTCCCCCGACGTGTTCACACGGGCGAACCAGATGCAGCAGGTGACGGTTCCCTTCTATTATGGAGGAAAGAGCCCGCCGCCCGTCGCGGCGGGGGCCGGGCTACGGCTCCGCCTGTCGCCGCCCTCGGGCGCGATCGGGGACCGGATCACCGCGACCGGGGAAGGGTTCGCTCCCAACCGGCAGGGGAGCCTGTGGTGGGAAAACCAGATCGGCCAGCGCCAGCCGCTGGGGCCGTTCACGACGGACGCGCGGGGAGGGTTCGCGATCGCCTTTGTGGCGCCTGAGGTCAAGGGCACGCACAACTTGGTCAGCGCGGAAGTCGTCGCGGGGGTCGGGCCCCTCCGCCCCAGCCCCACGCTGCGCGTGGTGCTCGACCGGATGGTCGAGACCATCTTCCTGGCGCTGATGGGGACGACGATGGGGGTCCTCTTCGCCGTCCCGCTCTCGTTTCTGGGCGCCAGGAATCTGACGGGGCATCTGCCGGGAGGCGCGATCGTGTACGGGCTCACGCGGGCGTTTTTCAACGTGACGCGTTCGATCGAGGCCCTCGTGCTGGCGATCATCTTCACCGTCTGGGTGGGGCTGGGGCCGTTTGCGGGCGTGCTGGCCTTAGGCGTCCACAGCATCGCGTCCCTGGGGAAGCTCTACTCCGAGGCCATCGAGAGCATCGATGCCGGTCCGATCGAAGCGGTGACGGCGACGGGAGCCAGTCCTCTCCAGGTGGTCCGCTACGCGGTGGTCCCCCAGATCGTCCCCCAGTTCATCTCCTTCACGATCTACCGGTGGGACATCAACGTGCGGTTCAGCACGGTGATCGGGTTCGTGGGCGGCGGTGGAATCGGGTTCCTCCTGCAGCAGTACATCAACCTCCTGCAGTGGCGGCAGGCCGCGACGGCCCTGTGGATGATCGCCATCGCGGTCGCGGTGCTGGATTACGCAAGCGCGGTGGTGCGGGAACGGATCGTCTGACTCCCACCCTGATTCACGCCCAGCCGCTAGAGGCCTCGGGGCGGGCCCGCGCCGTGTTTACGACCCGGCTCGGAGGCGTGAGCGTCGGCTCGTACCTGAGCCTCAACCTCGCCTCGCACGTCGGGGATGCGTCTGCGGCGGTCGCCACCAACCGGCGCCGCTGCGTCCGCGCCCTCGGCATCACGCCCGGCCGCCTCGCCGAAGCGGAACAGGTGCACGGAAGCGGGGTAGGGGCCGTCGGCAAGAACGCGCCGGCTCCTTCGGCGCCGCGCGTCCCTCTTCCGGGCGTCGACGCGCTCGTGACCGCGGTCCCAGGCGTCTGGCTCGCCGTCTACTCGGCGGACTGCGTGCCGGTGCTGCTCTTGGACGCGGCTTCGCCAGCGGTGGCCGCCATCCACGCGGGGTGGCGGGGGACCGCCGCGGGCATCGTCGAGGCGACCCTTCTTCGGATGCGCGAACTCTTCGGGACCGCGCCGGGGCGGTGCACCGCCGTGCTCGGCCCGGCGATCGGCGGATGCTGCTACGAGGTGGACACCCCCGTCGCGGAGGCGATGCGTGGCGGGCCGTGGTGGCCCGAGGCCGCGCGGCCAACCGGGCCCGAGCGATGGCACCTCGATCTGCGCGTCGCGATCCGGCGGCAGTTGACCGCCTTGGGCGTTCCCGACGAAGGCGTGACCTCGGTCCCTCACTGCACCGCGTGCCGGGCGGACCTCTTTTTCTCCCACCGCAGGGACGGGGTCACCGGGCGCATGGGAGCCTACGTCTGCCTCACCGGGTGAGGCGCGGGCTCCGGCGGGCCAAGGACATGCCCGGCCGTCCGTCGAATACCGGGCGGGCCAGGAGCCGTCATGGCGGAGATCGGAGCCAACGTGGCTCGCGTCCGGGCCAGGATCGCCGAGGCGGCGCTGCGCAGCGGGCGGCGCCCTGAAGGCGTCCTGCTCGTCGCGGTCACAAAAGGGGTCGGGATCGACAGGATCCGCGAGGGAGTGGCCTGCGGGCTCCACGAGCTGGGCGAGAACCGGGTCCAGGAAGCCCGTGAAAAGGTCCCGCTGGTTCCCGGGGTTGCCTGGCACCTCATCGGGAACCTGCAGCGGAACAAGGTCAAAGAGGCCTTGCGGCTGTTCCAGGTGATCCATTCCATCGATACCCCGGGCCTGGCCGAGGAGATCAGCCGACGTGCCCCCGCGGAGGGGGCTGGAGGCCCGGTCGACGTGCTCGTGCAGGTGAACATCTCCGGGGAGGCACAAAAGCACGGCGCCTCTCCAGAGGAGACCCAGGCGCTGGTGGCCGGGGTCCTGCGGCTGCCGGGGGTGCGGGTCCGAGGCCTCATGGGGATGGCTCCCCAGGTGGAAGTGCCCGAGGACGCCCGGCCGTTTTTCCGGAGGCTGCGGGAGATCCGCGACCGGGTGCGCGAGGCGGTGCCCGCGCCCGGGCTCACCCATCTCTCGATGGGGATGACCGACGACTTCGAGGTGGCGGTTGAAGAGGGCGCGACGATGGTCCGGATCGGCCGGGCGCTGTTCGCATAAACGCTGACCCACACGCAGCACACATCGCCCCAACAGACGCAGCATCGGATGGAGGGAAGACAATGAGCCGGATCATGCAGCGGATGTGGAACTTCCTCGGATTTGAAGACGGCGATGATCGCGCCCCGAGCCCGCGCGAGGCGGGAAACTCGAAAGCCCCGGTGTTCAGCCTGCACGCCCAGCGAACGATGGAGATCGTGGTCCTGCAGCCCGGGGCGTACGAGGAGGCCCAGACGGCGGCCGACTACTTGAAGACCCACCGGCCGATCGTGGTCAACCTCCGCTCGGCACAGAAGGAACTCGGGAAGCGCGTCGTCGATTTCCTCAGCGGGGTGACGTATGCGCTGGACGGACACATGCAGCGGGTGGGGGAGGAGATCTTCTTGTTTGCCCCCCGCCACGTGGTCATCACCGCCGAGCAGGTCCGGGAAGGGACGGCCGTCGGAGCGCTGTTCCCGATCGAGTGACGCCTCCGCGCGGCGGAGGGGATCCCCGGCGCCGCGCCGGGCCCACCCCGGCGGCCACCCACGATGAGCGTGGACGCCCCGCTCTGGTGGGAGGATGGGGCGCTCTGCCTCATCGACCAGACCGTCCTCCCGCATGAACTCCGGACGATTCGCTGTGCCTCCTACGGGGAGGTCGCCGAAGCCATCCGGATGCTTCGGGTGCGGGGGGCGCCGGCCATCGGGATCGCCGCAGCGTACGGAATGGCGCTCGCGGCTCGCCATCTCCGCCGGGCGAGCCGCGACGAGTCCTTCGGGTTCCTGCGGCAGGCGGCGGAAACCTTACGTTCTACGCGGCCGACCGCGGTCAACCTCTCCCATGCCCTGGACCAAATGCTCGAAGCCGCGGAGGCCGCCGGAGACGCTGCCGCGATCCCGGGGCGGGTCCTGGACGCCGCGCACGCGCTGGCGCGCGACGACGTCGAGGCCAACCGGCGGATCGGAGCCGCGGGGGCCGCGCTCCTCCCCCAGCCCGCCCGTGTCCTCACTTACTGCAACACCGGGATGCTGGCGACGGGAGGATACGGGACCGCCTTCGGGGTGCTGCGATGCGCCCACGAGAGCGGGCGGGGGATCCACGTCATCGCGTGCGAAACGCGCCCGGTGCTTCAGGGGGCCCGCCTTACCGCCTGGGAGCTACTCGACGCCGGTATCCCCGCGACGCTGATCACCGACAACGCGGCGGGAGCGCTGATGCGGTCCGAGGGCGTCGACGCGGTGGTGGTCGGGGCGGACCGGATCGCCGCCAACGGCGACGTGGCCAACAAAGTCGGCACCTACACGCTCGCCGTCCTGGCACACGCACACCACGTTCCCTTCTACGTCGCGGCGCCCCTGAGCACGATCGATCTGGAGACTCCCTCGGGTGACGCCATTCCGATTGAGGAGCGATCTCCCGGGGAGGTGCTGACCATCCGGGGAGTCCCGGTGGCGCCGGCGCAGATCGGCGTACGCAACCCCGCGTTTGACATCACCCCGCACGCGCTCATCACGGCGATCATCACCGACGCTGGCGTCGTCCGCCCCCCGTACGGACCCGGCCTCCGGCAGGCCGTGGCCGCACCCCCCGCGCGACCAAACGCCGCCAGGCCCGCCACGCCGGACAGCGCGCCGGCCCAGTAACTCGCGGGACCGGACGACCGGTCTTCCGCCCGATTCGCACGCGCCTTCCACACCGCCGCGCGCAGCCGTTGACGCTCGGGGACGGGTGTGCTAGAATCGCCGGGAACTGGGCAACCCGAACGGGCCGCGGCCGCCTCGCCAGGCGGGTTTTTTTGTTCCGGAGGGTCACAGCATGCCGTTCCAGCCCGTGGACACTCGCGTCGACTTCCCCGCCCAGGAGCGCGCGCTCCTCGCGTGGTGGAAGCAGGAGCGTTTCCTCGAGGCCTACCTCGCCCGAAACGCGTCCTCACCGATCCGATGGTCGTTTCTCGACGGCCCGATCACGGCCAACAACCCCATGGGGGTGCACCACGCCTGGGGACGGACGTACAAAGATCTCTTCTGCCGCTATCACACCATGCTCGGGCACCGGCAGCGGTATCAGAACGGCTTCGACTGCCAGGGGCTCTGGGTGGAAGTGGAGGTCGAGAAGGAGCTCGGCTTCAAGAGCAAGCACGACATCGAGCGGTACGGGATCGACGCGTTCGTCGAGCGGTGCAAGGCGCGGGTGCTGCACTACGCGAACGTCCAGACCCAGCAGTCGCTCCGTCTGGGCTACTGGATGGACTGGGACCACTCCTACTACACGATGTCCGACGAGAACAACTACTCCATCTGGATGTTCCTGAAGCGCTGCGCGGACCGCGGGCTGCTGTACAAAGGGCACGACGTGATGCCTTGGTGCCCGCGGTGCAGCACCGGGCTCTCCGAGCACGAGATCGTCACCGAGGGCTATCAGGAGCTGACCCATCAGAGCCTGACCGTGCGGCTGCCGCTGCGCGGCCGCCCGGGGGAGTCCATCCTGGTGTGGACGACCACCCCGTGGACGCTGACCAGCAACGTCGCGGTCGCCGTGAACCCCGCCCTCACCTACGTCAAGGTCGAGCAGGCGGCGGAGACCTACTATCTCGTCCGCGACCGGCTTGACATGCTGCGGGGAAGCTACCGCGTGCGGGAGGAGCTTCCCGGCTCGCGGATGGTGGGCTGGGTGTACGAAGGGCCGTACGATGACCTTCCCGCCCAGCAGGGCATCGAGCATCGGATCATCCCCTGGGACGAGGTGAGCGCGACGGAGGGTACGGGGCTGGTGCACATCGCGCCCGGGGCCGGGGCGGAGGACTTCGCCCTCAGCAAAGCGCACGCCCTCCCCGTGCTGGCCCCGATCGACGAGTTTGGGGTCTTCACCGAGCCGTTCGGCTGGCTGGCTGGGAAGCACGTGTACAACGTTGCCGGCCCGATCCGCGAGGACCTGCAGCGGCGCGGATTGCTGTACCGGGCCGAGGACTACACGCACCGGTACCCCGTGTGCTGGCGCTGCGGCAGCGAGCTGGTCTTCCGCCTGGTCGACGAATGGTTCATCGCGATGGACCCCCTGCGGGCGCGGATGATGGCGATCACCGAGCAGATCCGGTGGATTCCCGAGTTTGGCCTGGAGCGGGAACTCGACTGGCTCCGCAACATGCACGACTGGATGATCAGCAAGAAGCGGTACTGGGGACTGGCGCTGCCGATCTGGGAGTGCCGCGCGTGCGGTACGTTCGACGTCATCGGCAGCGAAACCGAACTGCGCGAGCGGGCGGTCGAAGGGTGGGCGATGTTTGAGGGTCACACGCCCCACCGTCCTTGGATCGACGCGGTGAAGATCCGGTGCTCGAAGTGCGGGGCCGTGGTCTCCCGGATTCCGGATGTGGGCAACCCCTGGCTCGACGCCGGCATCGTGCCGTTCTCCACGCTCGGCTACCGGCACCATCCCGAGATGTGGCGGGAATGGTTCCCGGCGGATTTCATCACGGAGGCCTTTCCCGGCCAGTACCGCAACTGGTTCTACTCCATGCTGGTGATGAGTACCGTGCTGGAGGACCGCGAACCGTACCGGGTGTGCTTGGGGCACGCCATGGTCCGCGACGAAGCGGGCCGGGAGATGCACAAGTCCTGGGGGAACATGATCGAATTCAACGAAGCGGCGGAGCGCATGGGCAGCGACGTGATGCGGTGGTTGTACGCCACGCAGAGCCCCGCCCAGAACATCAACTTTGGGTACGGTCCCGCCGACGACGCGCGGCGCAGGTTCGTGCTGCCGCTGTGGAACGTGTACGCGTTCTTCGTGACCTACGCGAACCTGGATGGGTTCACGCCCCAGCCGTCGGCGCGTCCCGCGGCGGCGAACCCCCTGGACCGGTGGATCCGGGCGCTCCTCGCGCAGCTCGTGCAGACGGCGCGGGCGCGCCTCGACGACTTCGACGTCCCGGGGGCGGCCCGCGCGATCGAGGGCTTCGTCGAAGACCTCTCCACCTGGTACGTGCGGCGCGGCCGGCGCCGCTACTGGAAATCCGAACGCGACCAGGATAAGCAGGCGGCGTACCTCACGCTCTACGAGGTCTTGGTCACGCTCAGCCGGCTGCTGGCGCCGTTCGCCCCATTCTTGGCGGAGGCGATCTACCAGAACCTGGTTCGCACCGTCGACCGGCGGGCCCCGGCGAGCGTCCACCTCTGCGATTTTCCCGTGCCCGACCGGGCCGCGGACGACCCGGAGCTCCTCGAGGCGATGGCGCGCACCCGGCAGCTGGTGTCGCTCGGGCGGTCGGCCCGCAACGCCGCCCAGACCCGCGTGCGGCAGCCGCTCGCCGCGGCGCTGGTGGTGGATCGCTCGGGGCTGGTCGAGCTGGCCCCGGAACTCGCGGAGCACGTTCGCGATGAACTGAACGTGAAAGCGCTGCGGTTCGTGGATTCGTACCGGGCGTTTGGGCAGCTGGAGGTCCGCCCTCGGTTCGACCTCCTCGGCCCCAAATTTGGCGGGCGGATGACCGAGATCGTCGAGGCGCTGCGCGAGCGCGGCGAAGCCTTGGTGGAGCAGACCCCCGAGCGGGAACCGTTCCGCCTGACCCTGCGCGGGGGGGACGAGGTGGTGCTGGAGCGGGCCGAGGTGGCCGTGCAGATCCGGTCCCTGAACCCCAACCTGGTGGTCGCGGGCGGGGCCGGCGTGTGGATCGCGCTGGACAAGACGCTGACCGACAAGCTCGTCCAGGAAGGGATGGCCCGGGAACTCGTCCATCAGATCCAGCAACTCCGAAAGGAAGCGGGCCTCCAGATCGATGACCGCATCACCCTCTATTACGAGGGCGACGCCACCCTCGCCGAGGTCCTCCGCATGCATCGGGACTACGTCCTCCACGAGGTGCTCGGGGAGGAGGCACGCCCCGGCATTCCCCCCGCCGACTCGATCGTCCACCAGAAGGCCCTCCGCCTCGACGGACGCGAGCTCACCGTCGGCATCGCGCAGCGGTCTTAGCCGTTGAGCCGGCGCCTGGGAGGGGACGCGATGCGTGGGAGACGGGATAATAGGGGGGAAGGTAGGAAGAAGATGCCGGCCACGGGAGACGTCTCCACGGAGCCTCGAGCCGCCCACCGGATCGTCGGGGTGCTGGGCGGGATGGGTCCGCTCGCGACCGCGGATTTCTACGCCAAGCTAGTCCGGCTCACCCCGGCGCGCGCGGACCAGGACCACCTGCGCGTCGTCATCGACAGCAACCCCAAGATTCCGGACCGGACGGCGGCGCTCACCGGAGAGGGACCCGACCCCACGCCCGCCCTCGTGGCCACGGCGCGTGCGCTCGTGCGGGCGGGAGCCGAGCTCATCGCCATCCCCTGCAACTCGGCCCACGCGTTCCTGTCGGCGGTCCGCCAAGGCGTGACGGTCCCGGTCCTGGATATGGTCGACGAAGTGGCCGCCGCCGTGGCCGCGCTCGACCCGGCGCCGCGCGCGATCGGCCTGCTCGCCGCGTCCGGAACCCTGCGGGCTGGCCTTTACCAGCGGGCGCTGGCGGCGCGCCGCATCGGCCTGGTGGAACCGACCCCGGACGAACAAGAGGCGGTCATGGCGGTGATCCGGGCCGTGAAGACCGGGGACCTCGCTCCCGGCGTCCGCGAGCGGGCCCGGGAGTCCGCCGGGAAACTCATCGAAAGGGGCGCGGAGGCGCTCGTCCTTGGATGCACGGAGCTGCCGCTCGTGCTCGGATCCCAGGACGTCCCCGTCCCGGTTTTCGACAGCACGGCGATCCTGGCGGCGGCGGCGGTGCGGGAAGCCACGCGGATCGAGCCCCGCTCCCGCCGTCCCGGCGACCGGGCGCGGGTGGAATTTCCTGGCGGCCCACAACGTTTGTTCCAACACAGTGCGGGATCTTCTAAGCCCGCGAGGAGGTCCTAAATGTCTGCCAAGCGCTCCCGGAGGTCGACGACCTCCGCACGTGTTCGCACGCCGCGCGCCCGGGCGCGGGACGCCGAAAAGGCCCCGGCCCCAGCGCGGAACAACTCCCAGGGGACCGCGCGGGGCGCCTCCCGGCCGCGGCGTCAGGAGAACGCTCGCGTCGAGGAGTTCGCCAAGCTGCTGCTCGACGAGCGCAAGCGCCTGCGCGCGGAGCTCTCGGAGATGGAAGAGCACCAGGTCAAAACCGAAGAGAAACCCGTGGCCGACGTGGCCGGGTACGATGACGACCTCGTCGACGTGGCCACGGAAACGTTTGAGCGCGAGAAGGAACTGGCCCTCGAGACGAGCGTGCAGGGCATGCTGCAGATGGTGGAGGAAGCCCTGCGCAAAGTCCACGAAGGCACGTACGGGATCTGCGACGGGTGCGGGAAGCCGATCGACGGCAACCGCCTCCGGGCAATTCCCTACGCGCGGCTCTGCATCAAGTGCAAGGAGAGGGAGGAGCGTTACCGCACCGCCGTCCGGTGAGCGCCGGCCCCCGGACCCTCGCGGCCGCCGGCGCGGTCCTGACGTTCGCGGCCAGCCAGGCGGTGGAATGGGGCGTCACGCGCGCGGTGCCGCCAGGCGGTGAACGGGTCGTGATCCCCCATCTCCTCTCGCTCTCGGTCGTGCACAATCAGGGCATCGCCTTCGGTCTTCTGGCGCGCCTGGCACCGCTCGCCACCACGGTGCTCGCCTTGACCGTCCTCGCGTTCCTCTTCTACAATAGGACCGCGCGGCTGGCCGCTCCCGCCGGACAGTGGGGCCTCGGCCTCATCATCGGGGGCGCGCTCGCCAACGTCGTGGATCGGCTCCACTTCGGCTACGTGATCGACTATTTCGATGTTCACATCTGGCCGGTGTTCAATCTGGCCGATGCCGCGATCGTCGTTGGGGCAGGCTTGTTGCTCATCGCCCTGTCTTCAGGGTCGGCGCCGGGGGTGAGTCCATGAGGCCAGTGCTGTTTCAGGTCGGGCCGCTGCCCGTCTCGTCGTTCGGGGTCTTCCTGCTGCTGGCGTTTGTCGTCGGGATCCTCGTGACGCGAGCCCGCGCGCGCCGGCGGGGATGGGATGGCGGGGACGTGATCGACCTGAGCTTGTACGCCATCATCGGAGGGATCGTCGGGGCCCGCGTGGGTCACGTGCTGATCTACTGGAAAGAGTTCGCCGGATACCCGATGCGGATCTTCACGATCTGGCGTGACGCGGGGCTCACCTTCTACGGGGCGTTGCTGGGCGGGGCCGTCGTGGCCTGGGCGTACGGGCGGCGCCGAGGGTGGAGCCTCGGGCAGATCGCGGACGTGGCGGCGCCGGGAATCGCCCTGGGATACGCGATCGCGATGATCGGCACGCTGTTGTACGGCCTCAACTACGGGCGTCCCACGACCCTCCCGTGGGCCGTCGTGCTGTTCGGGGAGCCCAGGCACCCCACCCAGCTGTACCTGATGGCGGCGGCGCTCATCATCTTCGCCATTCTCCTCCTCGCCGAACGCCGGCCCATGGCTCCCGGGCGGCTGTTCTGGCTGTTCATCCTGCTCTACGCGATCGCGCGCATCGCCATCGAACGGTACATGGACAGCCCTCGGGTGTTCGGCCCGCTGACGCTCGCGCAGGCGGCCAACATCGTCGCCGGCGCGCTGGCCCTGGTGATGTGGATCGTGCTCGGGCGGCAACCCGCCCCGAAACCCGCGACGACGGCCGTCGATCCGGAGAGTTCCTCCATTGCTCCGCCCGCCGAGCCGATCGCGACCCCCGCCTCGAAGACCGGTGAGCCCAACGGCTGATCCCGAACCCGCGAGCGTCCCGCAGTTTCAGGCGGCCGCCGCCGATCGCGGCCGCCGACTGGATGTGGTCGCCTCCGATCGGCTCCCTCAGTACTCGCGGTCCCGCGTGGCGCATCTCGCCGCGAGGGGGCAGGTGCTGGTGGACGAGCGCCCGCGGAAGGCGTCGTTCCGTTTGCGGCCCGGACAGCGCGTGCGTGTCCTGGCCCCCGCCTCGGAGCCGTTCACCGTCGGACCCGAGGCCATCCCCCTCGAGGTGGTGTACGCCGACGCCGACGTGCTGGTCGTGAACAAGCCCGCCGGATTGACCGTGCACCCCGCGCCCGGACATCCTCGGGGAACGCTCGTCAACGCGGTGCTGGCCCAGGTCACGGGACTGGCGGGGATCGGGGGCCCGCTGCGGCCGGGGATCGTCCATCGCCTGGACAAGGACACCTCGGGCCTCCTCGTCATCGCCAAATCCGACGCTGCCTACCGGTCGCTGACCGCGCAGTTGCGGGAGCGGCGTGTGGCGCGCACGTACCTAGCGCTCGTCCGCGGGACACCGCGGCGGGACGCCGGCTCGGTGGCCGAGCCCATTGGGCGGCATCCCACGCAGCGGACCCGGATGGCGGTCTCCGCGCGCGGCCGCTCGGCCCTCACGCACTACAGGGTGGTGGAGCGTCTCCCGGGAGCGACCCTCCTGGAGTGCACGCTGGAAACCGGCCGGACCCATCAGATTCGCGTGCACCTGCGACACATCGGTCACCCGATCCTCGGAGATCCCGTGTACGGCGTGCCGGGTGTCCCCGAGATCAGTCGCCAAGCCCTCCACGCGGCCCGATTGGAATTCACGCACCCTCGCAGCGGCGAGCGCCTGGTGTTTCGGGCGCCCCTCCCGGCGGATTTTGCCGCCCTCCTCGCTCGGCTCCGCCAGGGCGAACCGGTGCACGAAGACCCCGGCCGCCGAACGCGCGCCGCGAAGGGGAGGCCCGGGACCGCTCGGCCCATCTTCAGCCCAAACGCGTAAGCCCGGGTCGAACCGGGTCGAAATGGAGGAAACCCCTCCGCGGTCACCCAACTCTTTTCGTGACTTTATCCCGTGCTTGTGCCACCCGCGTTTATCTTCCGGCCCATGCGAGGAATACGACGGACCGACGGCCGGGATCCAGCGCACGGCGGACGAATGTGGTCGTTCGCGACTCGACCGAACCGAACGCGTGGAGGGAGACAGCGTGGATCTCCGGGAGAAAGCCAAGGTCATGGATCGTGAAACGATCCGCCGGACCCTGACGCGCATGGCGCACGAGATCGTCGAACGCAACAAAGGGGCGGCGGACCTCTGCCTTGTCGGGATCCGCCGCCGCGGGGTCGCGCTGGCCGAGCGGTTGGCCGATCAGGTCGCGTCGGCAGAAGGCGTGCGGATCCCCGTGGGCACCCTCGACGTCACGGGCTACCGGGACGACGAGGGAATGCGCGGCCGCGCGGTGGGAGCGGCGCGGGCACCCGATTCGGACACGCAGCTCCCGTTCCCCGTGGCCGATCGCCGGATCATCCTCGTGGACGACGTCCTGTATACCGGCCGGACCGTACGCGCGGCGCTCGACGCCCTCATCGACCGGGGACGTCCGGCCAGTATTCAGCTCGCCGTGCTAATCGATCGGGGGCACCGCGAGCTTCCGATCCGTCCGGACTTCGTCGGGAAGAATCTTCCGACCTCATCGCGGGAGGTGGTGACGGTTCGGGTCGCGGAGATCGATGGAGACGACGAAGTGGTGATCGAAGAGCCCGCCTGAGCCTGGGAGAATCGGTGATGCCATCGCCGCAGAGGGGAGCGCGGATCGCGGGGCCGCTCGCGGGCCACACGAACTCGTACCACACGTACGGGCTGGACGAGGCCCTGGCCGGGATCGCCGAGGCCGGCTTCCGTTGCGTCGAATTGTCCGCGGTCCCCGGCTGGACCGAGCACGTCCGATTGAACGGCACGGACGAGCTCAAGGGCAAGCTCACGCGCTTCGGGCTGACCCCGGTCAGTCTCAGCGCCCACTCGGACCTGACCACGCGCGAGGGGCTTCGGCACGCGATCCGGGCCGTGCGCTGGGCGGTCGACTTCGGGATCCCGATCGTCAACACCGCCGTCGGCGGGCACGCCGGCGTGGAGGAAAACGAGAAGGCCTTTCTCGACAATGTCGGGGAGCTCACGGACGCGGCCGAAGCGGCGGGTGTTCTCGTGGCGCTAGAGATCCACGGAGACATCATGGCGACGGGGGAGAAAGCGCTTCCCCTGCTCGAGCGGATCGGTCGTCCCGATGTGGTCAAGGTCAACTACGACACGGGGAACGTGGAGTTCTACGGGGGGGTCAAGGCCGTGGACGACCTGCCGAAGATTCTTCCCCACGTCGCCCACGTGCACCTGAAGGATACCGCGGGGGGTAAGGGCGTGTGGAACTTTCCGGCCCTGGGGGCCGGGACCGTCGACTTCCGCCGGGTGCTGGACATCTTATCGCAGGGGGGCTACGCGGGCCCGTACTCGGTCGAGTTGGAGTTCCGCGGCGAGCCCTGGCCGCCGCTGCCGGAGGTCACCGCCGCCATGCGCCGTTCCCGCGTGTTTCTTCAGGACCTCGGCTTTTCCTAAAGGCGCGGCGCAGGAGTCGTGCATGCTCGAGATCGCGCTGCTCGGGGCAGGCTTCATGGGGATGACGCACGCCGCCGCGTGGAAAGCGCTCGACGGTCGGGCGCGCGTCCGGTGGGTCACGTCGCGGTCGGGCCAGAAGGCGGCCCGGGTCGCCGGGAGCGTGGGGGCCCAGCCGACGGCGGACATCTTCGGCCCGATCGGCGATCCGGCGGTCCACGCGGTGGACGTCTGCCTACCCACCTTCCTCCACCGGGAGGCCTGCGAACGTGCATTCGCGGCGGGAAAGCACGTGCTCCTGGAGAAGCCGATCGCCCTCACCCGCGAAGACGCCGATGCGATCCTCGCCGCGGCGGAGCGCTCGGGCCGGGTGCTGTGCGTCGGGCTCGTGCTCCGGTTTTTCTCCGAATACGTGGAGATCGAACGGCGGGTGCGCTCGGGGGAATTCGGCCGGCCTTTGGCGGTGTCGACGTACCGGCTCTCGCCGCCGGTCGACTGGAACGATTGGATCCGTGACCCGGCCCAGTCGGGGGGACCGGCCGTCGACCTTCTGATTCACGACTTCGACCAGATGAACTGGCTGTTGGGGCGGGCGCGACAGGTGTTCGCTCGTGCGGTCCCCGCGAACGGCGCCGGTCCGGGCCAGATCTTCGCGTTCGTCCAGTACGAGGGGGCCGAGGCCGCCGCCGAGGGCAGCATGATGATGCCGCGCTCCTACCCGTTCTCGGCGGGCATCCGCGTGCTCTGCCAGCAGGGGGTCATCGAGCACGGATTTCGGGCCGGACCCGCCGCGGGCGGGGGAAACATCGGCGGCAGCTTCACCCGGTTCCTCCGGACGCACCCGGCGGTGGGGGGCCCCGAGACGATCCCGGTTGAGGACGCCGATCCGTGGGCGGCCGAGATCGCGTACTTCGCCGACTGCGTCGAACAGGACCGGCATCCGGCGCGCGGTACGGGGGAGCAGGCGCGCGATGCCTTGCTGGTGTCGCTGGCGGTCAACCGCTCGCTCGCGACCGGCAGGCCGGAGCCGGTCGGCTAGCGGGCGGCCCGCGGGTTCCGCTCCGCCCCCGGCAGCGCGGGCGTGACCAACAGCGTTCTTTCCCCCGACACGGTGACCGCCCCGGGCGGCGCGCCCTTCGGCTTGTGGACGTGCTTTCGGGCCACGCAGACCACGGCTACCTCGCGGGCCTGCCGCGCCGCGCTGTAGTAGGCCGCGGCTTGCGCCGCGGCGGTAATGCTCGCCTCCGTGGCCGCTCTTCCCGATTTCAGGATCACGTGCGCGCCCGGGAGCCCCCGGGCGTGAAACCACAGATCCTCGGGTCCGGAGTCCCGGAACGTGATGCGGTCGTTCTCCCGCGCACTTCGACCGATCAGGATCGTGGCTCCGTCCGCGGTCTGAAACCGCCGAGGTCCCGTCCGGGCCGCGGGTCGCGTCCGCGGGGCGCGCGCGAGCAGATGCGAGGCGACCAGATCCGTTTGGATCTCCCAGAGATCGTCCGTTGAGGCGGCCGCTCCGATTTGCACGAGCGCGTCGCGCAGCGCGTCCGCCTCGCGTTCGAGGTGCGCGATCCGGGCGGGAATCGCCCGGAGCGCGGCCCGGGCCTTGGCGTACCGGCGGAAGTACCGCTGCGCATTCTCAGACGGGGTGAGGGCGGGATCGAGCGCGATCGTTAGCTCCGCTCCCCCGGCCGTGTAGTCGGGGACGCGGAGTTCGGCCGATCGGGGAAGGATCTTCGAGGCGTACGTCAGCAGCAAGTCACCCATGATCCGGTATCGTTCCGCCTCTTCGCTTTGGGCGAGGGCGTGCCGGCTGCTCTGCAGCGCGGTTTCCCGTTTTTGGAGCGCCGCGCCGGCGGCGCTCGAGAGGCTCCTTCGCCGGTCCTCCAGGTCGGATCCCTCGCCCGCGCCGCGGAAGTACTCGTCGATCGCTTCGCTCATCGACCGTGCGGCACGACCGGCGAGCCCTTCGAGCGCCCGCATCGGGAACGGCGCAAACGCCGCGACCCGCCCATCTTCCCGGTACACGGTGGGCGCGAACCGCCCGTCGACCACGTCGGCGGCGATCTCCCTCAGCACGGTGTAAATCCGGCCGGCGGCGGCGGCCGCCGCGGCCGCGGGCATCGCGGGGTCCAGCCCGGCGCGCAGCGCGATCTCGCGCGCCATGAGCGGGCTCACCCCGAGCAGGGCCTGCGTGAGCCGCGTGGCCAGCGAGAGTTCTCCCGCGAGCGCCGCGCGGACTCCCTCGGCGTCGATCGCATCGGGCGTCGGACGATCCAGCGGCGGTGGGATGTACGGACGCCCGGGCAGCACCGGGCGGCGCGGCGACATCTGCGCGGTGACGACCTTCAAGGCGCCGAGGACGACCTGATCGTCGGCGAGGATGAGGTTGCTGCGCGGCCCCATGACCTCCGCGACGAGCCTCAACGGACCTTCCAGCGCCGCGAAGTGCAAGGCGAGCACGCGGTTGAACGGCGGTTGCGCGACGGCGCTCAGGCGGGCGTCCACGAGACGGCTGCGGAGAAGGGTGCCGAACGGGGTGAGGCGCTCGGTCGCCAGCGGGCGCGACGTGAAATGCACCCGCGCCGCGCGGGGGGAGATGCAACAGAGGAGGTGTCCCACGGTGCGGGCCCCGCCGAGTCCGAGGACGACGGTCTCCGGATCCGTCTGACGGACGCCGGCGAAGCGCGCGCCCACCGATGCCCGGATCTCCCCGGCGACCGCGGCCAGGGTCAGACTGTCGAAGAGAGATGCTCCACGCTCTGACATCCAGCGCCTCAGCGCGCAGTGTACGGGCCATCGCGCGGGGTGTCAAGCGCGACGGCGCGTGGCCGGCCTTGACGTTGCGGACGCGCGGCCCGCTGCAGGGGAAGCGTGCGGGGCGCCCCGAACCCCCACGCATGCGCTGGCACGCGATGTCCGCCGCCGCAGCCGTGGAGCGCCTCGGCGCCGATCCCGAGCGAGGCCTCGCCTCCGCCGAGGCGGCGGGGCGCCTCCTTCGAGAGGGCCCGAATCGGCTCCCCGTGCCCCGGCCCCGGTCGTGGGTTACGCGTCTGTGGGATGAGGTGCGCGAATTCTTCGTCCTGCTGCTCGTCGCGGCCGCGGCCGTCTCCGCCCTGCTGGGAAACCGGATCGACGCGGGCGCGATCCTCGTCATCGTCATCTTGAATATCCTCCTCGGCGTGGTTCAGGAGGTCAGGGCCGAACGCGCGCTGGCGGCCATCGGAAAACTCGCGGCCCCGCACGCGGAGGTCGTCCGGGACGGTGTTCCGGTGATGATACCGGCGGAACGGCTGGTTCGCGGGGACATCGTGCTCCTCACACCAGGGGACCGGGTGCCCGCGGACCTGCGGATCTTAGCCGCCCACGCGCTCGCCGACGACGAGTCCCTGCTCACCGGCGAGTCCCTGCCGGTGTACAAAGACGCGAAGGCGGTGCTGCCGGAAGACGCGCCCGTCGCTGACCGCCGCAACGAGGCGTTTCTCGGCACGACGGTCGCCGCGGGACGGGGCAGCGGGGTCGTCGTGGAGACCGGGGTGCGCACAGAACTCGGCGGCCTGGCCTCGACCCTCGAGGCCGCCCCTCCGAAGGGCACCCCGCTCGCCGCGCGGCTCGCCGCCCTGGGCCGATCGCTCAGCGTGTTTGCGGCCGGGATCTGCGCGGTGGTGTTTCTGCTCGGGGTGATCCGGGGGCGGTCCGCCGTCGAGATGTTTTTCGTGGCGATCAGCCTCGCGGTCGCGGCGGTCCCCGAAGGGCTCCCCGCCGCGGTCGCGGTTGCCCTCGCGCTCGGGGTTCAGCGGATGGCCCGGGCGCAGGCCATCGTCCGCCATCTGGACGCGATCGAGGCGCTCGGAACCGTGACGGTGGTGTGCACCGACAAGACTGGAACCCTTACGCTGAACGAGATGGCGGTCACGCAGATTGAGACGGCCGGGGTGACGATCGACGTCACGGGTGCCGGATACGATCCGGTGGGGGAGTTCCGCGTCAGAGGCGCGCCCGTGGACCCGAGCACCATGCCCGCGCTCCAGGCGCTCCTCGACGCCTTGATCTTGTCGAGCGACGGAGGCATCGTGCTCGACGGGGGCCGCTGGCGGGCGTTCGGCGATCCCCTCGACGCCGCGCTGGTCGCCGCCGCGATGAAGGCGGGCCTCCAGCCGGAAAGCGTCGCCGATCGGGCGCCTCGGATAGGGGAGGTTCCCTTCAGCCCGGAGCGCAAACGGACGGTGACCATCCACCGGACCGCCTCCGGCGTCGTCGCGTACGTGAAGGGGGCGGTGGAGGTGATCGTGCCTCTCTGCACCGCCCAGGAGGGCCCCGCGGGCCGGCACCCGCTCGACGACCGGGTGCGTGCGGCCGTGATCGGCCGCGCCGGCGCGATGGCCGAAGACGGGATGCGGGTCGTCGCGGTCGCTCGCGCCGTGGCCTCCGCGATCCCGCGCGGGATGGACACGCGGCCGGACGAAGCCGCGGCGGCGGTCGAACAAGACCTGGTGCTGCTCGGCCTCGTGGGCCTCGCGGATCCGGTCCGCCCGGAAGCGCGCGGGGCGATCGCCGAGGTCAGGCGGGCGGGGGTACGCCCGGTCATGATCAGCGGGGATCATCTGAGGACGGCCGTCGCCGTGGGGCGTGAGGTCGGTCTCGACGGCGAGGGGGCGCTCACCGGCCAGGATCTCGACCGCGTCGGTGATGACGCGCTCCCTCGGGTGGCGGCGCGGTGCGGGATCTTCGCCCGCACCACCCCCCAACACAAAGTGCGCATCCTCCGCGCGCTCCAGCGCGTCGGCCAGGTCGTGGCCATGACCGGCGACGGGGCGAACGACGCGGCCGCCCTCGTGCACGCGGACGTCGGGATCGCGATGGGGCGAGGCGGGACCGATGTGGCGCGCGAGGCGGCAGATCTCGTCCTCACCGACGACAACTTTGCCACGATCGTCGCGGCGATCCGTGAAGGGCGGACCATCTTCGAGAACATTCGAAAGTTTGTCCTGTTTGTGCTGGCCAGCAACGTGGGCGAGGTCGTGGTCGTGCTCGTCGGCACCCTGGCCGCCCTCCCCGCCGTGCTGACGCCGATCCAGATTTTGTGGATCAACCTCGTGACCGACGGGCTCCCCTCGGCGGCGCTCGGGGTAGATCCCCCTGAGCCGGATGTGATGGCCCGGCCCCCACGCACGGCAGGGACGACCCCGTTTGCCGACGGCGGGCTCGCCTTCCTGGTCACCTACGGGTTGTTGATCGCCGCGGTCTGCTTCGGGGCCTATCTGTGGGGAGCGCTGCACGCCGAGGGAGTGGCCGAACGGCGGACCCTCGTGTTTCTCACGCTCAGCCTGAGCCAGCTAGTGTTCGCGTTCACCTTTCGCTCATCCGCCCGACCGGTGCTTGGGAGGGAGATGCTCGAAAACCCGTGGCTCCTCGGGGCCGTGGGGCTGTCGGTGGTCCTCCAGATTCTCGTGGTGACCGTGCCCGGCGTGAGGGACGTGTTTGCGGCCACCCCTCCCAGAGGAGGAGATTGGATCGCGGTCGCCGGACTCTCCTGTGTGCCGTTTCTGGTGTCTGAGGGGGCGAAA
>Ga0187846_10000130_pt1 | contig 45032 bp, 35 predicted proteins | sample TC_taG_FD_161473 | JGI IMG/M metagenome (GOLD analysis project Ga0187846, IMG submission 161473) | Biofilm microbial communities from the roof of an iron ore cave, State of Minas Gerais, Brazil - TC_06 Biofilm (v2) | ecosystem: Environmental > Terrestrial > Deep subsurface > Cave > Wall biofilm... | reverse complement strand
CGGAGATTTGGACGAGCGGAACGCCGAGGCCACCTTCGAGCTCATGCAGCGTCTGCACCGGTCCCATCATCTAACCTCGGTTATCGCCACGCATAACTTGCCGTTGGCCCGGCGCGCGGATCGCATCGTCGCGTTGGAACATGGGAAGCTGACCCCGGGAGAGCGGGTGAGCCGTGTTTGAACGCTACACAGAGAAGGCCCGGCGCGTAATCTTCTTCGCGCGGTACGAAGCGAGCCAGTACGGAAGCCCGTATATCGAGACCGAGCATCTGTTGCTCGGCCTTCTGCGGGAAGACAAAGCGCTCGCCAACCGCTTCCTGCGATCCCACGGCTCGATCGAATCCATCCGCAAAGAGATCGAAGCGCGCATCACCGTGCGCGAACGTATTTCCACGTCCGTCGAGGTCCCTCTCAGCCAGGAGTGCAAGCGCATTCTGAACTACGCTGCGGAAGAGGCGGAAAAGCTCGGCCACAAACACGTGGGCACGGAGCACCTTCTGCTGGGAGTGCTGCGCGAGGAGAAGTCGTTCGGCGCGGAAATTCTGCTGGAGCGCGGACTAAGGCTTTCCACCGTGCGCGAGGAATTGTTGCGCAGCGCGGGGGAGAAGGTGCCAGTGAACCGGCCAAAAGAAGCGTCTCTGCTGGCGGAATTCAGCCGCGACCTCACGCAAGCGGCCATGGAAGGGCAGCTCGATCCGCTGGTGGGACGCGAGCGCGAACTCGAACGCGCCATCCAAATTCTCTGCCGCCGCACGAAGAACAATCCCGTGTTGATCGGCGAGCCCGGCGTGGGCAAGACCGCCATCGTCGAAGGACTGGCGCAGCGCATCGCCGACGGCGACGTTCCTCCTTTCCTGGCCGACAAGCGCATCCTTTCCCTCGACCTTTCCCTTATCGTTGCGGGCACCAAGTACCGCGGCCAATTCGAGGAGCGGCTCAAGACCATCATGAAGGAGCTGATGGAGAGCCAGAACGCCATCATCTTCATCGATGAGCTGCACACGCTGGTGGGCGCCGGTTCGGCGGAAGGCTCGCTGGACGCCGCCAACATTCTCAAGCCCGCGCTGAGCCGCGGCGAGATTCAATGCATCGGCGCGACGACCCCGGGCGAGTACCGCAAATCGGTCGAGAAGGACCGCTCCCTAGAGCGCCGCTTCCAGTCGGTGAAGGTTTCCGCTCCCAACGAAGACGAAGCCATCCGCGTCCTGCAGGGTGTTCGCGACCGCTACGAAAAATTCCACGCCGTCAGCTACACCGACGAAGCCATCCGCTATGCCGTTTATCTGTCGAACCGCTACATTCCCGACCGCTTCCTTCCCGACAAAGCCATCGACCTGCTCGACGAATCCGGCGCCCGCGTGAAGCTGCGCCAGGCCATGCTTCCCGACGAAGTGGCCGAAGTCCAGAAGCGCGTGAAGTTCATCACCCACCGCATGGAAACGGCCATCGCCAACCACGAGTTCGAAAAGGCGCGCTTCTATTCTGAGGAGGAACGCAAGGAAAAAGAGCATCTGCGGATGCTGCGCGAGAAGCTGAAGATCGACGATTCTTCCACCGGCGTGGTGACCCGCGAGGATATCGAAGAAGTCGTGGCGCGCTGGACCGGCATCCAAGTTTCCTCCATCAAGGAAGACGAGCAGCAGAAGCTGCTGCGCATCGAAGAAGAGCTCCACCGCCGCATCATCAGCCAGGACAAAGCCATCACGGCGCTGGCGCGCGCGATTCGCCGCAGCCGCGCGGGACTCAAGGCCCCCGGACGCCCGGTGGGATGCTTCCTGTTCCTCGGCCCCACCGGCGTGGGCAAGACGGAAGTCGCGCGCAGGCTCGCCGAGTTTCTGTTCGGCAGCGAAAAATCGCTCATTCGCTTCGACATGTCGGAGTACATGGAAAAGCATTCGGTGTCGAAGCTGATCGGCGCGCCCCCGGGATACGTAGGCTACGAAGAAGGCGGCCAGCTGACCGAGCGCGTGCGGCGCACTCCCTATTCGGTGATGCTGCTCGATGAGGTCGAGAAGGCCCATCCCGACGTGTACAACATCCTGTTGCAAGTCTTCGAAGACGGGCAGTTGACTGACGGCCTCGGCAACACGGTTGACTTCCGCAACACCATCATTATCCTGACCTCGAACATCGGCGCGCGGCAGCTTCAGAAACAATCCGGCCTGGGGTTCCAGTCTTCGGATGAAATTGCCGCCGCCAAGAGCCAGGACGACATGGTGATGAGCGAAGTGAAGCGGGTGTTCAATCCCGAGTTCCTCAATCGCTTGGACGAAGTGATTCTGTTCAATTCGCTGACCGATGATGACTTGCTGCGGATCATCGACCTGCTCGTGAGCCAGATGAACGAGACGCTGGTGCATCGCCAGGTGCAGATTGCTATGACGCCCGAGGCGCGCCAGTGGATTCTGGATAAGACCTGCAGCGATCGGAATTACGGCGCGCGGCCGCTCCGGCGCGCGTTGCAGAAGTACGTAGAAGACCCGCTGTCGGAAGCTTTGATTCAGGGCGGAGTGCAGCGGCCCGCGACGCTGGAAGTTTTTGTCGGCGGCGAGGCCCTTGCGTTCCGTCCTGTTGTAGAAGCAACCCCAGTGGCCCACTAGGAATCCTACGCGCAAGCCGGAGGGGAGCGATCCGGCGGGGGAGCAATAAATCTTGGGCGGGGGACTGCGGCCTTGACAGCCATGGCCGCCGGCAAGCAAATCTCCTTGCGTCTCTTTGAACTTGCCGCAGCCGTGTGTCTTGTCTCCTTCGCTTTCGTTCAAAGCCTTGCGGCACAACAAAGCCAGGGCTCTCCCTACGTAATCTCGCGCATAGAATTCCAGGGGAATCGTCGCGTTCAAACGGCTACCTTGCTGGCGCGCATGTTTTCGCGACAAGGTGACGCCTACAACGAAGAAGCTCTGCGCCGCGATTTTCAGGCTCTCTGGAACACGCAGTTCTTCGAGGATCTTCGGCTCGAGGTGGAGGACGACCCGAAGCAGGCCTTTGCCAAGCTGGTCATCTTCTATGTGACCGAGCGGCCCATCATTCGCAGGATCGAATACAAGGGGAACAAATCCATCTCGGAGTCCGACATTCTCGACGCTTTCAAAGACAAGAAAGTGGGCTTGTCCGTGGAAAGCTCGTTCGATCCCACGAAAATCAAGCGCGCCGAAGTGGTGATCAAGGGGTTGCTGGCGGAACACGGCCGGCAATTTGCCACCGTCAAGCCCACCTATGAACGCATCGCCGCCACCAACGCGGTGAAACTGGTTTTCAATATCGACGAAGGCCCTAAAGTAAAGGTCGGAACCATCACCTTCGTCGGCAACAAGGCCTTCTCCGACCGGCGGCTGATTCGCGCCATGCGGCACGATCGTCCCTACGCCATTCCTTTGTACCTGGGCGACATATACATTCCTGTGGGCAGCAAGACCTTTGACCGCCGCCACCTCGACGAAGATCTCGAAGTCGGCATCCGCGGGCTGTATCAGGACCACGGCCATTTCAAGGTGGTCGTCGATGCCTCGAGCATCAAGACCGTGGACGAAAACCACGGTGGTATTCCCGGGCCGTGGCCGATAGTCGGATCCAAGCACGGCAAGGCCACCGAAATCACCATCAAGATCGACGAAGGCGAAGTCTATCGCATGGGGAAGCTCAACTTTCGCAATGCCGATCCCGAACAAGGTCTGGTGTTCAAAAGCGAAGTCCTCCAGCGCGTGTTCCCTTTGAAAGAGGGGGATATTTTTTCGGCCGAGAAGATCCGCAAGGCCCTCGATACCTTCAAGAAGCTCTACGGCGAACTCGGATATATCGATTTCGTGGCCACGCCGCTCACAGAGATTGACGACAAGAAGAGAGTGGTCAATCTGACCATGGAACTGGACCAGCAAAAGCAGTTCTTCATCCGCCGCATCGAGTTCGCAGGCAATACCACCACGCGCGACAAGGTGATCCGCCGCGAACTGCTAATCGACGAAGGCCAAGTGTTCAACAACCGCCTTTGGGAACTGAGCCTGCTGCGCCTGAACCAGCTCAACTTCTTCGATGCCATCAAGCCTGAGAACGCCGAGCTGAAACGCGACTCCAAGGCGGGGACCGTGGACATCAAGCTGAAAGTGCATGAGAAAGGCAAGCAATCGATCAGTTTCAACGGCGGCGTCAGCGGGATCTCCGGCAGCTTTATCGGCCTCACCTACCAGACCAACAACTTCCTCGGCTTGGGCGAAACGCTCACGTTGGGCGGACAACTGGGCCAGCGCCAGACCAACTTGACCTTCGGCTTCACCGAGCCCTATCTCTTTGACCGGCCCATCGCAACCGGCTTCACCGCTTTCATCACCAAGTTCAACTACAACCAGGAGCGCGAATTGGGAATTCTGGCCGGCCAGCAAATTGCGCTCAATCCCGCGCTCGAGGAAAACTACACCACCAACAGCAAAGGCTTTACGTTTTTTGCCAGCTACCCTCTCCGCAGATTTTCCTTCACGCGTATCGGGCTCACCTACGGCTATTCCCAGACGGACATCACCACACTCAGCCAGGCGGCCACGAATCTGTTCGAGGCCATTCAGTTCCGCGGCTTGGCCGGCCCTTCGGCGCTCAAGGGCATACGCGAGAGCAAAATCACGCCGACCATCACCTACAACACCGTCAATAACCCGATCAATCCGACCAGCGGCAAGAGCTTCTTCCTCGGGACCACCTTCGAGGGCGGACCCCTGCAGGGAAACGTCAACTCGATATCCACTTCCTTCACCACCACCTACTTCCATCCCGTCAACAAGCGCAAGAACGTCTTCGGCTTCCGCTTTCTATGCGCCACGGAGACAGGTTACGGCGGGAAAGATGTGGTGCCCTACAATCGCTTCTATCAGGGCGGCGACAGCGACATCCGCGGCTTCGATTTCTTCACCATTGCCCCCTTTGTCGATGTTCCTACCGCGACGTCCACCGCAATTTTCTATAAGAATCCGACGATACTCGGCCCCACCGGTCAGCCGATCACTCAATCGATCACCGTGCCCTTGCTCGAATTCTTCCCCACCAGACCTGGAGGAGACACGCAGCTGGTGACCAACGTCGAATACCGCATCCCCATCGCCGGGCCGGTGAGCACGAGCCTGTTTACCGATCTCGGCATGGACGGCGTGTTGCACGGCTCGCAGTTGGACCTGAATACACAAGCCTTTAGTCTGATCCAGCAGGAGTTTCCGGGCGACCTGTCGGCCCGGAAGCTGGCGGTCATCTCCGGCACGAATTTTCATCCCCATTCATCCAGCGGCATCGAGCTCGTGGTGCAGTTGCCGATCGTAAACGCCCCTTTCCGCTTCTATTACGCGTACAATTTCCTGCGCCTGACGGAGACCATTCAAGGCCGCACCGGCGACTTTGATCGCAATACGCCGGCGTTCCAGACCCTGCCGCCCGGAATCCTGCAGGCGCAAATCGTGCCGCAGCTCAACACCATTCTTCAGAATCAGGCGCAGAGCTTACCCGCGGCCTTGCTGGAGCCGAAGCATACGTTCCGCTTTTCCGTGAGCCGCACCTTCTAGGCGGCACGATGACTCATCGCACCTAGCACGACGAGGAGGCTGGGGGAAATGGCAACAACAGTTTGGAGGCTGGGCGCAGCGGTGATTCTCGCGGCGTGGGTGGCGGGATGCGGCGGGAACTCCACGCCTGTGGGTGTCACCGTGGCGCCGCCCGGAACCGCGACCGCACCGTTCAGCGTTTTGCTCGGAGTCCCGCAGCAGTTCATCGGAACAGTCGGAGGCAGCACGACCACCGGTGTCACCTGGGAGATCTGCCTTCCCGCTGCCACGCCCACAACGCTTCCGACCAACTGCAACAATTCCATGACCAATCCGCTGACCGGCTTCGGCACCATCAACACGAACGGCCTCTATACTCCGCCTGCCACGCTTCCCAATCCGGATCTGTTCAACATCGTCGCTATCAGCGTCGCCAACCCCAAGATCTTCGGCATCTCCTTTGTCAAAGTTGTTTCCGGGGTGCGCGTGCAGATCGCTCCTACCGCTCCGCCTACCATCGGCACCAACGAGACGTTTCAGTTCACCGCGACAGTGACCGGCGCGAACAACCCAGCATTCTCGTGGACCGTCAGCGGCAACGGCGAGACGAACGTTCCCGGCGGGGATGCGAACACCGGCACCATCACGCCCAGCGGCCTCTTTACCGCCTCCTCCACGGCCGGCGCCATCACCCTTACGGCCACCTCGGCGCAGGACCCCTCGCAGTCGGCCTCCATCAACGTCACAGTGGTCCTCGCAATGGACCCGGATGTTGCCAGCATTGACCCGCCTGCGGCGGTCCAAGGATCCATCCAGCAGGACGTTTTCGTTACCGGCTCGAATTTTCTATCCACGAGCACCGCGCTGGTGTCCACGACCGGCAAGGCTAAAGATGGAGTCGCGGTGACGACCACCTTTATAGGCTCGACAACGCTTCGCGCAACCATTCCTTTCTCCGGGCTGACCGGCGTTCCGCCTGCGGTTCAGATTTTTGTGCAGCGGCAGAATGGTGATCAGTCGGTCCACTCCGCCACCCTCACGCTCAATCCGCTGCGCCCGGCGATCGTGGCCGTGTCGCCCGAAGCCGTCACGCAGACCTCCAGTCCGGTGAACGTAAACCTTATCGGAGGATACTTCTCTCCGGCGGTCGCGGGCTTCTTCAATGGCCAGTCTCTGGGCGCCATTACCGTGTCAGACCCCCGCCAGGCTTTGGCCAGCATTCCGGGAGCGGCCCTCGGCGCACCCGGGCTTTATCCCATCGTGCTGCAGAACAGCTTGATCTCCCCTCCTGCCGCCAATATGTCTGCCATCAATCTGGCGGTGGAACCGGCCTCCAGCTCTCTGCCGTCTTCTCCGGCCAACACAGTCAGCGTAGGCAGCGCGCCCTCGGCCATCGCCATTGACGCTGCGGCGGGCTCGGCCGTCGTGGCCAACACGGGCGACGGCAGCGTTTCCATCGTCGACCTCGCCACCAGCGCCGTGACAACGATATCTGGCGTCGGCGCCCAGCTCACCGGCATCGCCGTGGACGATCAGTTGCCCCATCACCTGGCGCTTGTGGTTGACAGCGCGAACAACGACCTCGTCGTCATCGACCTGAGCGTGCCCGCGGTCACCGGCACCGTTTCTCTTGCTGCCTTTACGCCTCCCGGCAGCGCGCCTTTTTCGATTGCCATCAATCCGCTGACGCACCGCGCCTTTGTCGCCAACACCTCCACCAACGAAGGAACGGTCATCGACCTCGTAAACCCGACGCCCAATTCCACTCCGCCGTGCAACACCGCTCCCTGCCCGATTGCGGCCGTTGGCCCGGACACCATCTACAGCACGGGTCCGACGCCTTCCATCGCCGTCGATCCGCGCGTGAATTGGGTTGTGGTTGCCCCGGGAGGCGTCCTGCCGGTGAGCATCGTGGATCTCGGGCGCGCTCCCAGCCCGGGCGATGGCGGCCGCGCTCCCGTGCTGGTCTCCGCCTTTCTGCCGGGGACGACCGTGCAGGGCGTCGCCGTGGACACGGAAACGCATAAAGTATTGCTGACCACTCCCACGCAGACCACGCTTACGACTTTCAGTCTGCTCGACCAGTCGGTTGGCAGCGTTGTCTTCTCCACGACGCAGCTGAATCTCGTCGCCGCAGCCATCAATCCGCTTTCGAGCGTCGGCATCGCGGTGAACAATCTCGGCAATTCCGCCGTAATCGTGGACATGGAAAACAACGTTCCGCTGGGAAGTGTTTCGCTGCCCAGCAACCCGCAAGCCGTTGCGGTCGATCCCGGAACCTCCGTCGCTGCCGTTGCGAACACGGGCGCCAACTCCGTGTCCCTTGTTTCTCTCGGCGGCATCCGCGACCCGCACATCGTCGAGGCCAGCCCGGCGATCGCGCTCGCTCCGGCCGTCACTAATTTGGCGCTGAATATCGTGGGCCACGGATTCCTGGCCGGCTCCGGAACCACCGTGCTGCTCGACGGCATCCCTGTGCCAACCACCGTGGTGAGCGACCGCCAGATTTCGGCCACCGTTCCTGCCGCGATGCTGGCTTCGGCGCGTCGCTATATCGTCGCGGTGCAGAATTCCCTGGGCTTATCCAACGTAACCGACCTCACCGTCATCCAGCCGGTCGAAGTCGGCAACGGGCCGTTCGGCGTGGCCGTGGACACGGACCGGGACATAGCTGCCGTCACCAATGCGGGCGACGACACTTTGTCGTTCGTGGATTTGAAGCTGGGCACCGTGATCGGCACGCCCACTCCTGTGGGGACCAGCCCCCAGGGCGTAGCCATGATTCCGCGCTTGGGCCTCGCGCTGGTGGCTAACTTCGGCAGCAACAATACCAGCATCGTCAATGAGGCGGGCGGCGCCTCTACGACCGTGCCATTGTGCGGGTCTTGCTTCGGCCCTGTCGGCGTGGCTGTCAATCAGGACACGCTCACAGCGGCCGTAACGGACAGCATTCAGAACAGCAGCGGGACCGTTTCACGGGTGAGTTTCTTGACCCTCCCGAGCGCGAGCGCCGCCACGCTGGGCGCCAGCCCGCAAACCGATCAAGACGCAGTCGCCGTGGCCATCGATCCCGCTCTGAATCTCGCCGCGGTTGCGGTTGAGTTCATACCTTCGCTGGTGCTGCCGGGTCAGCCTCAACAGGGAGGTCTGGACATAGGAACGATCAACAGCGGCCCCACGTCCCGCGTCGCGCTGACCCTTCCCACAGGAGTCATTTTTGATCCGGTCAACCAGGTGTTTCTTGCCGCTGACAGCCTGAGCAACGAAATCGCGATTGTCGATCCTGCTAACCCCTCTTTGACCGTGACCACCGTGCCGGCCAGCGTGGACCCGACATCGCTCGATTACAATTTCCAGACCAGCACGCTCGTGACGGTCAACTCCACGAGCAATACCCTATCGCTGCTCGACTACGTTTGTCCTCCGACCACCTCGGGCGGCGGCGTTTCGGGGTGTCCCGCGCCGCGCGTGCAGGCTACTCTGGGGCTGAACAGTTCGCAGTCCTTCTCGACGCTCCTGCAATTCGCCGTGGCCGTGGATCCGGCGCTGCACCTGGCCGTCGTGGTCGATACGGCTAACAATCGCATCTTGCTCGTTCCGCTGCACTAATGTCGCGTCCCAGTAAGTCCTTGTAGGGGCGCAGCATGCTGCGCCCGCCGCGCCGTGGCAATGTGCCGCCGTAGGGGCGCAGCATGCTGCGCCCGCTTGATGCCAGTCATTTGCCGGACACAACATTAGCGCCGTACGAACTGGTGGCTGCGAATTTCCGGTGCACCGCCGGGCCAACCCGTTCCCAGGCTCCGGCATCCCAACTTTCGTCGCGATGTTTGCCTCGCCGGAGCCGGTCTCTGTGACGCTGGTTGGGCTCCTACGCGAATCCAATTGACCGTCCTCGGTTCGCGTCGCTATAATTCCAGGTTTCGAATACAGGCGAGATCGCAAGAAGGAGTAAGCATGAAGATTCGATTTGTAATTCCAGCCCTGGCGGCGGCTCTGCTGGGTCCGGCCCTGGGGGCTCAGTCGAGCGGAGCGAAGACCGATCCCGCCGCGACCAAAGTCGGCGTCATCAACATTCAGGTAGCCATCACCAGCACCGCGGAAGGCAAGCAAGCCGCCGCCGAGCTGCAATCGCAGTTCGCGCCGCGGCAATCCGAGCTCGACGGAATGCGCAAGCAGATCGAAGACATCGAAGTTCGGGCGCGCACCGGCCAGACCACCCTCAGCGACGAGGAAAAGGGCCGCCTCGGCGCCGAGCACGACAAGCTGACGCGCTCGTTCCAGCGCAAGCAGCAGGAATCCCAGGACGATTTCCAGGATGCTCAGCGCGAAGTGGTCGATCGCATTGGCCGCAAGATGATTTCCGTTCTCGACAACTATTCCAGGGGAAACGGCTATTCGGTGATATTCGATACTTCCTCGCAGAATACGCCGGTCGTCTATGCCGCTAACCAGATCGACGTGACCCAGGAAATCATTCGCCTCTACGACCAGAATTACCCGGTGAAGAGTTCGTCCGGCGCTTCCAGGCCTGCTCCGAAACCCGCCGCCAAGCCGCCCGCGCAACCGGGACAGGCAACGCCGCCCAAGCCCTAGCGTTGGTCGGCAAACGGCTCGCCGTCGCCTTAGGCCGCAGCGGTCAAGTAGTCGATTGCAATTGCCAGGGCCGAGCGGCATGCACCACCTCCACCGCCCCATCCTAGAGTTCTATGGACGTTTGCCAGCGATTCTGGGCGGATGACGGGCCATCCGGAAGTTGTGATGCTAGTGCTCAGCCGCATCCGTCTTCGTCCTCCGGCTGCGGTCCGCATTTGAGGAGATGGCCGTGGCGGAGTAAACGGTCGAGCATGGACTCGGGACGACGACGCTCCTCGCATCGTCGATCTCAGTTGGGCAGCCACTCAAAGGGGAACAATTTGCCAGCTGCGACTGGGTCGACGTGTATTCCGGCGAGTTCCGCGGCACGAGCAAGAACCGAGTCGCGTCCAGAGGCAAGGTCCTGCGCCGTGGGCAAGAGAAGCTCGTCGGGGACCACTCCGGTATGCTCCAGGCTCTTGCCGTCGGCCATGATGAGGTCCGCATCCGTGACGGAAAAGCCGTAGAAGAACTTGGTGTCCGCTCCCTGAGAACACCCGTAGTGCAGCGACTCCATCACCCTGCCTGACGAGCGATCTCCCAGCACGGTTCCCCGGTGCTCGAGCTGGACCACGCGAGCGAAAAGCTCGGCTGCGGAAGCGGAATCGCTGTCCACGAGCACGATCAGCTTGCCGGAAAACGCATTGCTGCCGCGTGTCTTGGCGAGCAGAGGCTTCATTTCTTTGCGGCCCTTGCGATCGCCAATCTTCACATCGTGGTCGAAAACGCTGCCGACCATGCGCTCCAGGACATCTACGATGCCTCCCGGGTTGCCGCGCAAATCGAGGATAAGAGTCTTGTGCTTGCGCGCGATTCCGAACAAGCGATCCACCTGGGAATCCTCGAGATCGAATTCGGGCACCTTCCAAATCATGACGTCGCCCGACTCGACGTAGCGCTGGCGGACGATATGGTCGGAGTTTTCTTCTTCGCGAATCAACTGCCAGATGTCGTTGCCGCCGTCCTGCCCTGTGAGGTCCAGCACTTTCTTCAGTTGCCGCGTTTTTGACTGCACCGTCACCTCGCGCTCCTGGCCCGCCGGCTCGCGCAAGGCCAGCTGCGTGGCCTGTTGGGGGGCAAGCCTCCAAAAGTAATACGTGAGATTGCGGAAATCGTCGCGGTTCACGGTGTAACGGTTGAAAGCAAGCACCTGGTCACCCGGATGGATCTTCGATTCGGCGTCGGTACCGGGGCGAATCCGCGTGATGAAGGCGTTGTCGCCGATGAGTTGCATGCGGTAGCCGTAGTCCACTCGGTAGGGACGCGATGGCGGACTAAAGAAGGTATGGGAATCTTTCAGCGCGTCGAGAAATCCGGCTACGACGCCGAAAGCCTGGCTCAGCGAGGCGGCGTTCCGGATCTTCGCGTCGTACTCGTGGTATCGCGCGTCCCAATCGATTCCGTGGAAACTCGAATCGTAGTAGTGCTTCTTGACGTTGTCGTAGGCGTCGCGAAGAATGCCGCGCGAGCGGTCCAGGTTGAAGCTGTCCATCTTCTGCTGCGCCGGCAAGTTGCCGCCGGCGACGCATGAAGCGACAACGACAACCGCCTGGAGCGTCGGCCAGTTCCGATGTGCGGACACGGTTCCCTCTCGGCTGTTTAGGGGCTTATAACTCTGTTGCGTTTCAGAGTCAAAATGGATAACGAAGCAGCTTATGCCCGGAGGCGCTCCACAGTGTCCGGGCCGCACGCACTCTCTCGGCCTTGCGTTTTGGGCTCGGCGTAACTATACTGAGGTGCTTCCAGATAGGTCGCACGACCCAGTGGGCGCGAGCCCACTTTTTTGTTGGCGGCGGAGCCAGCCGCGGGCGTGGAAGCTTCGGTTGGCCGTAACTGGTGCAGTCCGGACAGAATGGACTTGGTAAGGATTCGCGAGGCGGCCGAGCGCGTGGCTCGCTCGGAAGGCCTCGAGGTTTTCGACCTCGAGTGGAAGATCGGCAAGCAGCGGCTGCTGCGGATCTACATCGACCGCCTGCCCGGCGCGGCCAACCCGGAAGGTGCGGGCATCAGCCACAAGGACTGCGAGCGGGTGAGCGAGCAGTTGAGCGTCATCCTCGATGTCGAGGACCTGGTTCCGGGACCGGCTTACGTCCTGGAGGTGAGCTCGCCGGGGCTTGACCGCAAGCTAATCAAGCCCGCCGACTACCAGCGGTTTGTCGGACGGCTAGCGAAAATTTGGCTCAACGAGCCGGTCGAGAACCAGAAATACATGGAAGGGCGCCTGGCGGGGTACGCGGAAGGCGTGGTGAAGCTGGCGTTGAAGGGCCGTGAAGTTTCGATTCCGTACGACGGCATTCGCAAGGCGAATCTGGTAGTCGAGCTGTAGGAGACCAGGATGGCGAGTCTGCTATACCAGACCATCGAGCAGATCAGCCGGGAAAAGCACATTGAACCGGAGATCATCGTCGCGGCTATCGAGGACGCGATGGTGGTAGCGGCGCGGAAGTATTACCGCACCGAGGAGGACCTGCGCTCGAAGTTCAATCCGGAGACAGGCCAGGTGGACGTCTTTTCGGTCCACACCGTAGTCGAGGAAGTGGCCGATCCTCTGCGCGAAATCTCCCTCGCCGAGGCGCGCAAGCACAATCCGGGCATCGAAGTCGGCGGCGAAATCACGGAATCGAGGCCCACCGACGTGCTCGGGCGCATCGCCGCGCAGACGGCCAAGCAGGTAATTCTCCAGAAGGTGCGCGAAGCCGAGCGCGAAACCATCTACAACGAGTTTCACACGCGCGTCGGCGAGATGATCAACGCCATCGTCAAGCGCATGGAAGGGCCCGACATCATCGTGGACATGGGACGCACCGAAGCGCGGCTGCCGAAGAGGGAACAATCGCGCCTGGAAGCCTACAACGCGGGCGACCGCCTGCGCGTCACCATCCGCGCGGTCGAGCGCGCGGCGAAGGGCCCTCAGGTGGTGGTTTCGCGCGGCGATCCCGCGCTGGTGCAGCGTTTGTTCGAAATGGAAGTGCCGGAGATTTACGACGGCACCGTTCAGATTCGCGCCGTGGCCCGCGAGTCGGGCGAGCGCACGAAGATCGCGGTCGAAAGCCGCGACAAAGACGTGGACCCGGTCGGCGCCTGCGTGGGGATGAAGGGAATGCGCGTGCAGTCCATCATTCGCGAACTGCGCGGCGAGAAGATCGACATCATTCCCTACAACGAAGACACGGTCACATTCGCGCAGAAGGCTCTCAGTCCGGCGAAGGTGACGCGCGTTCAAGTTGCCGATGCGGAAGAGAAACGCCTCGAGGTAATCGTCGAAGACACGCAGCTCTCGCTGGCCATCGGCAAGAAGGGGCAGAATGTGCGCCTCGCCAGCAAACTGATCGGCTGGAGCATCGACATCAAGAGCGAAGAGGAGAAGCGCCGCGAAATCGAAGCGCAAATGGCGGCGCTGACCGCTCCCGGCACGTCGCTTTCCGAATTGAAGGGCGTGGGGCCGAAGACGATCGAGAAACTCGAAGCGCACGGAATCACTTCGGTCGAGAAACTGGCGGACATGACGCCTGAGCAGCTCATCGAAATCCCGGGCATCGGCGAAAAAATGGTCGAGAAGATTCATCAATCGGTCGCGGCGTACTTCGAGGCCCTCGAGTCGCAAGCGGCGGCTTCTGCCGAAGCGGCGCCTTCGGAAGGCGAACCGGCCGCTGCGGAACCGAAAGCGGTCTCGGAAGAATTGTCCGCGGAACGCACCCCGGAGGCCGCGCCGGAAGGCGAACTCGCGAGCGCGCAACAACCGCCGGAGCAGGCGCCGCCACAGAGCGTGGAGTCGGCGGACGCTGGCCCCGGCGAAGAAGCCGCGTCTGCTTCCGAAGAGAAGTAAAGGGGAGAACGAACGAGGCTGATGGCAGATTCCAATCAAGTCCGCATCAACGAGCTGGCCAGAGAACTCGAGATCAAGGCCAAAGTCCTCATCGAGTACTTGCCGGAGATCGGCGTAGCCGAGAAAAAGACGCATTCCAGTTCTCTCGACAATCATCACGCCGACCTCGTGCGCAAACATTTTCAGGAACTTGCCGCCAAGGAAGCAGCTGCGGAAGCGGAGAAGCTGGCGAAGGCCAGCGCGGCGAAGACGCGGCCGGCGGCGAAACCTGCCGGCGCGCCTGCCGCACCGCCAGCCGGAGCAGGGAAGACCGCGCCGCCCGCAGCAGTTCCCGCTGGAACTGCAGCCCGGCCCACTCTGGTTCCTCCGCGCCCGGCGGCGCCTGGCGTTCCTTCGACGGCCGCGACCAGGCCCGTTGCGCCTCCCTCGGCCAGTCCGGCAACAGCCGCCAGACCCGGAGTTGCGCCCGCTGCTGGAACTGCCGCTGCGCCGGCCGCTGCAAGGCCCGGAATGGCTCCCGCGACTCCTCGACCCCAAGCTCCTGCGCGGCCTGCGGCGCCTGGCGCCACTCCAGCTCCGCCAGGAGCGCCCGTGACGAGGCGGCCCGCTGCGGCCGCACCGCCCGCAGGCGCCGCCGTTCGGCCCGGCAGCGCTCCGCCCGCTGGCCAAAGGCTCCCCTTGCGCCCGGGTACCACCCAGGGGTTTCGCCCTGCAGCTGCGCCGGGCGCCGCTCGTCCGGGAGCGCCGCAAAGGCCCGTTGGTTCCTCGCCCTCGCGATTCCCGCAGCGACCCGGGGGCATGCGTCCCTCAACTGCGCCACTGGGCGGGCAGAGGCCCGGCGCCATCGGAGTGCCGAAGGCGGAGCCTGGCAAGCCTCTCTACGCCCGCAAGCCTCCCGCCCCGGCTGGGCGAGGCCGCCCGCTGATCGAAAAGCGATTCGCCGAGGGCGAACGCAAGCTTCATCCGGTGCGCACGCGCCCCGGTGCAGGCGCCGGTCGCGCCGCGACTCTCGAGCCGGTCGCTCCCGTTCAGCGCGAACCCCGCAACCTCACGGTCACCGAAGGGATCACAGTTCGTGAGCTCGCCGAGAAACTCGACATCCGCGCCAAGGATTTGCTGAAGACGCTGCTCGATCGCGGCGTCTTCGCCAGCATCAATCAGGCCCTCGATGTTCCCACGGCCACCAGCCTGGCCGAATCGTTCAACGGCGTCGTGCAGGTGGTGACGTTCGAGCAGCAGCTCATCGAAGAAGAGAAGATCAAGGAAGAACGCACGGGCAATTTGCAGTCGCGCGCGCCGGTGGTGACCGTGATGGGCCATGTCGATCACGGCAAGACCAGCTTGCTCGACGCCATTCGCGAAACCGAAGTCGCTGCCGGCGAAGCCGGAGGCATCACCCAGCACATCGGCGCCTACGAAGCCCATGTGGACGGCCGGCGCATCGTGTTCATCGATACGCCGGGCCACGAAGCGTTCACGCGCATGCGCGCGCGCGGCGCGAAGGTCACCGACATCGTCGTGCTGGTGGTCGGCGCCGACGACGGCGTCATGCCGCAGACCGAGGAAGCCATCGACCACGCCAAAGCGGCTCATGTGCCCATCGTGGTGGCCATCAACAAGATCGACAAGCCCGACGCGCAGCCCGAACGCGTCAAGCGCCAGCTCGCCGACCGCAACCTGGTGCCCGAAGAGTGGGGCGGCGAAACCGTCATGGTCGAAGTATCCGCCAAAACGAAAAAGAATCTGCCCAAGCTGCTCGAAATGATTTTGCTGGTCGGTGATCTCCGCGAGCTGATGGCCGATCCCGATGCCCCGGCCAGCGGGGCCGTGCTCGAATCGCGCGTGGACAAGGGCCGCGGGCCGGTCGCCACCGTGCTGGTGCAGAACGGCACGCTGCACGTCGGCGACGTCTTCATCGTCGGCGCCGTGTACGGCAAGGTTCGAGCGATGTTCGACGATCGCGCGCAGGCCATCAAGAAAGCGGCGCCTTCCACACCGGTCGAAGTTCTTGGTTTGCAGGGCGTGCCCGAAGCAGGAGATCAATTCCAGGTGGCGGACGAAGCCAAGGCGCGCCACATCGTCGAGTACCGCCAGGCGAAGCAGCGCGAGGCTTCGCTCGCCAAGACAGCTTCCTCCGGCCGCCTGACTCTCGATCAGTTGCACGAACAACTCAAGGCCGGCGAGGTGAAGGAATTGCCGGTGGTCATCAAGGCGGACGTGCAAGGCTCTGTCGAAGTGCTGAGCGAAATGCTTCCGAAGCTTTCTAACGACCAGGTCAAACTGAAAGTAATCAGCGCGAGCGTCGGTGCGGTGACGGAAACCGACGTGCTGCTCGCCTCGGCGTCCAACGCCGTCATTGTGGCCTTCAACGTTCGTCCGGAGCGCAAAGCCAGCGATCTGGCGCAGCGCGAAGGCGTGGACATCCGCCTGCACACCATCATCTACGAGTTGCAGGACGAACTGAAGAAGGCCGTAGCCGGGCTGCTCGCGCCGGTGATCAAGGAAACCTATCTGGGCCGCGCCGAAGTACGCGACACCTTCCGCATCAAGGGCGTGGGCATGATCGCCGGGTGCTACCTCCAGGACGGCATCGTGAAGCGCGACGCCGACGTCCGCGTGCTGCGCGACAACGTGGTCATCTATACGGGCAAGGTCTCCTCGCTGCGCCGCTTCAAGGAAGACGTGAACGAAGTGCGCACCGGCTTCGAGTGCGGCGTGAGCGTCTCGAATTTCGCCGACGTCAAAGTCGGCGACATCCTGGAGTGCTTCAAGATCGAGAAAACGGCCGCTCTGGAAGCGGTCGTCGGCGAGAAGATGCGCCACCAGGACAGCGTCGAAGCGCGCAGGAGCTGACGGGAACGGCCGCGTAGCTCAGCCGTGTCCCGGCGCGCCGCGGGAATGGATATGCCCATCGGGCTCCTCACCCTCGAAATTCATATTCCCGACGCGAGATCCCTGAAGGATAAGCGCCAGGTGCTGCGCGGCCTGAAAGACCGGCTGAGGGCGCACTTCAACGTGGCCGTGGCGGAGCTCGAACACCAGGAGCTCTGGCAGCGCGCGCGCGTCGGCGTAGTCAGCATCTCGGGCGACGCCAAACATCTGGAAGAGTCGCTCGCGGAGATTGCCGCGGAATCCGAGCGCGTGCTCGGACGCGATCTGGTGTCGCAGCAAATCGAATACTTCGAGGGCGGCGAATGACCGTCGGCGGCCACCGCAGCGAGCGCATCGCCGAAGAGATTCGAAACGAGGTCAGCCTGCTGCTGGCGGGCGAGCTGAAGGACCCGCGCCTGGCCGCTCCCGTCGTCGTCACCGAGGTGCGCATGGCTCCGGACTTGCGCACCGCGCGCGTTTTCGTGCGGCTGCTGGGCGAAGAGTCCGGGCGCGCCGACGTGTTGCAAGGCCTGAAGGCCGCCTCCGGCTTCGTGCGCCATGAATTGGTCGAGCGCCTGCAGTTGCGCCGCGGGCTCGAGGTCATTTTCATTGCGGATGAATCCGAGGAGTACGGCCAGCACATCGACAGCTTGCTCGAGCAGGTCAGAAAGAAAGAGCCGGGCGCACCCTGAATCGCGCCGCACCGCGCGCCATCGCTTCGCTATGCCTCGCACTCCACAGACTCCTCCCATCGACGGAATTCTCGTCGTCGATAAGCCTCGCGGCAAAACTTCTCACGACATCGTCGAATCCGTCAGGCGGCTCGCCGGTTTCCGCCAGGTCGGCCATTTCGGCACCCTCGACCCGCTGGCCACGGGCGTGCTGGTGGTGGCCTTGGGGCGCGCCACTCGCCTCGCGCGGTTTTACGCGGGCCGGCGCAAGCGCTACACCTGCGCGGTTCGTTTCGGATTTGCCACCGGCACCTACGATGCCGACGGCGAGCCTCTCGGCCCCGACTCGGCGCCGTCGCTCGACGCCGGCCAACTGCGGCAATTGGCCGCCCGCTTCCTCGGAAAAATCCAGCAGACGCCGCCGTCGTTCTCGGCCAAGAAAATCCACGGGCGTCCGGCTCACGAGCTGGCCCGAAAGAACAAACCGGTGACGCTCGCCCCGATCGAGGTGGAAGTGTACGAATTCTCGCTCACCAGCATCGCGGGCTCTGTCGCGCGGTTTGTGGTCGAATGCGGAGCGGGAACCTACATTCGCTCGCTGGCTCACGATCTCGGCAAATTGCACGGAGCGAATGCGCACCTTGCGGAGATCACTCGCACCGCGGTCGGCGAGTTCACTCTCGACCACGCCTCTTCCCTGGCGGAGCTGCAGCAGGAGGCGGCCGCCGGCCGATTCCAGGACCGCGTCATTCGCCTCGAGAACTTGCTGGCGGAACTGCCGCGCGCCTGCGTTCTTCCCATCGTCGAGAGGCGCGTGCGGCATGGCGCGAAGTTCAATCTGCCGTTGGCCCAAATTCAGCCGGGGCATACCATCGCGGCCCAGGGCGCCCCTGCCGAACTTGACTCGGGCGATTGGAAGCCCGCACGCCTGCGCGTCTTCAATCAGCAAGGTCAGTTGATCGCCATCGCTGAGCCGGTCGTGCCGCGCACCTACCAGCCTGTCGTCGTTTTCGAAGCCAGCTAGTGTCGCGTCCCGGAAATACGTGAAACAAGTCCGGGTAGGGGCGCAGCTTGCTGCGCCCGCTTGATGCTACTGCGGAGCGTTGGGAGGCGGCGCCGGATTGGGCGGAGGCGGATTGTTTGCCGGAGGCGGAGGCTCTTCCGTCGTCGTCGGCTGCACCAGCGGCTGGGGCGGGGGCTGTGGAGGTCGTTGTGGCAGCGGCTGTGGCTGTGGTTGCGGGAGGAAAGGCGGCCTGTTTTGTTCCGGCCGTCCGGCGACGACCCCGGCGGGGCCCTCGAGCGCGCCGCGCCCGGCGTAGAACTCGTGGTCTTTGCGCGGCGAGAGCCGCAACATCCGCGGCGTAACCAGGACGATGAGTTCCGTGTCCGAGTCCTGCGTATTCTGATCGGAAGCGAGAAGGCCTGCGGCGGGTATGTCGGCGAGCCCGGGCGTGCCGTTGATATTGCGGTTGCGCTGGCGCTGCAGAAATCCCGCCAGCATGGCGGTCTCGCCGATTTTCACGCGCGCGGTCTGCTCCACTTCCTGATTGGCCACCACAGGTATGCCGTTAATGCTCTCCCCTTCGAGGCTGGTGTTCTCGAAATGCAGTTGCAGCGAAACCTCGTCGTTCAAATGCAGTCGCGGCGTCGCTTTCACCTTCAGTCCGATGTCCAGGTATTGAACCCCGGGAAACGGAGTTCCCGCCAAACCGTTGACCAAGCTGTTGAAGGTGGCCGTATCGAGAACCACCGTGGCGGTATTCGACCCGTTGTTCGCCACTGCCGCGTCCGGCGTGCCATTGCCGTCGAAGTCGGCGGTGACGATCGAAACCGGGTCCGTACCCACGCCCAGCTCGAAGTTCTGCCCGAACTGTCCATTTCCCTGTCCCAGCAAGAGCGAAATGGCGTTGTCGGCCGAAGCCGACACCAGCAGGTCTTGCCGGCCGTCGATGTTGAAGTCCCCCACGGCAATCGAAGTCGGACCGTTGCCCGCGGGGAAATCCCGGATGGACGTGGGGCTGAACGTGCCGTTCCCGATCGCGCTGTTGCTCGCGCTGGGATTGCCCAGGAGAACCGTGACGGTGTTGCCGGTGTTGGCGGCCGTCGGCGCGCCGTCGTCGGCGATGGCCAGGTCCGTGATGCCGTCGCCGTTGAAGTCGCCCGTGGCCACGAACACCGGCCCATTGCCGGTGGCGTCGTCCACGCGCGGCTGAAACGTGCCGTCGCCGTTGCCCAGGAAGATGGACACGGTGTTGTCCGTCTGATTCGTAACCGCCAGGTCGATATTGCCGTCGCCGTTGAAGTCGCCGGTGGCGATCGCTGAAGGGCCGCGCCCGGTCGGGATGGTCGTGGGCGTCTTGAACGTGCCGTCGCCGTTGCCCAGGAAGATCGAGAGCGTATTGTCGGTGTGATTCGCCACCACCAGGTCGAGGTTCTGATCGTTCTTCGAGTTTAGCGCCGCGGCCGCCACCGCCGCCGGGCCTGCGCCGGTCGGCAGGTCGGTCTTCGGCTGAAACGTTCCGTCTCCGTTGCCCAGCAGCACCGAAACGGTGTTCGCCGTTTGATTGGCGACTGCTAGGTCGATGTTCGTTTTCCCGCCGGTCGTGTCGAACACTCCCGTGGCGATCCACACGGGCCCCGTGCCCGTTGCCGGAGCGGGAGAAATCGCGCTCGGGAATGTTCCGTCGCCGTTGCCCAAGAAAACGGAGAGCGTTTTGTCGTTGTGGTTCGCGACGATCAGATCGGGGATGCCGTTGTTCCGCAGGCTCGCCGTGGCGATGAAGTCCGGCGCCATCCCCGTCACCAAAATGGTCTCCGGGAAGTTGGTTGACCCGACGCCGGGCACGTTGACGCCTGCGCCGCCGACGCTGGCCGAGAACTGCGCCAGCGTCACCGGGAAGCGCTCGCCGACAAAAAAAGTAGCGGGCTTGCCGTCTTCCGCGCGCAGCAGGATGCGCCTTCCGTCCCGCACCAGGTTCAGCATCTGCGAAAAATTGGCCGCCGCGCCCGGAAGAGTTGTCAGGAGGAATGTGTTGCTGGAAAGGGGGACGATCAGCGAAGTAAGCAGTGAGTTTAGCCCCACCTGTCCCGAGCTTAGAAGGGAGGCGATCTGCGCGGGAGACAGCCCCGAGAATGACGAGGGCGTGCCGATCAATTGTTCGATGAGCGCGATCAACGCCTGGTCGCTGAACACTCCGTTGGGCGACAGCGCTTGGATCTGTCCTTCGCTGAGCCGGAACGCTTCGGCCGTCGCGCTCTGCGGCGGTGCGAAGCCGAGCTGCTGGGCGTAGGTCCGGCTCACATTGAGGACTTCGATCTCCAGCACCATCTCCCCGGCGGGCTTTTCCAGGTCCTCGATCACGTCCGCAGCAACGGCGATCGCCTGCGGGGAAGCGCGCATCGTAAGCGTGCGCGTGCGCGTGTCCAGGCTCGATCGCGTGATGCCCGCGATTTCGCGCACCAGCCGCAGCGTCTCGGTCATCTGGTCCGGCGACGCCGCCGCCGGAAATACCACCGTGCGCACCACCGACGCGCCGTAGTCTTTCCGCTTTTGCGCCGTGTCGTCGGCGACGAACAGCAGATGCTTCGTCAGCGGCCGCCAGAAAGTTCCCGTCATGGCGCCCAGAATCCGCAGCGTAGTGGCGAAGTCCTCGGGACCGGTGCGCAGATGAACCGGCCGGGCATGCAAATCCGCGTCGAAGGCCGCTTCGACGCCAAACTGCCGCGCTACTTCGTCGTACGCGCCCGGCGTGTTCCCGCGATAGTCGAAGCTCCGTTTGCCGGTCTGATGCTCCAGGCGCACCTCCCCCGCAAGCTCGAATTCTGTGGGCTTCTGCTGGCGAAGGCTTGGTTCGAGCGCGCTGAGCTCTGCCAGGCGGTCGCGAATCACCGTGTTCGTGGGATCCAGATACCCCGCGGCCAGCAGGTCGCGCCGCGCCTCCGGCAGGCGTCCCGAAACCGCTTCCCGCTCGGCCAAGTCCACCTTGGCCTGCACCAGCCTGCTCCTGGCGGTCTCGCGCTTCATCAGGTAGTCCCGGTCCGGTGACCAGGTTGTCGCGTTGCTGTAAGCGTTGAAGGCCTCCTGCCATTCGCCCGCCTGCTCCGCCTTGAGTCCCTGCTTGTACAACTGCCCTGCTTTCTTGGGGTCCGCCTTGACTGCCGGCAATCGCCCGTTCGCCACGCTCTGAGCCGCCTGTTGCGGCGTTTGCGACTGGGGATACGCCGCAAGCGCCAGGACAGCTATCGCCGCCAGGACCACTGTGCCGCGGGGGGCAGAACGGGATGGAAGCCATTGCGCCATGGAAGCTAAGATGCCATTGTACAGGGAAATAGCGGGGCCCGCCCGAGCGGAGGCAACGACGAATTCGCTTGACTCGGTCGTCAGGCGGGCGCTAGACTGAATTCTCAGTTGTAAGCCAGTTGCAACTGGATAACCGTGCTTTCTGCTCTCCTGGTCGCTCTTCGCGAAGGCGTCGAAGCCGCACTTGTCGTCGGCATCGTCCTCGTCTATCTCAATCGCACCGGCCGCCGGGCTCTGGCCGCGTACGCCTGGATGGGCGTAGCATCGGCCGTCGCCGCCAGCTTTGTTGCCGCCTGGCTGTTGCAGCGCTGGCGGGTGAGCGAGGACGGGTTCGAAGGCCTGCTGATGCTTCTCGCGTCGGTCCTCGTGGTCACCATGATTATCTGGATGAACCGCGTGGCCCGCCGTTTGAAGAAGCACATCGAAACGCGCGTCGAGTCCTACGCTCAGCAGTCTTCCGCCGCTGCCGGATGGGGCGTGGGATTCTTCGTGTTCTTGATGGTGTTGCGCGAAGGCGCCGAAATGGTGGTGATCCTCCGCGCCGTCGAGCTGTCCACCGCCGGCGTCCAGGTCTGGATCGGGACCGCCCTGGGAATGGCTCTTGCCGTCGCCGTCGGGCTCTTCTTTTTCCAGGGCACGCTGCGCATTCCGCTGCACCGCTTCTTCAAGGCTACCAGCGCGATCCTGATGGTGGTGGCCTTTCAGTTGGCGCTGACCGGCCTGCACGAGCTGAGCGAGGCGATGTGGCTGCCCTCGAGCAAGGCGGAGATGGCCGCCATCGGCCCGATCGTCCGCAACGAGGTGTTCTTCTTCGTGGTGATTCTGGGCGCCGCCGCGCTCATCGTGCTGCGCGAGTGGTTCAGCGCGCGCCGGCCCGAGCCGGACGCGGCGGCGAACCCGGCCGAGCGGCGCCTGCGCGAATGGCAGTTCCGGCGCCAGCGCCGCTGGAGTTTCGGCGCCGCATCCCTGTGCTTGCTGGTGGTGCTGTCCCTCGCGGCGGAGTTCGTTTACGCGCGCGCTTCGGCCGCTCCGGCTCCGGCGGTCGAGCTGGCTGCGCGCACCGGCAGCGTCCGCGTCCCGCTTGCCGAACTGGCTGATTCTAAGCTGCACTACTACTCGGCGGATGTGCACGGCGCGGTGATCCGGTTCCTCGTCGTGCGCAAGAACAACGGCGAATACGTCGCGGCGCTCGACGCCTGCCAAATCTGCGGCTGGGCCGGCTACCGCCAGGAGGGCCGCAACGTGATCTGCCGCAACTGCGGCGCAGCGATCTATATCCCCTCGATCGGCGAATCGGGCGGCTGCAATCCTCTGGCGGTGAAGTCCGCGGTCGAAGCGGGAGAGCTGGTCGTGGACCTGTCGTCGCTCTCCGGCGCCGCCTCCGCGATCCACGCGCAATGAAATGTTTGCCCGCCTGGTGGGAGAATCCTTCGTTCGCAATCCCCGGCGCAAGGTCCTGACGGCCGCCGCGCTCGTGGTCGGTATGGCCGTGGCCACTTCGACGCTCACCATGGCGCTGGACGTGGGCGACCGCTTGGCGCGGGAATTCCGCAGTTTCGGCGCGAATTTGATCGTCACGCCGCAATCCGACACTCTGCCGGTGGAAATCGGAGGAGTGGATTACCGCCCCGTGGACGAAGGCGCGTACTTGCACGAAGCCGGCCTGGGCAAGCTGAAGACGATTTTCTGGCGCCACAACATCGTCGGGTTCACGCCGTTTCTCGACGTTCCTGCGCTCGCGGAAAACGCTCAGGTAACGCTGATCGGCGTCTGGTATGAGCACAATGTGCCGGTGCCCGACGGCACGCAATTCACGACCGGCGCGAGCGTCACGCATCCGTGGTGGAAAATTCAAGGGCGCTGGTTTCGCGACGCCGCCGATGAGTGCGTCCTCGGCGGGGCGTTTGCCGCCGCCCACCCGGAATTCGCCGTCGGGAAAACAATTCGCGTCGCGCGCGACGCCGGCGGCGGTCAATCGTCGGCGCTTGTGGTGACCGGCGTGGCTTCGGCCGGAGGCGCGGAGGACCGCGGCGTTTTCGTGCCCCTGGCTGTCGCCCAGAAAATCTCGGGCCACGCCGGCGAGTTCCGCCAGCTTTTCGTCAGCGCGCTGACCAAACCTGCCGACGCTTTTTCCGAGCGCGACCCGCAATCCATGACTTCCGCCGAATACGATCGCTGGTTCTGCTCGCCCTACATTTCCTCCATCAGCTTGCAGATCCGCCAGGTTCTCCCCGGAGTGGAAGTGCGAGCGATTCGCCGCGTGGCCGAGACGGAAGGCCGCATCCTTTCCCGCGTCGGCGCGCTGCTTTGGATTGTCACCCTCGCCGCGCTTGCAGCGGCAGCGCTTGCTGTGGCGGCCACCTCGGCGACGACGGTTCTGGAGCGGCGTAGCGAAGTAGGCATCATGAAAGCCATCGGAGCGACCAACGCCCTTGTCGCCGCGATCTTCGTCGCCGAACAACTGATGCTCGCCGTCGCGGGCGGCGCGATCGGTTTCGTTCTTGGCTCCGGCCTGGCGCTAGTCCTGGGCCGGAGCGTCTTCGGCGCGCCGGCCTCGCCGCGCATCCTGCTGCTGCCCGTGGTGCTTGGAATTGCCGCGATCATCGCGATCGTCGGCAGCCTGATTCCTCTTCGGCGCGCTGCGCGCTTCGACCCCGCGCCGGTTCTGCGCGGCGAGTGAAATGTTCGCGCGCCTCCTCTGGAAACTGCTGCGCGGAAGCCAGAGCCGCCTCGCCGTGGCCATGGTCGCGCTGGTCGGCGGCGCAGCGGTGATTTCGGCGCTGATCAATCTCGACTTCGGCGTGGAGCCGAAGCTGACCCAGGAGTTCCGCACGCTCGGCGCGAATCTCGTGATCGTTCCGCGCGAAGGCGCGCGCACAAGCGACGCCGCAACGTCGGCGCCTGCGCTGCTGGACCAGCAAACCGTGATGCGCGGGCTGCGGCAGGCTAGCAGCCCGGCCGTGGTCGCCTCCGCGCCTTACCTCTACATCGTCGCGCGAGTAGCAAACACTCCCGTCGTTGTCGCGGGAACCTGGCTGGGCGAGGCGCGAAAACTTGAGCCTGCTTGGAAGCTCGTCGGCGATTGGGCGTCCCTGCGCGACGATAAGAAGCTGTGCCTCGTCGGCCGCAACGTCGCGCGCCAGTTGCGCCTGGATGCGGACACGGAAATCGAGCTGCACTACCTGGACCGCAGCGCAAAACTCGTCGTCACCGGCGTTTGTGATTCCGGAGGCCCGGAAGACAATCAAGTTCTCGTGAATCTGCCCGTCGCGCAGGAACTTGCGCAGCTCACCGGGGCCGGTCCGCGAATCAGCCTCGTGCAACTGAGCGTCCAGGGGACGCCCGCGAAAATTGCCGCGTATGCTGCCGAATTGGCCCGAGCGCTTCCGGAATATGAAGTGCGGCCAATCCCCCAAGTGACGGAGGCCGAAGCGGCGATGCTCGGCCGCATTCGCCTGCTGATCCTTTCGATGGTATTGCTGATCCTGATTCTCACGGCTCTTTGCGTTCTGGCGACCATGGCGGCGCTGGCCATGGAGCGGCGGGCCGACGTGGGATTGATGAAGGCGCTCGGCGGTTCCATTTCACGCATTGTTGGACTTTTCCTTGCGGAAGTAGGCGTGCTCGGCGCCGCCGGCGGGCTCATCGGCGGCGCAGCGGGCGTAGCTCTCTCGCGCTGGATGGGCGCCCGCGTCTTCGGCGCTGCCATCTCCGCGCGCTGGGAAGTTTTCCCCCTGACCGTTGCGCTGATGGTGGCTGTGGCCCTCGCCGGCGCCCTTCCGCTGCGTCTGCTGGGAAAAGTGAAGCCCGCCGTGATTCTGCGCGGCGAATGAACATGGCAACGATGGTCCAAGTCGAAGGGCTGCGCAAAGTCTTCGGGAACGTCCGCGCGCTCGACGGCGTTTCGTTTCGCGTCGAACAAGGCGAATGGATCGCCATCATGGGGCCGTCCGGCTCGGGCAAGACCACCCTAATCAACATTCTGGGCGGACTCGACGCGCCTACGGCCGGCCATGCCGTCGTCGCCGGCGCCGATGTCGCGCGGCTCGACGAGTCGGGGCTCACGCGCTTCCGCGCGGAAAAGATCGGCTTCATCTTCCAGCAGTTCCACCTCGTGCCCTATCTCACCGCGCTCGAAAACGTCATGCTCGCGCAGTATTTCCACAGCGCCACCGACGAGGCCGAGGCCCGCGCGGCTCTCGAACGCGTCGGTTTGGCCGGCCGCATCACCCACCTTCCCGCGCAGCTATCGGGGGGCGAGCAGCAGCGCGTGGCCGTGGCGCGCGCGCTCATCAATCACCCCAAGCTCATTCTCGCCGACGAGCCCACCGGCAATCTCGATGAAGCCAATGAAGAAATCGTGTTGCGCCTTCTGCGCGACCTCCACTCCGCAGGCCACACCATCCTCATGGTGACGCACGCGCCATCGATCGGCGAGCTCGCCGGCCGCCGCATCGAGCTGGCCCACGGACGCGTGGTGCAAATCACCGCGGTCTCCTCGTCGCGATAACAACTCTCCCGCCGTGCGTCTCCGGCGCCGTTCGCTTGGGTATATTCGATGTTTGCTAGAATGGGAAACGATGCCGATACCCGTCGACGTGCGCAAGAAGCCCATGGACGTGAAGGTCCGCGTCTCCACCGGCGAAGGCGTGGAAATCACCTGGGCCGACGGCCACGTAAGCCGCTACACCTTTCCTTATCTGCGCGATCTGTGCCCTTGCGCCCTGTGCAAGGACGAGCGCGAAAAAAAAGAGAGCATGACGACAGCGGGCGCCGGCAAGCCCAGCGCCGTGCTGCCCATGTTCAAGCCGCGCGTGACCGCCAAGAAAGCCATGGCCGTGGGGACCTACGCCATTCAGATTGAATTCTCCGACGCGCACGCCACCGGAATCTACAGCTTCGAGCATCTGCGCGAGATTTGCCCTTGCGAAGCCTGTGCCCGCGCCTTCCGCGCCCCTGTGGAAGAAGCGAGCGCACCGGGCGGCAGCTTGCCAAGCTAAACAGCGCCGCTCTCCCCGCCAATGGCAACATCGTGCCATCGTGCCGCCGTAGGGGCGCAGCACGCTGCGCCCGCCGGCAATGGGCAACATGGCACCAAGTTCGGGCGAGCGCGCATAGCATGCTATGCCCCTACGAACCCGCGGCGGCCCACACCGCTTCCTTTTCTAGGGCGATTCGACGTATAGTCGGTTCCCGCGTCTTACATAACGTATGGCATTCAACTCCACGGGCACCACATTCACGCCGGGCTCTGCGCGTCCTGTAGCCAAGGTACTCGTGGCCACCACGGCCATGCTGGCGTTCATTTCTTTCTGGCGCGCGGCGGCCATCGTCCTGAACGACCTGGCGTCTTCCGCCTACTACGCGGGCGGCGAAGCCGAGCAATTCATCGGCAAGACCGCGCCCTGGTTCATCCTCGGAGTCATGCTGTTTTCCTACGCCGTGCGCGCCATTTACGTCGAAAGCTGCAGCATGTTCGTGCGCGGCGGCGTGTACCGCGTGGTGAAGGAGGCGATGGGCGGCACGCTCGCGAAATTCTCCGTTTCGGCGCTGATGTTCGACTACGTGCTCACCGGCCCGATCAGCGGTGTGTCGGCCGGGCAGTATCTGGTCGGCGTGCTCAACGAGCTCTTCGCCTACGCGCATCTGCCGCTGCACCTCAACGTGAACGCCACCGCCGCCGCCGTCGCCGTTTTGATCACGCTCTATTTCTGGTGGCAGAACATCAAGGGCGTCCCCGAATCGGCCGGCAAGGCTCTGCGCATCATGCAGCTCACCACCGTGATGGTCGTCCTGCTGATCGCCTGGTGCGTGTACACCCTTTACGTGCGCACGGGTTGGCACCTGCCGCCCTGGCCGTCGCCGCAGAACATGAAGCTCGATGGCGGCTCGCTCGGCTGGCTCGACCGCTGGCAGTGGGCGCACCTGATCACCTTCGTCGCCATCTTCGTGGGCCTCGGCCATTCCGTGCTGGCCATGAGCGGCGAAGAGTCCCTCGCCCAGGTGTACCGCGAAATCGAGCACCCGAAACTGCGCAACTTGAAGAAAGCCGGCCTCGTGATTTTCATCTACAGCCTGGTCTTCACGTCGCTGGTTTCCTTCTTCGCGGTGATGATCATCCCGGACAAAGTCCGCCCCGAGTTCACCGAGAACCTCATCGGCGGCCTATCCATGCACCTGGTGGGCTCCTTCCCGGTGCGGCTGGCGTTTCACGTGTTCGTCGTTGTCGTGGGCACGCTGATTCTGGCCGGCGCCGTGAATACCGCCATCGTCGGCTCGAACGGCGTGCTCAACCGCGTTTCCGAAGACGGCGTTCTCACCGACTGGTTCCGCCACCCGCACCCGCGCTTCGGCACCACGCACCGCCTCATCAATCTCGTCGTGCTGCTGCAGACCCTGACGATTCTCGTAAGCCGCGGCGACGTCACCTTTCTCGGCAACCTCTACGCTTTTGGTGTCATCTGGAGCTTTGCCATGAAAGGGGTCGCGGTGCTGGTGCTCCGCTACACCCATCCGCAGGACCGCGAGTACCGCGTCCCGCTGAATCCCGTGCTTTTGGGCGTCGAAATTCCCATTGGCCTCGGACTGATCACGCTCGTGCTCTTCGCCATCGCCGTGATCAACCTGTTCACCAAGCCGGACGCCACCATTGCCGGCCTCACATTTTCCATCGCCCTTTTCATCGTGTTCGAAATCTCCGAGAAACGCATGCACAAGCGTCAGGCCGGGGCCGCGCACGTCGAGCTCGACCAATTCAATCTCGCGCAGGAAGCCGAGCTCAATCCGGCGAACGTGGGTGCGCGTCCCGGCAATATCCTGGTCCCGGTCAGCACCTACTACGCCCTCTATCATCTCGAAGCCGTGCTGCGCCGGGTAAAAAGTGAGGATACCGACGTCGTCGTTCTGCACGTGCGCCTCCTGCGCCGCGCTGCTTCGGGAGAATATGATCTGGCGCCCGACCAGTTGTTCAGCACCATCGAGCAACTCCTCTTCACCAAGGTCCTGGCCATCGCGGAAAAGGAAGGCAAGCCGGTGCGCCTGTCGGTGGCGGCGGCGAATGACTTGTGGGAAGGCATCCTGCGCGCCTCGACCAACCTGCAGTCCGCCACCATTACCGCCGGCAGTTCTTCGAAGATGCCTATCGCCGAGCAGGCCCGCGAAGTGGGCCTCGCGTGGGAGCGCATGCCCGAGCCGCGTCCGCGCGTCACGCTCGATATCTTCACGCCCTCGGGGCAGGAACAGATCTTCTACCTCGGCCCGCACGCGCCCAGGCTCACGCCCAAGGAAATCGACCTGCTGCACAAAATCTGGCTGGAATTGAGCGACCAGCTGGCCGGCCAGGAAGTGCACCATCACGACATCGTGCATTTCGCGCTCATCGAGGTGGAGCGCGAAATCGCGCAGGGGCAGAGCACCGACGTCCTCGAGCGCCTCCGCGACCACCTCCGCGCCGCCCAGGCACACCGCGCCAACCTGTAGGGTTCCGTTCGAATCGAATGCTTCACTCTGCGGGCCGATGCCGGACACCTCCTAGCGCACCAGCCTCGTCACGTTGTATCTGCCGTGGACCTTCGTGTTCCGTCTGGCCAGAAGCCCTACGCCCGCAGGTCCGACGTGCAATTCGGGCACCGCGTCGCCTTAAGGGGAATTGCCGTGGCGCAGAACCCGCAGTCCTTCGTCGCGGGCGCGGCAGCCGGCGCGGGCTGGTTCCACCGGTTCACCTGCCGCACCAGGAGGAAAATCACGAACGCGACGATCAGAAAATCGATGATGCTGTTAAGGAACAACCCGTAGTTGATCGTCGCTGCCCCCGCCGCCTTGGCTTCCGCCAGCGTCCCGTAGGACTTCCCTGAAAGGTTCAAGAACAGGCTCGAAAAATCGACCTTGCCGAGAATCAATCCGATCGGCGGCATCAGCACGTCGCTCACCAGCGACGTGATGATTTTTCCGAACGCCGCCCCGATGATGATTCCCACGGCCATGTCCACAACGTTGCCGCGCATGGCGAACGCTTTGAACTCCTTCAGCATGTTTTTCCTCCTGCATGGGCCATCGCTGTATCAGGATCTCTTGAGCGACACAACTGCGCCGAACAGCCCCCGCAGCGCCAGCGCCGCGCCCGCCAATCCCAGCAAGCTGGCTGCGTATCGCAGCGGAAAAAGCGGAATCGAAAGCACCAGCAGGCCGACGATCACCAGCGAGCCGCTGCGGACAACTGTTTGCGACTCGGAGGCGTCGCGGCCGCGGCGCATTCCCGCCCGCGCTCCCCAGTAGATCAGCGCAATTCCCAGCGCCATCATCGCGCCCGGACGCGAGGGCAGCGCCACTCCCCGTGTGACCGCCAGCAGAATCAGCAGCGCGCCCAGAAGCATGACGATGAATTCGTTGATCAGGCGCAGCAGATTCGCCCCATTCGGCATCGCCAAGTCCCGCGGCATTATGGCTCAGCCCGTCTCGCCAAGTAAATCAGGCAGCGCCAAGAGGGCGCTCGACCATGATTATTTAGGGCTCAGAAGATAGAGGTCGGCGTGGCCGCCCGGCCGCGCATAGACGATGGTGGAGAGGTCGCGGGAGAAATCGTAGGCGTTGCCACCGAGGTAGTCCAAGGGAAAAGTAAAGGGAATTTTCAACTCGACCTTGGGCGCGCCGACGAGTTTGCCCTCGCTCCATAGCTGACGGTATATGGAGACTTCTCTACGAGAAGCGACTGCATACAAGAACGACTTGCCATCGTGAGCAAAAATCGCAGAGTACGTTAGTACGCCGGAGAGCAATGGGATGCATTTCTTCTCGGAGATGGACGCCTCGTAGATTCCGGTCCTTGCTCCAGTCTGTATATTACCCAGCAAGTATCGGCCGCTCGGGTCAACATCGGAAACCAAGCAGCACTTGTCTACGAACTTCTCGGGCTTTGTACCATCCAAATTCCATTTCCAAATGTCGTATCCGGATTCCCAAGCATTCAGATTAGAACCGTAAAGCGTACTCAGGTCCGTGCTCCAGACAGCGCCGCTCACGGGCAAATTGCCAGCCTGTGGCAACTGGCGAAGACCGCTTCCATCGGCTGCGACGATGAAGCCGATGAGCCCGCCGTTTGTTGCCTTACCAACAAAAGTCAGGTGAAAATTGTCGGGCGCCCAAAACCCTGTCCCTAGGCTTTCTCCGGTAGCGAGCTTTGCTTTGTTGCCACCATCGAGGCCCGACACCCAGAGTTCAGCCCTCTGGGCCGCAGGAAATGTAACGTACATCACGCGCTTGCCGTCCGGCGAGATGGCCGGCTGAGTGGCGTCCTCCGACACGATGTCTATAGAGTCCTTTGTATGAACGTGGTAAGCAGTCAGGAACCCGGAGGACTTGCCATTCACATAGTAGATTCCTTTCTCGCCTGGGTCAGGCATGGGCGAGTAATCCGGGCCTGTTCCGAAAGTCATCTGCGTTAGACGCCTGTCCTTCAGGTTGTACATCCAAATATTCCTTAGCCCGTTTACCGTCCGGCTGAAAAGTATTGAATTCCCCTGTTCCGCCCAGGTGATGCTAGGAGGACCGTCAAATTCGATAAGTACCTCGCCCAAATCGACCGCCTTGTGGCTCTTTAAGTTGATTTTGACAAAGCGGTCCTTCGGCAAGTAGTCTCCCCGCATGCCAATGGCGAGCAGGTTTTCGCCGTCAGGAAATACAAGTACGGGGAAATAGGCGAGACCCGTGTCGTCGGAACCGTACACTAATTCTTCGTTCGCTCCCAACTTTGTAGCCTGGAAAATTCCGGGGTTCTCAAACTTCCCATAATATATAGAGGCGCCATCCGGAGAGGGAACCACACTGCGACCGGATGCCGCATGACGCGGACTGCCTCCGAGAGTAGGGACGGCCCAAACTTCATCGCGCCCGTAAAACCTGTCGTAGTAAACCTCCTCGCCATCTGCGGAGAAATTGTCCACGAATTTGTCGCCTTCATCGTTCGTGAGTTGAAGAGGCTCACCACCGCTCGTAAGCATCAAGAACACTTGCTCGATGCCGCCCACCGGCGAGGCAAACGCCACGGCGTGCCCGTCGGGAGAGATGTGTGCGTACCGCATCGGCTTGTTCCACTGGCTGATCTGCGTGATCCTTGCGTGGCCGCTCGGAGTGGCTGGGCGCGTCCAGAAGCGATAGGCCGCAAAGGCCGCTGCCAGAAGTGCCACGCAAGCGGCCACGGCAGCGTACAACCTCTTGCCTTGCCGTTTCACCGTCGGCCGAGGCAGCTCATCGGTAACTTCGTGAACCGCCTCACTCCCTGAAGACGAGATTCGGCTCGAGTCCGTGTCGCGCTTCAGCCGCCTCAATTCCGCCCGTAGATCGGAGGCATGCTGATAGCGCAAGTCACGATCCTTCTCGAGAGCGCGGTTGATGATCTCTTCGAGCTTTGGCGGAACACCGGGATTCAGTCGCACAGGGGCGACAGGAGCCTGATGCAAAATTGAGTCGGTAATCATTCCAGAAGTGTCGCCACGAAAAGGCAGCGTGCCCGTGGCCATCTCGTAGAGAACGACGCCGAAGGAAAACAGATCGGTGCGCGCATCGAGCGCTTTTCCGAGCACTTGCTCGGGCGACATGTACGCCACGGTGCCGAGCGCCACTCCGGGGCTGGTGAGCAATTGCTCTGCGGTGGCTGTGGGCATCGACGAAGCGCCGATGCCCTGTGAGATGCGCGGTGACGGAGCCACCTTCGCCAGGCCGAAGTCGAGAATCTTGGCGTGGCCGCGCTTGGTGACAAAAATGTTGGCGGGCTTGATGTCGCGGTGAACGACCCCGTCGGCATGGGCGGCGTCGAGCCCGTCGGTTACCTGCGCGCTCAAATCCAGCAGCGCGTCGAGTTCCATGGGACGGCCGGAGATGCGGTTCTTCAGCGTCACGCCGTCCAGATACTCCATGGCAATGAAAGCTTGGCCGTGCGACTCCCCAATCTCATAAACCGTGCAGATGTTCGGATGGCTCAACGCCGAGGCGGCCTGCGCTTCCCGGCGAAACCGTTCGAGGGCCTGGGCGTCGCGCGCCACTTCATCCGGCAGGAACTTCAGCGCGACGAACCGGTGCAGACTCGTATCCTCAGCCTTGTAAACGACGCCCATCCCGCCTCCGCCGAGCTTTTCCAGGATGCGATAGTGCGAGACGGTGCGGCCGATGATGTCGGGGGAATCGGTCATTGGCGACGCATGTTACGCCACCAGCCCCAGGCAGGCAATCGTGCAACGAACAACCGCTGCATCGTGGACGGCGCGAGGGATGTTACAATGCTGGCCCTTCGTCACTGAATCGAGCGACGCGAGCGCGCCATCGAATGGTGTGGAATCGAAGCGGGGAGCGAATGTGGAGCATTCGGCTCGCAAAGTGGTCATCATCGGCAGCGGCTGTGCCGGCCTGACGGCCGCCATCTACGCGGCTCGCGCGGACCTCAAGCCCGTTGTGCTGGACGGCTATGAGCCCGGCGGACAGCTCGGCTTGACCACCATGGTCGAAAACTTCCCCGGCTTTCCCGACGGCATCCTGGGCCCTGAATTGATCGAAAACACGCGCAAGCAGGCGCAGCGGTTTGGCGCAGAATTTCGCTCCGGCGCGGTCACGGCCGTGGACTTGAGCCGGCGGCCGTTCACGATTTCCGCGGGAAACGAGACGTACGCCGCGGAAACACTGATCGTGGCGGCGGGCGCTTCCGCCCGTATGCTGGGGATCGAATCCGAGCGGCATTTGCTGGGCCACGGCGTTTCCACTTGCGCCACGTGCGACGGCTTCTTTTTTCGCGGCAAGGAAATCGCCGTAGTGGGCGGCGGCGACACCGCCATGGAAGAGGCCACGTTTCTGACTAAATTTGCGAGCCGCGTCGCCATCGTTCACCGGCGCAACGAATTTCGAGCGTCGAAGATCATGCTCGACCGCGCCAGGGCAAACGACAAAATCCGCTTCCTGACGCCCTACACGGTTCAGGAAGTCCACGACGTGGGCAAGAAATCCGTCGAGCGCATCACCCTGCGCCACACGGAAACGAATGCCGCATCGGCGCTCGAAGTCTCCGGCCTTTTCGTCGCCATCGGCCACGAACCAAACACCAAAATCTTCAAAGGCCAGCTCCACATGGACGACGCCGGCTACCTCATCACCCGCGACGGCAGCAAGACCAATGTCGCGGGCGTGTTTGCCGCCGGCGACGTGCAGGACCATCACTACCGCCAGGCGGTCACCGCCGCTGGCTCCGGCTGCATGGCCGCCATGGACGCGGAAAAGTTTCTCGCCGGGCACAAGTAACGCCGCGCCGCTTCACCACGGAACTAGCTTCGCGTCTCGGAAATGCGTGAAACAAGTCCTTGTGGGGGCGCAGCATGCTGCGCCCGCTTGATGCTAGCTTCGCGGCCGTTGTCGCGGCATAATTCCCGCGCGGAATGAAGAATCGCCAAACAGTTTGTTGCCCCGAGGAATCCGGCGCGCTCTGATGCGTGATTTCCTTCTTCACCTTTCCGAAAGCAAGCGGCTCGCGCCTTGGATCATGCACAACGGCGTGAGCCGGCGCGTGGCGCAGCGCTTCGTGGCCGGCGAAACGCTGGACGACGCCATCGCCGCGGCGCGCGCCGTCAATCGCGCCGGGCCCTCCGCCAGCCTCGACCTGCTGGGCGAGAACGTTTCGGACGAAGCGGGCGCGCGGCGCGCCGCCGACGGCTACCTCGCTATGTTCGACCGTATCGAGCAGGAGAAGCTCGACGCCAACGTTTCGCTGAAGCTCACGCAGCTCGGCCTCGATTTGAGCGAGGCTCTTTGCCAGGAGCTGCTCGAAAAGATCGTCGAGCACGCCACCAGCCAGGGGAATTTCGTGCGCATCGACATGGAAGGCTCGGCCTACACCGAGCGCACCGTCGAAATCACCAAGCGCGCCCGCGCCAAATACTCCGGCGTCGGCACGGTGATGCAGTCCTATCTCTATCGCGCCGAGCAAGACATTCGCGACCTGCTCGCCGCCGGCTGCCGCTTGCGGCTCTGCAAAGGCGCCTACAAGGAGCCGCCGGAGATCGCGTTTCCGAAGAAGGAAGATGTGGACGCGAACTACGTCAAGCTCATGAAGCTGCTGCTGCCGAGCGGCATCTACCACGGCGTCGCCACGCACGACCCGGCCATGATCCGCGCTACCAAAGGCTTTGCCCGCCAGCAGAACATCGGGCGCGATCAGTTCGAATTTCAGATGCTCTATGGAATTCGAACCGACTTGCAGAAGCGACTGTTCCGCGAGGGCTACCGCCTGCGCGTCTATATTCCCTTCGGCACGGATTGGTTTCCCTACTTCATGCGCCGCCTCGCCGAGCGGCCCGCGAATCTCGTTTTCTTCCTCCGCAACCTCCTTCCGCGCTCGCCGGGCAATTCGCGGTAGCGGTTGTGCGCGCCGGCTGCGGCGTCACGCCTTGCGGCAGACCGCCACGCCGTCGCGCAGCGGAATAATCACGGGGAACAGCTCCTTCGACGAGTAGATCATCTTGTTGAATTCTTGGATGCCGCGCGTCGCCGCGTCTTGCGCCCGCCTCGCCACGCGCCCCGACCACAGCACGTTGTCGGTCAGCAGGAGTCCCTGGCTGCGAAGGCGCGGCAGCGCCTTCTCGAGCGCCGCAGGATACTGATGCTTGTCCACGTCGATGAAGATCAGGTCGAATTCTCCGGAGACCGTATCGATCAGCTCCACGGCGTCGCCCACCAGGCACTGCACGCGGTCGGCGACGCCGGCGCGCCGAAGGTAATCGCGCGCGCGTTCCGCGTTCTCCGAGTCGCCATCGGTGTAATAAACCCGCGCGTCCTCGCCCGCGGCGCGCGCCAGCCAGGTCGTCGAATAGCCGATCGCCGAGCCCATCTCGAAAATCCGCCGCGCGCCGGAGATTTGCGCGAGCAAGTAGATCAATCGGCCGACGGCAGGCCCGATGATCGGGACATTGTGCCGGCTGGCGTACTTTTCCATTTCCGCGAGCACTGCGTCCCGCTTGGGGAGGATGTCGCGCATGTACTTCTCGACGCGGGCGCTGATGGTCTCATTCATCTGTTTGTCCTCGTTCGCGGAACCACCTGCGCCGCGCGCCTTGTCGGTCGAGGTCCCTCACTCGGCCGCCGCAACTGCCCCCGCGCAGGGAGCCGCAGGCACACGCAGAAAGTTCGCGATTAGAAATCGTCGCGGCGCTGATTCTACGGGACTTAGGTGCATTCCTAATCGTAGAGTTCGCGATTAGATTCTTGCTCATGGCAGATCCCTCGGCCCACGGATCCCGACGGCGCTGGCCCACTCGACCGATTTGAGGAATCGGAGATGTCCGCAACCGATTGCGTTGCGATGGCGTCAGCCGTCCAAGCATAAACTCCCTCGTTAGCACCGTGGCATAGGCAGTTTCGGATTGCAAGCATTCGCGCCTGTGGACGATTGGTTGAGAAAGGGTTCGGTACCTTGCAACCAACACGGCGACTAACCGCCCGCCCGTGTCGAAGTGGCACAGGCGGCAGCTAAGGTGGAGGGGCGCAGTGCCGATGTTACGACCATAGGGTAGCGGCAGCAGGTAGCTGCAACCACTGGACGCGCACGGCCTTGGTCTTCGCTCGGGGCTGCCTCTCCGTAAGCGCCAGGCTTCGAGGATTCGCTTGGAGAGCGCATGGTGAATGGCCGGAACGGTTCGGGGCCTGGTCGTGAAGCGCGGGGCGGCTTCTCCGTTCATCCCAGGCTGTTCCTATTCTTCGACAAGCGAACCGGGGCGCCGCGCTTTCAGATCCGGGCGGACGCGGGCGGGAAACTGCCGCTCGACGAAGCGGTAAGCCTGCTGGCCATGCACTGCCTGGTGCGCGGACAAAAGCCCAGCGACTACGACGTGATGGTTGCGGCAGGCGAGAATCTTCTCGAGGGACTTGCGCCGCGCGCCCGCAAACTGATCCAGGCGACGCTCGCCATTGCGTCTCCGCTTCCCTTGAGCCACCGCCAGCAAGAGGTGCTGGCAGGGGTGCTGCAGAACCTCTCGAACAAAGAGATTGGAGCGAAACTGCGGGTCTCCGAGCGCACGGTGAAATTCCACGTCTCGGCGCTCCTCGCGAAGTTCCGCGTGGCGAGCCGCGTGGAGCTGATGCGCACGGCCGCCGACCTGCTTGCGGCCGGGAAACTGGGATACGACTCGCCGGTGATTCAGTTTCGGGCGCGGGAAACGGAGCTTTTGCAGCGCCAAAAGCCCAGCGCGGAGCTGCGCCGCTGGAATGCCTCCGAGAGAAGAGCCGCAAAGTCGTTTCCGGGAAAAGACTCCGCTTGAGCGCTACGGCGCCGGATGCGGCGCGGGCTTGGTTACCTCGTAGCAGTGAATTTCGACGCCGATGCGCGGCTTTCCGCTCTCCGAGTCGGCGGGATCGATGTGGACCACGCGCCCCTGGCAACACCATTCGGGGCAGGGCCTGCCCGAAACTTCCTCGGGCATGGTCAAGGTGACTTGAACGGGGGTGCCAACCGCTAAGGGCAGCTCCGAAAGGAAGGATACGCCTCGCGCCGAAATGTTCGACGACTCGACAATCCTAGCGGGCGTTTCCGAGGAATTGAGGGGGCGGATCTTCAGAGGGATGCGAAGCTGGAGACGCGGGGTGTGGCGGCGCTCGTGGGGCTTCATGACTCGCTCTCTTTCTAGTGGAGGAAGGGTTCCGCCCAGGAAAACGTCGGCCGGGTACGCGTGTCGCGGCCTGATGAGCTAATCGGAATCTGGGGTGGATTCTTGAGGCGGAGTCGCTCATGCGCAAAGCTCTATCGGGATGCTGAGAGACGTCATGTCGGAGCTTTGAAGCTCCGACGCCCTAGTGCGGCGTCCGGCAAATAACTCGCATCAAGCGGGCGCAGCATGCTGCGCCCCTACAAGGACTTACTGGATCGGACTTGTTTCACGTATTCCCGAGACGCGACTCTAGAAACTAGCTGAGTGGCGGCCCGTTGAGCCCTGGGTTTCAACCGAGCGTGTCACCGGGCTTGAGGACGTGGATTTCGAGGCCGGCGATGTCTTCGGTGGCGGCGCGGAGGGCCTCGGGGCGGCCGGTGAGCACCGGGAAGGTGCCGAAGTGCATGGGAATCACGTGGTGCACGCCGAGCAGGCGAATGGCGAGGGCGGCCTCGCGGGGACCCATGGTGAAAGAGTCGCCGATGGGCAGCATGGCGACGTCGGGCGCGTACAGCTGAGCGATGAGTTTCATGTCGCTGAAAACGGCGGTGTCGCCCGCATGATAAACGGCCAGGCCGCCCGGCAAGCGAATGACGTAGCCGCAGGGTTCGCCGCCGTAGATGATCTTGTCGCCGTCCTGAATGCCGCCGGAGTGCACGGCGTGAACCATGGTGACTTCGATTTCGCCGACCGCCAGCGTGCCGCCCTTGTTCATCCCGTGAGTGTTCGAAACGCCTTTGGATTCCAGCCACCAGCCGGTCTCCAGCATGGCGACCACCTGCGGCTTGAACTGCTTGGCGAGGGCGACGGCGTCGGCGATGTGATCGAAATGGCCGTGCGTGATCAGCATGGTGTCGATGCGCTCGAATTCCTTCAAGGCCTCGGGGCAAGCCGGGTTCGCCCGCACCCAAGGGTCGATGAGAATGACTTTGCCGCTGGGCGTGGTGATGCGGAATGTGGCGTGGCCGAGCCAGGTGATTCTGTTACCGCGTGTCTGCAGCATGAGAGCAGCCCTCTTAGGGTGTATCCAGAATCAGGCGAATGGTTTGCTCGAAAACGGCGCGAGGGCGCGTGCCGGTGAAAAAGCCGAGGATGCGGCCCTCACGCGCATAGAAAACGGTCTGCGGCATGGTGCCGTGCCATTCCGGGTTGACGCCGGCGTAGAAAGCATCGACGTCGATGCCCGGCTTCTGGCGATAGTTCGGGAAGCCGGGATGATTGCGGGCGAGAAAGCGGCGAACGAGGTTCATATCGGAGTCGTCGTCCATGCTGACGCCGACGACGGCGAGACCCTGCGGCGCGAACTCCTTGGCGAGTTCCACCAGCATGGGATACTCGTCGCGGCAAGGCTCGCACCAGGTGGCCCAAAAATTCACGACCAGAGGCTTGCCGCGGTACTTGGCGATGAGCTTTTTGTAGCCCGCGAGATCGATCAGGACAGGATCGGAAGCGGCTGCGGTCTTTCCGCCGGCAGACCCGGTCTTGGTGGCGGCCGCCTGCGGCCAAGCAGGGGCGACGGCGAGAAGCAAGGGGACTAAGACGGCGAATGAAGTGAACGAAAGATGTTGGCAGAGTTTACGCACGCTCTTTCCCGGCGGGGCCATTGTAGCGGTTAGACGCAGCGGGCGGCAACTGGACTGGTCTGATTTCCAGACCGCGCCGCACTTGTACGCGCTTTCGTTTGGTGATATATAGAAATGTTTGGCGGTGCCGCGAGGATTTTGCCGGGTCCTGATGGGAACCAGCCCTTTTAGGAGAAAGCCTAATGGCGTACGTGATTGCTGAGCCGTGCATCGGAACCAAGGATACAGCCTGCGTGGATGTGTGCCCGGTGGATTGCATCCATCCACGGAAAGACGAGGCGGGGTTTGAAGCGGAGACACAGCTCTACATCCATCCCGATGAATGCATCGACTGCGGAGCTTGCGTTCCGGTTTGCCCGGTAACAGCGATTTTCGCGCTGGAGGACCTGCCGGAGAAGTGGGGCAATTTCACGCCGATTAACGCGGACTGGTACAAGACGAAGAAGGCGTAGAGGCTTCCGCGCGAGCCAGGGCGCGGGCAGTTCATTTCGCGGATCGCACGCGGCGATTGTTGAGTCGCCGCTTTTTTTTGTTTGCGGCTGCGCGGCGGCGCCATCATGCGCCGAGGTAGGCGCGGCGCACGCTGTCGGCGGAGCGCAGTTGCTCGCTCGGCCCCTCCAGCACCATGCGGCCCCACTCCATCACGTAGGCGTAGTGAGAGATTTGCAGGGCGTAATTGGCGTTCTGCGCGGCGAGCAAGATGGTGACTCCTTCGGAAGCGATCCGGCGAATCAGCTGGAAGACCTGGTCAACGAGAATCGGAGCCAAACCCAGCGAAGGCTCATCGAGCATCAGGAGCAGCGGCTCGGAGATCAGGCCGCGTCCGATGGCGCACATCTGCTGTTCGCCGCCCGAGAGCGTGCCGGCAAGCTGAGTGCGGCGTTCTTTGAGCGTGGGGAACAGCGCGTAGATGCGTTCAAGATTCTGGCGCGCCTTCTGGCGCAGGCGCCGCGGGAAAGCGCCCATCAGAAGATTTTCTTCGACGGTCATGCGTCCCCAGAGCTGGCGGCCCTCGGGAACCAGCGCCAGGCGGCGGAGGGCGCGGCGGCTGGCGGGCTCGCGCGTGACGTCGCTGCCATCGAACACGATCTTGCCGCCGCGAACCGGAATGAGTCCGGCAATGGCTTTGAGGGTCGAGGTCTTGCCGGCGCCGTTGGGGCCGATGATGGTGGCAACCTGACCGGAGCAAACGCCGAGCGCGGCGCCCCAGACCACCTGAATCGCGCCATAGGACACATCGACGCTGGCGACCTCGAGCAGGCGATTTTGAGCGCGAGCTTCGGTCATGCGATTCCCGCAGGCTTGCCGATGTAAGCTTCGATCACCCGGGGATCGTTCTGCATCTGGAGCGGAGCGCCCTCGGCGAGCTTTTCGCCGTAATTCAGCACGATGATGCGGCCGCAGACGGACATGATGGCGCGCAGATTGTGCTCGACATACAGGATGGTGGTGCCGGCGCGCTTGATTTCGCAAAGGAGCGCTAGGACCGACGCGGCCTCCGACTCGGTGAGGCCGCTGCAAACTTCGTCGCAGAGCAGCAAGGTCGGACGCGCGGCCAGAGCGCGGGCCAGCTCCAGGCGCTTGAGGTCGCCGACCGATAAGGTGGCCGCCAGCCGCGCGCCCAAGTGGGCGATACCCACGCGTTCCAGGATTTGCCTGGCCGAGAGCACGCCAGGCGTGGATCGCTGGCGGAGGCCAAAGCGCAACCCGACCTCGACGTTCTCCAGAGCCGAGAGCGAGCGGAACGGCTTGGGGATCTGGTGCGTGCGCACGATGCCCGCGCGCGCGGTGGCAAACGCGCGGGCTCGAGTGATGTCGCGTCCCTGAAACATTATGGTTCCGGAGGTGGGCGGCAGCGAACCGCCGATGATGCTCAGCAGCGTGGTCTTTCCGGCCCCGTTGGGGCCGATCAAGCCGACGAGCTCGCCCTCCGCGACCTCAAAGCTCACAGCCTTCAAGGCGGCGAGGCCGGCGAAATTCTTCGTCAGGCGATCGATCTTAAGAAGGGCGGCCACTGCCGCTCCTTACGCGCGCGAAACGAACGGCTTTGTCGAGGGCGCCCATCACTCCGCCGGGCTCGAACAGGATGATGAGAATCAACAGGGCGCCGTAGAGCAGCAGGTGGAACTGGGGAAAGGAAGCGATAAGCTCCTCGTGAACAAAGCCGTAAACGATGGCTCCGAGTACGGGTCCCCAAAGCGTGCCCACCCCGCCGACGATGGGCATGAGAAGAATGGCGACGCTGATATCGAATCCAAAAACGCCCGGCGGGTGAATGAAGGCGGCATAGCCGCAGTAAACTCCTCCCGCGGCGCCGGTGAGGGCGGCAGCGAGGGCGTGAGCGGCGAGCTTGCTGCGAAAGGGATTCACGCCGAGATCCGACGCGGCATCTTCATCCTCGCGAACCGCGGCTAGCGCCAGGCCAAGCTTGGACCGCCGCAGGACAGTGGAGACGGCGATGGAGACGGCGGCGACCGCGAGCGCGATGTAGTAGTGCAACAACTGGCTAAAGGCGCCCTGCTCGGCCACTCGATAGCCGCTGGCGCCGCCGGTGAACTGAAGATTGGTCATGACCACGCGAACCGCTTCGCTGACTCCAATCGTGGCGATGGCGAAGTAGGGGCCCCGCAATCGAAACGTGGGCACACCAATCAGAGCGGAAGCCGCGGCCGAAACGGCGGCACCGAGCAAAAGCGCCGCCAGGCGTCCCATGCCGGCGTTGAGCGACAACGCGGTGGCGTAAGCGCCCAATCCAAAGAATACGGCGAAGCCGAAGGAGACTTGGCCGGCAAAGCCGCCCAGAATATTCCAGCCGACGCTGGCGGAAATCCAAACGAGAGTGATGAAAACAAGGCGAAGGGCGTTGGGGCCCGGCTGCGCCAAGGGAAAGCCGGCGATGGCGAGAAGAAGAACCAGGAATCCGGCTGGAGAACCCATTCTTGCGAGGAGAGGCTGACCCGCCGCGGCATCTTCTTTCATGTCCAGCGCTGCCGTTTGTTCCAAAGTCCCGCGATTCCTTCGGGAAGGACGACCAGCGCGAGAACCAGAAGAGAGAAGGAAACGGCCGGCTGGTATCCGGCAGGAATCGCCAGAATGCTGAAGGTTTCAACGAGCGCCAGAATCAGCGCGCCGACGGCCACGCCCGCGAACGACTCCAGGCCTCCCAAGACGATGATCACGAAGGCGCGCAGCAGGAAAGAGCCGCCGAAGTCCGGAGTGAAGGGGTAGAGCATGGCGAGCAGGCCGCCGGCAGCCCCGGCGAAAGCGACGCCGACGCCGAAAGCCAGGCGCGCGGTCCTTTCCACGTTGACGCCGACCAAGCGTCCGGAATCGCTGTTTTGCATGAGCACGCGCACCGCCCGGCCGAACCAAGTGCGGCGCAGGACGAGTTCCAGCGCTGCCAGAGAGGCGATAGCCACGCCAAAGACGACCAGGCGCTCGGTGGGAAGGAGGATGGGCCCGACCTGGAGCGTGGAAAGCGTCCGCGGCGTCAGGATCGCGCGGTCGGAATTACCCCAGATCAAGTAGCCGAGATTCTGCAGGACCAGCCACAGTCCGAAGAGAAGCAGGAGGGAGGCCAGGGTAGGCGTGTCGGACTGGGGAATCCGGCGAATCATCAGCCAGTGAATGGCGATGCCCATCAGGAAGAATACGGGAAACTCGATGAGAATGCCCAGGAGCGGATCGATCCAAAAGCGCGTGTACAACTCGAAGACGATATAGGCGCCGAGCATCAGAAAGCCGGCGTGGGCCAGGTTCACGATTTTCATCACGCCGTAAATGATGGTCATTCCCACGGACATAGCGGCGTACACGCCGGCGAGCAACACCGCCGAAACGAGCAGATTCAGGGCGTCAACTGCGGTCATGAAGCGAATTTCTCCATCGCCCAGCCTTAGCGGGGAAGCGGCGCGACGGCGTCTCCCGTCGATGCGTCCTTGGGGAAAACGATGTCGGACTTATCGCCCGGCTTGTTCTGGACGATGATGAAGGGGTTGGCGACCTGGCCGTTCTTGCCGAAATGGAGCGTTTGTCCGGGGAGCAGAGAATCTTTCAGCTCCAAGTTGCGCAGGGCGTCGCGAATCGCGGTCCTATCGAGCGTGCCGGCTCGTTCGATGGCCGCGGCCAGCGCCCTCATGGCGTCGTAGGCGGGCCCGGGATAGTAGGAATCCGGCTCGTGGCCGGCGAAGGCCTGATAGTCGGCGACAAATTTCTTGGCTTGCGGATAAGGGAGCTTCTTCGACCACCACAGCCCCGCGAAGATGTAGTTTGTGGCGTCGCCGAGAGCTTTGCGGGCGTCGGCGTCAGGCCCGCGGGCGCCATAGCTGAGCATCTGGTGATGCATGCCGCTCTGGATGTACTGGCGCTCCATGGTGATGTAGTCCTGCAGGTGAGCATCCACGAGAAAGATGTCGGCCTTGGCCGCTTTCACCTTTTGCAAAAGGCCTGAAAAGTCGGTGCCCCCGAGGTCGAATTTTTCGTTGAAGACCACGTGGAAATAACCGGGGTGCTCGTCGATCCAGCGGTTGATGCCCGCGCCATACTCGACCCCGTGGTCGGTGTTCTCCAGCGCCAGCGCCACAGCCAGATTTTTCTTGAGCTTTCCGGAGTCCACCAGGCTGCCCAAGAAATCGCCGGTGGTGTAGCCGAGAAGATCCGTGGAGCTGAGCGCGCCGAAGATGTACTGATAGCCGCGGCTGAAGATGTGCGTGGCAGCTGCGCCGGCGGTGATCCAGGGAGTCTGGTAGCGGTCCGGCATGACGGATTCCGCCTCGCCGAGAGCGGTGGAATAGCCGCCAATGACCGCCGTGACTTCGTCGGCGCTCATGGCGCGCTCGACCAGATTGGCAGACTTGGCTTGATCAGAGCCGTCGTCGTAGAAGATCTCCCGGATGGGGAGCTTCTTGCCTTTGCTTTGAACCATAATCCCGCCGGCATCGTTGAGCTGCTTGATGGCGAGTTCGATGCCCTCGCGCTGGTATTGTCCGGGCTTTGCTTCGCGGCCGGTGATGGGCAGCACGACGCCAATGCGGATTTCGTTTCCGGATTTGCCGCCCTTCCCGCATCCGGGCAACGCCAGCGCGACGGCCAGCAGGAGGGGGCCCAGGGAAGTCAGGGACCGCTTCGAAGAACGGTCAAAGAATGGGGCTATCACGGAGCATCTCCTTTGGATTCGGATATCAGTGCCTGATGGAATCAAGCCGCTGCCGGTCAGCGCAGCGAATCCTGTAGCAAACCGGACTCTCTGTCAACACCTACCAGGTGTCGCCGCCCCGTTTCGACGGCCACGCTCCCAGCGCGCGGCGAACCAGGACGATCTGGCCGACGTGGTAGCTGTTGTGCGCAATGGTCTGAATTACCAGCGCCAGGACCGAGGAGGCCTGCTCGCTGTGAGCGGGGCGGGTGGCGACCGCCGGCCGCATCAGCGACTCCAGCTCGACGCGACACAGCGCCTGCCAGTCGCGAAGCAGCGCCGCGAATTGCGCGACCGCCTGCTGCCAGGATTCCTTGGCGGATTCAGGGGGCAGCGGCGGCCAAGAATCCGCGGCGTGGCTCGGATACGGATGCGGCGCGCCGCGCACTCGCTTCAGGTCGTATTCCATCCAATAGTTGAGATGAAGGACAACCTCCCAGACGGAACAGGGATGCCCTTCGGGTCTGCGGCGCGCGAGTGCGGCGCTCAGATCTTCGGTGCACCCGAGGGGGTTTGCGTGCGCGCCTTTGCCCTCCAGCAATTCCAGAAGGGGCTGCTGGAGCAGCGTCTTCAGATCCGCAGTTTCGGGCATGCGCACCTCAGACATTTCTTGGCGCGAATTGGGATTCTTGAACTGTTGTCTCGCGTTCATCGCGGAAAACCGAAATCCCGATAGAATTATCCGGCGGCCCGAGGCCCCACGGGCCTTGCATGATACAAGCTTCGGGAGCCGCAAGCGACGATGGAAATCGAAGTACAGCTGCC
>Ga0187846_10000129_pt1 | contig 45633 bp, 41 predicted proteins | sample TC_taG_FD_161473 | JGI IMG/M metagenome (GOLD analysis project Ga0187846, IMG submission 161473) | Biofilm microbial communities from the roof of an iron ore cave, State of Minas Gerais, Brazil - TC_06 Biofilm (v2) | ecosystem: Environmental > Terrestrial > Deep subsurface > Cave > Wall biofilm... | reverse complement strand
GTCCGTCGAAGGGCTGGCGGTGGGTATGCCCCAGGCGCCGGGAGGTGTCGAGCTGCACAACCTGCAGATCGAAGTCATTACACCTGTAGCGGAGGCGCCTGTTGTGCCTTTGAACAAACCGAGGCCGACAGCCAGCATCACCACGCTGCTCGACCATGCTGTCATCACCAACCGGCACCCGGCGCGGCGGGCCATTTTTCGACTCTCGGCAGGAGCCATGGCGGCTTTTCGCTCAGTTCTTGGCCTTCGCGACTTCACGGAGATTCAGACGCCGAAGATCGTCGCTTCAACGACCGAGAGTGGGGCCAATGTCTTCGAGCTGGACTACTTTGGGCGACCCGCGTATCTTGCGCAAAGTCCCCAGTTCTATAAGCAGATCATGGTGGGAGTATTCGAACGCGTCTTTGAGGTTGGTCCTGTCTTTCGTGCTGAGCCACATGACACGACGCGCCACACCAACGAGTATGTGAGCCTGGATGTCGAGTTTGGCTTTATCGAGAACCACTTCACGGTGATGGCTCTGCTGCGTGACGTGATCGCCGGTATGCTAGAGGCGCTCAGCGAGCATTACGCAAGCGAACTGAAGTTGCTGCGCGTGCACATGCCTGCCGTATCTGAGGTGATACCGTATATCCACTTCTCCGAGGCGCAGGAACTCATCTTTCGTCGCTACGGTACGGATGTGCGAGGCGAGCCTGACCTCTCACCGCAGGACGAGCGCTGGCTGGGCGAATGGGCGCTACAGGAATCCGGCAGCGAGTTTCTCTTTGTCACGGGCTATCCGATGCGCAAGCGCCCTTTCTATACTCATCCGGACCCTGAGCGGCCAGAGTATTCAAACTCCTTCGACCTGCTCTTCCGTGGGGCCGAGCTGGTGACTGGCGGGCAGCGACTCCACCGCTATGGAGACTACCTGGCGGCGCTGGAAAAAGCGCAACTGCCGGTTGAGCCATTCGAAACGTACCTGGAGGCGTTTCGTTATGGCATGCCGCCGCATGGTGGGTTTGCTATCGGCCTGGAACGGCTGCTGATGCAGCTTACGGGTGCTCCCAATATTCGCTTGACGACGACATTCCCGCGCGATTTGACGAGACTTACGCCGTGATTAGGTTTTTCTAAGCGACTCTCGCGGGGCGACAACCGGGGACAGCAGTGAGATCCTTCGGCTTCGCCTCAGGATGACAATTGGAGGTCGCTCAGGATGACAATCTTGTGACCAGCCTTCGCTGCGCTCAGGGGGACAAGCGAGGGTAGCAGCCGGACCAGATCCTTCGGCTTCGCCTCAGGATGACAATTGGAGAAAATAGCAAGAGGAACCAGCAGATGAAGCACTACTACGTGTATATTATGACGAATCGCTCAAAAACACTCTACATGGGCATCACCAATGACTTACAGCGGCGTATATACGAACACAAGCATCATCTGCTTCCCGGCTTTACCAGCAAGTATGATATTACAGGCTTAGTCTACTTTGAAGAGACGTGCGATGTGTACGCTGCTATCGCGCGGGAGAAGGAAATCAAGGGATGGCTGCGCGCCAAGAAGATTGCCTTGATCGAGTCGATGAATCCCGACTGGCGAGACTTGAGTGAAGAATGGCAAGAAGGATGACCAGGGCCGAGTAGGACGAGATCCTTTGCTTCGCTCAGGATGACAACCAGTTTATTGTTGACAGTAATATTGGACGATAATACAATCTAAGCAGTCTCTCAAGATGGAAGTACTGCAGTCATTAGCGTAGGGGGAAATGCAATGCTTTATACGACTTTTGCCCGTTTCTGGCGACGAAGTTACCTTCTGGGATTACCATTGTTATTTATGCTGCTTCTCAGCACTGCCTTTCTTTCAAGCAGCGTTCAGGCAAGTTCCTCTTCATCCTCTTATAACCTGCCAAGATGGTGGGCCAAGTATCAGGAGTTACTGAAAGGAACATCTTCTTCACAAGCTCCAACATCCTCTAGCCAGGTTTCAGTTGGCTCAAATGTTGATATGAGCAATGAGGACACCCCGCAGAGCGAGACCTCGATCACAGTGAACCCCAATAATCCCAAGATGTTAGCCGGTGGCTCCAATGAAATCGTGCGCCTGCCAATGCGCGGCTATTTCTCCATTGATGGCGGCAAGAGCTGGGGTGCGGTAGACCTGCCACTGCCACCTCCCGCAACGACCAATGGCACCGATTTTGGTTCTGATCCAGGGGTGACTTTCGACACTCAGGGGAACGTGTACTATTCTTACATTGTAGTCTTCTTCAATCGGTCCTTTAAAGCAATTCAGGGAACAGAGATGGCGGTTGCCAAGTCGTTCAATGGAGGCAAGACCTGGCCGCAGGTTACGTTTTTCAACTTCAACAACGGCACCGGTAAGTTCAACGACAAGCCGATGATTGCTGTAGATACCAATCCGAATAGTCCTTTCCGAGACAGTGTCTATGTTGCATGGGATAATGCTTCTTTCAATGCGGGCAAGTCATCGGCCAACAACGCACTACTTTTTGCGCGTTCCACCGATGGCGGCCTCACGTTCAGCAGCCCCGTAGCCGTGAACAAGCTTACAGGTGGGCCATCCTCCGTGATTGGCGCTGATCCTTTCGTAGGGCCTGACGGCGAAGTCTATGTTGCCTGGCACGACGTTCAGAACAATCGTTTAATGGTCAATCGCTCCTTCGATGGCGGCGTCACTTTCGGCCAGCAGCAGCAGATTGCACCGACCGTTGTTGCTTTCGATGATGCCATTCCGGCGATGGCCAGCCGGCATGCCCTGCTCTATCCAGCCTGTGATGCCGACCGCAGCAGCAGTACGAACCGTGGCACGCTCTATTGTTCGTGGATGGATGAGACAGCAAGCAACGGAACAGACATTTTTGTATCACGCTCGACCGATCGCGGCGCAAGCTGGAGCGCACCTGTGCGTGTCAATGATGATCCAACCGGGGTGCGCAAAGACCAGTTCAACCAGTGGCTTTCGGTAGATCCGACCACTGGCTTGGTCAACCTGAGCTGGAACGATGCCCGCAATGATCCTGCCGACATCAAGACCGATATCTTCTTTAGCCAGTCTGCCAATGGAGGTGTATCCTTTATCGCCAATGTGAAGGTGACAACGGCCATGACTGATGAAAGCGCTAATAACCCTTGTGCTAATGCGAGTGATCAGTACGGCGACTATGAAGGCATCGTCGCTTTCAAGAGCAATATTCACCCCATATGGACTGATGGCCGGTTCAATTGCACAATCGATCCTGCTACAGGACAAGCCTTTGGTGAAGAAGTCTTTACGGCGGCAATTGTGGCATAATTACAATAAAGAACGAAGACGATTCTGAGAGGGAAGGGTGCATGGACCCCTTCTCTCTCGAAAGGCTCCAGGTGACTGGCATGGACTCTTCACCCTCACCAGAACAACCAGAGAATAAAAGTGAAGAGCAGCAAGATGTTCTGACGCCTGTGCAATGGCTGAAGGAGCAGATAGCCGTGCCTCAAGATCGGACCATCTCAAGCATAGGCGAATTTCTCCTGCCCACGCTGCTTGGAACAATGGAAGCATTGTTGATAGCTGCGGTATTGATTGGCCTGGCGGGCACCGGTCTTTTTGGGTCGTTTGAACCACTGCTGCCGCTCTGGGCCCCTTTTGTGCTGATCGTAGGCTCGATCTGGCTATTCTATTATTTTGAGCGGCGAGGCACGAAAAAGGGGGCGTCCTCTCAAAATGAGATTGCAAAAATTGGTATTCCTGACACCTCGCTCTTCATTCTACTGGTTGGTGCGCTCTCATTGTTCTTTGTCTGGCTGCATATCTATGCACACACGGCGTTTATCTTCGATCCAAGATGGTTTCTGGCGCTGCTGAACGATATCCTGCTGCTCAATATCCATTTCTACGAGGTGGTCAGCATTATCGGGCTTTCATTTCTACTTGGCTGGCGAGGCATTCGTCTCTTAAATCGCGAAATTGAACCCTCGAATGTCTTTCATACGCTCTGGCTAGGGTTGGGCATACTGACAGCAGTGATTATCCTGCGAACAGCGCAGGAGCGTGCAGGCGTCGTCTTTCACGATACCATAATCTTGCTGCTGCTGATCCCTTTCTTTCTGTTTTTCTCGCTCGCGACGCATGCACTGGCGCGTGTCGTCTTTATACGACACTCCCATTTCACTGGCTTGCAAGGGAGTGTTGTCGCACAAGAGCGCGCGATTGTCGTGGTGATAGCATCGCTCGGCCTGATTTTACTCCTCGTTGCTTTATTGGTGAGCAGCACCGTCAACCCCTCATTCTGGCAAACGCTGGCTCCCGTGGGAGCAGCACTTGCCAGGGCCTACAACTGGCTAGTAGACGTGTTTGCCACCCTGGCAGGTCTGATTGCCGCTCCTATTTTCTGGCTCTTTGACCTGGTCGGCAGGCTTTTCCCGGCAAAGGCAACTCACATTAACCCTCCCCAGAGCAAGCTAAGCAAACCGAATGTATCGCCACCCCATCCTGTGCCTTTCGCCGCCACAGTACTAACGGTTATTCAGTTCTTGTTGCCTATCGTCCTGTTGTCACTGATCTTCATTCTGATCTGGTGGACGCTGCGCCGCAGGCGCGCACGCAGGCGCGCAAAGCGGCAAGACCAGGATATACACGAGAGCCTGTGGTCGTGGTCGCTCTTCTGGAGGCAGTTTAAAGCATTCATAGGCGCGCTCTTTGGACGTTTCTTTGCTCGTCATGCCACGATAGAAGACAGCGCGGCCGTCCCCGAAGAAATAAAGGGAGAGACGGCTGCGCGAAGCATACGCGAGATTTACCGCGCACTCTTAAAGAAAGCAGCCAGTCACGGCTATTCACGCAAGAAATTTGAGACTCCGTACGAGTTCCAACAACGTTTAGACGAAAAAGTGCCACTTGCTGAACCGCAATTGGAGGTGATTACCGAGGCGTATACTCTTACGCGCTATGGCGGCGATGCACCGGATGAAGCGCAGTTAGAACTGGTGCGCAGCACGTGGGCTGAACTGGATCAGAAGTGGGTCTAATGACCAATAATTTCCCCATTGGCCACGTGATATCGATGAGCTTTAGCTAGAATCTCTTCAGGAAGATTTCTCAAATCGGTCGTGGTAATCAACACCTGCTCATGGTGTAGGACCTCGCGCAGAAGATATTCACGGCGCAGGGGATCAAGTTCGCTGAATACATCGTCGAGCAAAAGCACCGGCTCTTCGCCGGTGACCGCACGCATATAGGCCAGCTCTCCCAGCTTGGCAGCGAGCGCCGCCGTTCGCTGCTGGCCGCGCGAGCCATAGATGAGCATGTTTACGCCGTTCACCAGGAACTCCAGGTCGTCGCGGTGCGGCCCCAGTAAACACACGCCCTGCTGAATTTCTTTCCGCCGCACTTCCTGCAATTGCGTACGGTAGTTTTGCGGAGCTTCAATTGTATCCCAGGACGGATCTATACGAAACGATGGACGATAGACAATCTGGAGGTGCTCGCGCCCACCGCTGATGATTGCCTGCAAATCATCGACGTGTTGATTGAGCGCCTCCACCATACGCTGCCGCTCAAATGTGATCAGGCCGGCCCATTCGGCCAATTTTTCATCCAGGTAATCCAGCATGCGCGGGTCTTCCTGATTTTCGCGAATGCGTTTGAGCAAGGCAGAGCGCTGTGCGATAACCTTGCGATACCTGAGCAGCGCATGGCAGTAGTGAGGCTGCATCTGGCAAAGCCCGCGATCGAGAAAACGCCGCCGCTCTTCGGGAGAACCATCAACCAGGCTCAAATCGTTGGGTGAGAACAGAACAACCGTCACCAATCCTATCAGATCGATGGCTCTTTTAGGGGCGCTATTGATCTTGATGCGCTTACGCTGCCGCTCATTGGGCGATAGATTAAAATGCCCTCCGTTCCATCGATCCCCTGGATTGCCTGTAGAGCCATTTTCTTGCGAAGTCGGGTCGATGACCACAAGCTCAATTTTCACTTCGCCGCTTTGCCGCTCAACTGCGGCATCAATGCGCGCGATATGGTCGGGCGCATGCCAGTTGACGATTTCACGATCAGAGGAGGCGTGGAAGGAGTTGGACGTGGCGAGCATAGCCACAGCTTCGAGCAGATTGGTTTTCCCCTGGGCGTTCTCACCTTGAAAGAGAAATAGACCCCGCTCTAGAGGGAGGTCGAGTTGCTTGTAGTTGCGAAAGTCTTTCAACGAGAGGTGAAAAAGGTACATGCCGTCATCGATTGATATGCATGGGCATAATCACATAGGTATAGTCATCTGCGCCCACGGGTCGGATCACGCCTGGTTTAGTAGCGGAATTGGCCTCAAGAGCCACCTCAGGCGTACCAATAACTGTCAGTACATCCGCAAGATATTTGACGTTAAAGATGATTTGCAGTTCAGCGCCATCAACGGCGGCGTTTAACATGCTGGTATTATCTCCCAGGTCCTCAGCCGTTGCTTCAATGGTGAGGGAACCGGGTTCCAGCCCATCATGCTCACCAGGATTGATCTTGACGCGCGTAATGTTTGAGCTATCACGCGCAAACAGAGCAGCACGCTTGATAGCCTCGGCGAATTGCCTGGTCTCGACCACTGCCCGTGTCGAATGCTCTTTAGGAATAATCTGGCGGAAGTTGGGAAAAGTGCCATCGATCAAGCGCGAGACGAGATCCAGGTTTTGCGTATGGAAGAGTACCTGGTTGCGATTGGGCGTCACGATCATCTCAACGGGTCCCTCTGACGGCAGGATACGAGCAAGCTCGGTCAGGGTACGCGATGGGATGAGAAGGTCGCCGAGAGGATGCTCATCACCGGGCAGGGGTGCGACTCGCACGGCCAGGCGGAAAGCATCGGCGGCGGCAAAGGTTATTTTTTCGCCGCTCACCTGCACGAGGACGCCGGTCAAGACCGGGCGCGAGTCGTCATCGGCAGCGGCAAAAGCAACCTCGGCAATTATCTCTTTGAGCATAACTGCATCAAGCGCCACGGGTGGCTCTCCGCCCTCAGCGCTGGGGATCAAAGGAAATTCAGAGGAATCCATACCCTTGATGTTAGCGGTGCTGCCCATGCTCTTGATGTTCAGGGTGTTCGAATCAGCGGGTATCGCCATATCAACCGGAGCCTGGGGCAGGCTGATGACGAAATCGGTGAGTAGTTTTGCAGGAACGGTCGTTGTTCCCTCCTCATGAATCTGCGCATCGAGCCAGTAATTAATGCCAATTTCCAGGTTGGTGGCAGAGAGCTTCAGGCGACCATGATCGGTCGCCAGTAAAATATTGGACAGGATCGGCAGTGTGCTGCGAGTCGAGACAGCGTGGCTGACGGCTGATAGCCCACGGCTCAGGTCTTGTTGCTTACATGTAATTTTCACTGTATTCTTCCTCCAGGGGACGGCCAAGGATACGTTAAAAGTTCCTGGTTAGTATACAGGATTCTATAAGAGAGAACAAGCTTTGAATATAAATTGGGTGCTCTAAGATATATTCCAATAAGAGAAGTGAGAAGCGGAAGGGATAGGAATACTACACCTTATCATCATCTTCCCCTAACAGGGGCGGGGCTTTGTACAACTTTGCCGGTGTCTCTGAAAGGTGGATGGGGGAACCTGAAAGCTTGATTGTGCCAGCCCTGGGATGCTCGCATTCCCATACGAACTCCCTGGCCTGGATGTGCGGATCGTTATAAACCTGGCTGATGGTATTGATAGGCCCGCATGGTATGCCAGCGGCGCGCAGTTCTGGTAACCACTCGCCGGTCCTGTGGTGGAGAAACTCTTCTTGTAGGACTGGCACAAGTTCCTTGCGGTTACGCACTCGCTGAGGATTGGTGGCAAAACGGGGGTCTGCCGCCAGGTCTTCGCGCCCCAACAGGTGACAAAGCTCCTGGTAGAGGCGGTCGTTACCGCATGAGACGACAACATAGCCGTCTTTTGTGCGAAACGCCTGGTATGGCACGATATTCGGGTGGCCGTTGCCGAAGCGTTCAGCTTCTTCACCTGAGATCAGATAATTAGATGAGACATTGCTCAGAAGCGACATGGTGGTCTCAAGCAGTGAGATGTCGATATACTGCCCTGTGCCGGTGCGATCGCGCACGCGCAGGGCAGCCAGGATAGACATGCAGGCAAACATTCCCGCGGAAACATCCCCAACGGGCGAGCCGACGCGCTGAGGTTCGCCCTCAATCTCTCCTGTCACCGACATGAGGCCGGATTCGGCCTGCGCAACAAAGTCATAGCCGGGACGTGATGCATATGGGCCGGTATGCCCATAGCCGCTGATCGAGCAGTAGATTAATCCAGGGTTGATGGCGCGCAGGCTCTCGTAGCCTAACCCCTGGCGCTCCAGGGTGCCGGGGCGGAAGTTCTCGACAAGCACCGTCGCTTTACGCACAAGATTTAACAATCGCTCTTTGCCTTCCGGGGTACTGAAGTCGAGAAGAATGCTGTATTTGTTGCGGTTGAGTCCAAGGTAGTAGGCGCTCTCGCCAGCGATATAAGGCGGGCCGAAGGAGCGTGTGTCGTCACCTTTGCCTGGTTGCTCAATTTTGATGACGGTTGCCCCCAGGTCGCCCAGTATCATGGTACAGTATGGTCCGGCTAGCACGCGTGAGAGATCAATAACTACTACATCTGAGAGAACAGCGTCCATGAATCCTCCTGCTGGTTATGTCGCTTCCTAGGCAAGGTTCAACCAGTCATTGCGTGTCACCCTGAGCGCAGCGAAGGGTCTGTCGCGAGAGGCACCGAGATCCTTCGCTGCGCTCAGGATGACAGCGATGCGCTCAGCATGACAGGGCTGGACCTTTCTGGTGGATAGGAACTGTCAAGTGCATTTGAATCTTGCCTTACATAGAATATATCATAAAAGCCAAACCATCTTTGCCCGGTTCCAGTTTCATCCTGCTCGCTGAGAATACTGCTTACAGGTGCCCTTCGGGCAAAGCTGATTGAAGCGTTAGCTGGATGAGCAGAGTGGCCCCTACATAATCCAGGGATCAGTTTTGCATGCAAGGGCATCAAACTTGACAAGCCCTTAAAACGTTGCTATCATAACTGTGCTACAAAATGCCCCCAGAGCAATGAGATAGGAAAGTTATGTTTGCGATAATTAAAAGTGGTGGAAGACAATACAAGGTTTCCGCCGGTCAGACGCTTGAGGTCAACCGGCTTCCCGTTGAAGCTGGTCAGCAGGTCAAATTTGAAGAGGTATTGCTGATCTCAGATGCCGATAACACCATGATAGGCAAACCACTAGTTGCTAATGCGGTGGTGCTGGCAACCGCCACAAAGCAGGGTCGCGGCAAAAAGGTGATTGTTTTCAAGTACAAAGCTAAGAAGCGCTACCGCCATCACCGTGGTCACCGCCAGGAACTCACCTTCCTTACAATTGACGATATTATCGCCGGCGGCAAGAGCCTGATTACAGGCGAGGCTCCCACGCTCAGGGAAGAGGAGCTTCCCGCCGTGGAAGAGCTAGAAACCTTGCCGGAGAGCGCCGAGCTAGAGGCCGCTACAGGTGAAGTGGCTGAGATTGCAGAGCCGGAGCCTGAAGTGGAAGAGAAAAAGGCACCGCGCAGGCGCCGCGCAAGAAAGGCTGAGGAGACGGAGAGCGCCGAGCTAGAGGCTGCAACTGGCGAAGTGACTGAGGCTGCAGAGCCGGAGCCTGAAGTGGAAGAGAAAAAGGCACCGCGCAGGCGCCGCACAAAGAAGGCAGAGGAGACGGAAAGCGAGGCAGAGGAATAAGCATGGCATCCCATTGTAATGCAGCGGCAAACGCCGCATGCGCGGCTACGTGCTCCGCACGTCATGCCGCTGAAAGGTAGCTATGGCACATAAAAAAGGTATGGGCAGCTCCCGCAATGGCCGGGATAGCAACCCTAAGATGCTCGGTGTGAAACGCTATGACGGCCAGCTGGTTACCGCTGGCAGTATCATCGTTCGCCAGCGCGGTACGAAGATTAAACCTGGAGATAATGTAGGCTTAGGTCGCGACTATACGCTGTTTGCGTTGATCGATGGCTATGTGAAGTTTGGGCATCACTCGCGCAGGCAGCGCTGTGTCAACGTTTACACAGAGTTTCCCGGCCGTCCCTCGCTGACTGCTACGAAAGAGCAGCCAACGGCAGTGGCACGAGCCTGAGTCGCTCTATAAATAATACCCTAGAAGAAAACGCCTTCACGATACACTGTTCTTCGCGAAAGCGTTTTCTTTTTTATTGGTTTGAGTTATTCTCTATGTTTTCTTTGCTTCTTAATTATCGGTAATCATCACCATCACTGTAATCATGTAACCCTTTCTTAACCCTGTCTCAACCTAATCGACTTGACTGCAAATAAGCAGAAGCGTATTCTTCGCAACAAGCTACCGAGCATAATTTTCAATGGATGGTGTTTGAATACGTGAGTTGGGAGGACAACTGTGGACAACGTTGCTACTTCAAAGCTTCAACAAATACTCAGTGAGATGGACACTGCTCTAGCTGATGAAATTAAGGCACAGAGTTCGAGAAAATCAGCTGATCATATTGCTATTGATGGCAAGCTTGTTGCAGAAGAGAGTGGGCATTACGTATACTCCTTCTCTCTCAAAGACCCCTGGGAACCTGAAGATGATACCCCTATTCGTATTAAGATAAGTAGCACTCCATCTGTGAAAGGCACAATAGTCACCTCTACCGGAACGACGATTACCATTGCTACCGAACAAGTCTTACCCCCAGAAGCACTTCGACGGATTGAGATGATTAATGATTCTACTCAGCTACTCGAGAGGTTACGAGACGCCTTAAAGAACAATAACGAGGGGGAATCACAGCTTGGTTCGAAAAGCTTCGGATTATTATCGTTTGATTGCGGAAAACGACCATCACCGATGACTTTTGGGAAGTTCATCCCTGATGATTCGCAGAATCAGGCAATACTGATGGCCCTTGGAAGTCAAATCACATACATTGTCGGACCTCCCGGAACAGGCAAGACCTCCACACTTGCAGCGATAGCATTTGCTCATCTATGCGAGGGACGCAGTGTACTTATCACTGCACATACTAACATTGCAGTAGATAACGCTGTCATGAAGCTTGCCGACATATGCCGCGAAGCCGGTGCATTGGATGAGCTTCGCAGAGGACACGTTGTCCGATATGGAACACCTCAACATCGAAAACTGATCGAAGATAATAAGTACGCGGATATCTATCTTCCAAAGATCATAGAGCGCCGTGGAAGTGATCTATACCGGCAACAAGAAACACTTAAGGCATCCCTACGTCAGATACTAAGCAATTTAGATGCAGTAGCGCTGACTAAAGCAGGGAGCAAGGAAAAATGGCAAACGGAACGCTTAAGCTTAAGTACACAACGCGATAATTATCAGGCTGAATTGGCCCCATTGCACGCACGTGAGCAGCAACGTTTAGCATCTTTGGAGGGACGATTGCATCATTTCACTAACCAACTCCAGCAAATGCAACAGTATAAAAATTCTGTCCATTTAGCTTTGGCACAGTTAGCAGCGCAACAAGTTCAATGGGACTCAGCAAGAACAGAGCATCTTAGGCAAGTCAACAATCTGGCATCCCAACTAGCTGAAGCTCAACAAATGAGCCCTGTCAAGCTCTTCTTCAAGCGTATTGACCCAAAACGTCTAGCACAGCAATTGGCTGATGCAAAGCAACAGTTATGGAATGCTAATAACTTATTAGCTGAGTTGCAAAAGCGTATTGAGGCAGCTCATATTAGCTATGCAGAAGCAGAGAAACATATCGAGCAGCTTACCATAAGTTACCGAGAAACTATGACTCAACGGAATGCTCTATCACCCGACTCTGGTAGAATCGCAACCTTGCGCACGGCTATAGCGCAGTATGATCAGCGCATTGCACAAGGGGATGCCAGTTTGCAAAGAGATCATGAGGATATACAACAAAAGCGTGATGCACTACAAAGCGATACAGAGCGTATTAAGGAGCAAATAGCAGCAATTGACAAGCAGATGATGGATTTGGAAAAGAGTATTGTGGCGGAAGCGCATGTGGTGGCTACAACCCTGAGCAAAACTTATATGAACCACAACTTGTGCGAGCGGCGTTTCGATGTAGTCATCCTGGATGAAGTCTCAATGGCTCCCCTTCCAGCAGTGTATATTGCTGCCTCACGTGCTGATGTTTCTGTAGTAGCTATTGGTGACCCACATCAACTTGCACCAATTTTTACAGCTGGAACATCTGCTGCCCAACAATGGCTTGGTACCGATTTGTTCGCTCAAAACGGTATCTCCTTGGATGGGGCAGTTAATGGCTATGGCAACAGCACATTGCTTAAGAAGCAGTCACGAATGCATCCAAATATCTCAGTTATAGCGCGCAAGCATGTTTATAAAGGACAAATCGTAGATCGAGAAAGAAACGATATGGAAGCATATGCCAAAGTGGCTCCCTCCCCCGGTAAACAACTCTTGTTATGCGATACTAGCGACGCCTTGCCTATCACGACTCGCCCCGAGGGAGGTTCGCGTATTAATGTTTACCATGCACTTTGTACAATTGCTATTGCTCGACAAGTACTCGCTTCGTTACCTGAATCTGATATACAACAAAGTAGCAGGCAGAGAATAGGCTTGGTGACTCCTTATCGTAAGCAGGCAGAATTACTTCAGTACTTGATTCAAGATGCAGGATTACAAGGCCTGATACGTGCAGGAACCGTCCACCGTTTCCAGGGACTTGAGTTTGAAGTAGTGATTTTCGATACAGTAGAATCTCCTCCAGTACCGCCTAGAGATGGCTTTACTGCTGGACAATGGGGATCACAAGCAATGAGATTAATCAATGTAGCGGTGACTCGACCAAAGCATAAACTCATTGTGATTGCGAATGTTCGTTGGATATGGGAGCGATTCCAAGCGCATGATATTTTACGTCTGGCGATAGATGAGGCACAAAAGGCCGGAATTATGAAATCACGAGAAGTTCTTAATATTAATATACCGACATCTTCTCTTTCTAAGCTATCGCCTACGCTAGATGCAATTCAATATGAGCCAGAGCTTTTGGATGACCGCACATTCTTTGATCGATTTCTTGACGATGTACACAAGGCAAAGAAGCAAGTAGTAATCTTTAGCCCATTTTTGGATATTAAACGAACAAGCCAGATAATACCAGCACTAACAGAGAGACAAAAAGCAGGAGTACGGATTACAGTTATTGCTAGCCAATCGACAGATAATGATCCTACTACTACTAAGGCAGGCATTCTAATAAAGGAGGCTGGAGCGGAACTTAGAACTTTGTCTGGCATGCATCAGAAACTTGTATTCATTGACGAGGAAATTGTGTATACGGGGAGTCTAAACGTATTATCTCACACGGCAATCACCGAATTCATGGAACGTGTAAAATCACCCAAGTTTGCTAAAAAGGTCTGGCAGTTTATGAATGTCGATACCGTAGTGGAAACTCCGGTAAAATGGGGGCCAGATATTGTGCTTTCTAGTTCAGTATTGCCCAATACTGTTTGTGAAAAGTGCGGCAAGGCTATGGTTGTCAGAATTGGACGCTATGGACCATTTTATGGATGTAGAGGTTTTCCCAATTGTAACCAAATCGAGGAGATATCGGAGAAACATCTTCGCAATCTGAAGCAACTTGCAAACGTGTACTGCGATAACTGTAGTGATAATACTCTGATGCATCCAAAGACCTATCGTAAGGATGCTTGGTTAGAATGTTCCGCTCCGAGACCTTGTGGATATAGACGTCGTATCAAAATTATATAGTAGTAGAGAAAGCGAAGCATCCAGGGTAAGCTTAAAGTCTTTGCGGATGCCAGGAAAAGGTTTGAGAGTGACACCCGCAAAGAATCGTTGATTAGACAGAAGGCTATTGATGAGAAGCGGTCGCGGATTGCGTTTGCGCAGGCTGTGCTGGCGCAGTCGTAGCCACCGCCAGTAGAGATTTCACCGCCGCGTCCGAAAGCGTCTTGTTTGTCTGTGGATCAAACACCACGTCGTCTCGCTTACAATAATAGAGGTGGCGCCAATTTTCCAAAGCGCGATCCCAGGCGGGTAGATACTTTTGCGATTGGAGGTCACCTCTCACGACACGCTGGAAGGCAATGAAGGAAAGTACCAGGGCTGTAAGAATGCCGGCGAGTACTACCACAACCAGTAGAATCTGTACAGGCTGGGGCCAGGTTCCATATCCGCCCACCCCGGCAAATGTCAAGATAATAAATACGCCCACTACAATCAGCGCCAAACCCACGAGTATATACTTCATCATTCCCACTCTGGATACAGGCATAGGTGGTGGCGCAAAACGCTGCATCCCAGATTCGTAAGCCGCCGGCAGTCTCATTACTTGATCCGCCTGCTGGCACACCGGGCAGGGAGGAACAAGTAGGCGATGTTGAGATTGAGAAGATGCCATAAACGAAACAACCTCCTTGCTCGAACCGAGCGATAAATATGTATTAAGGAAAGCATATCACGTAGTTACCCATTCGACAATGCCTACTTCTCTGGTGATTACCTACTATAAGTCCGAATGAGATCCTTCGCTCCGCTCAGGATGACAGAGATGCGCTCAGGATGACAGCCTGCAGGGGTTGTGTCATCCTGAGCACATTCGCTGCGCTCAGTGTAAACTCCGCGAAGGATCTAGCTCAAGGGGCAGCGAAGGATCAGTGGTGCACTAACGTCCAGCAGACCTGACTTACGTAGCCTTGACTTATGGGTAAACACCAGCTACTTCTAAGGTATAATAGGCCATGCACACAATTTACACCATTGGCCACTTAAGAGTGCCTATCCCATTTCGCACTGTATAGTCATCCAGGTGAGCGCCCCAATAGTATATCCCGATCTCACCCTCAACATGCCAGGAATAGCCGCCTTTCTGCGGCACTCCCTGCTGTGTCAGAAACAAGGTTTCCAGCACCGCATCATCTGCATATGCTACCCGATCAGAGAGCTTGCTACTATTGAGAGCGGTGTGACGTTTGATCTTCAATGTAGACGCCTGCATGACGATGGATACCCAATTTCTCATCGGGAAGGCTTGCAGGATTGCAGCCCGATCAGCAGACGGATACATCTCCCTGATACGCTGGTTTTCTGCATCTGTCCACAAGACGCTGCTCCCATGCTGGCGGTAGATATGACCTGTAAGCCGCCCCTGCACTGGTGGCTTTAACTCAATGGTAAGTTTCAGGATATGTGGGCTACCCATCGTCATGTCAGCCGATGCAACGATTAAGCTCACTAACTGGCGCTTCCGTTCAAAGGGCATTGTACCCCACTGCTCAGTAGCTTCCTCTATGAGTGAGTGCGTCCTGGCTAACTCGTTGCGCTGATTATCTGCCTGCTTCGCTTTCTCCTGTAACATGGCTTTGGTTGCATGGAGTGATTTTAACTGGCGTGTGGCTTCTTCTACTCCTGGCTCATACAACTCTTTCATAGCTACCCGCCTGGATAGTTCCCACTCTCTGACGCCTTGCTCAATATTTTTTAAGGCTTCGGCAATGTCGTTGGCTTCAGAAATTTTTTCCTGTGATAACTGGTCTACCGTTGCTGCTAACGCATCCATTGTTGTTGGCTCCCCTGGACGTGTTGCCGCCTGTTTGATACCGATTAGAACCTTCACAAAGGCGTCACTAAAGGCATCATCAATCACCCTGACAGGCACGTTTAACTCAGTGTGCTCTTGCGGGTTCAGGGTATTGCCCTCTTTCTTGGCGCGATACAGCTTGCCAATCACATAGGCTTTCACTCCATTGCCCCACAACACCCCCTCTAAGAGTGCTGGCGTTGTTTGATAGGTGCGATTGATAGCGGGCTTCTGCGGGTTCAGTTCACCCTCTAACGTATACTTGGATAACCTGTTAAAGGCATACAGGAAATCAGCATAGGGCACAATAGCCGCGTGCGCTTCTTTTGAAACCACAACCCCATCATAGATCAGCCATCCCAGGTAGACAGGATTAGAGAGAAGTCCAGCTAATCCCGCCCTGGTTTTAATCACGTAGCCATTTTTGTCTGCATCAAAGTCCAGCCTGATATTGGGAAGTGTTTTGACACCCTCAAAGGCTGGAAAGCAAAAGCCTGTAGCTGTTAATTCGCGGCCCAATCTGGCAAGGTTGCCACCTACTTCTCTATAGCGACGATACAAAAATTTTATGCGCTCAGCATGCGGCTCATAGGATACAAAAAATTTTCTGCCTGGTTCTTCACCGATGATATAGCCGACTGGAACACTGCCGCCCCCATAGGATAGCCCATATTCAATCGCCTGTAACTTGGCTGGATTAACCTTTTCATAGATGTGTTTCAGGTAGAACGCTGCCTGCCTGAACTCTTCGCGCAAGCCTTCTTCATCTGCTGGCCTATCACACCAGTAGACGTGATTGAACATCACCACAGGAATATGGTGCTGCTTCAAGACCTGGATAAAATCGTTATACCAGACGTGCGTTCTATCTCTCCATAGCCTGGATGCATCATAACAGGCAATAGCACCAGCCTCACCAGACTCTATCATCCTGTACAACTGGTCTAAGCCTTCACGCTGAAATCTGGTTTTCTGACCACTGATCCCCTGATCTGCTTCAATCTTGATAATCAGATCATGTGTCCAGCCATATGTGAGTAAGCGTCGTTCTAGCATTTCATCCTGCTGCATTTTGCTTTGCAGGTTATGCTTGACCTGGCCGAGTGTACTTTGCCTGATATACTGCACGATAGGCTTCTCAATGGGTAGCTGTGGCTGCTCAGGGTTAAAGTCTGGTAGCAGACTCTCACCTGGACGAATACGCTTGCTCATTGCTCACCGCCCTTTCCATCAATCGGGTACAGCTTTGCATGCTTGGCAAGATACCGCCTAAGCTCTACTGCTTCTTCATAGGTTAAAAGCAACAGCACAGCTTTGCCAGCTTCTATGAGTAGGGAACGATCAATGAGGATACTCACGGTTAAATGGTCGGAGAGTTCTGACTTGCTTCCTGCAAGCCGCTTTGGTAAAATGTGCATAGATGCAATCCTTTCTGCTTAACAACTCAAGGGTTGTGTTAGTTCTACACAGGTACTCCAAACTTGTGTAGAACATATTTTCTTAATACACATAGATTATATATGATACAAATTGGCTTGTAAAGATGTTGGCTCCCCTGCACCTATTGATTGACTGCTTCCAGTGGCTCAATCTTCAGATGGCTCTTGCGGTTCTCATAGGGGACGCCCATTGAAACCCCGCGCTGCTGTAGCAGTTCTTTGATCTGTGGAACTGATACCGCCCAACACGCACCGATCTTGCGCACCTTCACTGTTGGCTCATTCTCTATCACCTTGCGCAAATACCGCTCTGATATCCCCAACAGCGCCGCACACCTACGGATAGATGCTAAGGTTGTCACAATTTCTGTTGAGATACTACACCCACCTTTCTTATAGGCCCCAGGAATTCACGTGAATTCACGATAATTCCTTGCTGTGCTTATACGTTTGGGCCATCCAACTGCTTTGCTTTTCGTACCCAACTGACATCCTTGCCCAATGCCCTTGCTGCCCCTGCCGTGCTGTCGTTCTCCTGGATTACCTTCCACTGTTCTGCTGTTACCCTCACCTGCCCACTATGGCCCGTTTTCTGCGCCCCTGTTACTGGGTTTACCCCAGGATGCATGCCATGCTGTTTGATATAGCTGTGCGTAGCCGCCGTCTGTGGTTCATGTGTGATATACCTGACCACATTTAAGAGCGTGAGCAGCACAAACCCGACCAGGATATAGCCAATATACCCCCACAGGAAATCCTGTGTATGCTGCATAAATGGAAGCACCGTATCGGCAAAGATTGCAGCAACCGTCAAGAGTGAGATATAGGTCATATCGCGCCCTGCTTTCCGTTGCTGGTTGGTAGCTGCTACTTTCGTCCATGCATGCAGCCAGAACAATAAACTGAGTTCAAATACTGCCGTTGTCAAGAGTGCCCATACATAGCCATAGATGGCGTGTAAATGCAGTGTGATAAAGAAATAGGTTGTAGGCGCGGTGACGACAATCAAAAGTAACGGCATCCACCGTATAATCGTTGCTCTGTGCTCCTGCGCATCAACAGTGCCTTCCCACTCATTGCCCTCTGCATCCTCATAGATTGCTGGCGCTGCTCTGTGCCACGGCACCAACGAGCGGATATGCTGCCCCCACGTTTTATGCCCATCCGTTGGTTCCAGTGTTAAAATATTTTTTTCCTGGTTGTTTTGTTCTTCACTCATTGCTCCATCCTCTCAAAAATATTCCCCCCTGTCAAAAAAATTTAGGGCTTCTTGCCCAACCTGCTCAATATCTCCTGCATATACCTGTCTATGATCTCCTTATGCAGTGAGAGGTCTACCGTCAACCGACTGAGCTTTTCATCCATCACAATCAGCGTCCGCTCCACGCTTGCACCACTCTTCTCAATATCCTCAAGCACTTTCTCAAGCGTCTCTACCCGCACATCCAGATCATCAAACCGTGTGAGGATAACCGACATATCCTGCGCCCGCCCGCGTTCAAGTAAATCCAGACGCCCCTCAATATCATCGTGCGCTACCATAGCCTTGACCTTTCTGTGCTATCACTCATCCATCCCTTCACTCATGCCCGCACCCCCTCATCTGCGCGTTGCCCCTGCACTTGCGCCAGAATAGCCCTCACCTCATTGAGATTAATCAACCAGATGCGCTTATCAAAGGCGCTGCGCTTCGTGCTGATCTGATACCTGTCCAGAAGTCGTGTGAGTTTATACTCACTGATACCAAGTTGTGCAGGTGCCTTTTTCATCGGGCACCACTCATCTGCTGAAAGCACTTTCTCTTGTGCCATTGCTTCACCTTTCTATCATTTGACACAAATTAGAATTAGTTGTAAAACTAACTATAACTAACGTTTATACATTTGTCAAGCTGTTTCCTGTCTATATCTTCTCGTATATGCCTCATCTTATATAAGATAAACACTATAACAAACAGGCCTAACCCCTCACCAGAGGCTTCATAAGCGTATTGATTTTTTTGTAGAAATATGGTAAAATTAGCATGTTAAATTGATTGTAGTTCAGGAGGTGCCCAATTGGAACCGTATGATGTATGGCTTGGAGATCGTCAACTGGTGCATATCAGGCGCTATATCAAATCAGGCCATAGCACTTCTGTATCCGATGCGATTAGACAGGCCGTTGATAAGATGCTCTCAGAAACCTACGCAAGTTATGTTCCCGAACAACCTGCCAAGCGTGGACGCAAACCAGGAAGGAGCGTGAAACATGCCTAAACAAAAAACGCACCGTGTTTGATGCCAGTGCGTTCCTTGCATGGAAGGGGATATTGCCGTCACCCCTTGAGAACGGGCAGGTGGCCGTTTTCAAAAGTGATTATAGCATAGACCCCCCTTTCATGCAAGCAGTGATTTTTGCACCAGTTTTGTGTGAAAGGACAGCGCGATGACATTGAGTGAAGAAGACATTGCCGCATTTGAGGCAATTGGACGCCAACTACAGCAACGGCGTGACGCCGAAGCTGCCGAGAAGCAGCGCATAGCCGATACAAAAAAGGCAGCGAAAGAAGCCAGGCACACAGCCAAAGAAGCTGCTGAAAAAGCAAAGCGCCAGCAACAACAGGCTACCACTCCTGCACCAGTAAAAAGAAATCCACAGCCCCTTAGCGGTTTACAGGCAAAAGTTTTTGATCCCATTGTACCCATTGTTGAAGACTTGATACCAGAAGAGTCCGTCAATATTCTGTATGGCTTGCCTGGATGCGGGAAAACTTTTTTCCTTGACCAACTGAAAAAAGCCATTGCCGACGAAGAACCGTTTTTAGGACTCTACCCAACCAGCCCGAAACGCATTTTGCATTGCGCCCTGGAATACTCAGAACGGCAATACAAAGAGCGTGAAGCACGCCTCAACATCCAGCACCCTGAGCGTGTCGATTACTACACTGCCGATGACGTAGACGGGGCGCACCCGCTTACATTTGCTGATATTGATGCATGGTGCACGCTGCATCCAGGCCAGATAGTGCTCTTGGACATGTACAAAAACCTGCCCCTCAGAGTCAGTAAATCCTGGACGATTGAAGAACGGCTCAACAAACTCTACAGCCCACTAAAAGCACTGGCAGCAAAGCACCACGTTGCCATTGTAGCAGTAGCCCACAGCAACGATCTAGGAAGGATGTATGGCGGCCCCTCCGCATCAGGACGGATTGATAACGCCTTTTGTCTGGTACGCGATAAAACACCGAAGGGTTCACCAGCAAACCCCACCCTTGATACAGCAACGCTCACTATCACGAAGGCCCGTTCAGCCGTACCAGACATACACAAGCTACGCTTTAACGGGCAGGCAATGCTGTGGGAAATCATCCAGAAATCACAGCCCGCGCCCGAACCGCCCGAAACACTCACGCCCAAATTGCAAGAGATTTATGATCTTGTCGCCCATCATGATGAAGGTCTGAGCATGCAAGACATCAGCACCAAGCTGCAAAAAAATCACAACACCATCAGAACTCAGGTAAAGATGCTTGTCGATGAAAACTTTTTAGTACGCCGTGGCACACTCTACTTTGCTGTACTTGATGAGACAGATAAGACAGGTGATGAATAGTGATGATTGGCCTGATGAGTGTTTATTCAAGGATACAAGAGGTGTTAATGGCAATTGATGAATTGATTAGTGGTCAAATGCCCCCTATGTTTGTTTTTGTTTTTTGTGTTTTGAAAAAAATTAGGAGTGCAACCCGATTAGTGTAACAGAAAATTTTCTGAAAGGATAAAACCGATAATGACAGAACAGAACATAGTCCCCTTTGATTATAGTACCTTGCCCCAGGCCGACAGGTTACAGGAGTTAGCCACCCAGGGCCGTATTCACTTGAGACGTACCAGAGATGAACTGATCGCCTTTGGCAACGTGCTAATCGAAGCCAAATCTCTGTTACCACATGGACAGTTTAGCGCATGGTGTGAAGCTGAATTTGGCATAGCAGAGTCAACCCGCACCTATGCTATGCGCCTTGCGCGTGACGATGACTTACCGAACATTGAAAACGCTAATATTAGTGTTTTGCCCAAACACGCCGAAACATTGGATAGTGATGAACTCCCCATCAAAGATATCACACTTGACATGCTGATAACACAATTTGAACACTCTGACTGGTGTACAGACCATGAGGGTGCCGTGTACTTTGCTGAACAGAGTTTAAAAATTGACGCTTTCATGCAGGATGCTGTTGCCGACTTGCTTGGCCTGATTATACGTAGCACGAATAAAGCCATACAACACGGCAACAGCTACCATGATGTCTACAGCTACGTGAGAACATGTGGCGATGCATTTCTTCTCCTCAGCGAACCCAATTTCATGCGTATGGTTGGACTTGGACAGGCATACTATGGACGTTTTGACACCATGCCACGTAAACTTGTGCTTGAACTATTCACCCTGATCTATTCAGAAGACTACTGGACATTTACTGATAAATGGCTAGATGCATACAACGCCGCACCTGAACAAGATCACTGGACTATTGAATACAAAGGCATACGATACACCAAGCATATCAAGCAGGAGAAATAACGTATGCTGCCACAGATTACCCAGGACGAACGCGAGAGGTTGATCGCACAAAAAATTTCTTTCATGATCTTGGAGGTTGAGACAAGCACACGAACCTTTGATAAGGGGCCTGACGGCCACGGCAAACCCACGAAGGTCTGGATAGTCTCCATTCAAGCAGGTGACCTTGTAGGGACGCTCCTGTTTAACCGCGATAACCAACAGAGAAATGGCGTTTGTGGTTGGGCAAAGGGACACGCCCCCTGTGGGCCTTTTTTATTAGAACAACACCCGCCAAGCGGGTTCCTGGAACTCAAGAAACTGAAACGCTGATCCCCCTGTATTGCACCATAACATGGTGCCCCCACCCCACCCCCCACTTGACAAATCACAAGAGCCTGATTTTTGACAATTAAAGGAAGGGCTGTCTGGAAACAGGGGCTGTTTTTGTGTACAGGACTGTATTGTGCTGATTATATTTTTACAAAACTTTTCCTGATTTATTTCCACACAAAAATTTTTCTACTGCTACTCCCCGATACGCGGCTGGTATTTTTCATCATAAAAATTTTTCTGTATCCTGAGAGAGAAGGGCCAGTATTTTCAACAGAAAAAATTTCCTTCTCTAGTGAGCGGCTGAGTATTTTTCATGCTTTTTTTCCTGCCGCAGTATGAGAGACCACCTTCCTGGCTTCCTGAGATTTCTACCCTTACATGTTTTCCAGGTGCTGATAGAATGATAATGAGGATTAGGAGTATAGTGGATTGAATGAAGCGGCAGAGCCTTGAAGCAACTTCCCCGAAACAATTTCCCAACAACAACTTCCTTCCTCACGCACCCGATCACTGGCCCTTGCACGGTATGGGTGAGAGGAAATGATGCGAACGTTATTTCTACGCATTGAGAAGACACAGAGGCCCTCTCTGATAGGATAGGGGGATAAATTGAATGGGTAGAAATCACAGGCCCCCTGGCGGCTATTACAACGTGTTTAGCATAGTACAGGTAAACGTATAGTCGTGCTGGTACCGCACCACAGGCTATACTCTACATGCTATGGGTACTGTATAGCCTGTGGCTTTCTGCATGGGTGATTGTAGCAGGCACGAAATTATTTCCTGTGCTATACTGTTAAACACGTGGGACAATTTGTTAAACATTTTTAGAGAGGATGTTAAACAATGCCCACTAACTTCATTGGATTTAGACCCACCACCACAGACCGCGAGAAGCTAGACCAGATCAAGACTGAGTACAATTTGACAGGAGATAGCGCCGCACTGAGAAAAGCCCTGGAACTGGCTACTGTTAAACACGAAACCGCCCTTGTTAAACACCCCGATAACACGGCCACAGAAGCCTTTAGAGAGCTACCCGACAGTGAGATACCAGTGAGTGCCGTACGCACAGGAGACATCTACAGGGATATGCTAGGCCATGTCTGGATGCGCCAGGATAACGGCTACGGGGTTCCCACCTGGCAGGTCGTGCGCTACCACTCATGATGTATTTTTGATTGGCCTGTGAAGCCAGGCCGTGAGAGAGTGTGTTTCTGAGGGTGCTGAGGGTGTTGAGCCTGTTCAGGTATAGAGAATAAGAAGTTCATAAAGATAGAACACTCACAACAATGCTAATGGTTTTGCAAATCTCTGTGTATAGTTCACCACAGAATTGATAGTCGGCCACGAACATCCATACTGTTTCGCCAACTGATATCGGGTATATTCCCCCGCTTTATAGAAGTACCGAATAGTATAGACCTCATCCGCCGTCAGGATTGTTCCCGCTAACCCGACACCTTTACACTTTAACCATCTCGCAACATGCTTCTTCATGACCACTGCGGATATCTAGGTTGAGAGGCTTTCCACTCTTCCTGGCGGTTCCGTCTTGCCCTCTCTCTCAGTATAGGGTCACTCTGCACAACCTTCTCATTGTGTGAAAGCACCCTGGCTGTTTGTCCAGCACTGGCAGGTTGTACGGCCCTACTCTGTGCTAACGCAGTCTGCACCAGCCCCGCAAATTCAGCCAGTACGTTTGCTGTCACTGTGATGACTGACTGCCCTTGATGCAACACTAACCCCCCACTATCGTTGACCGTGAAACTACACCCACCACCATTTCCAGACCAGCCCTTGTGTTGCTGCCCACTGTAGTTACTTTCAGGGCCAGTGATTGCCTGCCACTGCGCTACATACCCAGGCGGCGGAGTGCCACCTTGATAGCCTCTCCCGTCACTGTCCTTCTCTAAGGCCCACGCCTTACTGAAGTCCTGAAGATATATGTCTCTTTCTTCCATACTCAGCTTTCTCCTGTATGCTAATTCTCCCGCAATGTCTGCAAACAAATCATACGAAAAATTTTCTGCACCGTCCATTGTGTCTCACCTTCTAAAAAATTTCTGTTTTACCTGTTGCGCTTGAGCACCTGTACCTCACCGCCTATCTCATAGGTGTAGTCAGTAAAAACTTTTTCCATCGTTTCAGTCAGATACAACAGACCCCCGATACTAAAGGCCAATGTGCCTGGGACGACTGGTGCAATAGTTATTTGCAGATACCTTTTCAACCCGCCATGATACGATAAGAGATAATCTGTCTGTGCCTTTTGCGCATCATCCACTACAAACGACTCTGGCAACTTTACCCCGTGATGGTAGCCATCAGTAAAGCGCCGATCAACTAACGCCCAGGGGCCATTCCAGCTATCACTCTCCTGTAAGAACGTCATTGACCACTCACCCGATGTATATGCCCCAACACTCCATACAAAGGCTGCTGCACTTGCTCCCTTCAGCCCATGCAGGTACCTCGATGTATCAAGTTTCGTCACCACTGCTGTCGTATGCGTTGCATGGTTGACCAGTCGCACTGGCACAATCAGGTTTGGGATTTCGCGTGTCGTCATCCCACTCCCTCTTCTCTTGCCAGTGCAGCATGGTGCCGAATAAACGCCATATTGCGTTCTAAGAGTTCTGCCAGTGCCAACGTGTCTTGAATGGACAGGACAAATTGAAACGAGTCTCCACCACTCTCTTTCAAACAGCCCTCATCAGTCACAAACCACTGTGTTTTCGCACTCTGGCTCCTGGCTCCATCAACAACGTTCTCTGTCATGCTTTCTTCCCTGGTTTCTTGCCCTGGCTCTGAATATGCGCAAGCTGCGTTTGATGGACGTGAGAGCCTGATTGTGCGCGCCGCGTTATTTCGTCTACCTGCCCCTGTGATAAAAATTTTCCAGTGACAGGGTGCTTAGCAGGTATCTTGCGACTGCTGCTGGTTCTCTTGGGCGCATTGCCCGCTCCCGTTTTAGCTTTACTTACTATAATCTCACCTCACTTTACATGTTTCCAATGTATGTTTCGTACAACTCGCCATACTGCCGACTGACTAACACCAAACATTGCACCCAATTCCCCTTGTTTATATTTGCCAGTTGCATAAAGCTCTCGTATTTGCTTCACTTCCACATCAGTTAACCTTGATGAGCCTATTTCTTCGCCTTTTAATACAATGCCCCTGCCCTTAGCATCCCTGTCAGCATTGTTATCCGCATGTGTCCCCAGGAACAAATGGCCAGGTCTCACACAGGCAGGATTGTCGCATGTATGGCAAACCAGTATACCATCAGGTATGTCCTGCTTATAATATGCACTCCATGCTAGACGATGTACAAGCATAGATATATTGTTAAAATAAAACCGTGCGTACCCATCCTCATTTACGTGCCCTGTCCACACCCAGCATCTACTTCCGCACTGCTTGCAATATGGCCCATTCTTATTGACATTTTTCCAAAAACGCTCCTTAATAGAGCCGTTCCTGTTCAACTGACTACAGCTATGAGAACAGTAGTTATGAGCATTTCTAGTTATCTGATGCCGATTACGCTCAATCGGTTTACCGCAACCAGCACATGATACAATTGGCATTGGTGGCTACTCCTATTAGTCACTAGCCTGGATAAGTATTCACTGTATTTACCCAGGCAAAAATATTTTTTACCACCTATCGCGGCGGTGATATTCCCTTAATTGGGCTTCCAGGTTATTGAACCTCTCCATCGCAAATTCATGGAGGTGTTTCATGCCAGCACGTCCTAACGGTTTCTGCGCATCTTTATAACTGTTCCCACGATACTCAGGCCAGGCCACGGTTTGGCAGTAGCGTTGCCAGTCAGCGATCAGTTCTTTTTGGAGTGTTGACGGCGCCCTGTGGCTCTGTATATGAGAAGAGGTGCGCTGTTTTGTGGGGATGCGATGGCCCATACCCTGTGCTCTCAGGGCCTGGTAAAAATCCATGTGAGACAACTCCCTAAATTCCAATAACATTATTGGGATTTTTTTGCTTGTGTCCCACCTGCGTGTTGCCACTGGCAGGAGTTTTACAAGGGCTAGTTTCCCTGCTCCTGCCAGTGCCAGGATTAGATACCTCTATTATAACACACCCACCGTGAAATGTCCATTGACAACAGTTCTAAAGCCGCCTCAACCAGGCACCGTTAAAGAAATCCTAACATCAATCTCATGATTTTCTCCACACTGCTTGTATGCACAGACTCAGGTGATGTAGCCTTATACCCGCTTTGGTACAACGGCTCAGTATCATGGGCAACAGACACTTCTTCAGCGTAAATATTTATGTTGTAGGTTTCAAAACGTTGCTCAGGAATTTCAACAGGGATGATATCATCACTGTTAGCTTCCCCGCGCTGCTTCTCTGCATTGATAGCAGTTCTTACCGCTTTTTGATATAAGGATAGAGCGTGAAGCCAGGTGACAACCCAGGCATACGTCCAGAGAAGCATAGCCAATCCGACTCATTTCGCCAGCTTCCATCGCGTACCTGCTCTGCAATATACCTGTGGCCCTGCTCTTCTAATTCAGCAGCCAGCCCATTGAGGCTACTTCTGTTGCTGTAGTCGTCGTTGATATACAGACCCGCTTTGGCATTGATAATAAGCTGTTCATCGCACCGATGCGCAATCAAATAGTGAGAGAGTTTAGACCGTAAAGACTCTTCTAAGCCGCGTTGGAAATAGGTGCTGCCGATAGATGTACGCCACAACCAGTACTCATCCCGATTGCAAAACGCATGCCGCTTGCGCTGTGACTCCTGCTCTGTCATCACCAACGGCCTTTGACAGTAGCTACATTCCCGTTCTACCCACACTGATCTAGGGTGATGCGGCACTTTGATATCAACGCGCCTGAAGCTCTCTTTGGGGGTCAGCGTTCTCTTCATCCAGCCTGGGTGTTCCCGTCTCCACGCATACAGACACGGCTTACTACATAAGGCAGGCTGGCCCTCTTTGTGACGTGATGCTGGCGCATAGAACTCTTTGGTACAGTGGTCGCAGGTAAATACGACAGGCACAGAACATCATCACTTTGTCCCACCTGTATTGTTGCGGTTACTCTAAAGATTGAGGGTAAGCTGAACTATAATTTCAGCACTAGAAGCTGGTTCGTGCACTAAAATCTCGTCATTTTGAGTAGATTTTTCCTGCTCAGTTTCTAATGGTTGAGTATACTCCAGAAATCTGGAGTAAACAGAACTATAAATATTTATTGTTGAAGTTACCCTAAAATTTTAGGGTAAGCAGAACTACTCTTCGTCTTCATCGCCATCTTCCGCATCCTGCTCTTTTTGTAAATCTTTCACCTCAACGGCTTCAACCCACTGCCCGTTTACCATGACCCACTGCGTTTTCTGCGTATGGCCCTGGTTTGCGCGTTTCCTGCGCTCAGAGGCCCGTTGTTCATCCCGTGCCAGCACGATAATATCCAGCTTATGCATCTCAAGATAATTCAACACTTCCAGTGTCTCACAGCCCGATAGTGGGTATGCTTGCTGTGAAGCGTGGATGCACAACTTGCCATCCGCTACAGAAAATGTGATCCCGCCAATCTTCAAGAGAATGGTGCTGCCTACGACGTGCCGTTGGTGTGAACCCACCAGGAACCCCCTTTCAAATTGCTGCTTTTTCAGGTAGTATACCCTATAGGTGAACGCTTTTTTAACTCTCTGCGTTCATGGTGGGACAGATGAAGTAAGTACCCAGGAGCCTCTCGAACAGGCTGCTGGCTATTTCCACTGCTTTTGATTGTCCCACCTGAAAGCCCTGGCATCTGTTTCACCCCCTTTTATGCCGCCTGTAGAATACACGCCAACGCTTGATTAAACGCCTCTAAACCATAACCACGGAAACGAGAGAGTTCGTGAGCAAGAACAATCGAGCAATTTTTGGCGCTGCTGAAAGCGCATGGCATCCAGCAAATTGTTGATGTGCGCACCGTACCGAAATCCAGGCACAACCCCCCAGTTCGGTAAGGAGGCGCTTGCGGCTTCTTTGGAGAAGACAGGCATCGCCTATACACACCTTGAGAAACTGGGAGGCCTGCGGCATACCAGCAAGGATTCTGTTAATCTCGGCTGGCAAAATGCGTCTTTTCGCGGCTTTGCGGATTATATGGCGTCTCCAGAATTTCAGGCAGGACTGGATGAGCTAAAAGCGCTCGCTGAGAAGAAAACGGTCGCTATCATGTGTGCAGAAGCTGTGCCATGGCGCTGCCACCGCTCGCTGATTGCTGATGCGCTGACGACTCAGGGCTGGCAGGTGCTGCATATCCAGAGCAGGAAAACGGCCAGCCCTCATGAGCTAACGCCATTTCTTCAAGTGCAGGATGGCAAGCTGACTTATCCTGCATAGCTCATGGAAAGCTGCTCCTTTTACGGGAGCGCAGTGTGCCGGGTCCTTTGCTCGTAAACCACCAGATGGCTCCTCCGGTTAGCAGTACGAGAAGCGGCTCAATAGGCGAACGGAAGCGAGAACTGCCATAGAAGACGATGTTCTGTACCACGATCGCGGCCAGAACCAGGTAAGTGATGAGCAGGCGGTCTTTCTGGTGTTTCCAGGTAAAGATCAGCCCGAGGAGGGCCATCAGAATTACGATAGGAGTCATAATCCAGATCAAATCGTAGACAATTATTGACGAGATTTGATTGGGAAACTCAATAAAAGGGAATCCAGGCTCAGGCGTATAGGGTACCCAGGTATGGAGAAAATGCATGCTGAGAAGAAAGGGCATATTCTGTAAATGGCCGAGGATCCAGTGGATTGAGTACGAGTAACTGTCTGCATTGGGCGCAGGCGGCTGAACCTCGTTAGGGGGTACCCACATGGCGGTATCATGGCCTTGCAAGATGGAGTTATTGTAGGCACCGGTGAGAACCATGCCGCTTCCCATGGCGATGGGGATGATTTTATGTGTGATGGTGTAGTTGCGCCAGGTCCAGGGAGCAATCAATATGACCACCACCGCAGTGATGATGACTACCCCGCGCAAGGCTATTTGCTGGGGGATCATTTTTTTCCATACGACGATTACCGCCCACACAAAGACGACGGCCAGCAGAAGCAGGCCATTGGGACGAGTAAATGTTGACAAGGCCAGTGATATGCCGGCTATGAGCGGCCAGCTATAGCGGGCGATCGTTTGCAGACGGATGCGCGAACTGGCCAGTGTCTCGTTGCTTGACGACCGTTGTGCATTGCGCTGGAAGCGATAGAGGGAGTATGCAAACGCGGTCAGAAAGAACGTATAGACAGACTCAGAATAGAGCCATCCATCGTTGATGAAGAGCCCGGTATAGACAGCCGCAATGACACCGGTGATCAGGGCAATGCGGCGGCCGAAAATATCCCGGGCAAAGAGGTAGACAATTACACATGTTCCTGAGCCCAGCACACTTAAAAAGAGGCGAGCGTAAATATCCTGCGTCGTGCCCAGGACAGAAAAGAGAATATACATGATATAAGGCCAAAGAGGGGCACGATTAATGACAGGAGTATTTGCGACGCTGCAAAAACAATGATACTTGATCATACCCACGGCCAGATTATAATAATAGCCGGCATCGAACTCCACAATATAGTGTTTGCCAACGGTCACGTTGTATATGATACGTATAAGCAAGGCAAGAGCGAAGACACCTGCTGCTGGGAGAAAGCTACGAAGACTCTTCATTTTTCAACCGGTTCCTTATCTTAAGTTGAACAGGACGAGTGGTCTTAACAATTCAGACACATTTTGTTCAAAGTGTATTGTTGGATTTGTCACCAGTCATGAATCCGTTCGCGACGGGAACGCTTGCCCCTGGCATGAAACCTACCTCGCGGAAAGTCGGTGTTTTCGCTATTCTACACCTTCCCGCCTGTCCAGACAAGCGACAGATTACCATTATGCCCAGGAAATGAGAAGCGGTGAGCATGGGAGTAATTACTTATTGTGCCCCTTTTTGGTAGAATAGGGCTACATGCCAGGGACGAATCATCCTGCTCTGACTTATGGGGAGCTGGACGGGTCACAGGCTGGATAGAAGCACTCATTGAGAATATCCCGCAAACCTTCAGAAGTTTCGCTCCAGAGGAACGAATGACTTTTTTATTGGGGGCGTAGAAGAAGAGTTTTGTGAAGAGGTGCAAACACGGTATTTTCCAGAAAGTCTTTGCTGTACAAAGATAGTGTGTGTATCATGCGTGTCAAGTAAGTGAGGTGAAATATGGGTCTTTTTGGGCCAACAAAAAAACAGTTGGGTGAACGTGCTCAGGCGCATGTTATTGCGAAATTCCTGGAAGTTGGGTACAACGTACTCGTTCCTTATGGGGACAGTTCTCGGTATGATCTGGTTATTGAAGATTCTGAAGGGCGGTTCTGGCGCGTGCAAGTCAAGACTGCCTGGATAGAGGGAGGCGACCAGGGGTACATCAAGTTCGCAACTACTTCGCTGCGCTCACGCTCAACTAACGGGCGTGTCGCATACAGTAGGGCAGGATACCAGGGACAGGTAGATTATTTTGCAGTCTACAGCCACGAGTTACGAAAAGTGTATCTTCTGCCATTAAACGAGGTGTCGCAAACACGAATGCATTTGCGGCTTACACCTTCGAAAAATAAGCAAGAGCGCAGAGTCCATTGGGCTGCTGACTATGAGATATAGTAGCGGCGACAGGATTCGAACCTGTGACACAGGGCGTGGAGTAGATTACCGGCGCGTGTTATCCACATCCTCAATGTGGTTATCACGTTTCCAATAGCCCCTCCCCGAACCGTACAGGCACCTTTCGATGCATACGGCTCTCAAACCATGGCTGTTCCTCCACTGGTCTTAATACGGCATCCACCGCAACCAGCTTCTAGGTTCCAACCCTTGGTCCTAGACCCCTTCGCCATGTAGTGGGCTTTCCCCACCTCAGACTACTATGGGTCCTCCGTCACCATGGGCCTCTCGGCCTTTAGGTGATCCCGCAGTTTCCCTATCATCCTGGTTCGTACTTAGGTTCCCATTCGTCCTACCATCGTTCCCTACGATTGGCCCTGGAAGGAGGTCTGCCATCCCTCATAAGCGTGAATGACAGTTCCAGGCGTGGGCAATCTGGCGGTCCCACGAGTGAGCGAATACACTACCCGGACTGGGTTTAAGGCAGGTATAGCCTTAACCATATACGACCTAGCTGCCGACCACTTTTGACCTAGCCATTTCGGTCTTATCGACTTTTCCTGCCATGCTTTGGTCCCTTCGCCCTTTCGGGTCCAGGTAAGGCAGGTGCTTTAAGCACTTTCCTCCAGTACCGCTGGCTCCCCAGCGAAGGATGATAAAGCTTCTGCGGCGCATTTATGAGTCCCTTGCTCTACCGACTGAGCTACGCCGCCTCGAAGGAATTGGTAGCGGGGGGAGGATTCGAACCTCCGACCTTTGGGTTATGAGCCCAACGAGCTAACCGCTGCTCCACCCCGCGTCGGCTTACTCATGATACTACAACATTTGCGACTTGTCAACTCTGGATGACTTGCGGGTTCTGCATCCTTATGGGGACGGCGGGCGACCAGAAAAGCCCATCCCCGGGCGCGATAATGCAGATGAACACAATCATCCAGGTATACCTGGCCGTGCATCTGGCCGATGAATCGGCGATGGGCGCGATAAATCGGCCCCTACTTTACTATTACCGGTTTCATTTGTTCAACTCCATTATCGGGCCTCGACGGGAAGTGTGTTCACCTGCAAGGAAGGAGGCTCTGACTTGCGTCGTTCACAGATGGCTGAGAAACGGAATAAAGTGCGCTGTACCAGTGTATTAATCTATGATAATCAGCAGAGGTAAAGTAAGACGAATTAGCAGTCTTGCGTAATGATTGCTAAATAGGGCAACTTATGGTAATCTAAAACGTATAAGAAACATAATTAGAAGCAGCGATAATTCTGTTTGCAGATAAGGTTCCCTTGCGGGAGATAACAAAAAAAGATATTATCAAGTATAAGGATTTATCAGGTAGTAGGCATTTCAACCCAAAAGCCGGGGGCTGTGGCAGGTACCCGGTCGACCGAAGAAAGCAGGTCCATATCTATGAAAGCCCTGGCTACATACATGTTCCAGCGCAGCCCAAATGAACGAGGCCCCAATAGACCGGTGCAGCCGAATAACGGGGGCAATGGGAACGGGAATAACAATAACGGCGGGCCACCACCTCGCAGCAGCGGATCAGCACTGCTAATTCGCTCGCTGATCATCATTGGCGTGCTCTTGTTGGGCTGGTACCTGTTTCAATACTTCTTTAATCAAAATTCAAGCAGCAACAATCCTAACGTCATTGAAGTGCCCTACAGTACCTTTATCCAGCAAGTGGAGGCAGGGAATGTCAAGGATGTCACGTTCCAGGGGCAGGATGCAAACGGAAACTTTAAAACAGCCGTAACTGTCACCGATCCCAGTTCCGGTACTACCAAGAGTGGGACCAGCTTTCACTTCACGCAGTTAGCCAACGGCGATCCGAACCTTACCACGTTGTTAAATAATAATAATGTCAGTTACTCGGCAAAGCCTGTACAAGACAATAATGTCCTGGTAAACATTTTAATCAACTTTTTGCCCTGGATATTAGTGTTTGGCGTTTTCTTCTTTATTGCCCGGCGCGCTACACAAGGCCAGCAGAACATCTTCAGCTTCGGTAAGAGCAAGGCCAAGGTTGTGTTAGAAGATAAACCAAGCACTACATTCGCTGATGTGGCGGGTGTAGATGAGGCCAAAAACGATCTTGTTGAAGTCGTTGAGTTTTTAAGAACGCCCACGAAATTCCAGAGATTGGGCGGTAAGATTCCGCGCGGCCTACTACTGGTAGGTCCTCCGGGAACCGGTAAGACATTGCTGGCCCGTGCCGTGGCAGGTGAAGCAAACGTGCCTTTCTTCTCGATCAGTGGTTCCGAGTTTGTCGAGGTGCTGGTGGGTGTCGGCGCCAGCCGCGTGCGTGATCTCTTCGAGCAGGCCAAGAAAGCAGCGCCCAGCATCATCTTCATCGACGAAATCGACGCTGTAGGCCGCCAGCGAGGCGCCAGCATCAATAGCAACGAGGAGCGCGAGCAGACGCTGAACCAGTTGCTGGTTGAGATGGATGGTTTTGATGTTCGCCAGGCTGTCGTGGTCATTGGCGCAACTAACCGGCCAGATGGTCTTGACAAAGCGCTATTGCGCCCCGGACGGTTCGACCGTCGCGTGGTGGTTGAGCGCCCCGATTGGAATGGTCGCCTGGCAATTCTCAAGATTCACTCACGTAACATACCGCTGGCAAGCGATGTGGACCTGATCACGATTGCTCGCGCCACTCCTGGCATGGTGGGCGCGGACATAGCGAACCTTGTGAACGAGGCTGCACTACTCGCTGCTCGCCGCAACCTGGATGCAGTCAACCAGGCCTGTTTCGACGAGGCCCTGGACAAGATCCTCATTGGCGCGGAGCGTCCCCTGGTACTGAGTGAGGAAGATCTGAATGTCGTTGCTTACCACGAAGGAGGCCACGCGCTGACAGGCCTGTTGACGGAGAATGTTGATCCAGTCAGCAAAGTAACGATTGTCCCGCGCGGGCAGTCGCTCGGCGTGACACAGTATACGCCCCTGGATGATCGTTATAACTACTCGAAAGAGTACCTGGAATCTCAACTGGTTACGGCTCTCGGGGGTCGCGCTGCTGAAGAGGTGGCGATTGGGCGCATTACGACGGGAGCTGAAAACGACCTGCAGCGTGTCACATCTATCGCGCGCCAGATGGTTACGCGCTGGGGCATGAGCGAGCGCCTCGGAACGATTTCATACAGCGAGCGCGATGATCCATTTCTAGGTACCCCACTGGCTGCAAGCTCGCGTGAATACAGCGAAAAAACAGCCAGCGTCATCGACGAGGAAGTCAATCGTATCGTGAAATGGGCTTATGACAGCGCAGTAAAATTGCTTACGGACCACCGTATAACGCTTGATCGCATCGCACGCGCGCTGCGCTTGTACGAGACGCTCGATGCCAAACAGTTGCGCAAGATCATGGAAGAAACTGGCGCGATCAATGCCGCACCAGCATCGTACAGGTAAATTCCCACTACTACGGGTGTTTCGGAGTTGAAGATGGTGTGGGGTTTGGCGTTGTTCCCTGCCCGTTCAGTTTGGCCTGCTCTTCCTGGATTTTCCTTTGCAAGCCTCGCAGGTAGGCTTGAGCGCCATCAAGGTCGGTTTCGGTAATAGTTTGCAATTTCTTGGGCATATTGTGGGCCTGGTCCACCCAGTTTTGAAGCACAGCTTGAAGCGCAGCAAGCGTGGCATTATCAGCATTGATTTGATTCAGCCACCTTCGAGCTGTGGTGAGGGCGGAGAGAGTGACAGACAGAAAATCGCTCGCAACGGTGGCAGCGAGTGTGACCAGGGGAGAAACGAACACATCATAGGCGACCCGGGTGAGTTTCGCTGCCGCTATGGCTCCATCAAGGGAGACACCTTCGAGCGAATCCAATGCGGTAATAAACTCTTTACGCACGGCTTCCTCGCCAGCGGCTACTCCTTTGTTAAAGGCCTCCTGGAGCTGATGCTCGATATTCGATCCGGCCTGCTCGAGCGCCTGAGGTATCCTGGGAATCAATTCATAACCCGCGATAGCAGTGCCACCCACTACAGCGGCACCAATGAGCAATTTGCGGCGAGAAAGCCGCTTCTTTTTCGCTTTGCGCCTTGCTGGTACTTCATCTTGTTCGTCCACATCGTATTCCAGTGGAGCACTACGCCGCCTGCCAGGAGATCTTGCTCCCGGAGACTCTGCGTAAGGCAGTCGATACTGAAGAGGGTCTTCATCCTCGTCATATCCGAGGTCGGGGTCCATATACTCCGATTCCTCGTCCGCCCATGGCCCATCATCATAGCCTTCGTCCTCCTCAATATAACGTTCCTGCACTGAAGGGGCTAATTGAGCGGAACGAGGATGGCGATTCGAGTAGAGTGTCGTATCTACTTCGCTCCCGTACATCTCCTGATCTTCATATGGCGATGCATAGTGACCATGCAGTTCAGGGTCATACTGCTCGGTATCATCTAAAATAGCTGATTTTGACTTGCTAGAGATAATTTGCTGTCTTAAGAGCTGGCGCGTGCGTCGCGGATCGGGCCGAGGGGCAAGCTGTCCACTGGTGTGGCGACCGCTGCGGTTGCCAGTTTCCTCGCGGGTATTCCATGACTCGCTCCTTACAGAAGCATTGGATCGTCCTTGTTGATTACTCCCGTTCAGGCTCTGGCTATGTAATGGATCGTACTCGTATCCGTACTGTCTACCTGGACTCCTACGGTACAATTTTCTTTCTGAACGATCTCTTATCATGTAGGTGTCTCCTTACCAGGATGAATCGGCCTGATCAAAATCGCATAATGCCCTTGAAGCCAATAGTAGCCCATTTATGAGTATTTTTTAACATATTTGTCTTTACGATAAGGGGATGAACATCCAACAGAACAGGTATGTCATTCGCTGGCTGCTGGAAGTCACTAACTTATGGAACTGGGATGCTTTTGTCCATTACCCGCTGAGTACATCATAGAGTATAGCATAAAACGAAAAAATATTCATGATATGACTACTTTTTGCATTAAAATCTTGTTAAGATGAGCCTGGCTGATGAGCTTGCATCTGAAAATTAGAACATATTCACTAGATAATTTTAACACAAAGGGAAGGGTATTACAAGAATTTTGCTCAAGGGGAAGCTTATTTCCAAATGTCTAAAGAACGGCTACCAAAGGAGAGTTATATTGGGCACTATGTTATAATGTATGTCAATCTTTCAGTCATGGTTAGAAAAGGATAAACGCAGTATGCCCGCAGCAGACAAAGAGCATCTGCCGACTATCGTATGTGTGACCGTCGGCATCTTTCAAGAGAACTGTTACCTGTACGCCTGTCCCGAAACACTCGAAACCGTCATTATCGACCCGGGCGACGAGGCGGAGCGCATCTTACAAAATATCCAGGAGTACAAGCTCATCCCCAGATACATCATCAACACCCACGGCCATATCGACCATGTCTGTGCCATTGATGACGTGAGCGCCGTCTATCCTGTACCGCTGGCGATTCATGCCGATGACGCTTATATGTATACCGATGAGCGTACAGCAAAGATGTTCAATCGTCCATCGCCGCTCGTCAAGAGAAAGCCAGATATCTTACTAAAAGAAGGAGACATGCTCTCCTTTGGCACGCTCACACTTGAAGTGCTGCATACCCCCGGTCACACCCGCGGTGGTATCTGCCTGGTGAGTCGTCCCCATTGTGTATTCACCGGCGATACGCTCTTTTATCGCGGTATCGGGCGTACAGACTTTGAGGGGGGAAGCTATGAGCAGATTGAGAAATCGATCCGTGAGAAGCTGTATACGCTTGAAGACGACCTGGTGGTCTTGCCCGGACATGGTCCATCAACCACCATTGTAGAAGAGAAATACGAGAATCCGTTTGTGACTATCGAGGAGTAACGTAGTGTCAACCATTTGTGTTCTCGGTACAGGTTATGTAGGCCTGGTCACAGGCACCTGTTTCGCGGATATGGGTAATCAAGTAACCTGTGTCGATATTATCGCGGAGAAAATTGAGGCACTTAAACAGGGCGTTCTGCCCATTTATGAGCCTGGGTTGGAAGAAATGGTCCAGCGCAACCTGCGCGCGGGACGGTTGAATTTCACAACCAGCTATAGCGAAGGCTTAGATAATAGCGATTTTATTTTCATCGCAGTCAATACTCCCAGCCACTCAAGCCAGGGCGGAGCGGACATGAGCTACGTTGAGAGCGCCGCGCGCGGCATCGGCCAGGAACTCGACCACTATACGGTGATTATCAATAAAAGTACGGTGCCTGTAGGCAGCGGTGATGTGGTCACGCGCATTATACGCAAGAATCAGAAGCGGCCAGAGGTTTCTTTTGCCGTCGTTTCCAACCCCGAATTCCTACGGGAAGGCTCAGCCGTACAGGATTTCCAGAATCCTGATCGCATCGTCTTAGGTTCGACTGACCAGGAAGCGGCGCGCAAAGTCGCCACACTTTATCTACCCTTGCGCGCTCCCATCGTGATAACCGACCTGTACACAGCCGAAATGATAAAGTACGCTTCTAACGCATTCCTGGCGACCAAAATATCTTTCATTAATGAAATCGCGCAAATTTGCGAGCGCCTGGGAGCGGATGTAAAAGAGGTTGCAGCAGGAATGGGCTACGATAAGCGTATCACGCGGGCGTTCCTGGATGCTGGCTTAGGCTATGGAGGGAGCTGTTTTGAGGCCGGTGAGACGGTTTTCACCCTCAATAGTCCAAATGTGGCGGCGGAGCGCTTCGACAAGCTGTTTGCCCAGGCTGGCGCGCCATTTCAGGGAGATGCTGTGGAGCTTGTGAAGCCATCCGCTCAACGTGTGCTTGCTTTTGATCTAGAGACGGGGCGGCCCATCTTTGCAGGCGTAAAAGCCATCACCAGGCGACCTTATAAAGGCACGATGGTGAAGATCAACACCAGCATGGGGCGCACGCTGCGCGTTACTGCTGATCACCCGGTAATTTTGTATAAAGATCAGCAGTTCACAACCCTGCCTGCTGCAGCGGTTGTACCAGGAGATCAATTGATGGCCTTGTGCGAACTGCCTGTAGTCGAGCAAGCCACAAATCTCAACTTGATTGAGTTGCTCCAGGATACTGGCCTGGAGGCTGACGTCTATGTGAAACCGATCGATAACACATTCAGCGAGCAGTATGAGCAATTTGCCTCTGCGGTTCCAAAGCATATGCTCAAGTACCCACTCGAGATCAAGCGCCATAACCGTATGTCGCTGCGCCTGTTCCGCTACCTGAGCGAGTTACATGTTCTGGACGTTCCTGCTGAGAAGCTGAGGCTGTATACCGCAAAAGGCGCGGCGACGATGATCAATGCGATCATTCCGATCGCTGAGGACCTGTTACGATTGTGTGGTTATTATCTTGCTGAAGGCTATCTTGCCCAGGACACAGGACGCGCGGGCGCGGTACGGGAGCGTGTAGGCTTCTGCTTCCACGAGCAAGAGGCTGAGTATATCGCAGATGTGCAGCGCATTTTGCACCGCTGGGGCCTCAAGTTCATCGAACGGCGCGGTACCAATGCCCTGACGACTATTGTCTCTTCACGCGTCTTCGCCTGGCTGCTACGCGATGTCCTCCGCTGCGGCACGCGCTCTGAAGACAAAGCCCTGCCTCGCCTGGCATTTAATGTGTTACCTGAGTTACGGCTGGAGTTAATCCGTGGCGCGTTCAGCGGCGATGGCGCAGTCACACCGGTGCTGGCCGGACAGAATCTGATGCTGGAATATGCGACCGTCAGCAAAGCGCTGGCGGATGGTATGGCGCTGCTACTGCAAACGATTGGCGTCATTCCCTCCATCCGCACACGTTGGATGAACAAATCGAAACAGGAGGCCTATATTCTGAGGGTGAGTGGCTATGAGCAGGTAGCCGCGCTCAAAGATGTCTTCGGTGACAAGCATCGTGCACGCATTGAGAGCATACTGGCAGGCTATCATCGTCATATTCAGCCGCACGGTTATAAGCGGCACGGGGCTTTCTCGACGCTTGTTGTACGTGAGGTCCGGCATGAAGATGTTGAAACAATGGTCTATAGTATGGAGACCAACACGGGGACGCTGATTGCGTCATCCGGGTTGATCAGCCATAATTGCTTCCCGAAAGACGTGCGCGCGCTGGCGCACATGGCCGACGAAGCCGGCCTGCACCCCCAACTGTTACACGCCGTGATGGAAATTAACCATGACCAGCGCCTCCTGGTCGTGAACAAGTTGACCTCTATTCTTGGTTCGCTGCGCGGCTGCACCATAGGTTTACTCGGTTTAGCCTTTAAGCCCAACACCGACGACATGCGCGAAGCTCCATCGGTTGACATCATTCGCTGGGTGACAAACCAGGGAGCGGTGGTACGCGTTTATGATCCTGTTGCCACAAACACGGGACGCGAGGCGCTGGAATGTGCAGGTGTGAATATGGAGGCCATCATTTTCTGTCAAAACGCCTATGAAGTAGCGGAGGGCACGAACGCCCTGGTGATCGTGACCGAGTGGAACGAGTTTAAATCGCTCGATATGTACAAAATTCGCAGCGCGATGCACAGTCCCGTACTCATTGATGGCCGCAATATTTATGAAGCGAGCGAGATGGTGCGTCTCGGCTTCATTTATCGCGCAATTGGGCGAGGTACGGGGCCAGCACCTTCTGTTCTGCCCTCAGGGGACAGCACGAGCACACAGCCATTGCTGAGTGCAAAAGAGGGGAAGTGAAGGGGGATATTATGGATGAGGACCCACCGCTGCTCTTTACTCCACTGGTTCGCCAGCCGGGGAGGCCTATTCCCGATTGGCTTTTTGGCCCGTCAGGAATGGCAGGTCTGGCTGCGCCCTTAAGCCCACCACAGGGGGTGAATGTCTCTGTCGGCATCGATATTATCGAGGTGGATCGAGTACGCAAAGTCTACGAGCATCATGGCGAACGTTTTCTCAAACGGGTCTTCACTGAAACAGAAGTGCGCCAGTGCCGCAACAAAGCTACTCGCCTTGCCGGGCGTTTCGCCGCCAAGGAAGCTATTAGCAAAGCGCTGGGCACTGGTATGCACGGTGTCGCCTGGCGGGAAATGGAGATCGTGCAATTGCGCAGCGGACGACCCACCGTAACGCTGCATGGGCAAGCGAAGCGCCGCGCAGAACTACTAGGCCTGAGCGCTTTCGATGTCAGTATCGCGGATCTGAAAGAGTTTTCGATTGCCGTTGCTGTGGCGATTCAGACTTCGTATCCATCCTCGTAGAAGAGAACGTAATTGCATATCTCCAAAACATGCTCTTAATTAAAAGAGCATGTTCAACTTACCCACTGAAAGGAAAAAGATACCAGAGGAGTGCGAGCAGCAAGAAGGCGCTCCCGATTGCGAACCGGAGCCATTTGCCTTTGAATACCTCGCGTTCAAGAAACATGACAGCAGTAAGCAGTGCCATCACGAGCAAACTTCTCATGCCAATCCCGAACATGACCAGCATCAGTGCCCAGCTACTGCCCAGGCACCACGTCCCATAACGCAACCCTTGTTGCCAACTTGATGAAGAAGCTTCCTGCAAGGACATGCACGCCTGCGCACTTGTGAAGGCGATGCAGCGCTGTAAGCAGCGCCACTTCAACGGACTCCATTGGCAAACGCCTGCTAAAGCGAGTGTTAGAACACCAATGAGTTGGGAGTGGAAATAGAGCCACCACCATTGTCGTACAACCTGATGGACGAGCGTATCTCCCAAAAAAGCCAGGAGAGCAAAACCGGTCCACACCGTGGCATAGCCAAGGATGAAGATGGCCTGGGCACGAAAGCCGCATTCCCGAGACTCGTAGAGAATCATCAGCCGAGAGAGTGAAGAAGGAACCATCATGGCCATCGTCATGACTTGCCAGCACAAAAGGAACACCAGGAGGGCTACGATCCAGGGCAAGTGACTGGTCCTGAGGAGATAGTCGTGGTCGATCAGGACATTCCGTTGGGTCAAGAAGGCTATGCCAAGCAGCATCCAACTGAGGAGAATCAAGGTCCAGGGGAACATCACCGCATTCCAGGATGGAAATGATGCTGCAACATTCCCATCCTGTTGTGCCTGATGCCTGTCATGAGATGCGTTCGGTTTCATATAGAAGTCTCTATCTGTTCAGCATGTCCTGGTACTTTTCCTACCCAGTCAAGCATGTGTTGCTGGATCGGACTGCTTCTTCTCAGACTCTAAGCAAAGCGCTACGAAGTATCTAATCTTACTGTTCCTGGCAGGTGAAGTCTTCCCGATTCTCATCTCTCTGTTTCTATACCATATTTCTCCAATAAAGTCAATGTTTAATTTGACTTTGTTAAATTAGTTAGTTTATTTGCTTTGATTGACAGTGCAAAGGCTCTCCGGTACACTGGAACCGTCCAGGAGGTAGGAAATGGCACGAAAGAATTGGAACCGATGGTTTTTTGCAAGTACTCGCGGTCAGATCATTACTCTGCTGCGCAGATCCAGCCGCACTGTCGACGAACTGGCACAAGCACTTGAGCTGACCCATACGGCTGTGCGTACTCATCTTGCTGCACTTGAGCGGGATGGCTTGGTCCAACAGAGCAGTGAACGTCGTGGCAGTGGCAAACCCTCCTCGGTGTATGACCTGACGCCCGCAGCCGAGTATCTCTTCCCAAAGTCATATGGCCAGCTCCTGGACCAGCTCCTAGACGTCCTTCAGGGGCAGATGACGCCTGGGGAGGTAGAAACGCTCCTGCGCGAGGTCGGGCGGCGCATGGCCGCAGAATGGAGGCTCCCACCTGGAGATCTGCAGGTGCGACTTGAGGCAGCTGTCGAGGTCTTCAATGAACTGGGCGGCCTGATGGAACGTAAGACAGAGGGGGAAACGTTGTGTATTGTCGGGTACCGGTGCCCCTTCGCTGCGGTGGTGCGAGAGCATCCAGAGGTATGTGACCTCGCCGAGACGCTACTCTCGGAGCTGGTTGGGGTGCCCGTGCAGGAACACTGCGAACGAACAGGTCCAATGCCATGCCGCTTCGTCGTGGCCGTGTGACATACATCTCCTCCCATTCTGGTAGCAGAATGCCTGCTCCTCTTTTATTTTTCAGATTCATCAAGCTGTACTTTGACTTTTCTTGAATGAATCTAGTAGTCGCCTCTGATCTGGTTTCTCGCATACAGAATAATACTAAGTTTTTAAACTAATTCAAGTATATCATTGACTTTCTGAAATAAATATGGTATAACCATCTTTACAGTGAGTAGGGAGTGGCGACAATATGATCAGCGCTCGCAATGCTGAGCGCATCAATACCGCGGCGCTCATATACATTGAGCTTTCAGTTTGAAGAATATCTATCCAAGACGCAGACCCACAGGAGGACGAAGTCATGGCAGAACCAACTCTTTATGAACGTCTGGGTGGCATCTTCGCCATTGCCGCCGTCGTGGACAACTTCAGCGACCGACTACTGAAGAACCCAAAGATCATCGAGGCGAACCCCGAGTTGCACGAATGGCATACAGTGACCTACCCCGCGCGGCTGCCGGGCCTCAAGTGGCTAAGAACCTTGTGGCTCGCCTCGTTGGCGGGAGGGCCATTTCAGTACACCGGCAGAGAGCTGCGCGATGCACATTTCGACCTGAAGATCTCACCCGCCGTGTTCGACGAAGTCGCTGCGGAGCTTAGCCTCACCCTTGATCATTTCAAGGTGCCCGAGCGCGAGAAGGGAGAAGTGTTGGGCGCCTTCGCTGGATGGAAGGGTGAAGTCACGGCTGGTTCTGAGCCCGGGTCTGTCAATTGGCGCCGTTGGCGTTGAGCCGGGCGTGATCCGCAATTTTTCATAGCTCCCCTTTCCCATTGTGGTGGATAAGCTCTCATATACTGCTGCTGTGCTACCAGAATACTTTGCGCAATTGGCCTGACCAGGCCATGTGGGAACAAGCAAGCGGGCTTTACCACAACTGGGGGAGCGTCCTGGGACGAATCACTACTGTCTTCGCCACACGATCACCCAGTCGTTGTTTGAGCGGAGAGCTCCACATTAATATGACCCCCACCAGGTACATACTTGCTCAAGACCTGGGGTACATATTTGGGCACTCTCTCGTTGCGGGTAAAACCAGCAATTCCGTAGAAGAGAAACAGAACAAGGAAAGAGTCACGTAGCCCGAAATGGCTACTTCTTCCTCTCCACAGGGGGAAGAGTTACTCTTGTCAGGACAAACCGACGTAGAAATCAGGGGAAGGAAAACACCACGAAAAGAGGGGCGTCATGCCTGCGCGCAAGCGGAAGCGCCGAGAACGCACCCACGACTGGCAAGAGATTCAACACTATACGCTCTGGCCCGAACAAGCGGTCTATGAGAGATTGAGACCCATCGTGCTGTTCGGGGAGACAGCAGCAGCGCGGGCCAAAGAAACCGGCGCGAGTCCACGCACGCTGCACTACCAGGCCCGGCTCTTTGAGCAAGAGGGCATGGCCAGCCTGTTTCACAAAGAGCGCCGGGAACCGCCTGCACCAGGGCGCAATCTCCCACCAGAGATGTGTCAATTGATCGTCAATCTGAAGGTGGAATATCCTGGCTTTAGCCTCCGTGAAATCTCGACCATTTGCTTCTTGCATTTTGGCCGCAAACTCTCCCACCACACCGTCCAACGAGTGTTGGCTGAGGGGCCCGAGGTTACGGTGACAACCCGACGTTATCCGCTCTATGCTCAGATTGCTGATCCCTACCAGAGACGGCGAGCCATTGTCGATCTGCACGCGCAAGGCTGGTCACATACCGCTATCAGTGCCTACCTGCAAACGCCTCGCCATCGGGTGTATGAGGTCCTCAAACGCTGGGCTACCGAGGGCCATGCAGGGTTGGACGATCGACCGAGTAGCGCACCACATCACCCCGCACGCAAAGTCACGATTCACCAGATCAACGAGGTGAGAAAGCTGGCCGCAGACAGTCCTGAGCTTGGGGCCTATCGCGTGCGTGCGGCTCTTGAGCAGATTGGTATCCATCTCTCACAGGCGACGTGCGGACGGCTTTTGGCTCTCCATCGCCATCTCTACGGGCTAGCTTCTCCCAAAGAAACCGCCCCGCGTAAGCGCAAGGCTATGCCGTACAAGGCAACGTTCAGGTTCGAGTATTGGTCAGTAGATGTCAGATACATTGAAGAGCACAATCTAGGATTTCCCGAACCAGTCTACTTAATCAGCATATTAGAAAATTACTCCCGCGCGATTCTGGCCAGCAAAATCTCCCCCACGCAAAATCAGTGGGATTACCTGGAGGTCCTCTTTGCCGCGCTCTCGCGCTTCGGCGTGCCCAAGGCCATTGTCAGCGATGGTGGGGGGATTTTTTACTGTCGCCAAGCGATGGACGTGTATGCGGCTGTAGGGATTGAAAAACTGCGCATCGAGCCACGGCAAGCGTGGCAAAATTATGTAGAGACCATGTTCAATATTGCTCGAAAAATGGTAGACGCCAAGTTCGCCAAAGCGGAGAGCTGGGAGCACATGCAGCGCATTCACCAGAAATGGGTGCATGACTACAACAGCCAGCGCCATTGGGCGCATGAAAAACGGGAGGATGGCTGTCACAGTCCGGCGCAGGTCCTCGGCTGGCACAAAGGGACGGTGTATCCTGAATCCGTGCTCAACCGGATTCTCTTCGCCACGCGCTACACCTGCCACCTGGACCGGCATGGATATATCCGCTTTCACGATTGGCGCCTGTATGGTGAGCGAGGACTGGCGTACCAGCTGGTGAATGTATGGGGGTACGAGGGCACGCTCAAGGTGGAACACCAGGCCGTGACTCTCTCCACGTATCGCGTGGAGTTGCATGAGGATCGCCGACACATCAAAGCCGTCAGCAACCCGCGCGTGGCCGAAACGGTCTTCCGGTCCCCACAGCTCACGCTCTTGGATCTCGGCCCAGATGAGTGGCTCTTGTACTGGAAAGCGCCCGCTTACGCGCTGCGCCGGAAGCATTCACCTGGGTCCAATGTCACCCAACTGGTCCTGTTCGAGGTGCCGATCCAGGAAAAGGCCGCGGGAGCAGAAACGGCGCCTCCGTTTCTTCGCCTGGTGCGAGCGCCGCAAGAGCATGAGTGAGAATGAGGCAACATCCCACTCACCTCTCTACTCAGGCTCTCTTCTCGTCTTCTCTGAGTCTAGCCGGCGGTGTCGAGCCAGGTTCATCCTTCGCTCGCGGGACCCAGTCGAGCGCCTCGCCCGGGATGGCGTGCTGTCCGAGAAAGAGGCTCAGTTGGGCCGCATGTTCCTGCACGTGGCGCATATTGTAGAGCTGTAACTCCAAAAAACTGACGGCCTGCCCCTCTGCCCAGGGGTATTCGACGGCCTGGCGCGCCTGCTCGTCCGGAAGCCGCAAAAGCCGGATGTGGCACTTCTGGCGCGTGGACGCGAGATAGGCGTGCAGCTCCTCCTTCGTATAGGGCCGTTCGGGCAGCGCCTCTACGGAATCGAGCACCCCTTGGGCAAAGGGAGCGGGGGGAGCGAATTCCTCCTCCCGGGAGCCGGAGAGATACAAGTCGAGCCAGAAGAGCGTATGATACGCGATATGCCAGAACTCCGCGAACTCCGGTGGGAACCCCGGTGAGAGAGGATGGTCTGGATGCTCGCTCCAGAGGCGCTCGCTCCACAGCGGGGTGGGGCAGGCCGCCAGGGCGTTTTCAAGCATAGCGATGGCCGCGCCGAACTGCTGCCAAAGGGCGGTGGTAAATGACTTACCAAGTGAGCATGTCTGGCCCTCAAACGTGGGAAATTGCCCCGAATGTTGAGCACTGGTATCCACGTTTCCTGGAAAACCGCTTCTCATCTGGCTTCATTCACTGCCATTTTGTAAATTGGTGAGAAAAAGAAAGGCCATGCGCATGACTATGGCTTGAGATCCAGCACCGCGCGGCCTGTCTGCAAATCGACCGGCACCGAGATCTGATCATGCACGAGCAGCCACTGGCCTCCGATCTTGCGCCAGCAAGCGGTCCAACGCACCCAGACACCGATCTGCTGCCCAGTGGGCAGGGTTGCGCTCGCCCGGTTGAAGCTGTGGGTGAAGGCCATATCCTCGCCCACCGTAATGGACAAGTCGGCAATTTCATAGCCGATCG
>Ga0187846_10000128_pt1 | contig 45639 bp, 36 predicted proteins | sample TC_taG_FD_161473 | JGI IMG/M metagenome (GOLD analysis project Ga0187846, IMG submission 161473) | Biofilm microbial communities from the roof of an iron ore cave, State of Minas Gerais, Brazil - TC_06 Biofilm (v2) | ecosystem: Environmental > Terrestrial > Deep subsurface > Cave > Wall biofilm... | reverse complement strand
TCTGCCTCTCGTCGAGCGCTACAAGCAACGGGTGAAATCGTACGGTTGCATTGCATCTGCCAAAGATGGATGCGCGCGTGCGACAGAACGGATCTTGGCCGAGGAATCATTTTTATCTTTCGGGTTGAAGCCTGAAGGTTTCACCTCAAGACTTGGGTCCAACTTGGGTCCAAATGCTGCCGAATTAGGTCCAAAACCGGCTACTACGACACAGAACAAAGCCAAGCGAACCAATCAGATAGATTTTCTGTCCCTGCTTTGCAAGCAGGGGGTCGCCGGTTCGATCCCGGTCACGTCCACCAGATTCTCAAGAAAGACTCCCTTGTGGGCACTGCCGGCGAGCTCAGCGCAAGGCTGAATGGCTGCATAGACTCCTATCATCTGAGCCGGATACTGCACCGCCGCGGGTTTCGGCCCAAAAGCATTCGCCGAGAAGGTAAGCCACGCTACCGCCAAGCTCGGAACGTTGAAAGAGAAGAACGAAAGGCTGACCGCCTGAGCAACGCGCGGACTCAAATGATTCACGCACTTGAAGTGGACATTGCTGGACTTGGGGGATGCTGATTGCATTGTTATCACGCAATGGACTCCCACCGGCCCGTGCCGAGTTCTTGTTGACGGCGGGTCCGGAGCTGATTCCGAAGCTATTCTTGCGCCGGAGAAACTTCACGGCCTTTTATGCCGTCGTTTGCCGGCGACGTTGATGATGGCGTGGTCGGCGCTTTGTGAATATCCAGTCATAATTCTTTGCCGCGCTTGCTGGAAGCATATGCCTTTCGTTATCCTTCGGCTATCGTGAACACCTCGTCGCGCATTCTCATCATCGAAGATGACAAGGACATCATCGAACTGGTTCGCTACAACCTTGAAAAGGACTCTTTTCAGGTCACGGCTTGCACGGATGGACTCGCTGGGCTTGCGCAAATCAGGAAATCGTGCCCTGACTTGCTTATTTTGGACTTGATGCTGCCAAGGCTCTCCGGCTTGGAAATCTGCAAAGAGATTCGCCGTGATGACAAGCTGAATCGGCTACCCATACTGATGCTGACGGCACGCGGCGAAGAGGCGGATCGCGTGGTCGGTCTCGAATTAGGCGCGGATGATTACGTCACGAAGCCGTTCAGTCCTCGGGAACTTGGCGCCCGCATTAAGGCTCTTCTGCGAAGGCTTCAACCGGCGGAAGAGAAGGCGCGAACTATTGAGTTCGGATCGCTGCGCATCGATCCCATTTCGTATCGTGCCGAACGCGATGGAAAGACGCTTCCCCTGAGCACGTTGGAGTTTCGGCTGTTGTACTACATCGCTTCGCGCCCCAACCGAGTTTTTTCACGCGACCAATTGCTTGACGCTGTGTGGGGCAGCGACCGTTTCGTGACGCCTCGCAGCGTGGACGTATACGTCCGCCGCCTGCGGGAAAAAATGGAGAACGATCCTCAGAAGCCGGAGTACCTGAAAACAGTTCGTGGCGCTGGCTATATCTTCGAAACAAGGGCGAGTTAAATAGTGAACTTGGCTCGAAGTAGCCTTTTTTGGAAGCTTGGTCTGACCTATTTAGCTCTCCTGCTTGCTGTGCTTGCAGCAGTTGACTTCTACGCGGGCCGAATTCTTCGTGAAAATTACATTCGTGCCGCAGATGAGCGTCTGAATGCGCTGGCACAGCTCGCCAAGAGTGAACCCCCTGCTTTCGACAGCGAAACCGCGCTCGCTTCCTGGTCCTCCTGGATGTCACAGAGCGGAGCGCGGGTAACCGTAATTGCTGCGAATGGCCGCGTTCTTGCCGATTCCGCCCATGACATCGAGACCATGGAAAACCATTCCAATCGGCCTGAATTTCGTCAGGCGATGGCCACTGGCGAGGGCGAGTCCGTGCGCCACAGCCATACGTTGAATCGTGATCTGGTCTACTGGGCCGAACGATTTGATCGTCGCGACGAGGCGCCCGTCATTGTGCGGTTTGCGAGTCCTCTCGCGCAGATAAATAGCGCGTTAGCCGAGGTGCGCCAAAAGCTGTGGGAAGCGTCGCTCTTGATTCTGTTGCTGGCCATCGGAATCTCGGTGCTTTTTGCTAGGCGCTTTGCAACGCGTGTCGGACGGCTCCAAGAATTCGCTCAGCGTGTCGCGGTCGGCGATTTCCGACCATTCACGCAAAATGCTGAGACAGATGAATTAGGAGATTTGTCCCGGGCGCTGAACCTTACGGCGTCCCGACTAAGCGCAACCATCGGGTCGCTTACGGATGAACGCAACCGCTCCGCAGCAATCCTTCGTAGCATGGCCGAAGGCGTAGCTGTCATTGATGCTCGCGAGCGCATTACGTTCTGCAACGAGGCTTTTGCGAAGATATGGAATGTTCGCGGTATGTCTGAGGGGGCCGAACCCGCCATTGATGAAATTCGCCACCCTGATGTTCTGGAATTGATTCGCGCCGCTCTGGCAGGCAAAGAAGCTACTGGAGAGATTTCTCTAGGCAGCACCCAGCCACGGAGTTTTGCAGTGATGGCCGCTCCGGTTTCACTGTCGCGGAACGGTACCGATGGAACAGAAATACAGCGAGCTTCCAGCGCCGTTGGGGCTGTACTCGTGTTTCACGAAATCACCGATATTCGACGCCTCGAACAGGTGCGAAAGGATTTCGTAGCCAACGTCTCCCATGAATTGCGCACGCCTTTAACAGCAATTCAAGGCTTTGCCGAAACGCTTTTGAGCGGCGCACTTGAGGATCAACAAAATAATCGACATTTCATCGGAATCATCCGAAACCATGCGAGGCGCCTATCGCGGCTGACGGATGATCTCTTAGAGCTGTCCAGAATCGAAGCGGGAAAACTGGCGATGGATTTGCAAGCTGTAGATATCGGGGACCTCATCCGTTCTAATATCGATTCAGCGCAGAAAACCGCCCGAGAGAAAGAAGTTTCCTTGAATTCAGTCATGCCTTGCGATGGATTCCCGCCCATCCGGGGCGATGCCGGATTGCTTCGGGAAGTTCTGCGCAATTTGCTCGATAACGCCATCCAATATACACCGGCGGGCGGGAGCGTCGAAATCAGTGTAGCGCGAAACGACGGCTTTGCCGTCCTCACCGTGGCCGACAGCGGCATTGGAATTCCTCAATCTGATCAGACCCGCATCTTTGAGCGCTTTTATCGCGTGGATGCCGCACGCTCTCGTGAGGTAGGTGGCACGGGGCTGGGCCTCGCTATTGCCAAGCATATTGTTGAGGCGCACGGCGGACAGATTTGGGTGGAGAGCGAAATCGGCAAGGGTTCGAAATTCTATTTCTCCCTTCCGCTTGCCTCGTAATTGTTTCACGCAGTTTAACCGCAACGTAATCCTCGCGCAAACTCTTTGAGCCATCCTTCCTTCGCACCGATCCGCCATAGCAGAGTGGCATTGATCGGTAAGGAGGAGCGATGGGATCGGCAGCAAGCGTTCCAGTGAATGTCTACGCGACAGCCCTTGAAAGCTATCTGGTGTCGATGGCAAAAACAGTCGAAAGCTCAGTGAGCCGGTCTTTCGAGGCCTTGCTGACTCGAAGCGAGGAAGTCGCGAGCGATGTTTTCGTTAAGGAGCCGAGGATCAATGAAATGGAAGTCATCATTGACGAGCATGCGGTGCGTCTGCTCCGCGGCGGCAACCTGCCAGACGATGAAGTCCGGCACATCGTCGCGACCTTGAAAATCAACAACGATCTGGAACGCATGGCCGATCTGGCAGTGAACATTTGCCAGCGCGTCATTTCCCTTTCACAGATGCCGGCGATAGAACCCCCTCAGGAGCTCGAAACAATGAGTGCGTCCGTGCGCGCAATGGTCGGGCGCAGCCTGGGAGCGCTGCTCCACCGCAGTCTAACTCTGGCGAACGAGGTGCTCGAAAACGAAGCGACCATTGATGATCAGCGGGACCAAATCGTCGATACATTGGTGACCTCGGCGAAGCAGGAGCCGTCCCTAGTAGCCGCGAATATCCAGTACATTCTAGCCATCCGGCATATGGAGCGTATCGCGGACCACACGACCAACATCGCCGAAGATATCGTGTTCTGGCTGCGCGGGCTGGAAGTGCGTCACGGGCGCGCTAGGCAGATGGAGACCACGCGGAGCGCGCAATCGCTGGGGGCGTTGTAACCAAGTTTTCATGCGCCGCTGATGTGTCTTACAAGCGGTGCGCTTACTCTGGCGGAGCTAGGTCCGGAAGCCGGCTCGAATCCGGGTCCATTTGGCGCACAGCACAGACGCTGAGAAGGCGGGAAGTCGGTAAGTTACTGTGCATGAAGAAGATGCGCCGGTGGCACGCACGCCGAGACCTGCCCACACAGGAGAGGCGCGGCCTGAAACACCCCCCGGGGCCGCGCCTCCTCGCCTCGCAGAAGGACTTGCGGCGATTTCACTTCGAATTCTTGGCGATGTAACACCACAGTAACAATTCTGACAAAAGCTCGCGGAGGAGGAGAAGAGAAACGAACCGCCATGCAAATGAGAATACCTGTTGTGTCGCTTCTGCTGGCCATAGCGGCGGCGGTCTTGGCGCAATCCAGCCCCGTGCTCCTGAACGCCGCCGGCGCCACCTTTCCGTATCCCATTTATTCGAAGTGGTTTGACGTGTACCACCAGTCGCATCCGGGGGTTCAAATCAACTATCAGTCCATCGGATCGGGCGGCGGTATCCGCCAATTACAGGCCGGCACGGTCGATTTCGGCGCATCCGACGGCCCTATGACCGACGAGCAGCTCGCGCAATCCAAGGTAAAGGTGTTGCACTTTCCAACCGTCTTAGGCGCCGTGGTTCCGACCTATAACATCGCCGGGGTGAGCGCTGAACTGAACCTCACGCAGAAGGCTCTCGCGGGAATCTTCCTGGGCACGATCACGAAGTGGGACGATGCGGCACTAACCGGGCCCAATCCGGGCGTGAAACTGCCGAGCTCAGACATTGTGGTGGTGCACCGCTCCGACGGCAGCGGGACCTCCTACATCTGGACGGATTTTCTTTCCAAGGCCAGCGACGAATGGAAGAACAAGGTCGGCAAAGCAACGTCTGTGAATTGGCCGGTGGGGCTGGGCGGAAAAGGAAACGAAGGAGTATCGGGGCTGGTGAAGCAGACTCCCAATTCAATCAGCTACATCGAGTTGATTTACGCGGTCCAAAACAACATTTCCTACGGCAAAGTCGAGAACGCCGCAGGCAAATTCGTCAAGGCGGACCTAACGAGCGTGAGCGCAGCGGCGGCCGGCGCGGCGAAGAACATCCCCGACGACTTTCGCGTTTCCATCACCAACGCTCCTGGCGCCACGGCCTATCCGATTTCAAGCTTCACTTGGCTTCTGATCCCCGCGCAGATTCCCGATGCGGCGAAGCGAGACGCGATCAAAGGCTTCCTGCAGTGGATGCTGAACGACGGCCAGAACTACAACGAGGCCTTGACGTACGCGAAGCTGCCCAAACCGGTGATCGAAAAAGAGCTGAAGACCATCGCGCAAGTCCAGTAGCATGTCCTCCACCACCACGACAGTCGAGAGCGCGGCCCCGCCCAAATCGGGGCCGCGTGCGTTGGTTCGCCGGCTGCGGCACCGCGACGAAGTGGCGCACACTCTGACGCTTGTGGTGGCCGCGTCGATCCTGCTGATCACCACCCTGCTGGTGTACGAGCTTTGGATCAACTCATCTCTCTCTCGCGCGAAATTCCAGTGGGCGTTCTTGTGGACCAAGATCTGGGATCCGGTCTTCGACAATTTCGGCGCGGCGCCTTTCATCTATGGAACGCTCATCACTTCGATCGTCTCCCTTGTGATGGCGGTGCCGCTGGGTCTAGCGGCCGCCATTTTTCTTTCCGAGCTTGCGCCGCGCAGGGTGAGCGACGCGATTGCGTTCCTGATCGACCTGCTCGCCGCGGTGCCCAGCGTGATCTACGGCCTGCTCGGGATTTTCGTCGTCGTGCCGCTGGTGCGCACGACCATCGGTCCCGCGCTGATCAACACCCTGGGATACGTCCCTTACATCGGAACGCTCTTCCGGGGCCCAAACTATGGCGTGGGCTTTCTTACGGCGGGAATCGTGCTGGGCGTGATGGTGGTGCCGTTCATCATCTCGGTGTCACGCGAGGTACTGCTCACCGTGCCGCGGGAGCAGCGCGAGGCGGCGCTGGCGCTGGGGGCGACGCACTGGGAGGCCACCTGGCAAGTGGTGGTGCCATGGGCGCGAACCGGCATCCTCGGTTCGGTGTTTCTGGCCCTGGCTCGCGCGCTGGGTGAGACGATGGCGGTCACCATGGTGATCGGCAACGATCCCAGAATTGCCGCGTCGCTGTTTGCGCCCGGCTACACCATCGCGGCGGTGATCGCGAATGAGTTCACTGAAGCCACAGGAGACCTCTACCTGAGCGCGCTGGTCGAACTCGGCCTGGTGCTGTTTCTCGTGACCTTCGTCCTTAACGGCCTAGCGCGGTTGCTGGTCGTGGCCACCGAACGCGGCGGAGGGCATGCGTGATGAACCGCCTGCGTCTCGGCTGGCGAAAAGCGCTCAACGCGATCATGCTTTCACTGACCGGCGTAGCGGCTTTGGCCGTCGTTTCCGTCCTGTTCCTGATTCTCGGCTACCTGATCTGGAACGGCGGCAAGTCTCTCAGCTGGGACTTCTTCACGAAGCTGCCGAAGCCCGTGGGCGAAACCGGCGGTGGCATGGCCAATGCAATCCTAGGGAGCCTCAAGCTGTTGCTCCTGGCGGCTGTCATGGGCTTGCCGGTAGGATTGCTCGCGGGCGTGTATCTCGCGGAATTCGGCGGCAAGACGTTTTCGTTCGTGGTTCGTTATACGACCGACCTGCTGAACGGCGTGCCTTCGATCGTCATCGGCATCTTCGCCTATTCGCTCGTGGTGCTGCCGGTGAAGCATTTTTCGACGCTGGCAGGCGGAGTGGCTTTGGGAATCATGGTGATTCCCATCACCGTGCGGAGCACGGAGGAATTCCTGCGAGGCGTGCCGGGAACATTACGCGAGGGCGCCATGGCTCTGGGCGCGAGCAAATGGAAAACAATCGCGACGGTGATTCTTCCGGCCGCTAGCGGAGGGATCATCACGGGCATGTTGCTGGCGCTCGCACGGGTGGCGGGCGAGACGGCGCCTCTGCTGTTCACTGCATTCAGCAACCGCTACTGGAGTTCGGGATGGAGCCAGCCGGCGGCGTCGCTTCCGGTGATGCTGTACACCTATGCCATCGCGCCGTACGAGGACTGGCACCGCCAGGCGTGGGCTGCGGGCCTGGTGCTGCTGGGGATCGTGCTGCTCGCAAATCTGGGCACTCGGCTGGCGTTGAGCCGCCGGGGCGCCGTTCGGAGCATTTGACATGATTGCGGTCTCGCCAGGCCACAACGCCGCCGCAGCGCGGCTCGCGCCGCAGATGAGCATCGACGAACCTGTGACCGTGGGCTCGCAAAGGGAGGCGCTGGTGCGCTTTCAAATCTCCGATCTCAATTTCTTTTACGGCTCCAAGCAGGCCGTGTTCGATCTGCACTTGAAAATCCCGGCCAACCGCGTGACCGCGCTGATCGGCCCGTCGGGCTGCGGCAAGTCCACTTTCCTCCGCACGCTCAACCGCATGAACGAAACGGTGCGCAACACGCGCTTCGACGGCCGGATTCTCCTCGACGGACAGGACATCCGGAAGATGGACGTGGTAGGTTTGCGGCGGCGCGTGGGAATGGTGTTCCAGCGCCCCAACCCGTTTCCCAAGTCGATCTATGAGAACGTGGCCTACGGGCTGAGAATCAACGGATACAGGGGCCGCCTGAGCGAACTGGTGGAGCACAGCTTGCGGCGCGCGGCGCTATGGGATGAAGTGAAGGACCATCTGCACAAGTCGGCCTTCACTCTCTCGGGCGGGCAGCAGCAGCGGCTGTGCATCGCCCGCGCCCTGGCGGTGGATCCCGAAGTGCTGCTGCTCGACGAGCCCTGCTCGGCGCTCGACCCGGTGACCACGGCGAAGATCGAAGAGCTGATGTTCGGCTTGAAGGATAGCTGCACCATGGTGATCGTCACGCACAACATGCAGCAGGCCGCGCGCGCCAGCGATTTCACCGCGTTCATGCTCGACGGAAAACTCATCGAGCACAGCGAAACATCGAAACTGTTTACCACGCCCAGCGATCCGCGCACCGAGGCGTACATCACGGGTCGGTTTGGCTAATTGCCCGCTGAAGCAAGGGCCAGCACAGGGACTTTGAGCAGCTTCCATGGAACGGCACTTTGAACACGACTTGCAGCTATTGAAGGAGCGCCTGCTCCGAATGGCGGGCCTCGCCGAGCGCGCCGTCCACAACTCGGTACAGGCTGTCTTTCAAAAAGACGAGGCGATGGCGAATCGCGTTCTGAACGAAGAAGCGGGAATTAACGAGATGCAGATTGAAATTGATGATCGCGTCATGCAGCTCGTCGCCCTCCAGGCTCCTATGGCTGTGGACTTGCGGTTCGTACTTTGCGCCTCTCGGATCAATAATGATCTCGAACGCATCGGCGACCAGGCGGTGAATATCGCGCAATCTGCCGTGCGAATTCTGCGTCATCCTCGAGTCAAGCCCTATGTGGATTTGCCGCGCATGAGCGAGTTAGCGGAAGGAATGGTGCGCGACAGCTTGAATGCGCTCGTTCGTGGCGATGTTGATCTGGCCAAATCGGTCTTGATTCGTGATGATGAAGTGGATCATCTCCGCGACCAGATTTTCCGCGAACTCCTGACCTACATGATGGAAAATTCCGCCGTGGTTTTTCCGGCATTCGAACTGGTTCTCGTCACGAAAAACCTCGAACGCATCGGCGATCACGCCACAAACATTGCGGAAGATGTCATTTACATGGTTGCGGGCCGCGATGTTCGTCACCTGGCGCCCGACCGCCGGTGAGGTTCCGTCTATTTATGAAGACCCCGAGATCGTCCTTTTCAGCAAAGCGGGCGGCAACCAGCCCAGGGGTAAGGAATACCTGTTTCTTGCCGCCCTTTGTACCGCCATCGAAAAACTTCGAGTTCACTCCCGATTCAGGCCACAGAAACGGGCCTGTATAATATTGGGAGGCTGCATTCTGCGAGGATGCACGCCTGATGCTGTTTGGTTGGAAGTCCTATGCCGAAGGTGCTTCAAGGACCTACGTTCGCCCGATCTGACGTACCCCACTGTGACCTCGCGTCGCTTTCACCTGAACCGATTGAACTGACTCGGTACATCTCTCTGGGAACTCAGCTTCTCCATCACTCCGATCCCCACAGTTCGAGAAGCTAGAAGTGGAAGCCGACTTCGGCAGTGATCGCTCGTGGCGTCACGTAGTGCGTGCCGCTGAACGTGGAGAGGAAATTGTAGAGCGCGAAGACGTTGGTCACGTTGACGGCCGTCAGCCGCGCGCTCCACTTGTAGCGGTCGCCGTGAAAAAGGTTGTCGTCGCCGATGGCCACGTCAAACAGGTTACGCTGCTGAATGCGCTGGGGATTGTGGTCGTCATTCTCTTTGCCGGGCGCGGGAACGCTGATCAATGTCGAACCAAATTGCGACGCCAAGCAGGGGCTGGGCAACGCTTGAGTAGGCGTGGCATGCACGCCGTTGCAGGTGAACCCGGCCTGGAACTCCTGGTCGGCCGTCAGCGGCACGCCTGAAATCGTGTTGATCAGGCTGATGGCGGGCTGGCCGTTCAGGGTGGTTGACGCGCCTGCGCAAGTTGCGGTTAGCGGGTTGAAGCAAGGCGTCGCGCCGGCCACCAGCCCGCTGTCGTAGCGCCAGTTGAAGCCGAACCACGGCCAGTTCTTTCGCGGTTGATATTGAAAGTGCGTGGTCTCGTTGAATTTTTCGTCGTGGTCGATGCGGAATACTCCGGTGGATGGAGGGGTGATCGGCAGGCCCGCAACTTGGGGCAGGAAGAAGCGCGCGGCAACGCTGGACATGACGACCTGCGCGGACAACCCGCGATAATTGGGGACGCTCACGCGAATCGCGTATCCCGGAATCTTCGAGTTGTGCCACTCGATCGGGAAAGTAAGAGGAGTGGCCCCAACGACGCCGAAATCGTACCCGTTGTGAGTGTACTTCCAGATGTAGTCGCCGCTCACCACAACGTAGCGGCCGAAGGCCTGTTGCAGGCCAGCATGGAATTCATTGCGGAAGCCAGGGGTAATCGGACTCAAGTTGCATGCGACCCCGGGTGGCGGCACCAGATCGGCCAGGAACGGGATTGAGCAGCCGGTGCTGGCGATGACCAGATTCTCGTTGAACGGACTTTCGAGTGTGCGCGCGTAAGAGACGCGAAGAACTGTGTTGCTCGGCTTGATGTTGTAGGCGATGCCCAGCCTGGGCTCGGCCTGGTTTGCTTTGGTGATGCCGTTATAGACGTCGCCGCGGATCCCTAGGTTGAAGGACCAATTCTTCCAGGTAATCGAATCCTGAACGTAAACCGCAAGCTCCTTCACGTCCGTATGGCCGTGGAAGGTGAAGAGGCTGCCCGGGGCGTACAGGCCGCCGCCACCGGTCAAATCGTGGGCGGCCAGGACGGCGCAGGCTGTGCCGGGGATGGGTTGATGGGTCACTGGATCCAAACAAGAGGGCGTGATTCCCGGAACGAGCCCCGGATCGACAATGCCGATGCCGTCGTCTTCGGTGAGAAAGGTCTGCTCGAGGGTGATTCCCGCTTTTATGTTGTGAATGCCTTTGACGTAGGACACGTTGGAGCGGGCGCCGGCATTGGTGAGTTTTCGATTCTGGCTAAAGGTCTCGCCTTGCAGGTCCGGGGAGAAATCATCAAACGGATTCGCGCTCGGGAGATAGTTGTATTGGTCGCGCCGGACGAAGCCGCCCAGCGTGAACACCACATTCGAGCCGATCAGGCGCGTCCAGGAAGGCGCGATGTTGAACGTCCCGATCTTCGAACGCTGGTCCGTGGGCCCCAGAGTGGCGCCCGTCAATGGGTCGAGGAGTTGAACGGCGGGGCCGTTGATGGCCACGTCGTGAGTCTGCTGGTCGAATGAATTGGGATTTTGAAACCAGGAACGCGAGTAGCCGAAATTCAGATGAAGAGAATCCGCGTTCGAAAGTTGATAGTCCACGCGATCGAACACGCTTTCTTCGTTGCCCTTGTCGTGTATCACACTGAACTCGGGAGGGTCGAGGAAGCGGCCGCTATTGAGTCCACTGATAGAGACGAAGTTGCCCCACTTCTGGCCGCCGTATTCAAAGTCGAAACCAGCATTTGACGAACCGAACGAGCCGTAGGAAGCCGTTACAGTGCCATGGGGTGTGGTGACCCCCTGGCCCGACCGTGTGGTCGCCACAATCACGAGGCTGGTCTTGCCTCCGTATTCGGCGGGTGGCGCACCCTCGATGACCTCCAGGGACTGCACCGAATCGATCGGGATTTGGTTCGAGAAGACCTTGCTTTGCTGGTCGGTAATAGGCTGGCCGTCCACAGAAAACGAATTCTGCGCGTGATCTCCCAAGCCGTGGAACAAGCCGTTTGAATCGGCCGCGACTCCAGGTGCCGCCAGCGTCACGAGCGAGCTCAGCGACGACGATTGGCTTTCCAGAGGAAGCTTGTCGAACAGCGCCCGGTCGACGTCGGTGTGCGCGGTCGGGTCATTCTCGAGCAGGTCGCCGCCCTCGTCGTGAACGGTCACAGTGCTCGAAGTGCTTGCCAGTGTGAGGCTGATTTGCAGGCTGAGGGGGACAGTGGATCGCACGTCCACATCCTGCGCGTAAGGTGCGAATCCAGATGCCGTCACCGAGAGGTGGTACGGGTTGAACGGCACATTCGTGAAGCTGAAACTGCCTGAATCGTCCGTTGCCGTCGAGCGCTCATAACCGCTGACCACGTTCCGAATCTCGACCGCTGCATTCGCCACTACGCCGCCGGACGGGTCCGTCACCGTGCCGCTGAGGTTCGCGCTACCCTGACCGTAAACGACGGAGGAAAGTATCAAAACACCCAGACAAAGGATCACAGCCAAGAATGACGCCTTGAATCCGCTCATCGCATCTCCTCATGAGTCCGTTTTTCGGACGCCTAGCTGGTGGAATTGAAATGACTAGCGCCGCGATCGCCATCGCGGAGCGGAAGCTCGGATCTTCAGGAGAAGCTCAGACGGAAGGTGGAGCGCGGGAAGAAGCGGGCAGGGTGGTGCGATCGAGTGCGAGACTCTGCCCCCGGATCACCCCCGCCCAATTGAGAGCAACAGGCTCGGGAAGCTGGGCCTGAGCCTGCGACGCGACTAACGGCTGGTGATGTACGACGTGACAGACCTGGCAGGTGGCCTGGGAATCGGAGTCATGGTGGTGCCAGACCGCCGCCGAAGTCGCGAAGAGCAGAACGACAATCGCGACGCCAGCGGCGATGCGCCGGCGGTTCCGACTCTTAGTTGTGCGCCCTAGAAACATCCGCACCCCGAGGCGAACACTGTCCTCAGCATACTTGGACGCAGAAAGGGGTTCAAGGGTGGCCAGGAAAGAGAGTGGCGGAGCGGAAAAGCCCTTCATTGTTGGAAGTCGCGTAGAGCAAGATCATGGGGACGCCGCCGAAAAGAAGCATCGCGACGGCGTACTCCGTCCAATGCATCTCGTGCGTTTCATCCACGCCGGTCAAAACGATAGAGCCGCCGCTCGACCGGGCGCGCAACGGGATCAAAGAATGTCCTCTCGCCCGAAAATACGCGCGTCATGTAAACACCGAGCGGCTTGGTGATCGCCAGGACCACCAGCAAAAACACGGAAATCTGAAACCAGCCATTTGCCGTCATGTCAGAACTTCTCCGGCCCCAGCAAGGCCAGCAAGTAGCACAGCACCAGCACACAGATTCCCAGCAGGATGATATTGCCGAGCATTCACCCGCTCCCTACCTCAGCCGCTCGCAGGCCCGCACGTAGGCGACAGCCACAGCGAAAAACGATATCGTACAGGCAATAAAGATGATGTCTTGCATCGCTATGAGCCCTTCGGGGCTGCCGTTAGCGGTAAATTCTGTGACGTACTTTGTGACGTAACCCCGCCTTGCTAGCCCCTACAAACGCCGCCTAACGCACCACTCTACTGCCAACAGCCACGACTCAAATCTTCCGCAAGTTGGTTTCAAGACTGTCACGTGCGCTCACTCCTTCTCATTCTTCTTCACTTCATCCAAAGTCGCTTTTTGAATTTGCAAGCAGGGGGTCGCCGGTTCGATCCCGGTCACGTCCACCACTCTCGTAAGCACATCCGTCACCATCGGTCGGACACTCCGGACTTGGCGGTCGGGGTCAACAGGGGCGGATGACTTCTAGCGATGGGCGGCGAGGACGCGCAAGGCGTTCTGCGCTGCCTCGGCCACCTGGGGATCGCGGTCGGAAGTGAATTCGCGCAGATCCACCTCGTATTGCCGGCTTCCAAGGTCACCCAGGATGGAGAGAACCATGGGAAGGTTCTCTCGCCGAAGGAGCGCTTCTTCCAGGAGGGGCTCCGCGCGCTTCCCGGCTCGAACAAGGAACATGCCGGCGATCACGCGGACGCTGTCGTCCGGCGACCCGAGCGAGCGGATGAGAACGCGGCCCGCCGATCGCGCGCCTGTGCCGCGCCACGCGGCCCGGCAGAGGAAGAGCCACGCAACCTGGCCCAGCTTCATAGCGAAATTTTACCACGCTCACACGCCTCAGAGTCTTGCGGGGATGTTGTACTTGGCGTTGGTCCAGTTTTGCGGGTTGTGCGTGGCAAAGTGGTCGAACCAGATCCCCAGAACGTTCTCCTGGATGCGCGGGTCGGGGAAGCGCTGGCCGCCGCGATCGGCAAGAATCACCAGGTCCAAGTGGACGCGGATGGAGACGATCTTCTGAACCTTGGTGAAATCCGGCTCGTATTTCGGGAAGTGCACCGGGCAGCTGAGCAGAACCATTTCTTTCGAGGACATCGCCATGCCCGGTTGGGTGGCAAGCATGGCCACGTTTCCGCCATGGCTATGCGTGAAGAGGTCCAGACCTTGCGCGTTGCGGCTAATCACCCACTGGGCGAGCTTTTCTGCGCCATCGGCGCGAGCGGCGTCGCTGTAGCCGCCGGTCCAGTAGAAATAATCGTCGGCGGCGTAGGGCGCGCTCCATGGCGGTGTGGACGGGAACGGCGCGGTGCGCGGAAGATTCGGGAGGGTCTGCGTCAAATAGTTGAAGAAGTCGCCGTTTGGCTTCCACCAAGGGCTGCCCGTGGCCCAGGTGCCGTGCACGATCGTGGTGGTGTGCGAGGCCGCACCGGCGGCGCGCGAACCGCCGCCGGAGACGAGCAGCGAGTCGAGGGCCGAGCTTTCCGGGGCGACGTGCGACAACGAGGTCGCGGCCACATGTCGCGTCAGGGCGTCCGTGCTGCGCGTGCCCTCTTCCAGGATCTTGACGAGCCGGTTGGGTTCGGAGCTGCGATCGAAGTAAGCGGTCGCCGCGGAAACCCGGACCAGTTCATGGGGGTGCCCCAAAGAACCTTCGAGTAGCTCATCTACCGTGAGAGGCGTAGGCACCTTAAAGTGGCGCGCCGCGAGGTCCGGGATAACCGTCGAGGTGACGACCGGGCCGACCGGGCCGGCCAGCATGGCATCCTCGCTGAGCGCGTAGCGAGAGGCCATGGCTGTGCGCATGCGGCGGGAGTCGATGCGCCCCCGTGCTACGGCCACAGAGGGCAAGGTGAGTTGAGTCAGGTCCTCAGTAGGAATGCGCTCGGAAGTCGCCTCGCCGCGGAGTTGCGCGCCGAGGATCATCAGTTGCGCCGCCTGGGAGTGGATGGCTGGAAGATCGGAGCTTTGAAACGCGACTACACCGGGAACGGGCCCATTCGGCATGTGAATCTCCTTTGCTGAGCGCGGGCTCTATCTGACAAACCGCAAGAACAACCAGATCAATACGCCGACAGCAGCCAAAGCGATGACCAGGCCGAGGATGGTTGGCGGCCGGCTCATCTTCGGAGGGGCGCCCGCCGGAGAGCGAGCGGGAGGTGCCGGAGCGCCCGCAGCAGTTGGAATGTGGCCGTTGGGCATGGCGTGCCTCCTTTGAAAACTAGTGCGGCGCTGGAGTCGGGGAGAGCACCGCCAAAACTCCGAGATACACGGCGCTGAATACCAGAACCACGAGAAGGGCCACAAAGGCAGTCTGGGAGCGTTTGAGCCACTTGGCTTTCTCCAGGTTGACTTGGCGATTCATGGCGTTGACCTGAACGATGTTCAGGAGATTCTTCTTGAGGTAGCCGCTCCTGTCGAACGCGGTGTCGAGGGCGAGTGGCAGCGCGGCGTCGTCTCGAAGCACGGGTGTTGGGTCGCAGCCGGGCCCGAAAGTCTGGCCGTTTCGCCGCGGCTTGACGTTGAGGAGGTAGCCATCGTAAACAGCGTAGTAGGAATGCACACGCGTGACTCTCAGGGAATAGTAGATAACCAAACCGAACAGAACGGCCAAGGCGAAAGCGGCGACCTGCAAGAGGTGGCTCGAAAGGTGAGTAAACACTGGGCTGCTGGATGAAAGAAACACCGTTCCGAACAACCCGAGAACGGCCAGGATCGAACTGGCCTTGGTATCGAGCGCGTTGCCCCGGGCCATCGTAGCGGAGCTGTCTTCGCGGAACATGTTGATGAGCTCCTGAACAGCCTGGTCGCACATGAGGGAAATGCCGAGAGCGTTGGCGCGGCGCTGGTCGGCCGGATCGCAAAGCCACAGGCGGTCGAGGAACTGGTTTTCGGCCGTTCCTCGAATGTCGCCGGCCGGATACTGTGGAGAAGGCTGCATGGATCGAATCCCCCCGCTGGTAGTCGCCGGGTTGTTAACTTTGTGTGTAACCGTATTGCGAGTCGGCAGCCGTTGTCAAGCACGAGCGAGGGTTTTTGCGGCGGGAAGAAGTTGGGGACTCGAGAGGCAGGCCAGGCGGCGCGAGGTTAAGGCTTTTTCTTCGCGGGTTTGGGCTGGCGGAGCGGAAGCTTAGCCAAGAAGGGCCCGGGGGCGGAGCGTTGCAGGATGCGCCAACGGAATCCACAGGCGGGGCGGAGCGGCGGACGAGGCGTGTGCTAGAATCGCGGCCCGAGATGGGACGGCTCTGCTCCGCACGCTACGAGCGCGAGGCGCGACACCACGGCTGGCAGCGTATCGCCGGACTGGACGAAGTGGGCCGCGGGGCGCTGTTCGGTCCCGTGGTGGCGTGCGCCGTAGTGCTCAACCCCAAGCGGCGGATAGTCGGCCTCGACGATTCGAAGAAACTGTCGCACGAGCGGCGCGTCGAGCTGGCCGAACGCATCCGCGCACACGCGCTGGCGTGGGCCACCGCGGAAATCGCCGCCAGCCGCATCGACGCCTGGAACATCTATCAGGCCAGCCGCCAGGCCATGGTCGCAGCCGTGTCGCAGCTCTATCCTCTCCCGGACTACCTGCTGCTGGACGCCGTGGAGCTGGATCTCCCGATCGACCAAAAGGCGCTCATCCACGGCGATGCGCGATCGGTTTCCATCGCCGCGGCGTCGATTGTGGCGAAAGTGGAGCGCGACCGGCGCATGGAAGAATTCGATCAGATGTATCCGCAGTACGGCCTGGCGAGCAACAAAGGCTACGCCACGCCGGACCATCTGGAAGCCCTGCGGCGCCACGGGCCGACCGCGCTGCACCGATTCTCTTATGCGCCGGTGCGCGAGGCCCGCTGCTGGGCGTCGGGCGCGACGCAGAGTCCGTTGCCGCTCGATGGCGTTGCCGACGCGCCGACTGGGTGAGGCGGCGGCCACCGGGCGCGAGCCGCAGCACATAAAAGCGCGAGGCTCGTTACGCCGCACCGGGCGCAGCATTCCTTCGCTGCCGCTCAGGACAGGGCTGTGCCCCTACGGCCGTTCCGGCCCGCGTCTTTAATCACCCCCGTGAACGGAGGTTGGGACGCGCTGTTATCCCCTTCGGCACCACGCTTGCGGCGGCACATAGACCCCTGTTTTTGCCGCGTGCTAACCTTCGGTTCTGAGCCGCAACCGGCCCGAGGGCGCAGCGCCGCGCGCGCTCGCAGGGCACCAGGCGATCTTCATGGCCTTCAACAAGAGCAAAGCGCTCGAAAACGCGCTGAAGTTTCTCAACCAGGGCAAAGTCGCCCAAGCCATCGCCGAATACCAGCAAATCCTGCGCAACGATCCGAAGGACCAGGCCACGCTGATGACCGTGGGCGATCTGTTCGCCCGCCAGGGAGACATGCCGCAGGCCATCGAGTACTTCGAGCGGCTCGCGCAGGTGTATTTGAACGACGGCTTCAACAGCAAAGCCATCGCCATCTATAAGAAGATCGCCAAGCTGGCGCCCAACGAGCTCGAGCCCCTGGAGCGGCTGGCCGACCTGTACGTCCAGCAGGGCGTGCTGAGCGAGGCTCGCCCGCTGTTCCTGCAAATCGCGGAAGCGCAGCTGAAAGCCAATCGCGCGCCCAAAGCCGTGGAGGTGCTGCACCGGCTGCTGGAAGTCGAGCCGGAGAATCTGCGCGTGCAGATGCGCCTAGCCGAGCTCTACAACCTGATGGGGCAGAAGAAAGAGGCGGCGCAGACGTACCTGGCGTACGCGCAGCGGCTTTTCGACAACGGGGAAGGCGAGGAATCGCAGAAACTGATCGAGCGCGCGCTGGAGGTGGATGCCCATAACGCCGACGCGCTGCTGCTGAAGGCGCGCGTCCTGGTGGGCGCCAACAAGGCCGCACAGGCCATCAAGATCCTGGAAGGCCATCCGCAAGCCGAGGCCGGCGGCGAAGTCACCGACCTGCTGGTGGATCTCGAGCTCGGCGCGGGACAGAGCGAGAAAGCCGCCGGGCGCGCCCGCAAACAACTGGCGCGCGGGCACGCTCATTTCGCGCTGCTGTTCAAGGTGGCCGAGACGCTGATCGACAACGACCAGGCGGGTGAAGCGCTGCCGCTCCTGGGCGAGCTGCGCAATCCCATGATCGAGGCCGCCGAGCAGGACAAATTCCTGCAATCGCTTTCGCGCGCCGCAGACAAGCTGCCGGGCCAGACCGCGGCGCTCGAAATGCTGGCCGATTTCTGCCGGACCACCAGCGATCCCTTCCGGCTGAACGACGCGATCACCCGGCTGGCCGACGCTTTTGCGGGCAAGGGAGACTACGCGCGCGCCGAGGAATTGCTTCAGGAGCTGGTCGAGCGAAACAAGAACGACGAGCGCATGGTGGAGAAGCTCAATCAGCTTCGCACGCGCAGCTCCGGCGGGGCGGCTACGCCTCCGGCGCCCGTCGAGCCGGCTGCGCCGCCCGTGGCTCCGACGCCCGAGCCTCTCGCGGTGGCGACTCCGCCCGGCATGGAGCTGAAGGAAACGGTTGCGGAAGAGGCTGCGCCGCCCGCGATTGCCGAGGAAACTCTCGACGAAGAAACGCAGCGCTACATCTCGCAGGCGCTCACGGACGTGGATCTGTTTTCGAGCTACGGACTGACGCAGAAGGCCACGCATCTGCTGGAAAGCGTCCTGGAGCGCGCGCCGCGGCACACGCCCACCCTCGAGCGGCTCCTGGACATGCACCTGGGCGCGGGCAACGAGCGGCGCACGGCCGAACTGGCGTCGCAACTGGAACAGATTCACCTGGAGCGCAACGACACAGTTAACGCCGAGCGTTTTGGCGAGCTGCGGCAGAGATTCCAAAAGGCCGCCGGAATCTCGTCGGAAGAGCTGCCACCACCACCACCCCTCGCGCCCTCTGCGCCCGCAGCGGCGGCGGTGCCAGCGCCGGCCAGCATCGAAAGCGCGGTTCCCGAGAGTCCGGCTGCGGAAGCGCCGGCCATGCAAGCCGCAGCGAGCGCCCCCGCGGCGCCGGTGGAATTCGAAGTTCCCGTAGCTCCGGCCGAACCCGAGGAAGCAGCAGCCGGTTCCGAACCGCGTGCAGCTCGGCCAGCCGAAGCGCAAGCCGGCATCAGCGGCGAAGAAGTGGATCTTTCCGACGAATGGGAAGCGATTTCGCGGGAGGTTCAGGAGCCGCGCGCGAGCAAACCTCCGGAAGCGGTGGAAGCGCATGCCGGAGCCGAGGAACCGGCGGCCGAGGAAATCGTAATCGAAGAAGAGACGGAATCGGCCGCCGAACCGCAGGCGGCGCCGGAACCGCAAGCGGCGGAGAGCGAACCGTCCGTCGAAGGCGTCCCGGAACCTGCGGAGGCTGCGGCCTCGCAGGGCGGCGAATTCGAGATTGAGCTGACGCCGGAGCCTGCCGCGCCGCCTGCAAAGGCGGGGCCGGCCACTACCGAGGACTTGATAAGCGAGCTTGTAGCCGAAGTGGGTGAGATGGAAAGGCCCCAGGCGGCCGCCTTTGCGCCGGCGGCAGAAGCCTCGGATTCGCTGCTCGCGCCTGCGCATGAGTCCCTCGGGGCGTCGGGCGACGGCGCGTCGCCTGCATCGGCGGTCCCCGAAGCCACGGCGGAAAGCCTCAACCAGCTCGCTGAAGTCTTTCAGGAGTTTCGCGAGGAGCTGGGCGAGCTCGGCGAAGAGGACGAAGACCTCGAGACGCACTACAACCTGGGCATCGCCTACCGCGAGATGGGGCTGCTCGACGAGGCCATCGGAGAGTTTCAGAAGGTGGCCAAGGCGGTGCAGAAGGGCAAGGAGTTCCGCTACGCGATGAACTGCGCGACGCTGCTGGCGCTTTCGTTCATGGACAAGGGCGAGCCGAAGATCGCGTCGATGTGGTACAAACGCGCGCTGGAGATGAGCGGGCTCGACCAGGAAACGGTTCTGGCCTTGCGCTACGACCTGGCCGTGGCGCAGGAGACCGCCGGCGAGAGCGACGCTGCCCTCGACAGCTTCCGGCAAGTGTATGCCATGAACATCGACTACCGCGACGTCGCCGAGCGCATCGCCACGATTCAAAAACAGTAAGCTCCCCAACAACTGCGCCTGCTGTCCCGCCGGCCTGGAACGAAGGGAACGGGGACACGAGCGGCGTTCTCGCGGATCGGTGAGTCTGCTTGGTCTGCTCTCGCCGGCTTCGCTTCATGCGGACGCTGCGGACGGTTGCCACTCCACCGCGAATCTCCCATAATCCTAGCCCGATGCTGAACCGCGTGCTGCGCGTGGTGGCGCTGCTGTTGTGGCTCGAGGCCGGGCTGGTGCTGATCCTGCTGCCGTGGTTCGACGTGTGGGAAGTCAATTTTTTCCTCTATAAGTACCCGGCCCTGGGGCTTTTTGTGAACAATCCCTTCGTGCGCGGCGCGATTTCCGGACTGGGATTGATGAACGTCTTCATGGCGCTCGACGCGTTTCGCCACTGGACTTCGACGGTTGCCAGCCGCACCTAGCCTCGCCGTTCTGAGCTTCATGAGCGCAGAAAAAATGAGCGACGCGAAAAAAGGGGCAACGCGGCGGCCGATGGTGTGCTACGTGACCGACCGCAAGCCCCTCGGCGCATCCGATGCGGTCCGCGCCGTGCTCGAAAAGATCCGCGCAGCAGCGGAAGCGGGCGCCGACTGGGTGCAGCTGCGCGAGAAGGATCTGCCGGCGCGCGCGCTGCTGGAGCTGGCCAGGCGGGCGGTGGCCATCGGCCAGGCGAAAGTCTTCGTGAACGACCGCCTGGACGTCGCGCTGGCGTCAGGCGCGGCGGGCGTGCATCTCGGACGCGAGTCCATGCCCGCCAATGAAGCGATTCGCTGGTGTCGCGCCGGAAATGCACCCCCGGAATTTCTGATGGGAGTCTCGTGTCACAGTATGGAAGAAGCCAGAGAAGCGCAGGCCGCGGGGGCCGATTACATTTTCTTCGGGCCGGTCTTCGAGACGCCGTCGAAGCAGGAATTCGGAGCGCCGCAGGGAATCGCGCGGCTTGCGGAAGTTTGCCGCGCGTCGAAGATTCCGGCGATGGCCATCGGCGGCATCAACGAGAAGAACGCCACAGAATGTCTGCGCGCGGGCGCCGCAGGAATCGCGGCCATTCGGCTGTTTCAGGAGGCGCCGGACGCTGCGGCGCTGAAAACGCTGATAGCCGCGTTACATATCGCCTGATTTCCCGGCCTGACGCACGGGCCGAGGTCGTAGCGCGCCGGCGACTTTCGCCGCAAAAGGTCCAGAAAAACAACCGGCGGGACGCCCGTCCGTTCCTCCGGGCGAGCCGGCGCTAACCGCTCTACCCGCTGAGCCAGCGGCCCACGGGCTGCCAGCTCTCGACGTGGTCGCAGACGACTTTGATCACCGCGGTAATGGGGATCGCCAGGATCAGCCCCATCGGCCCCCACAGCCAGCCCCAGAAGAGAAGAGCGAGCGTCACCGCCAGCGCGTTCAAGCGCACGCGCCAGCCGACCATCGCGGGAACCAGGAAGTTCGCCGCGATGAAATGGAAGATGGCCAGCATCGTGCAGATGATCAGAAACGGGCCTACGGAGTGAAATTTCTTCAGCCCGATCAGAAGCGGCGGCAGCCACGAGAGCACCACTCCGAGATAGGGAATCAAGTTGAGCAAGCCGGACACCAGCGCCGTGAGAAATGGGAATTCGAGTCCCATCTGCCAGAAAAATAGCCAGCTAAGCACGACGAGAATGAGTCCCACGAGCGCCGTCCCGACCACGTAACTGCGCAGCACTAGGGTGACGTCGGCGAGCGCGTTCTTCACCGCCGTGCGCTGGCCGGTGGGAAACAACTGCATGGTGGCGTGCCACACCTGGCGTTTGGCGGCCAGCATGAAGAAAACCAGGAAGGGCACGAACGTGGTCCCCAGCAGAACTCCCGCCAGCGAGCTCAAGCGCGCGAGCACCGCGCCGCGAAACGGATGCGACTCGGCAACCTCGACGATGCGCTCGTTGGTTCTTTCCGCCGGCTCGATTTCCGAGACGCGCGCTTCGAGGCTTTCGAGCTTCTTCTGCACCGCCGTGGCGGCGGCGCGGAGAGGAGCGCGGTACTTGGGCCAGTCGGCGCCAAACTGGTCCACGCGCTCGATGAGCGTCCAGGTGACGACCATCATCAGCGCGATGGTGGCGAAAACCACCAGCAGCGAACCGAGCGCCCGCGGGATGTGCCAGCGCTCGAGCCACGTCACCACAGGATCGAGGAAGTAGGCCAGCAACACGGCGACCAGAAGCGTCACCAGCACTTCGGACGCCCAGTAGCAAAACGCGATCACGATTCCCGCGGCGATGATGCGCGCGCTCACCGAGCTGGCCGCGACGATGCGCGCCGGTCTCGCCTCTCTCGCTTCCTTGGTTTCTTCCACCGGCATGGCGCTTCGTACGATAGCACAGCCGCCGCCGCGGCGCGCGAAGCCGTGCCTTCCGCCGCAACTGCCCTTGCAGCTTCCCATCAGAGAGCGGCCTCTTAACAAGAGCGACTTTTGCGGCGCCTTCCCACTGCTTCCATCGCAAGAAGTCTGCCGCAAGAAACTTCCTGCAAATTTATTTACCCAAGGCATAATCCACGGCTGGAGGCTTCGTGAAGCGGCTGCTGGCCTTTGCGCGTTCGGTGATTCCCGCCGATCCCGCGCAACTGCTGTTTCTCGGCGGCTCGATTCTCCTGCTGATCGACCACGAGCTGCGCTGCTACCCGGTCGCGGGAACGAGCCTTCTCGATCTGAGCTACTTCTTTGGACCGCCTCCGGGCTTCCGGTTCGACAACATCCTGGTATGGAGAGTCGTCAGCAGCGCGGCGCGGTTTCCGGTGTTCCTCGCGGGAGCCGCCGGCCTGTTCATTTGCTTCCGGCCGGGACCGCGCCCGGCGCGGCGAATTCTCACCTGGGTGTCCTTGCCTGCGCTGCTGGGGATGGTCGCGCTATTCGTCTGCTTGGTGCAGTACAGAGTGTCCTCGGACGCGAGCGCAAGCGTATTAGCGACGAAGTGGGGCATCGGATCGGCGGTCCATCAATTCTGGACCTTGGGCCCGGCCGTGCGGCTGGGGTTCCTCGGAATCGCCCTGGCGCTCGTGTTCGCGCAACGCCTGGCGCGCGGGAGATCGTCGTTACCGCTCGCGCTGCGAGGTGTCCGGGCGCCGCAGGATCCAGCCTGGCAACGCATGGAGATCTTCATCTGCGCGGCGATCGCGGGCATTTCCGTGATACACATCGCAATTTCATTCCCTTTTGCCGCGGCGCTGTTTCTCGAAAAGGCCGCCAAAAGCCCGTTTATCGAAATTTCATTCGCTGCTCAGTCTGTGCTCGATGGGACCGCACTTGCGCTGGTTGCCGCATGGGCCGCCGGACCCCAACGCTGGAAAGAGTTGCGGCAGTTTGTGCGTTTCCCGGCCGTGAGGTTTGCCCTGCTGGGCCCGGCCATCCCCGTCGCGATCCGCGCAGCTGTGAACCTCAGCTACTACGCCTGGGACCGCATCCTGTGGGCTGCGTTTGAATTCAGGAGGTTCTCCGTACCGCAGCTGCGCGGATACTTCTCACTTCCCCAGGCGATTTCCTACCTTGTGCTTCCGGCGGCCGCGGCCGAAGAGATTATCTGGCGCGGTTACTTGCAGCCGCGATTCGTGCGCCGATTCGGAATCCTGCGCGGAATCTTCCTGCTGGGGCTGGTTTGGGGCGCGTTCCACTTTTCGTTTGACTTTTCCGCACGCTCGACCGAGTCGGCCGTACCCATCCACATGGCAAGTCGTTTAGCAACCTGCATATTGCACAGCTACGTGCTTGCATGGCTGACGTTGCGGGCCCGCTCGATCTGGCCGGCGGCCCTCGCGCATGGCTTCTACAACGTTTGGCTCAATGCGGGCGTGGACTTCCTGCCTCTACCGGTTCTTTCGTGGACCTTCTGGGGTCTCGCGGGTTATTTGCTGTTCCGCTGGTGGCCGCCCCCTCCTTCCGATCCTGCGCCTGTCGAACCCATCCCGGGCATGGATGCGGAACCAACCGCGGTGTGAGCCGCTAATTCGAAAGTTCTTTCTTCAAACTGACGCACTACTGCGCTCTTGCTAGTGCTGCAATTTTGGACCGCAGAGCGTCGAGGACAGCCCTCTAGGGGGTCGGACCTTGAGGTCCGCCCCGAGAGAAGTTCACGGTAGGAACGCTCCCGCGAGACTTCACCGGCCACGCCGGAGCCGGATGTTAGAATTGTTCGTTTGCACTGGCCCGCGGCAGAGTGAGGATCCGAGCAGCATGGCGAAACAGCTTTTCGGCACTGACGGCATACGGGGCGTACCGGGCGAGCCGCCGCTCGACGACGCGACGCTTTTCCGCGTCGGCCTGGCGCTGGGCGAGTATCTCCGCTCGATTTCGCCAAAGCCCGAGGTGCTGATCGGCCGCGACACGCGCGAGTCGGGCCCGCATATCGAGGAGCGCATCGCGCGCGGGCTGGCTGCCGCCGGCGCGGATCCCATCCTGGCCGGCGTGCTGACCACGCCGGGCGTGGCGTGGCTGGTGGACCGCGAAGGATACGCCGCGGGCGTAGTGATTTCCGCGTCGCACAACCCCTATCACGACAACGGCGTGAAGCTGATCTCCGCGTCGGGAATGAAATTCCCGGACGCGGTCGAAGCCGAAATCGAAGATTTCATTCTTTCCTCCGAAGGCCCCCGCGCACCTGCGGGCGCTGCGGCAAGCCATCCCGGGCTGGACGAGAAACTGCACAAGGATTATCTCGAAGGGCTGCGCGCCCGCGCGCTGCCCGGTGCGAAATTCGAAGGGATGAAAATTGTGCTCGACTGCGCGAACGGCGCGGCCAGCCCGCTTGCGCCCGAGCTTTTCCGTTCGCTGGGCGCGGAAGTCGTGGCCATGAACGACGCGCCGGACGGCCGCAACATCAATGCCGGCTGCGGCTCGCTGCATCCGGAAGCGATGCGCAAGCGCGCGGCGGGTCTGCGCGCGACTTTCGGCGTCGCCTTCGACGGCGACGCCGACCGCGCGATTTTTGCCAGCGGCTCGGGCAAGCTGGTGGACGGCGACGGCGTGCTGCTGGTCGCCGGGCGCTACCTGAAGTCCGCCGGCAAACTGAAAGGCGACGCCATCGTCGGCACGGCGATGGCGAACCTGGGCCTGGAGCACGCGCTCGAAAAATCGAGCCTGAAGCTGGTGCGCACGGCGGTGGGCGACCGCTACGTGCTCGAAGAGATGCAAAAGATCGGCGCGAACCTGGGCGGCGAGCAGTCGGGGCACATCCTGTTTCTCGACGACGCCACCACCGGCGACGGCATGCTGACGGCGGTGAAGATGGCGTCGATCATCTCGCTTACTGGGCCGCTCGACTCGCTGGTCGAGGACCTCAAAGTTTTCCCGCAAGCCATCGTCAACGTGCGCGTGCGGCAAAAGCCCCCGCTGAGCCTGCTGCCCGAGGTGGCCAGCGTGCTGGCCGCAGCGGAAAAGGCGCTCGGCAGCTCGGGCCGCGTGGTGGTGCGCTACTCGGGCACCGAGCCCCTCGCGCGTGTGATGGTCGAAGCCGAGCGCGAAGACGACGTCCAGCGCTGGACCGCCACTCTGGCCTCCGCCCTGCAAGCCTGCATCGGCGCCTAGTATCAAGCGGGCGCAGCATGCTGCGCCCCTACGCCGGCGATTTTGGCCGGGGTTCGTAGGGGCATAGCATGCTATGCCCGCGTGCCCGAGCTTGGCGCGACGTTGCCACGCCGCACCGGGCGCAGCATGCTGCGCCCCTACAAGGACTTACTGGATCGGAGTTGTTTCAGGTATTTCCGAGACGCGACACTAGCCCATGCTTGCCTTTTACGGCGTAAACGAGTAAGTACATACTCGTCTTTCGCGGAACCACAGCTCCCGATAGGCAGGTTGCTTGTGTCGATTACTCTGCGAGGTTTGACCCTCTTGGCGCTGCTTTTCGCGACTCCTGCGGCGACGTTTACCCAGCAGGAGTCCACTCCGCCTGCCGCTCAAGACGCCGCTGCTCCGCCGCTGGAGCACCGGCCCGGGCGCATCCGCGTCGGCGGCAGCGTCGCGCAAGCGGAGATCGTCAAGCAGGTACCGCCCGAGTATCCCCCGATGGCAAGAACGGCGCATATTGAGGGCACGGTAATACTCCACGCGATTATCGCCACCGACGGGTCGGTCAAGGACCTCGAATACGTCAGCGGCCCGATGCTCTTGATGCAAGCAGCTATGGATGCCGTGCACCAGTGGCAGTACAAGCCTATGACCATCAACGGGGAGCCCGTCGAGGTGGACACGACCATCTCCGTACTTTTCCGTCTCGGCGGAAAGAAGCAGCCCGAAGCAGCTTCCGCCTCTCCGCCTGTTTCAACCGCAGCGGCTGAGGGGGCACCGGCGCATGGATATTCCGTGAGTGGATACCCGGACAAAACCAGCGGCCTGAAGAAACTGCTGCAAGACATCATGAAAGCTGAGAAGGACGCAGACCAGCAGAGGCTGAAGCCATTCTGGGACTCGTTCGCGCTACCGAACCCCGACACATGGTTCGCGCAAGTGTTTGGCTCCCGCTTCGGTCCGATGATGGCCAAGACTTACATGCAGCAAACTCCCTACATCGCAAAGCAACTCGACAAGGCATTCGCGAATGCGCTGCGCGACAAAATGAACGACGTTGAGACCCGGCGCTTCGAGAACGCGTGCGATTCAGCCGCGGACCAGTCGGAGTATCCGATTCTCGCAGCGCGCCAGCAACAGCAAGCGTTCTACGAGGCTCGCCTGATTCGCGGAGGCTACGGTACGGTGCTGACGCTGTTTGCCTACGTCGATGGCGCTTTCCGCTACATTCCGGGCCTCAAAGTCCCGCAGTTGGTCACCAATTTCCGCATCACCAGGGCTGTGTCATCCGCCGATTCGGGGCCCGCGAGTGACACGGACGTGCAGCCCGTGGCCATCACGCACCAGGTCCCTCCCGATTATCCGCAAGAGGCGCAACGCGAGCAGCGCACAGGATCCGTGAAATTCAATGTCTTGATTGGCAGCGACGGCAAGATCAAGGAGATTTATCCGCTGGCCGGCACTTGCATTTTCGTCCAGGCAGCGGAAAAAGCCGTCAAGAAATGGACTTTCACTCCCGCAACAGTCAACGGCGAGCCGAACGAAGCCTATACGACCCTCACTGTGGACTTCGGCCTCAATAGCAACTAGAGGCTGGAGCCGGGGAATCTTCGGTCCGTGTTGGCACAGTCAGGATACAAAACTCCGTAGCGGCGATTTCATAAAGTGGATATGTCGCAGCGTGGCTCTGCACGCGGGAGAGGCGCTTGCCGGCTAAGTCGTGCGGCGACATGTGTCTGAGCGCCCCATCCGAAATAATGAGAAGCTGGCCCTGGGCGTGCAAATCAACCGGCGGCTGTCTCTTCATCCCGGGGTGGGCCGGTTTCGCCGCGCCGAAACCGGAATTCTGGGGGTAGAGCGAAAAAGGGGGCCTAAGCGGGCCCCCTCTTTTTTTGCGCGGATCCGGCGCCGCAGGCGCCGTGCCTTTGCCTCTCGTAGGGGCGCAGCCCGGTCCTGAGCGGCAGCGAAGAAATGCTGCGCCCGAGCAACGAGATGCCGTCCTGAATGGCTACGGCTCGGCGGGCCAGTGCGGCGGGGAGCACTCCTCGCAGGCGATGGCCAGGTGGTCGAGCCAGCGCAGAATCTCGGCGACGCCGGGAAATTCGTGGTCGCGAGGGGTCCACGCGGCGCAAAGCTCGCCGTAGCGGTCGGCAACAAACACGCCGCGGCGATTGGCCCCGTCTGGCAAGTCATCGCCGCCCAGGTAGGCCTTCTGCGCGCGGCCGGAAATGTCCGCGCCCACGACGACTTCCGGAGGAAGCGCGTCCGCGGTTGCCGCAGGCGGCGGCTCGAGGAAGACGAAGAGAGCGAGGGCATCTCGCGCGCGCAATTCCGCCGCGCCGGCCGCAACGCGCCGCAGAAATTCTCCGCACGGCGCGCACCCCGCATCGAGAAACGCGATCACGAGGTTCTTCTTCTGCTTGTAGTCCCACGCGCGCACGCTGCGGCCGTCGGGCGCGCGCATGGTAAGCGGCGGAATCAATTGGCGCGTGCGCAGCATCGGGCGTCGCGGAATTCTCTGGCAGGGATGATAGCACCTGCGTTATCGTCACACCACGATGGGCCGTTCTTACGCGAGCGATTAGCTTGTTCTCTTGATTAAGTTGAAGAGGCGAGGAACCGCGCCACCATGGAACTGGCACTGGTCGGAATCGCTCTCCTGCTCAGCGTACCGCTCATCGCCATCGTGGCGCTCATCCGCGTGGCGGGTCTCTCGAAAAAAGTCGAAGGCATCACCGCAAGAACGGACCGCCAAGCAGATATTGAACTCCTAGTCGCAATCAATCGAAAACTCGACAAGCTACTGGCGAATGCCTCCGGACCTGCCACGGCGCCACCGCCCGCCCCGAGTGCAGCAAAGCCGGCCGAGCCAATCGCCGCGCCACAAGTGACTCCGTCGGCGCCAAGTGCAGCGGTTCCAATCGCGCCACCTCCGCCCCCTGCACCACCGGCAGGTCACCTCCCCGCACCACCAGCCGCACGCCCTACGCCGCCACCGCCGGCAGCAGTGCCGCCGCCTTCTTTTGCTTTGAAGCTCCCAGTGTCACAGGCGCAGCCAGCTCTTGCGCGGAGCGGAAGCGATATGGAGGAAATGATCGCCGGGCACTGGCTCAACTACGTAGGAATCCTGGCGCTGGCCATCGCCGTGGCCTTCTTTCTGAAGTACGCGTTCGACAGCAACTGGATCGGCCCGAGCGGCCGGGTGGCAATAGGAATACTGATTGGCACGGCCATGTTCCCGCTGAGCCACTGGCTCCTGAAGCGAGGCTACACATACTTCTCAGAAGGCATCGCCGGCCTCGGCGCGGTGGTGCTCTATCTCTCCGTTTGGGCCGGCTGGCACTACTACCAGCTGTTCTCGCAGAACACCGCTTTCCTGCTGATGATCCTGGTGACGGCGGCGATTGCCGGCGTGGCCTTGGTGAGAGATTCCGAGCGCATCGCGCTGCTGGCGCTGGCCGGCGGAGCGCTGACCCCCATCCTCGTAAGCACGGGCCGCGACGAGGAGGTCGCGCTTTTCTCTTATCTCGCCGTGCTCGGCGCGGGAATGCTGGGGATTTCCTGGCGGCGCAAGTGGAAATCGCTGCCGCCTCTGCAGTTCATCGCCACGCTCGTCTATTTCTGGGGCTGGTACAACGAGTTCTATTCGCCGAAGGCTCTGGGCACCACGGTTTTCTTCGCTGCGGTGTTCTTTTTCTTGTTCACGGCGCTTCCGCTGGCGCGCGGGCTCCGCGGAGAGGAACTCGAGCAGGGCGAGATGCTCATCGTGGTCTCGAACGCGGCTCAATACCTGATCGCCATGCGGCTGATGATGTGGCCGGCCCAGCGCTGGTATCTCACGTTTGCGACGCTGGCTCTCGCGGCGCTCCACTACGCCGCGGCACGGCTCTTGCCGCGCAAGGAAAGCGACGCGTCGCGCGCCGCCCGCACGCTTTACACGGGCTTGGCGGTCGCGTTCCTGACGCTCTCCGTGCCCATCGGCCTCGACGACGAATGGATCACCATCGCGTGGGCTGCCGAGGGAACGCTGCTCGTATGGAGCGGCTTGCGGGTGCGCTCCACGGCTCTGCGTGGACTGGGTTTCATCCTATATGCGATTGTCGCCGTGCGGCTCGTGGCGTTTCCCATCATCGCCGCGCCCGTGTTCCTGCTGAACGCGCGCTTCCTGACGCAGGCCTTGTGCGCAGCGGCATATCTGGCGGCGTTTCTATTTGCGCGGAAATCGGATGAAAAGGTCGCAACCATCGAGACGCAGGGATATTACGTACTGGCGGTCGGCGCGAATTTCCTGTTTCTCGTGGCGCTTTCGCTCGAAGTGTGGGATCTGTACGGCCGCACGTCGGTGCCGATCGACCGCGCACTGGCGCAGCAGCTCGCGCTTTCGGTTCTGTGGGTTGTTTATGCGCTCGTGTTGATGCTGGGCGGGGTGAAATGGAAGTCGGCGGCGCTGCGGTGGCAGTCGCTCGCCCTGCTGGGCGTGGCTATCGCGAAAGTGTTTTTCTTCGACCTCTCATTTCTCACGCGCTTCTACCGCATCGTTTCGTTCTTCGTGCTGGGGCTGGTGCTGCTGGTGGTGTCGTTCTTCTACCAGAGGCGCTCGACGGGCACAAAGGAATCATAGGCGTTCCACAAAAGAAAAGGGCGGCCACCGAAGCGACCGCCCCGCTTCAAACTCCGTTGAACGTGAGTCTCAGCTGCAGCCGGAGGTGCTCCCGCAGTTGGAGCACTTGTAGCAACTGCCGTTGGGCGTCATCAACATGCCGCACTCGGAGCAGTACGGCGCGTCGAGGATCATGTCGTCCGTAACGCGGCCGTAGGGAATCTCCTTCGGGTTCACGGCCTTGACCGGAAGAGATTCCTGCAGAGGAGCGGCGCCATTTGACAGAGTGCCAGCCTTGTCCGCAGCGGCGCTCCCCTCGGGATAGCCCGGCGAGATGAACTTGCCGCCCAGCCAGCGGCCGATGTAGTCCACGATGGACTTGGCGTAGTGGATGTCGGGATTGCCGGTGTAGCCGGAAGGCTCGAAGCGCGAGTTCACGAATTTATCGACGAGGGCGCGCAGCGGCACGCCGTATTGCAGCGAAATCGAAACCGACAGCGCGAAGGCGTCCATGATGCCCGAAAGCGTGGAGCCTTCCTTGGCCATCTTGATGAAGATCTCGCCGGGCGTGCCATCTTTGTATTTGCCGACGGTGATGTAGCCTTCGTGGCCGCCGATCGAGAATTTGTGGGTGACGGAGTCGCGCTCGCTGGGCAACTTGCGGCGCTTCGTCCCCGGGAACATTTCCGTTTGCTGCGGGGCCGGGGTTTCCGCCTTGGCCGCGGGAGCTTCGGCGGCCGCCGGCTTGTCGTCGTCCTTTTTCCCCGCGGCGGAAAGCGGCTGGGAGCGCTTGGAGTTGTCGCGGTAGATGGCCACGGCCTTGAGACCGAGCTTCCACGATTCGGCGTAGGCCTCCGTGATGTCTTCCACCGTCGATTCCTCGGGCATGTTGATGGTCTTGCTGATCGCGCCGGAGAGGAACGGCTGCGCCGCGGCCATCATGTGCAGGTGGCCGCGCCAGGAAATCGAGCGGCCGCCGCCCATGGGAGCGAGCGAGCAATCGAAGACGGCCAGATGCTCGTCTTGCAATCCCGGCGCGCCCTCGATTTTCCCGTTGGCGTCGATGTAGTCCACGATCTGCGCCACCTGCTCGGGGGAGTAGTTGAGGCGCATGAGCGCGGCAGGCACCGTGTTGTTGACGATCTTGATGACGCCGCCGCCCACCAGGCGCTTCTGCTTGACGAGCGCGAGATCGGGCTCGATGCCCGTAGTGTCGCAATCCATCATGAAACCGATCGTGCCGGTCGGGGCCAGCACGGAAACCTGCGAATTCTTGTAGCCGAATTTCTCGCCGAGCTCCAGAGCCGCGTCCCAGGATTCCTGCGCGGCCCGAAGAAGCGAGGGCTGGACATTCTCCTCTTTGATCGGGCGCAGGGAATCGCGGTGCATGCGAATCACGTCGAGCATGGATTCGCGGTTGCGCGGGTAGCCGCCGAACGGGCCCATGCGCTCGGCCAGGCGCGCCGACTGCGCGTAGGATTCGCCGGTCATGAGCGCCGTGATGGCGCCGCAGAAGTCGCGGCCACCCTCGGAATCGTACGGCAGCGCGAGGGACATCAGCAGCGCGCCCAGATTGGCGTAGCCGATGCCGAGGGGCCGGTAGTCGTGCGAATTGCGCGAGATTTTTTCGGTCGGGTAGCTGGCGTTGTCCACCAGGATTTCCTGCGCCGTGATGGTGACGTCCACGGCGTGGCGGAAGGCGTCACTATCGAATTGGCCGTTGGGCCCGAGGAACTTGAGCAGGTTGAGCGAGGCGAGGTTGCAGGCCGTGTCGTCAAGGAACATGTATTCCGAGCAGGGATTCGAGGCGTAGATGCGGTCGGTGGCCTGGCAGGTGTGCCAGCGGTTGATGGTGGTGTCGTACTGCATCCCGGGATCGCCGCAGCGCCACGCGGAGCCGGCCATTTTACGCATCAGTTCGCGCGCCGGGAATTTCTCGACGGGAGCGCCGTCGGTGACGTTGCGCGTCCACCAGTCGCGGCCTTCCTCGACGGCGCGCATGAAATCGTCGGTGACGCGCACGGAGTGGTTGGCGTTCTGGAAAAAGACGGAGGCGTAGGCCTCGCCGTCGATCGACGGGTCGTAGCCCTGCTCGATCAGCACGTGCGCTTTGCGCTCTTCCTTCGTTTTGCAGTCGATGAATTCGACGATGTCCGGGTGATCCACGTTGAGGATCACCATCTTCGCGGCGCGGCGTGTTTTCCCGCCGCTCTTGATGACGCCGGCAAACGCGTCGAAGCCCTTCATGAAGCTCACAGGTCCCGAAGCAATGCCGCCGCCGGAGAGAGACTCGTGGCTGCCGCGCAGCGAAGAAAAATTCGTGCCCGTGCCGGAGCCCCACTTGAAAAGCATCCCCTCGGTCTTCGCCAGGTTCATGATCGAGGTCATGTCGTCCTGGACGGAGTTGATGAAGCAGGCCGAGCACTGCGGCTTGGCCTGCACGCCCACGTTGAACCACACCGGCGAATTGAAGGCCATCTTCTGCTCGACGAGCAGGTGGGCCAGGTCGTCGCGGAAGGCGCCTTGCGACTCGGGCGTAGCGAAGTAGCCGCCCTCTTCACCCCCGCGGACGATGGTGTCCACCACGCGGCCGATCAGCTGCCTCACAGAAGTCTCACGCCCGAGCGTGTCGGGCTTCCCGTGAAAATACTTAGAGGCCACGATGTTGGTGGCCGTCTGCGACCACCCCTTGGGCACTTCCACGTTTTCCTGGCGGAAGATGACCTGCCCCTTGTCGTTTGCGATCAGCGCCGTGCGGCGGTCCCATTCCACCGCGTCGAACGGAGAGACGTGCCCGTTCGTGAATCGCCGCGTGAATTCGAGCCCGCCAGCCGGACGGGCCGGGACGGTCGCTCGCCGCGCCGCCTGTTCCGCCTCGACTTTGCCGTTCATGGCCATTCGTGCTGCTTCGCTCATTCTGCCTCCGCGCCGGCAGTGGTACCGCCGAAATGTTTCCCGGGCTGCCCAGCGGGGAGGATGCTCTTATTCTACTCCCAACTGCAGCCGCCAGGTTATGGTTAGCGTCAACACATCGAGAATTACACGGCCGATTCGGGCGGGACGAGAACGCGGGCGGAAAAAAAGTTTTCTACGCTCGCAACCGAAAAAAAAAGAGAAAAGCCCGGCTAAGGCGCGCAAGGAAGCGCGCTGTGCGGGTCAATCCCCTTTTTGGTTTTCAGAGAACCCGGCCCAGTTACGCCGCGCGCTGGCCGGCCGCCCAGGAAGGCTGAGGCCAGCTTCGTTTTCCCCCCGAGTCTGGGTGCGCAGTATGGGAGCTTGTGGAAAACTTGTCAAGAAAAATTCGCGGCCGAAATACAAAATGTTTGGGTACCGGTGTCCAAAGGGTCTATTCGTAGTGGTGCGTATGCCAGCAGGCGCCATGGCAGGGGAGCGCGATTCTCGCTTGCGGGTTATCGAACGGACACGCCGCTTTGACTCCCGCTGCGGGGCTGAAAAAAATAGTTTAGGGTAGTAGGACATGAACGCTCCGGCCATCGAAATCTCCGGGCTTACCAAGGATTATCCCTCGGGCTTCTGGCGCATGCGCATGCGCCGCTCGCTCGACAACCTCACCCTGCAAGTCGAGGAAGGGGAAGTCTTCGGATTCCTGGGGCCGAACGGCGCGGGAAAGACAACGGCGCTGAAGCTGCTGATGGGGCTGATTTTCCCCACGTCGGGCACGGCGCGGGTGCGGGGCCGCTCGATCGGCGATATCCGGATGCATCGCGAGGTCGGGTTTCTGCCGGAGCAGCCGTACTTCTACGACTATCTCACGGCGCGCGAGCTGCTCGATTACTTCGCCCGCATCTCCGGCTATGGACGCGATGAGCGGCGGGAGCGCGTGGCGCGCTGCCTGGAGCGCGTGGGCTTGGCGGACGCTGCCAGCGTTCAACTCCGCAAATTCTCGAAGGGCATGTTGCAGCGCGTGGGGATCGCGCAGGCCATCGTTCACGACCCCCCGGTCGTGATCCTCGACGAGCCCATGTCCGGGCTCGATCCCATCGGGCGGCGCGAAGTGCGCGACATCATGCTCGATTTGAAAGGGCAGGGGCGCACCGTGTTTTTCTCTACGCACATCCTGTCGGACGCCGAAATGCTGTGCGACCGCGTCGCGATTCTGGTCGCGGGGAAGCTCCAGGGTGTGGGAGCGCCCGCGGAGATGGCGGCCATGGAAGTCCACGCCCTGGAGATCCTCTTCGAGACGAGAGACGGCGCCGTGCCGCGCAGCCTGGCGGCACACGCCCAGCAGGCCGGCGGACGCTTCCGCGCCGAAATTGCGGAAGCGGAGTTGTATCCCACACTCGAAGAGCTGCGCCGGTACGATGCCCGCGTCCTTTCCGTGACGCCGCTGCGCCCGACGCTGGAAGAGTATTTCCTGCGCGTGGTCGGGCGCGAGAAGGCGGCGCCGCGCGAAATGGAGGTGATGGCGCGATGAGCTCGATGCCGCTGGCCATTCCCGGGGCCGTGGCCGTGAACACGTTCCGCGAGGCGGTGCGCGACCGCGTGCTCTACAACCTGATTTTCTTCGCGCTGATGATGATCGGCGCAGCGATTCTGGTGGGCCAGGTTTCCATCGGCATCGAGCGCATGGTGATCGTCAATCTCGGCCTTTCCGCCATTTCCGTTTTCGGCCTGGTCATGGCGGTCTTTATCGGCGTGGGCTTGGTGTACAAGGAGATGGAAAAGCGCACGCTCTATAGCGTGCTGGCGCGACCGATCCGGCGCTGGGAGTTTCTGGCGGGAAAGTATGCGGGCCTGCTGCTCACTCTCGCGGTGAACACGTCGCTGATGACCCTGGGGCTGGCCGCAGCGCTTTTTTACGTCGGCCGCCCGTTTGTGGCGGCCGATGCGGGCATCCTCGTGGCCGTGTATTTCATCCTGCTCGAATTGGCGCTGGTCACCGCGCTGGCTTTGCTCTTCTCGTGCTTCTCCAGCCCCCTGCTTTCGACGCTGTTTACGCTGGGGATTTACATCGCCGGAGTGTTTGCGGGCGACATTCGCGAGTTCGGCGCGCTGACAAAAAGCCCGGCGGTGAAAGCGTTCACGCTGGCGATTTACTACCTGCTGCCGAATTTCCACAATTTCAACGCCATCACTGCAGCGGCTCACGGCGAAGCGATTCCGTTCACGCTGGTCTGGCAGAACACGGTGTACGCAGCGCTTTATTCCGGCATCGTCCTGCTGGCCGCTGCGGCGGCATTTTCCAGGCGCAACCTGAAATGAGCGCCCGCAAGCAACTTGGGATGCGCACGGCGAAGATTTTCATCGCCGCAGCCCTGTTTGCGCCCATTGCGGCGCTGCAATCGCGAATCGACGCGCAGACGCGCCCGCTCGTCGGCCGGCAACAGGATCTGCTGCTGCCCTCGGGCGCGCTGCTGAAGAAGCTGAGCCTCGGTTACGACTCGCTGCTCGCGGACATCTACTGGACTCGCGCCGTGCAGTACTACGGCACGCACGCCGGAGAGCCCGGCCAGACGTTTCCGCTGCTCGCGACGCTGCTCGACATCACCACGACGCTCGACCCGCACTTGATCCCCGCCTACCGCTTTGGCGCCATCTTTCTCTCCGAGCCGCCGCCCGCCGGCGCCGGACGCACCGACCTGACCGTGGACCTGATCAAGCGCGGAATCGCCGCGAACCCCGACGAATGGCGGCTCAGCGCCGACCTGGGCTTCCTCTATTACTGGCACCTGCGGGATTACGCGAACGCTTCGGCCACTTATCTGGCGGCCAGCAAGAATCCGAAGGCGCCGCCGCTGATGGGGATGATGGCCGCACGCATCGCGTCGAAGGCCGGCGACCTGGACACCTCGCAGATGATCTGGGCGCAGTTTTTCAGGACCTCGCAGGATGAAAAAGTGCGGAAGAACGCGATCGAGCACATCAAGGGTTTGCAGGCGCTCAAGGACGAACGAGCGCTCGACGGAATCTCCGAGGAGTACAGAAAGCGCTTCGGCCGCTATCCCGCTTCGACGAAGGAGCTGTGGGACGCCAGGATGCTGGCCGGCATTCCCGCGGACCCTGCGGGAATCCCTTACGTGATGGACGCCGGCGGGAAGTCACACCTGGACGCGAAAAGCCCGGTGATAATCGAAACTCCTCCAAAGGGCCGCGGCGAACGCTAGCGTTGCGTCCGGCAAGTAACTCGCATCACGCGGGCGCAGCATGTTTACCCTGAGCGAAGTCGAAGGGCTGCGCCCCTACAAGGACTTATTTCCGAGACGCGACGCTAGCATCGCTACACGAGCGGGGTGGATGGCCACGGAATCGCAGCGAGAAACAAGAGATCAGTAGTCGTTGGCGGAGCCTTCGAGGAAGGCGCGGAGCTTGCGCGAGCGCGACGGGTGGCGCAGCTTGCGCAGCGCCTTGGCTTCGATCTGCCGGATGCGCTCGCGCGTGACGGCGAACGACTGGCCCACTTCTTCGAGCGTGTGCTCGCTGCCGTCGTCCAGCCCGAAGCGCATCTTGATGACTTTTTCCTCGCGCGGGGTGAGCGTCTTCAGCACCGAAGAAGTCTGCTCCTTCAGGCTGAGGTTGATGACGGCGTCCGAGGGCGACACCACGGCCTTGTCTTCGATGAAGTCCCCGAGATGGGAATCTTCCTCTTCGCCGATGGGAGTTTCGAGCGAGATGGGCTCCTGCGCGATTTTCAGAATCTTGCGGACCTTGGCGACGGGAATGTCCATGCGCTTGGCGATCTCTTCCGAGGTGGGCTCGCGGCCGAGCTCCTGGACCAGCTGGCGCTGCGTGCGCACCAGCTTGTTGATCGTCTCGATCATGTGCACCGGGATGCGGATGGTGCGGGCCTGATCGGCGATGGCGCGGGTGATGGCCTGGCGGATCCACCACGTCGCGTAGGTGGAAAACTTGTAGCCGCGGCGCCACTCGAATTTGTCCACCGCCTTCATCAGGCCGATGTTGCCTTCCTGAATCAGGTCGAGGAACTGCAAGCCGCGGTTGGTATATTTTTTCGCGATGGACACGACCAGGCGCAGGTTCGCCTCGATCAGCTCTTTCTTGGCTTGTTCGGCTTCCGCCTCGCCGCGGAAAATGATTTGCAGGGCGCGCTTGAGCTCGGTGGGGCTGACTTCGCTGGCGACTTCGATTTCCTCGAGTTCCTGGCGGCGCGCTTTCAGCTCCTTGCGCGCTTCCGCCTGCACTTCGGCCTTGGAGGCCTCGACGCGGCGCTCGAGCTTGCCGATCTCGCGCTCCAGGAAATGGACGCGCTCAACGGTCTGGCGAATCTTGTCGATCAGGCGCTTCTTCTCGAGCGGGTTGAAGTCGATTTCGCGGAAGCGCGTGGACATCTCCACGCGCGTGCGCGCGAGCGCATACCGCGCGCGCAGGTACGGCCGCTTCTTCGAGCGCGGCATCTTCTGCAGCCTCAGCATCTGCTTCATGGCCAGCAGGTACAGCTTGGCGATCTTGTCGATCTGCTTCAGCGTTTCCTTCGTCTTCTGCTCGATCTTTTCTTCGGTGAGCTCTTCGTCGTCGAACTGCACGATTTCCTTGATGGAGCGCGAGCCGTTGCGCAAGTCTTCTCCGGCCTGCAGCAGCTCCTTCAAGATCAGCGGCGCGCGCGTGATGGTCTTCAGGACCAGCAACTGGCCGCGCTCGATGCGTTTGGCGATGGCCACTTCGCCTTCGCGGGTCAGCAGCGGCACGGTGCCCATCTCGCGCAGGTACATGCGCACCGGGTCGTTCGTTTTTTCCAGCGTGCCCGGCGTCAGGTCGAGGTCCGTCTCCGGTTCGGCAACTTCCTCTTTGGCTTCCGGCTCGGCCGAATCCGCGGCCAGCGCCGCCTTGGCGGCCGAGAGGTCCTCGTACACATCGATGCCGTAGCGCTCGAAGGTCGAAAGCAGGTCGTCGATTTCCTCCGAGGAGTGCACCTCGGGCGGCAGGATATCGTTCACCTCATCGTAGAGCAGGTAGCCACGCTCCTTGCCCATGGCGATGAGCTGCCGTACCTGATCGTATTTTTCTTCCAGAGCCAGCGTCACGCTAGATCCCCCGGTGAGGCCCCGGCGAGCGCGCAGACAGTTCTCCCGGCGCCGAAGCAGCCGGCCTCAGACACTCCGGCGCGCTCCTCGATAGACCGCATGTGAACGAATAGTGGAGATGGCTTGTCGAAACCCGTTCCTGCGCCGTGCGCCTGCACCCGTCTAACCCGCGCTGCCTGATACACCTATAGGATGCTCCGCGCAGGCGTTCGGTTTCATCCAAAACCTTGGAATACTACACGAGAGGGTAACCGCGCGTCAACGATTTTTCCGCAATGTGCCTTACTCTGATTCCCCGCCGCTGATTGCGGCCCATGCCGGCTATTGCACGGTTATCGTGACCGGTATGGCGTGACTCAGTTGAGTTCCATTCATGGTTCCAGTCGCTGTTACCATTGCATTCGTCGTGCCGGCGGGCGTCCCCGGATTCGAGGGGCCGCCCCCTCCGCCGCATGCGTTGAGCATGGCCAGCGACGCGGCAGCGACGAGCGCAGCCGCCGTCACCCACCGATGTCCTGTCCTTCGCCTGACGAGGAAAAGTGTGCTGGTGCAAAGCACCAAAAGCAGCCAGCCGACCGGTGTCCACCGGCCGCTATCGCCCGGCCGGCCACGCGGCGTCGATCCGGAGGCCTTCGTCGTAGTCACGGTGAGCGTGGTGGAGCCGCTGCCGTTCACCGCCGGCGCGCTGCAGGTCGATTCCGACGGCAAGCCCGTGCACGTGAAATTGACGCTTCCGGCAAAGCCGTTCATCGAGGTGACGGTAATCATCGTGGATCCGGACTGGCCGGGGCTGGCGATTGTGATGGTCGAAGGTGAAGCGGATACACTGAAATTGGGCGCCGGAGTGACCATAACCGTAAACGTGCCGGACGACCCTGTGTAATTCGAATCACCCGAATAGGAAGCTTGCAGCTGTACAGACCCGGTCTGGGAAAGGCTGACCTGCAACTGCGCCTGATTATTAGACACATTGCCGTTGCCGAGGACCGTTCCGTTGGCGCTGAATTGAACCGACCCGCTCGCGGGCGCTACTCCCACAGCAGCTGGCGTAATTTGGGCTGTGAGAGTGACTGGCTGGCCTTGGGTAATCGTGGAACTCGAAGCGCTTAGCGCTGTGGTGGTGCTAATAGGGGTCACGTTTTCGACCAGCGAGACGTTGGAACTCGCGTAATTCGAATCTCCACCGTATTGGGCGACGACAAAATCTGCGCCCCCCGTGAGCGACGAAGTCGTAACTTGCGCTTGGCCGTTCGTCACCATGGGGTTTCCGATGACGCTGCCGTTGGAAGTAAACAGAAAGAAACCGGACGGAGGGGAATTGCCATTTAGATTGGGGGTGACCGTGGCGGTGAAAGTGACGCTCTGACCTTCCTGGATGGCTGGATTCGACGACATAAGCGCGGCCTGAGTGGGAATCAGGAGATCGATCGGCACCTGAGAAGTAGCAGAAGGAGCGTAGTTCTGATCCCCGCTATAACTGACGCTAAATGTGTGGAATCCTGAAGGCAACGAGACGCTAGTGGAAGTGAATCCGTTCAACACCGCCCCGAGGCCAGAAGACCCTGGGAAGCCTGAGGTGGTGAACGTAGCCGGAATCGGGGCTCCGTCTTCGAACAGGGTGTAGCTTCCCCCGGGGACCGCACCTGAGCTAAGCGTGTTTGTCGCTACCCCGATAACCAAGTTAAATGGAACTCCGATTAACGCCGTATTCGGGAATGAGGTGAAAACGGTCGTGCTAGCGGCGGGAGTCACGGTGACCGCGTCATTGCCCGGACTCGCGTTATAGCTGTTGTCGCCACTGTAGTTTCCGCCGAGAGTGTGCGACCCTCCGGAAAGCTGGATGGTGAAGAAATCGGCATCGCCTTCGCTGTTCAAGCCGAGCGCTCCCGGTGTGAGAGGATTGCCATTATCGGTTACCGCGACGCTTCCCGTGGGGCACGCATAAATCAGTGTTTTGCTGGTGGTGTTAAAGCAGAGCGTCCCCGAGCTATTGGTCACGTCTGTGCGCAGGAAATAGGGTGACCCGTACGGAAAGGTAGTGGCGTTGTTGTTGGTGATGTTGCCGTTCTGATCCGTAGTGACGATGCTCAAGATTGTCTTGCTCGGCTCGGGATTCACCGTTACCGAAACCGAATTCGAGCTGCCGCCCCCGTAGGCGCCATCACCCGAGTAGTGCGCTTGCACCGTATAGTTACTGCCTCCCGGTAGCAGATTCGTGGAACCCGAGGCCGAGCCGCCGCTCAAAGTCATGGCATCAAAGCCGAAGGAATTGCTCCCTTGATTGGCAACAAGGGCGACCGTGCCTGTCGGCTCCGGGGAACTAGGTGTAACAACAACGTTGACGTTGACCGACGTCCCGTGTGTGACATTGATCGAATTCGTCCCGCCGTTAAGGGTGAGCGCGGTGCTGGATGATGTGAAAGTCACCGAACTCCACTGTTTCACCAGATTGTTCACATTCACCGAGCCTAGCCCGGTAGCCAGGTCGTATCCCGCAGTGGTGCTGAAGCCCGAAAGGATTCCGTAGATGTCGCTTGGCACTGCGGTATTGCAGTTCAAGCTGCCCGTCGCGCAGGGAGTGGCAATCGTGCCTCCCGCGGGAATATCGTAAAAAATGCAAGAACTTGACGGATTCGCAGCGGATGTGCAGCTCGCTCCTGGCTTCGCCGCAAGTTTATATAGGACAAAGTTTGCATTGCCTTGACGCAAGCCGGTTTCCTGCTCCACCAGAGCCATAATTCCAGCAAAGGAAGGCGCCGACCCGGAAGTCCCGCCAATGGCCAAGAATTCAGTGTTGGGGTCGGCCGAGTCGCAAGAAGTGATCCCTGGCGGGAGCTGGTCGGCTTCGCAGATGATCAAGAAGCTGCCTGAAGGACCGTTAATCGCGGCGAACAGAGAGACATCAGGTAAATCGCGGACGCCATCGGCAGGCACTCCAGAACCGACCTGCCACGGCGGCTTGGGATATCCGGCGGAACAACTCTGCTCCGTTTGGCCCGAAGCCGTGACGCAGTTGCTCTTGCCCCCCGAGCCCCCCACGGTCGAGATAAAGAAAAAATTCAAGTTTGGGTCGTTGCAGGTAGCTTCAGGGTTTGAGGGAAACCCGAGCATGGCAAACACCGGGTTGGTGCACATGACGTTCCAGGTGGTTTCCGGAATGTAACCCTTAGCCGACTCGTGCGTGCCTGGAGCGTTGGTGAGATTCCAAAAGTTGGTCGGATTAAAAGCGTCGTTAAAATCGGTTCCCCCTACCGCGACGTTAAACGGCGTCGAGGCTAAGCCGTTAACGGCCAAGCCGAAAGTCGCGGGAGAGGGAGGAAACGCGTCCTGGGAGTTGCAGCCCGCAGCGCCGCTATCTCCGGCAGCCACGAAAACCGTAATCCCCTGCCCGGAGGCTTGCTGCCAAAGGTTATTCAGGAACTGATTTTCAGCATTTCCGAGGAAAAACTCGCATAGCCCGAAGCTGACGTTCATGATGGGCGCGACGTTGTTGTCAACAATATAGATCGCTGACAAATCCACGCCGTCGCTGGTGAAGGTTGAGGCGGAAACGACAAGATCGATCGCGGCGCTGGGCGCGACGGCACCAGCCCATTCCACGTCCAACACGGCCTCGGTTTCGTCCCCGGGAACGACTCCGGGATCGGTACCGTCCACTGTAATCACCGGCAGAGTACCGGCGGGCAAGGCGAAATAGCTCCGAAAATCACTGACGTCCGACAGAGTAATGTCGGAACGGCCGACGATGGCGATCGTCTGAGATGTCCCCACGATGGGCGGCGTGGCATTCCACAGGGGCAAGACGTTGTAAATGGTCGCAAAATCAAACGGGCCGACCCCGAAGCAATTGTCGGGATTCACTCCGCACGCTCCAGGGATGGTGAATTGCGGGCTGGCCTGGCTCACCGGCTTTATCCGGCCGTCGCTGGCTCGCGTCATCGGCGAACCCAGAACATAAGACGGCTTCTTTACAAAATTGTGAAGCGATGCGATGCCGGCAACGGCCGGTGCGAGGGCAGAAGGGATCTGTGTGTCGCTCGCATTCGCCCAATGCTCCTCGCCGTTCACCACGTACTTGTGAATCTCGGTATGGAAAGCCTCCTTCACTTGCGAAGCGACGCCTGAGAACTCCATAGCGGTGCGGCCATTGGCGACACGCGTCACTTGAAATCCGCGGGATTCGAGCCAGGACCGAAGGGCTTGCAAATCCTCGTCCGCGAGGCCGAATTGCTGGCCGAATTGCTGCGGCGTGAGCCACTTGTGGTAATTGGCCGAGGATTTGTCTTGCTGCTGTTGGAGCAGCTGCTCGAGAGCCGCTTCCTGTTCCTGGGTTCGCTTCAAAACCAGCAGCATCCGGCTCGCCGGCAAGCTGCCAGGTGCAGCGCCCTGATCGAATTCCGCGCGGGCCAGCGGATGCGTGCTTCCAACGACGCGAGTCAACTGCGTCTCATCGACCTGCGCCGTGATAAGACGCCGGACGCCGCCGGGCCCAGTTGTTGAACCTCCCGGTGAAGCGCTGGACTCCTGGCCGAACGCTGTCAACGGCAGGGCCAACAGGAGTAACCACGCGATTACAAGCTGCTGAAAGGCTGGGGCGTGACGCATAAGCATGTGCTCCCTGTGAATCGGCTGCATCGATTCGCTTGGCTTGGCACTGCTTCTGTGGTTCGGAATGCGAGGGACGAAGAAAAAGAGAAAGTGCTCTAAGTTGCACCGAACCACAATCTGCCGGATGGTAGATTCCATTCACGGCCATGTCAATAGCGTTAATTAACCGCACGTTTTAGTCGCAAGGAAAACTGGTAAGTTCCGCGCCCAGGGTGTTCAAACCGGTGTTCTGGAGCCGTGAGGCTAAGTCTGGCCGGCGGCGAGCGCCTTGTGCAGCTCCTGCTTGCGGGTAAGCAGCCGCCGCAGGTCGTCCGCCGAAGGCTTGGCCTCGATTTGCTTCTGCAGTTCGGCCAATTCCTGCTCGACGCGGCGGTTTCGCAAGACGCTCAGGCAGCTTTCGGCGGCCTCCCAGGTGGTTTCGGCGGGCGTGTCAAACATGATTTCCAGCAGGATGCGGCGATCCTTCTCTTCCAGAGCCGCCGCCAGAGCCGCGGGATCGGGTTGCTCGCCGGCTCTAGTGACCAGCAACTCGAAGATTTTTTCCGTTTCCAGGCCGCGGTGTAGCGCACCGGCAGCCATTTCGCGCGCCAGCTTCTCGCGAACCAACTGCCCGTCCGGCAGGCGGGCCGACTCGACCAGCATCTGAATCAACTGGCGCTCCGCGGGCTTCACGGCGGGAGCGAGCAGCTCGGCCTTGGGTTTCACTTCGCTGCGGCGTTCGGCGGCGGCGCGGCGCAAGGATTCGCGCAGCACGGGCTCGTCCACACGGAGCTCGGAGGCGATGCGCGTGGCCCACTCCGAGCGCAGCAGGCGGTCGGGCAGGCGCTGGACGTAAGGCATCAGAAAATTCAGCGCCGCGACTTTGCCGACCGCCGTCGAGCGGTCCATCTGCCGCGCACGGCCGATCAGGTAGTCCAGATACGGCGGGGCCTGCGCGAGCAGCTTGCGGTAAGCGTCGGCGCCCTGCTCTTTCAGGAACTTGTCGGGATCGGCGCGGCCGGGCAGCGCGAGAACGCGCACGTCGAATTCCTTTTCGAGCAGCAGCGTGAGCGAGCGCTCGGTGGCGGCCTGGCCCGCGGTGTCCGGGTCGTAGTTCACCACTACGCGGCGCGTGAATCGGCCGAGCAGTTTGATTTGCGGCTCGGCGAGGCTCGTCCCGCAGCTCGCGACCACGTTGGCGATTCCCGCGCGCGCCACGGCAATCGCGTCCATGTAGCCTTCCACCAGCACGGCGAAATCGTTCTGCCGCAGCGCTTCTTTGGCGCGATCGAGGTGATAGAGCACGTTGCTTTTCGAATAGATGGGCGTCTCGGGCGAGTTCATGTACTTGGGCATGTCGTCGCCCAGGGCGCGGCCGCCAAAAGCGATCACTTTGCCCGATTCGTTGGCGATGGGAAACATGATGCGGCGGCGGAAGCGATCGTAAAGGCGCCCGCCCTGGGCGTCCGGCAGGCGGGCCTGGTCACGCGAAAAGAGGCCGGAAACATCGAGCAGCTTCTCGGGATACTTCGGCTTGAGTTGCCGCAGCAGCGCATCGGAGCCCGAGGGCGCGAAGCCCAGGCCGAATCGCGCCATCGCTTCGCGGTCGAGCCCGCGCTCCTCGAGATACGCGAAGGCGACTTTGCCTTCCTGGCTTTCGTGCAACTGGCGCGAGAAAAACGCCGCTGCCTCGCGGTGCATTTCCACGAGCGCCGAGCGCTGCTGGTTCTCGCGGCGCTCCTCCGGCGTGCGCTCGCGCGGCTGAGGAATGACGATGCCGCACTTTTCCGCCACCGTGCGAATCGCTTCCGGAAACGCGCACTTCTCGAGCTCCATCACGAACTTGAAGACGTCGCCGCCCACGCCGCAGCCGAAGCAGTGGTAAATCTGGCGCACCGGGTGCACGTTGAACGAAGGCGTCTTCTCCTGATGGAACGGGCACAGGCCGGTGAAGCTTTGCCCGCTTTTCTTCAGGCGCACGTATTCGCCGATGACGCGAACGATGTCCGCCTGTTGCTTCACGCGATCCGCGAATGAGCCGGCTTCGGCCATGGCCATGCGCGCCGGGCTGGGGCGGCCCGTTTGCGCGACTTCGGCCAAGATTACGCCAGCCTTCGTGGAATCTCCAGATGCCGCCCTGCACCGGCGCTGTGCAAAAAAGATGGATTGTGGATAACGGAGGACTTCATCGCTCGGCCTTCGTAGGGGCGCAGCACGCTGCGCCCGACTGCCCGCTCCTGGCAAACGCGAGACAAGGTCCGGCGCCGGGCGCAACATGTTGCGCCCCTACTTGCTGGGCCAGAAGGTTGCGTGTGCTAAAATGCGACGCTGGGAGGGCATCGCGAAGATGAAATTCGGGGTCGTGCGGTTTCCGGGATCGAATTGCGACGACGACGCGCACCACGCCATCGGCGCGGTGGCCGGCCAGCCGGTCGAGTTCATCTGGCACCAGTCGGAAGACCTGGCGAATTGCGACGCCATCATCCTGCCCGGCGGCTTCGCCTATGGCGACTATCTGCGCACCGGGGCGATCGCGCGATTTTCTGCGGTGATGAAGTCGGTGGAGAAATTCGCGCACGCGGGCGGTCTGGTGCTGGGCATCTGCAACGGCTTTCAGATTCTTCTCGAGGCGGGGCTGCTGCCCGGGGCCATGCTACGCAATAAGAACCTGCGCTTCCTCTGCCGCCAGGTGCACGTGCGCGTCGAAGAGACGGACACGCCGTTTACCTGCGCCGTGAAGCCGGGCCAGGTGCTGGAAATGCCCATCGCGCACATGGAGGGCAACTATTTCTGCGAACCGGCGACGCTCGCGGAACTCGAGCGCCACCATCAGATTGTGTTCCGCTACGTGCATCCGGACGGCCGCGCGGCCGGCGACGCGCCGCGGCAAGTGGCGCCGGAAAATGACTTGGCCGCGAATCCCAACGGCTCGCTGGCGGCGATTGCCGGCCTGTGCAATCGCGAGCGCAACGTCGTCGGGCTGATGCCGCATCCCGAGCGCGCGGTGGAATCGCCGCTGGGCTCCGCCGACGGCCTGGCGCTTTTCCGGTCGGCGGTGGAAAGCCCTACGCGCCGCGTCGCGGTTCCCGCGTAGACG